>TARA_R110002051_G_scaffold61748_4_pt1 | contig 47213 bp, 61 predicted proteins | sample TARA_R110002051 | Tara Oceans TARA_R110002051 (sample SAMEA4397023) | marine metagenome | biome: Polar Biome; feature: [MES] marine water layer (ENVO:01000295) within the mesopelagic zone...; material: water (ENVO:00002006), including particulate matter (ENVO:01000060) such as...... | reverse complement strand
TGCATAGCCGAGGTCTCCGAAGTTGCGGTAGGAGTAGGTTGGTGTTGAAGTAGATGTCACACCGTCATACAAAACAATATTATCTAATGTCCACCCTGATGTTCCACCACCACCATCGCCTCTACTTTCTGAATGTAAATATTGTAAACTCGAAACGCTTGAAACATCAACTGTTGTTGTACCTGTCAGAGTTTGCCTTGATGAATCAGAGTATAAGTTCATTGTTGCATCATTTCCGTCACGTATGATAGTAACATAATGCCATGTGTTTGCACTTACTGAAAGCCAAGCATTACCATTTGTATTAGATCCACCATTTTTACTAGCAAGTGTGAGTGTACCCTGATTTAATTTTAGATAAATCATATCTTCACTTGCGGTGTTTGTTTCCCCTGTGCTTGATTGTAGAGCCAATGGATAAAGGTCTGCTCCACTTACAGTTGTTGGATAATAGTCAAACTCAAGAACAAACGCTGTATCAGAAATAGAACCTATGTCTTTGTAAACTCTATGAACAGGGTTTTGATTATCAGCACATGATGTTGCAACAATTTCTGTGCCACTTGCTACAATACAACTACCAGTTTGTGTATATGTAGGAGAATCAGTTATTGATGTGCCAGTTGCTGGTGTCGTTCCACTTTGATATTGTTCTGCACGGTAGTCTGTGTAGATTGGTGTTGATGGTACAACGGCTGATGGCAATACACCATCATAAAATGACAGACCTTGAACCGTTGCGACCAGAGATGCACTCCCACTACCAGTATAATATTCATAGAATTTCAAATATTGCAATGATTGTACTGATGCTGGAACTGTGTGAGATGTTGAGTATGTTGGACTTCCAGTGACAGTTGCAGATTCGTATAATTCAACATAAACAGTTGTACCATCTCTATACATTTGGATGGAGTATGATTGTCCTGTTGTCCATGTTAAACCTGAGACATTGCTGCCACTATTTTTTGATGTACTTGAATCAATGTAATCAACATATAATTTCTCTCCACCCTGTTTACCAATAAATGCAAAGATGGCATCACTGTTTACACCAAAATCTTCTCCTGTTATGTCAGAGAGTCCAAACCAAATATTTCCGTCACTATTCCATGCTGATGCGTTGAGATCCTCAAGGGTTAATACCCATGCTGTGTCAGACACAGACCCCAAGTCGTATGTAGTGACACTGAATGGAGGCGAACCCTCAACACTCCAAGTCATTTCTCCACCTGTTATGTCGACCTCACTTGAAGAAAGCCCGACCCAGTTTGTGTTAGTTGAAAAATCAGTTGAGTAATCATCGTTTCCTGTTGTTGTTCCAGTCTGCACTGTTGCTACAACACCACCCAAATCACCAGCCCAGTTTCCAGCTTGTGTTGCAGTTGTTACTGCACCTGTGACGGTTCCGTCAAGTGTTCCAGCACTTCCATCTAGTTCATAGTATGCAATGATGTCATCAACGTCTAGTGTTGTAGTTCCTTCTACACCTTCTAGTGCATCAAAGTGGAATAAGAGTTCATTATCTGCCATCTCACTTGCAGTCACCTCGCCAGTGAATCCAGTTATTGAATCTCCTTGTTTACTAGATGGTAAGTTTTGTGAAGCGTAAGGATAGTCAGATTTGTAAACTTTGTAGCCTAACTCTTGACCAAGTCCAAACTCTTCTGTTATTCCTGTCATTTCATTCCATTGTAGGTTTACTGCACTTGATTGAATTGTTCCAGTTTGCAAGTTAGATGGGGCTGGTGGTAGATAGTTTGGTGGGATTGTGTAGCCAATGTTTAATGTTGCACCTGTATTGATTTCTTGCCCTCGAATACTGCCTGTCTGAACTTCATCGTCTAGTTTCATTGCAACAGCGAACCAACCATTATTTGATTGTAATGTAGATAATGCAGTTGTACCTAATGTATGAGAACCATTGCCACTATGACATTGATCCGTATTATCAACATAGACATCACCATTTGTTATATCTGTAAATGATTGTGAATCTGTCGAGTCAGATGGTTTGTTTGCCATACCGACAATATCACAATTGTAACTACCGTATGAATTACCATTTACCGAATAATCAAACCCAACTGATGTTGTTCGTGTTATTGGCACAGATAATGTTGTTGTATCATATTCCCAATACCCACGAATACAATCGTATGAGTGAACTGTTTGATATGTTCTTACATAGACTGGGCTGCCTGAATATGTGTTGCCTATGACATCCCCATCACAAGAATCATTATTACCAGTATCATAAAGAGAAAGATGAGTTCCAGATACTGATTGATACCAAGTTGGGTCAATCTCTAAGAAAGTTTCTGCAACTTCTTGATTGTTTGAATAGTCTAGCATGATTTTATTGTCATTGAACAAACCACCGTCCTCAAATGTAATTCCCCATAAACGATCAAAGCCTACGTCAAAGTCGTAATTTAGATTTTCAGTAATCTCAAAGATTTGTGCTTCTGCTTGTTCAATTGCAACTCTATCCATGAAAGTTCCATTCAATTCTGCAATATTGTAATCAACACCACCAATGTTCATTACGTCTTGAACGTGAACTGTTTGTATTACACCAAGTTTCTTGTTTGGTTGGTCTGTTGTAACTCTAAATGTCTCTTTGATACCGTTTGAAGTATCTGCAATTAACTCATGTTCTACACCACGAATCACTTGTGTTGATGTTCCATTCACTGTCTGAACATTACCCATTACATTCTTTGATGATGTGATGATTACTTTATCGTCTAATTGTTCAACTGAAACATCACATGACATTGAATTGACATCAAGTGGTAGCCAGTTGTCTGTGTTCACGTCAGCCTGTCTTGCAATAATTGAAACTGATGGTATCTTTGGGTCAGAAGTCCAACCGTTGTCATAAATTGAGTATGCACATTGATTTTTGTCAAAGATTAAACCACCTATGCTATTTGAACGAAATATGACTTTATCATTTGTTTCTTCTACATGGTACGATTGTGCCACACCGTCAATTATGATATGTGGTGTTACGAATATTGTTTGAATCCCATCAATAGAACCATCTGACTGAACTTGTTCTCTAATTGAATAGTTCTCAGTATCTGTGTTAATTGGATATCTGGCTGGTTCCCCTACCTGTTGAGGTTGATAGTTAGGTGCTACATATGGTGTAGTCTGTACTGGTGGTGGTGTAGTCGGTGTAGTGTTTAGTATGACTGTTTCTTGTATGTTAACCTGTGGTGTATATGGTGTATCATTATGTATGTATGAATCTGTTGTAGAATCCCATTTCAAAGGGGCCAAAGGCTGTTCACTGCCTACATATGGGAATGGTTTTTCTGTATATGTTGAGTTACTAGGATAAAATGTCCAATACCTACTATCCTTCCAAAATGTTCCAGTGGAGTTTGTAAATTCAGAACCTTGTAAAACGTATGGACTTGTACTATTCGCTATGGATTGAGCGGTTGCTTCCATAGGTGGCGCGACTAAAGAGATAGTGCTTGTTACTAGGAGTAAGGCAAAAAATGCGCTTCCATAGATACGGTTGTCCATGGTCAATACCCATAGTCTTTCCGAGATGTACTAATGTAACTCCACAACAAAATTGAGCCTATCATGAAAAGTGGCAGTGATAGGAACGTTGCGTATACATTATCTCGAACAGCCAACGCCTCCGCCGGGGCTGTCTGCCATAAATCTTGATTATAATATAACTCCCACACTGCGGGCATGAACCCCACCATTGCAATGCCTACGGCAAACACAGCAATGATTGCCCTAAGTACAGTATTAACTGCCATACTTTATCCCAAAACAAACTAGTATTTGAAATTACAAGAAATTAAAAATATATGAAATTAAAGGTATTTTTTCTAAATATGAAGTAAAAAGAAAGGCACGCGATTAGACTCGGCGCCCGCGAGTATCCCGTTTGGCCCCAGGACATAGGCATTTGTCAATCACGACAGCGTCTATGCTGCTCTGCTGAATCCGCCAAATATTGCGAACAATGCGAAGAACATACTGATAGGAAGTATGCTAATTACAGTCCATGCAATTTGCTTTGCGCGGGTACATGCAGTGTTACCATCTGCGTTAGATGTTGAGGAAGGACATGAAATTGCTTCTTCTACTTCTGAGTAGATGAGGATTCCAATTATCAATCCAACGGCTACGCCGATGAAACCCATGATATACGATAGGTCAATCATACCCAACCTCCATCCGACTCATATATATAAAAAAAATCGTGCATGAAGTGTTATACTTATCAGGATTGTTATATACTAGTTGATTTTTACATCTATACTCAACTTGATAAAATATGACCTCTACCAGTGACCCAGTAAAAGATCGTTATGATTATCAAAAATCCTATGATCAAGTGGAACCCAGTTTTGATATAGTCCCACATTGCATTTCCACCAGTTCCATCATCCATTGGGATGAGTGTGCCATATGTTGAACTGTTTGGATCTTTGTCCTGTTCACATGCTATCATGATATGATCAAGTGTGGCATAAACATAACCGCCAGTCATTATTCCAAGCATTGTCTCAACTGATTTTAATGAACGACTTAGTGAGTCCAAAAATCCAAACGGTGATTCATCACCCTCGTAAACCCCAGTACCACCAACATTAGTTGAATTGGTTGGGAATGCCATTTCTTGCTCTAAGTCTTCCATACTATCTATAGAATCATTTGCACCAATAGGACTTTGTGCTACAGGGTCTGCTTCGAATCCAGGTGGGTAGAAGCAATTGTTTCCAGGGGTAGATTGGTAAACGCTTAATGGGCTTCCAGGTACGTGAACTAGTCCAAACGCAACATTAAGGCAGATGAATAGTAGCCATAAATTAATAATCATATACTATGCCTCCGTCCTGAAAAAGAAAGCAAAGAACATCATCGAATGAACTACCAGTAACGCAACATGTATCCACACCCAAGTTGTATATTCCCACCCTTCCGTTAACTTGAAAAGTACGTGATTATCAGTCGCGGCTACCGTCAGGTTTGTAGTCTCACCAAACTGTGACCCAGTGACCGTTTCAGTCTCTGTGGTCGACCACACGATTTCATCATTCATTGGGGTTAGCATTAATACAATAACTGATATTATTCCTAATAGTAGTATTATAGGTGATTTTCTATAATACAGCGCCCCATATCCAAACGCTGCTAAAAGCAGAAAGAACAATACATACATGATTTGGATTAATTAAACTACTATTTGAAATTACAAGAAACTAAATTAATCATCCTTCTCCCTCAGTCTCTTCAATTGATCATTATGTGTACCTATATCACCATGTGATTCACTTGGGGTAAAGTAAGAGTCATAATCTGGGTATTGTGGATCTTTATTGCCTTTTTCACTGTTTTTCTCAGATTCGACTTTTTTCGCCTCTTCTTTCTCTTTAGCCAAATCTTCCCTCTGTGCTTCCAATTCAGTCAAGTATATGTCCTTATTGTAATTTTTCTTTGTTCTGCCATTTGCACTGAACGGTGACTCTTTGGCTTCCTTATTGTATCTATAATCTTTGCCTTCAGTAATGGGCCCCTTTTTGGCTTCTTCAGCCTCTTCTTTAGCAATTACCCTAGCAATCGCTGAAACTGATAGATTTCTCTTAATTACCGTATCACGGTTCCTTTTTGGCAAATGTTTCCGTCCAGTACGAGCATCATCTAATTTTCCAATTAACTCCTCCCATGGGTAATTTCCTCCAGCCTCCCTAGATAGTGCAGTTAGGAAATTCCACACTTCTTGATGGTAGGGCTTCATGAGCGCTTTTCCAGTCATCATTGAAGCAAAATGAGCAAGTACGTTTCTTGCGGCTGCAGGGTTAAATGCGTGCAACATATGAACTGCTGTCTCATCTATAGTCTTTGGAAGCTTTCTTTTCCTTTTATCCCCTCCTTTGGGCAAACAGTGATTGCACTCATCTCGGTCATATACCATAAAATGGAGATCTGCAATTTCAGCTACTAGGCAAAGCCGAAATGGGTCATTTGTCTTATATCGTAAAATCTGCCGATTGAAGCTTGAAGTCGCACAATCGAAAAATCCGCGTAACATCATACGGTTATACTGCTTAGCAAAAACTCGAATTACACTCATTTTGTCTTTATACATTTCATTGAGGTTTGACATCTCTTCAACAGATACGGATGTTAGAAAAGTAAAATGTTGATTTCTGAAGAATTTTTTGGTTGCACGCGAATAATGAAAATTAATGATCATTATAACACGACTCTTTACCTGATGTCGAATTGTGGTGAGAGCGTTTGCAAGCTTTGCGATCTCTGAATTTTTGGCATCTTCCATTGTATACGAAGCGTCATCGAACACTATCAGATGCGGTTTACCTACTTCCATGTCCTTAATGTGCTGATCTAGGTCGAGCATATCACGACCGTTAAATCTTTGGACGATATACTGTTCGCCCATAGCGTGGATATGATGAATTATTTTATTGGTTAGAGTGGTTTTACCGCTTCCTGATGCACCAATCATAGTTATTCCAGTAAAATTAGCTCGCTTGTTATGACCAATTATACGTCTTATGACACCACTTGGGTGCCATCTTTGAGGAACTGGGAGTTTCTTTGTTTTGCCACTTGGATCTGTCCAGTTAAAAATTGTGATTCGATCTTGGTATGTTCCTTTACTCTCGTATGCATTCATCTCAGCCCCAGAATGTGTGTCGAAATCAATTCCCTCGTATGTATATTTTTCAGCTTCTTTCTCGTTTTTTATTTCAGAGACAATTTCTGGCTCAATATATTCTTGTGGGGTAAGTTTCTGTTTAATGTGCATTTTATCGATGTCATTAAATTCAGCGGTTTCGCTCATGCCATACCAATCCTATCAAAGTTATCATGTACCCATCTAGAGATTGCATCTTCTACAGATTTCACAGCCTCTCTACACCAATCATATTTCATCTTTTTGTTAAGTAAGTCATCTGTAAGATTTGCAACTACCGGGAGTTCTGGTAATATCGGTCTGTTGGGTGGAGGCAGTACCTTAGCCATTGCTTCAATCATGAGTACAGATGCATCTAAGTCTCCACGCTGAAAGCAAAAAATTATTCCTTGACGATACTGGTTCCAAGGCTGTGCTAATATTTCTATTAATGTCACATCATGTATCCATCAACCATGTATATTAAGAATAAATTAAGAGACCCCTTTAGTAATTATACATATACAAAGTAAGTAGTACTATATTATTACTGTTGAATGTTAATCGTTAACGTTAATCATTAATGTTAATCATTGAAAACAAATCGATCGTAAGTTTGTAGTACTTGGTTGGTTCAATGTTAATCATTAACGTTAATCATTGGAAATCGATCGTAAGATTTGATTAGGTTGTTGGGTTAAGTATTACTTAATTAGCAGGGTAAAATGTTAAGTCAAAAATACCCCTGTATACTAAAAGCCGTTTTGATCATTTTAGGCACAAAGCCTTTCGGACGTTCTCCTAGGAACGAGTATGACATAACAAGCACAAACAAAAAAAATGGTGGGGATCTGAGGCCCCGTTAGTACCTCTAGCACAGTCCAAGCGATACCTTTTGCACGTATACACGCATAGATGACTATGTGTAATGATGCTTAAACCAAGAGATAGACTTGATACACCACCAAAATTTCTCAAACAATACATAACAGTCTGGGCATATTGGCTTATCTAGTTTCCATGAATCACTCGAATGTTTGTTTGATATGATCCAGCATTGAGAACACCTCAATACGACCGACCTTTCTTATACTTTGATGCATAGTATCCACGCTGACTCTTACCGAACTGTGCAAGGGAACCGTTATTCCACTTTGTATTACAGGTAGGGCAGAAGATGTTGTTTGGATAGTTTTGTTGTAACTTACCTATAACACAATCTTCACATCCACCACCCTTCATGTTTGACCAAGTCGCATTACACGAACGACATGATATTCTATAATTATTCATCTTCTCAAGCACGTCATTCTGACACGCATGACATATGCCTGCTACACCCAAGGTGGACTCCTATATGATAACTTGTCAGAGAGGGTCTGGAGGAGCAGTAGTTGTGACGACTGTAGGTTATGAAACGACTCGAAGATACGTTGAATCTCCTCCAATCCCATACTACTAAGAACTGTATCATTAATAATCATTGCATATATCTCTCTAGTATAATATCAAAGAACTCTGCATCTGTTAATGCTTTAGTATCTTTTTCATAAAGGGCTTTTTGAGTTGTAAATTTATCCTTAGTGTGCTTGTATACACGCATCATTTTTGTTCGTGGTTTAGTTAAGTCGTAGGGTAAAGGTTGGAATTTATCTGTATCTAACAACAAACTCTTGTCTACAACCTGACTTCCAACTTTAGTATACGAAGGTGGTGCAATGAAATCATCATCCATGCTTGTATACAACTATGCTAGTATATTAAACTAATTGAGAAGTATGTATCTTTGTAGACAACGATGGCACACTGGTTTAGATTTGTATGTCTCTGTTGCCTTTGTTTTCCAACATGTAGTACAGAACTGTGAACACTGTTGATTCATTGTCTCTGTACACTATGTCTTGTTATATCATTGTGTATTACACTATGAGCCTTTGAAAAAGTAAGATTACAACGATAACAAATGTATTTTAAATTAGATGATCGACCTTCATCGCTGGTTTGGCTCTGGTCTGACGAGTTTTGAATATAGGACGATTCCACCGTATTGTAGTAGACTTACATCTTATATAAAAAAAATCTACTGCAACATATTGATATTCAATCCAGGTATCCATCCCAAAACAAATAATACGAATATGGCTCCAGATGCCACAAATCCTATACCCAATGATAATTTCCAATGCATTCAATCCACCTCCTCGGCTTTGATATATCTAGCCGATTTATTGTAAACTTCAGGATGTAATCTCTTACAACACTTACCACACATTCCATACTCTCTCCAACATATCACCTTGGACATACCATTCCTTCTGGTACGCATACATTGTTTACCGTTAGGTAGTAATTGCTTACATCTCATAAGTTGGGGTCTCCTATCCAATCTGGTATTTTTCCATCAGGGAAATCTGACTCCGATATTACATGGTGTGACATAGCACAATCAAAACATCTATTCTTTCGAGATGGAGCACTTACAACATACATATCTTTCAAATCTACATCACAGTTTATACATTTTAGGTTACGAGTCTTATTGAAATACAATACCTTTCTTCTGGTTAATCTAAGCCTGTTTGTGTATATCCTAGGCTTTACTGGGTCAACCATTCAATCTTTCACCGTTAAGGTATGCTAAGGCATGTGTGGCTGAACAGAATATAGAGTCTCCTTTTAGTTCATTAGGTGGTCGACAGAACCAACACTGCCCTGCCTCCATTATCTGTTCTACAGTTGTACTAGCATAATATTGAGTCAAAGTCTTAGAATCCTCCCAGCCCATATTAGCAACCAATGAGGCATTAAAGGCGGTTCTTCGTAGCCATTTCACAGCAGCAGAGTGACGCATAGCGTAGATTGGTCTATGAGACCAGTAATACCCATCCGTACCACGTTCGTACTTTTGGTCATCTATCTTACCTACCTCCTTGTAGAACTTACGCAATATCTCGCAATATTCCTGTTGGAACTTTGAGAATGGTAAACTTGTTATCGGTTTATTTTGAGGCAACTCTCGAGCCCATTTTATAGTCCGTGGGTCTAATATCATCTTCTTATACCGTTTCTCTTGTTTGGCTTCATACACTTCACACGCACCGTATTCGATTGATTTTCCATTGACCTCTGCATATTTTGTCTCAACCTTCGGTACCCACTTTGACAACGTCTCAGGTCTTGGGAATATCTCATGGTTGATAGCATAGATGGCTTTGTATTCAAACCCACCAAGTCGCTCAATAATATCAAGTCCATCTTCAAACTCTTCATCTGATAAATGTAAATCTGAATAATCACCACGAGATTCGGTACTTCCATGCAACACCCTAGCCTTTTGTTTTATAGTTACACCATTAACTGATAGAAACTTTCTCATAGCTTTTCGATGTCTTTCAACCATTTGATTTGGATGTGTTCTTTCCCATGCTGTTTCAAAATCCAAGAAAATATCTTCGGCATCTTGAAACGATGTAAGAAACTCGTCTGGGTGTTTTTTAACATATTGACATACTTTGAGAACAGGGTTGAGGTAATTATCAAATGGAAGCCTATCTGTTCTACATTCACGTTTCAACTTTTGAATGCACTCAAGCTTTATGAAATTATCACGTCTTAGAAAATCTGGTAAATTTGGGTCATCCTCGAATCTTTCGCGTGGAAGTTTGACACCAGCTTTCTCAAGGTTGTTAACCCACCTGTATATTGTTCTCGGCTCTATGTTTAATTCCTGAGAGATCTCAGAAACCGCTTTGTTCTGTCGTAATAGTATAGCAACAGCTTTCATAGCATGTAACCGTGCTCTGGCTTTCATGATAGATCTATCCCAAACTAGTATAATAAACTAAAACTATTTGTCTTCAAGCTCTACGACTTCACGTTCCAGTAAATCCTTAGCTTTCTTTCTTTGTGTGAAGAAGTATATCAGACCAGTACCCATAACGGCTGCAGAAACAGACATTCCAATTATGGCTAAACCTAACTCAATATTACACAAATTCGTCTTCCTCGTCGTCTACTTTATCGACGTAGCCCATTACTTTCTTTAACCAAGGTATTGGATTACACATACAGCTTGTCTGTTAATTTAGTATATAAAGATCAATTCTTACTATTTCGTTTACGCATATATTTACGCATATACTCCCTACGCTCATCCTTATGGTCAGCATTCCATTTCTTTTGTTGTTCAATAAGGGCCTTTCTATTTTTTCTATAATATTCCTTGTTTACCTTTAACTGATATTCACGATATCCAGTAGATGGGTCATTATACCTTTTTCTGTTAATTTCAGCCTTTCTTTTCTTTGCATCCATGATTTAGGTATAAGAAACTACTATTTGAAATTAGAACCTTATCCTGGATACTGGTGTTTGATTTGCCACTTCTTGTTTTTCTTACTTACTCTACTTTTTTGTTTTATTCTCGTTCACCATATCTGGCTCTATCCATCTCTTCTCTAGACATCATTTGACCACCACACTCGGTGATGTTTACACATCCACAGAAATCACAAGCACATCCAGCAGCACCATCATTTACAATATGACAAGCACACGAACATCTTAATTTTGACTGTTTTCTGTACTTTCTTGTCAGAGCAAAAATGTCACTATCTTCTTGAAAGCCCATTAAAATCTGAAACCCCATGGAGCTGGAATATTCTTTTTACGCTGAACACGTCTAGCAGACTTGTTTGTCTCCTGTGTTAATGTCTTTGTTGCTTTTGCTGTAAAGTCTAATAGTAAAAAGGCGCCAATTAATCCAACCCCAGCACCAACAACCCCATCAACCGTGGTCATAGGTCTTTCCATGTGAGAGTTCTCATTTTGTTTTTTGTATGTGCATTTGCATCATTCATTAACTGTCCCTCTCCTACAAGGTTATCTAAAATATTATCCTTAACACCACCAAATTCACGAGATTTACTTCTATGTACTCTTCTCTCATTTTTGTTTTTACCAGTAAAATTAGTGTGACCCATATCAGTACCCCATTTTAGTACCATGTGATGGATGGTCTTTCCACCAATTTGCACCCTTCTTCTTGGTTTTTGGAGATAGATAAACAGAGTCTCCTTGTTCCTTGTAGTTACATCCACATTTACTTTTCAACTCACCACATACGTGACAAACTTTACTGTTACCCTTATGCATTGTATTTCATCCTCCATTTGTCATTAATACTATCAATAGTCTTTTTTGACTTCTTATAGGACTCTAGTGTCCAATCTGATACCTTCTCAGAATCGTCCATCTGAAAATCTCCTCCCTGCTCTTTGATGTTGTCTATCTGCTGGATTTAATGGATTTCCAATTGGATTTCCATGAGAATGAGTTCTAGAATCTACATACTTGTTACATCGCCTACAGAATGCTTTAACCATATCTGGTTTTAACAAAACTACTATTTGAAACCATGGTGTACTAGATGTACAATTTGTACAGGACGTATGTGGCACAGGTACCTTGAAATTGGTGAATATATCCACTTTCTCCCCGATTTTATGGACATATGAGGCCTAGGTACAAAGAATCTGTATTTTAAAGTATAGATTAGGATTCCGTTGATGGTACTATGGTCTTGCCCATTTCCCTACAGAACATACAGTGCGATATGTTGTTAGGCTCTCCCTTTGCTTGGTCAGCCTGGCAGATACAACACTGGCATTGTACAGGCACACCTCTCTCAGAAAACTCGTCTACGTCACTCACGGTTTAGATTCTTCAAACTCGTTTATAACATTCGTAACTTCCTTAAAATTATACGATTGCTGGTATTGTGACATAAATGCCCTGTCTTCTAATAATGGCATATCAAACACTTGTCTCATTATATTAACAGATGATACGTTAGGGTCTATGCTTGCATCATTTGTGGCTACAAATGTGGCAAACCTGTTATACACATCCTCATCCGTCATTGTGTCCCACCACCCTTGCTCATCCGCTCCCCACCCGTGGTCAGACATAATAATGACCGTACCATCAAAGCCGTCTATAGCCCTGATTATCTGGTTGTTAAAGAACTGTAGATAGTTGATGTAGCAGTTCTCACACTGGGTGCCTAGTATTAGAGCCTCCCCTTGGGCATTGAATAGGTACGGTGGGTGTGGCATCTGTATGTGCCCCATGATAAAGTACGGGCCCGGCCCTGTCTCCCACGATGCTGGGTCATCCAAGGAATCGAAGAAACACATCCTATTGGCGTGCATATCTCCATTCAATCCCCCACCTAATATCGACATTATAGATGTGTTTGAGAATAATAGTATCAGTTCGTTAGTCGTGGCACTTACGTTACAGAGGTTGATATCATAAAGTTCATTTGTCCTTGTAGCCTCCCAGTTAGAGTCAATTTGCACAAGGGTGTATCCATTGTCACGTAGTATGTCCATTGCCATATTGTCCATTATCATATTCTTTGCGTACTGGTGGTTTGCTGTACCATGACCTAGTTTATCGGCAAGTTCATCCAGATATATCATATTCAATGTACTTGACAGTGACAGGTGGGTGTGGGGATAGTTGGCGTGGCTGTCGGTGGCTATAGTGTATCCCATGTTCCTTAAGGTGTCTTCAAAGGGGCCATTGTCAAATCCAAATTTATCCATAAGTACATCTCCTCTACTATATCCATCTGGTATGATTAGTAGGATGTTAGGCCTATCGACCATTACATGATCGATACTACCTATGTCATGGGATTCATTAAAAGCCACCCCATCCTCATACTCAATCTCAGCTATAGTGATAACAACCAACATAAGACCTAGAAGACTTGCGAACTTAGCACCGTTTTTCAATGCTCGCTGGGTTGGACGCTTCTTCCACATGGAGAACCCTACAATCGAAATCAGTGCTGTGTACATAGGTGCAGTCAAATCTGCCAAATCCCACACCTCTGGTATATCAAGCATTATGATCCTAATCAATCCCATGACATAGAACATAGTCCATGCGAATGTGACAAACAGTAGTACCTTGTCAGATTTTACAAACTTTGTAACTACAACACCAAATAATACCAATGCCCCCACAGGCAACAAGTCTTGAAATGTCAATAGGTGTGTGTTATTTGCAAAAAGGCTTAGAAATGGAAATGCAAGAAATAACGTGAAATATGCTCTCACTTTCGCTCCATTGAATATAGATACCGTCCGCTATCATCAATCTGTTTACAATCTATTATCTTGAAATGTTCGTCAGCAGTGTGTTCAAATTCGCCTCTACTGAAATCTGGGTAATGTGAATCATCACGCCCACCCATCATAAACTCAACTTGTGAATCATCTCTTGGTACATATTCAACAATCATATATTTTCCAATACATGCAAAAAGACTAAACTGCTTTTCAAATGGTATTCCATATGTAATTCTAAGATGATGTGTCAATGCCAACGCCATGATTGAATTGTCTCCTCCAAGTCTATCTACGAATGACTTTCTTTCTGCATTAGCCCAACCAATAGATGGTGTAGGACTTGCAAGGTTGAGGACTAGTGACGTTATGTTAGCATTACCATCAGCATTAGTATACATACTATTCACTGCATTAGTGTCTATGTCGGTGGCTACTACGTTACACTGTGTAACAGCCTCCCGTGAGAACAACCCGTCGTTAGCACCCAAGTCAACTATACGTCGATGATCATGTTTGTTAATCCACTCCTTTACAATTGACAACTTTGATTCCTTTCCTTTATCTGTGTAGTTAGTCTCATTGTAATAATTATCCCATTCTGTCTCTTGGTCTACTTTCAATTTCTGAATTGTGGTCTTCAATGAGTCTAATATGCCCAAAGTTTCCCTCATTCCTACCTTAGGAGCTTGTCTTGCCCTTCCAACACTCTTCATTTTCGCGTGTGCATGTATATGGATTCCAAGTCCCATTGAACCAAATGTTGACTTGGGGATCAGACTTGACGCTAGGTCAAGAGGTATTCCATCAATGTATGTGCCCATAAGTTGAGAAAGGCGGACATCCTTCTTCGACATTAGTGCAATTGGTGCTAGAAAGTGTTCACAGAACTGACGGTATGCCTTCCATGCAGTACCTTCATGATTAACAAACGATGTAATGTCAATCATCTTGGGCTTGCCATCAATGAACTGTATATTGTATGCACTTGCATCCTGTAACTCCATTCCATTGCTAAGTGCTATCTCTTGACATTTTAGGGTACAAAGGGCCGCGTCCTTATACATATCAAATGACCACTCGGTAGGATATGTTATGAATGGTACTTCATCCTGTTGTAACACCTTCCACCCCCACCCGATATGAGCATCGATAGGAATAACCTTAGGTATTATTTGAGCATCTAGTAATGACGGAATGACGCCCTGTAGTCTATCCCAATGTGGTTTGTATGTCTCATGTATTACACGTAAAACCTTCCTTCCGTCCTCTCCATCTAGTATCATAACATGACCATATGGGTCACGAAATGAGCCAGAATCATTCCTCGGGCTTTGCCTTTCTTGCATAGAACTTCTCCTTTATCCTCCACCAGAACATCTTGATGGAGAAAACTATTCCAAGAAAAGCCCCTGCTATTGCGTAAAGTACCACCGAGCCAGTTCCAGCATCTACATATAATGCAAACCCATTCATACAACTTGTTTGTATATCTAGTATATTAAATTAAAATTGTTAATCTGGCTTCCATGCTTCTGGTGAAAACATTTTACCACCATAATCAAACTTTGATTTCTTTTTAGACTTCTGCTCTTTCTTTTTTTTAGTAGACATTTGTAAACCTATTATATCCAACTTTACCGAAATTTGTACCATGTTTCTTTGCTACAGCATCACTTTTCTTTTTATCATGATATTTGAGCACAGCCCCATTTCCACTTGAACCTGGTGCAAATCTATGAGTAGAACCTCGTGGTATCTCATATGCACCGAATGATTGTCTGAATTTTTTATGATAAGAACTATTCTGATTTACAGAGTTCCATTCCTTATTCTCTCGTTTTATATCACGAATGGCTCCAGCCTCTGTTGTTTTTGTGTGTGGAGAACGCATAGCACCTCTATAACCACTTCTCTCTGCAATAATGTAGCCTCTCCATCTTCCCATACACTGTGTGAGGGCAACGAGTATTTGAAACTTTTGAAGAAGACCCCGAAGGTCGGGGCTTTTACGCGTCTCCGATTCGGAGACATGGGAACTCGAAGGTTCCTATTTTGAATGAATCTAACTAGTATTAGAACGACTACCAATGTTCAAATATTTAAAAAAAGGCACGTTAACGCCGAGAGTGACTCTGACTATCTTAAGGTAGCCAAACGTGTGTCAGGATCATTGTCCCTCACGGATCAGTGCTTTATTGGGTGTTTCAAGAAATGACATAACTCTATCGGAACATTCTCCACAAACAAAGTAGAACAGATTCCCAGAATCCCTGTCATCATCTGTAAATATTTCAATCCTATTGAAATTATGGACTGCACCTCCACATTTTTCACAGTACTCTAACATTGTTATGTCGTTAAAACTCTGCGGTAAATAGTTTACTCTAATTATTTATTGACCTTGAGTCTACTCTACTCTAAATGATTTTGCAATATCTTTCAACCATTTTAGATACTTCCAAGCCTCACTATCTTGCACTTGTGGGGGTAGAAATGGTAACTGTGTTGTTATTGGATTTGACAAGTTCGCGTTTTTATCTTTACAGTTTTCCATCAAATGGTTTACAGCCTCTGTAATCAATGCAAGATCTGGTGCAACCGTTATGTGTTTACATTTTGAATCAATGATTATATTACTATGTACGGTCTTTGTCGGTAGTATGACGGTTCCATTCATCGCAACATATCCTGGTGTATATGATGGCGTCTTGTTGTCACTTCCTATATTACTAGTATATGTAAACCCCCTAGCCTGCACCTCGATCACAGCAGAACGTGTATACATATCAAAGTCAGGCTCAACAGTGATTATTTGCCATGCTGGCATTTGTTTGTAGTACCTCCAATAATCTTTATACTTTGATGGCTCTCTATGTATATCATTATCATACTCTACCCATTCTCCACTTACACCGGGTATTGTATTGTCAAACGTATCTCTCAGGACTTGATTTGTTGGACACCTCTGACTTATCTCCTCATCATACACCCAACCAGTCTCATCAACCATAGCCACTTTGGCTTCATTAAACCCTTCTCTGATTAATGTATTACAGGTTTCAGATAACTGGATAGATATGAACTGACCTTCTTGCCACTGTAGATTTGCATCAACCTTTGCTCCACTGACCCTATCTAGGACAACTGGTAGATATATTTCTGCAATCTTTAACTCATCTTTGTACCCTGCTAATAGTATACTCTTGTCTATCCTTTCAGTCATCTTCTTGGTCAAATCTTTCTCTAATTTCTTAAGTTCTTTATGGGCATCTCTAAATGTATCACTTAATTCATCAGCTATCACTGTATCCTCTTTTGTCACAACCTGATCATATGCATATCTTACTTGTGTCCTCAGATCTTTCACAACATCTTCTTGATCCTCAATTTCATTCTCAAGAATATTAATCTCAAGTCTTAATTCTGCAAGTCTGATATCAGTCTCCCCTATCAATTTCTCTAATCTCTTTATCTCATTTTTAGTTTCTTCCAGTTCATCTTTTGCATCTTGCACTTCTTTATTTGGATCTGCACTTTTTGTTTCTTTTCCTTGTCCATCAGGGGTTTTTCCAATATTTTTAAAACAAGCTGGTGTATAACACACTGGCTCTGTCTCACCCCTTGCCTCTGCATGAGGTAAAAAGATTGGTGTCACACCTCCACCTATCAGTTCAGGTAACTCTAAAAAATGTGGAAGTATTGCTAGGGATGGTGTTGGTAGTAGGTCATGCATTTCATCAATTTTATCAGGTGGTAGAAAATCCCTATTTTCTTCAGGAACTTGTTCCTTTGGTGTCTGTTTGGCACCATACTCATCTGCACCTGTTAGTACATCCATCCATTCGCAAAAAGGATTTGCACATGTGCCACCTTCTTGTGATTCAAGAGGATATAATGTCAAACCGACTGCAAAAAACAATAAGATACAACCAATACAACTAAACGCTATTAATCCACCTCTACCAATTTTGAATTTATCACCAAAAGCATAGCCACCATCATTAAGTTTCCTCCACTTTGGTTTTACTTTATCTGGTCTCTTATGTTTAGCACGTTCTCTACGTTCAGCATCGCTGTGTGCTTTACGCATATCTTTCCTATGCTCTCTACGTTCATACTTGTTCACGTCTCTTTTTCTCCTGTAGCCTATCAATAAATTGTTCTACTCTCCAAAATGTGAACACACTTATTCCCACCACAGCAACAAACGCAGTGAAAATTAGAAGTGTCTCAGGTTGCATTATGGATTAGCCTCGTTATGTTCAGATAAAAGGTCTCTCTGTGGTTCAACTACATCCATAATATATGACTCGTATGAATTTGGTTTTACACTCTTTGCTTGTCGTGGTTCGCTAAATCCTTCTTGTGGTATATTATCACCAACATATGCCAAAGCACCAACTACAAGACACACTGTAGCCAGTGTGAAGTAAATCATTGCTCTATCTATTTGTCCCATTTCTTCACAACCTCCTTACGTCCGACCTTTATTTTTGCAAGTCTGTTTTTCTTTACAAACTTCCATAGCTTCTTTGTCATCTGTGGTGGTGTTAGTTGTTTTTTACCAAAAACCTCCTCTAATGATTGATTACAGTTTTTAAAGTCTAATGTCAGACCACCGAAAGCTGGTTTCAATCTCTTTTGAACCATCTCTTTTTTCCACCTCCCTCACGTTCCTTCAATTCTCGTTCAACCTTATCTGCTTCTTTATCCTTTACCTTTCTCCCAAAAAAGTCATATTTTTTCTTTTTTTTAGGTTTGACGGTTTCATCTTCAACTGTTTTTTGCCATGACCCAACAATAGGATCTTGTGGTTTTGACTTAACTAAACTCTGAATCTCTTCATATTTTTTCTGCAAATCTTCAAACCTCTTATCTATATCTACAGAGTCTTTAGGTGCTGGTTTGAACTCCTCTTGTGTCTTCGCTTCAAGTTGTTTTACCTCATCTATTGTCTGTTTAACACCAATGTCAGGTGTATCTTCCTTCAATTTATCCAAGTCTATATCCTCCTTATGTTCCTGAATAGTCTTTTCCAACTCCATAGCAGCCTTATCTTCTTTCATACTGCCGTCATTACTCATAGATGAAACCAGATACTTCATAGTCTCACTCATGAGTAATTCCTTGGTTTCATTGATATCTTTGGCTATCTGAGCCCAACTTTCATCATCTACTGACGAACAATATTTATCTCTCATAAATGCTAATATCTTTTGACGAACTTCTCTTGGTTGTTCCTTTGCCTTTTCAGATGTGACCATTACTGCCATCATCATAACAAATTTTTCACGTTCATTAAACATACTCCAATTGACTAAAACTAGTATATTAAACTAAAAGTGACTACTGATAAGAAAACCCTTTTCCTGGTTTAGACATGCCAATGTCATTTTCACACTCTCTACATACGCCCTTTAACTTACTCTTTGGGTTAGTAAGATATACGTCATTACATTTCTTGCATTTAGGTGGAGGGCCCCTACTCATGATTGTAACACAGTTCCATCTTGTAAATATTTTCTATTCATCACTTTCCATTTACCTTTCACACCTTTAACATTTACAACCAGAATATGATCAACATCTTTACCATCAAGCCAAGTTGTTAGCGGTTTCTCCTCTGCCCATCTGTTTGTCTTTACTTGGAATGGTATCATCTTATACCAATCTGACCCATCTATTGTGTCAGTATTTTTTAATGCTAATCCGTCAAATAAACCCCATAAATCAAGCCAACGATAGTTACCGTCAGGCGTGAAAACCCAATCCTTTCGTTTACCATGTGGTTTAAACCATATGAAAGTATATCCATCATCTAGCATCCACTTACGTGCCATTGAGTTGGATATACGCATTCGTTGACGTGTGTTAATCTTTTTCTCCTTCATCATCGTCATCATCATCGTCAATTATACCTAAACGTTTTCTACGTGGTACCCATAGTCTAGCCATCTAATTCTACAGAATTAAAATGATAGTTAAAGCTTATGTAATTTTCGCTTCTTTTGTTTTGACAGATTATTTATTTCTTTTTTCCTTTGGAATAGACACGTACTACAATAAATTTTTTGTTTTGTCTTATACCCAAGATTGTCTATCCATACACCACACCGTTGACACTTGTCAATAATTCCTCTCATCGTAAATCATCCAGATACCTAGACACATCTCTAGTCTTCACTACATCCTTGACAAATACATCAAAGTCTTCTTCCGTGAATGAAACTGTAACTTCTTTGTCAAGCAAATGAATGTAAACACGATCATTGTCTGACCATGATTCAAAACTAGGTGTACTTACTATATCAGCTAGTGCTTTCAATCTTCTAATTCTCCACAAGTCCTACAGTAAAATTTGAACTCTCTAAATTGATATGTATGTACGTGCATATGTGTCATTGTCTAAGTCTCCATGTCTTATGTAGTTGTATATACACTTCGATAAACTGTTCTGGGGTTATTCCTTTCTCCTCACACCATTCAAGAGGAACATTACATGGAAATATATCATGTGTTAAGTAATCACTCATCTTGTCGATGGTTTTTCTAGTAACATTTTCACCATCTCCATGTATCGGGCCATCTAACTCAATGACTAGTTTGTTTGTCTTTTCATACAGGTCTGGGAGTTTATACCCCATACGATTACCCACGCCTAGTATAGGTATTTTTTCATCTAGTAGGAAATGTACACCATTCTTGTTAAAGTAATTCAGCAACCTCATCTTGATAGGCATATCTGTCTCCTCCACACGATTACGGTTCGCACGGTGTATGTGTGAACGCTTATTGTTTATATTCATATTTATTCCTCGCTCGTTCATTTATCTTGTTTTTGTTCTTGTTATAATACTTACCAGAATACTGTGAACCCTTACGTTGGTTATTTACAGTTCTTTTAGCAACAACATCTTTTCTATGATTATACTCATCACGATATGGTTGTCTACGTTCAATTATAGTGGATCTATTATCTTTATAATACTGGGCTTGTCTGCGTAATATCTCTCGTTTGTTGGCTTGGTATCGTGCTCTGTCAAGCATTCGCTTTCGCTCTCGTGCTGACTCTACCATGTCGACCCCTTATCTGAACAATCATACTCAACACCACAATTAGGACACCTAAGATGGCAAGTACTCAAACTAAACATATCATTTCCGCAACGTTCACATTTTTCAGTCATTCAGCCATCTTCCACAAATGCCATCCTTTATTCTGCTTAAGCCATTCATCTGTCAGTGTATCGCCGTGGTTTATTATCAAATGAAGTAAATATCGTTCATTGAAATTGTCATATTCTGATATAATCACATCACATTTATCGCATTTCATTTCACAACCAACCTCTGTACATTTCTATAATGGTCTAATATTGTTTGCCGTCTAATTTTTTGAACCTTTAGGTATTTTTCTTTTCTATCAATTGACCTTTGAATCCATGTCAGTTTATAATGATCTTGTCTACACTTAGCGCAACAGAATTTTGATTTTTTGTATGCCATTTTACCTTTACATGTAAAACATACAATAAGTCCTTTTTTTGGACGTTTTATCCTAGAACGTAATTTTGATGCTATTTTCCTGACTTCTATTGAACATGGTTTACAATACTTTCTGTTTATACACCCCCAAGTGTTAACGTCATTCTCTAATGACTTATCACAATGCTTACACCTTCTATCCCTCATTCTCTTTGGTATCTTATAGCTCATAACATTGGGTTCTCCCATATGTAGTTCTTTTTTCTTTCTTTAAGGGGCCGCTTTGACCAGATAATCCATATAGTACCAGAGACAGGCTGATTACCCTCAACACCATCATCTAGGAACCGTATTCGTTTCTTATGGAAATATACCTCAATTCCATCATTGAAACCAGTTCCATCTGCATTAAGTATAATGTCATGGAACCAGTCACGTTCGGTTATTATGTTTGGAAGTAACATTATTCCATCATGTCCAGCACGTCTAAACTCTTCATCTGCTTTTCTAACAAAATCTTCTTTCTTATTGAAAGGTGGGTTGCAAAACCATGGATAAGACCATTTCATATTAAGTGAATCAGTGAAAAATTTACCACATTTATGATTACCAAATGTTGCAGCAACGTCGACCTTCGGGTTCAAACAGTATAACTTGCATACTGTTTGGAACACCTCTCGTGGGGTCTCCCAGTCGTCCTTCCCTCGTGAACGTTGAGCTTGTGCGTGTATGCTCATACCTTCTTATACCATCCCGGTTTGAACTCATAAACCTCTGACCCTTTCTTAATTCGTTCCCAATATGTACGACCATTCTCTATACGTGGCCAGTGTGTACTCTCACTCATCTCCTCTAATATCTCAGCCTCTGTGAACCCCTCAAGTGGTATACCATGGTCTCCATGACGTGTTGAGAGATTTCGTACAATCCTCCAGAACTCCATATCTTTATTCGCTAATTCCCCACCTAGATTAGTCTGTGCTACTAGTGAATCAGTACTCATTCCTACAGATTCCATACATTTTCTGTAAAAGTCCATTGCTATGTCTATACAGGCAATATCAACTGCTGGCTTGAATAATAATTTTGCAACTGCTGTTGCGACTCTTATCAAATCTACCTCTTTTCTGGTATCTGCTGGCATATCAGCCAAGTCACTCTGTTCAATATTCTCAAATGATATGATAAAGTCTCGCATCTTCTCAAACGCTTCGTTTGTGAATGATGGTTGTAATTTTGAACAATGGTTAATCATTCCTGAAAGAGTGTTCAATGTGTATGGGACTTTAATCTCTGAAGATACATCACCAAGTAGACCACTCGACTTTACAATATGTGTAAACCTCTCACTTGTATTTGACGACCGCTGCATCTTGATTAGAATACATCTTGAAACAATCATTGATTCCAATGGCTTCATGTTATCCATGATTGAACGGTCATCGATCCATCTATCTGAATTTGGGTTACATGCAGCCATGACAGACACATTTATCGGTGTCTCTACATCAAACGGTGTCTTGTGATATGGTGCTATCTGTTGTTCTATTGCGGTGTTGAGTTCGTGTCGTTCCTTGTCTCTCATTTTATCCAGTTCATCGAGACATACCTTGTTAAATCTAATCATAACGCCTGCACGTAATATTTTGCGCCCTTCAAACTCCTCTTGACCATACAGGAGACCTCTTGCACTGGCATTTGGTGCGTCAACATACACAGCCTTATGAGACAACTGTCTTGCCCACTTTAGTATTTCAGATTTTCCTGTACCAGGATTACCAACCAAGAGGATTGATATGTTAGACCGCTTTCGGTCTTCTGGTCTAACACCCATCTGCGAACCACCAACGAATGATAATAACACTGCTAACTTTGGTATATGATTCTCATATATCGTAGGACATACTGACTCTGTCAAAGATTCTAGATATTCTATTGGTTCTGTACTGGCTCTCAACTTTAACTCATCAAGTTCATCCTTCTCAAGAACTACCTCGGCTCTCTCTTCTAATCTATGTATTGTTAATGCATCGACGTATGGATCATACACATCCTTCTTCTTGTTCTCCTCAGCCTGATAATAGCCAATCACCTGTACCTTTGCACCTATCTCATATATTCCGACGTGCCAATCATACACTTTGGTTATTATCTTTCGTAAAAGTTTAGAGTCAGTAGGATTATCATCTGACTCCTCTACGAGTAAATGTTGTACATCATGATACTTGTACTCTCGTATGTTTCCATCTCTTTTGGCATCATAATTCTCCCATCTTAAAGTCTGACCACCGTCAGTGATTACTTCGTATATTATTAACTTCTGTGACTCGACACCAACAACAGTCGCATCAAACACAACTATTCTGTTTACGTGTTTTGCTTCAAGTTCTGATAGTTTAACATTCTTCACTACTGGAACATCAAATGACACTCTGATGTTTTCCTTGATTGCTTTTTCAAGTGGTTCCATTTTACCACTTACCTCTAACTTTACCACCTCTTGTTTAAGTAACACAAGTCTTCCCTCAACTGTATCAAGTGTTGTGTCTGCACATTGTTTTTGGATTAGATCCTTCAATGACTCCTCATCTTTTGGAACATTAAGTTCAGATATGTATTCAATCCAGTTCTGTAGTATCGCTTGTCTTACCATATCCTGAATCCTATTCTGAAAATATTTACCATGTATCGTTAGTAGTTGTAGTTGTTTTTTATCATCTATCTGAACATGATGCACTTTCTTTGATATAGGAATACGCCCTATACGTTCTCTCAAATCAGACACAAAGTCATCTTGTATTTTAGATGGTGTTCGTATCTCTTCAATCAGCAAATCTTACCTCGCTCTAGAGAATTGTATATACTGACCCATACACCTATCTGCTGTCCTATCTTATTCCATTCTATACCTGTATCTCTCATATCTATTAGAAAATCACGTATAGTGGTATCATCTCTAAACAATGCTGGTGTTGCTTGAAACTCTTTATTTTGTGTAAAATGATCTAGCGTGAATGTAGGATTACCATCTCCATGTTCTTTGATTAGTTTTTTCATTGAATCAACCATAAACTCAGAAATAGACTTATTCTCACGTCTAAGTATATCCATTCCCTTCTCATAGACTGCCATATTATCACCTGACATTGACACGGATGTCACTTTTCTATTCATGACCAACGTGACATCTCCAACTTGGTCATACGCTCCTCGAACATCTTTTCTAGAGACATCATACGTTGCTGTAGGTCTTGAACAACCTCTATGACTGATTTACCCAATTCTGGGTCTTTCTTTTTCATTGCAAAGTCAGAGTTTGGACATTGATGTGGTTGCCCAGATACAGAGTCTATAGGAATCATCTTCCCACTTGCTGATTTGTGTTTATCGCTAAAGGTTAGAGTTGCCCCACAACCGTTGCGACATTGCATCATGCCAACATTCCTTTATTGTTCATGACTGTACAAACTCGACCCATGTTGAGTCTATACTTTGGTGCTGCCGTTGTGTTGTGGGGGTCACTCTTTACATTCTTAGTTGAATGTATTAATGGTTGACCGTAGGCTGTTCCAATAGACTTTAATTCTGAAAGTCTACCATCAAAGGCTCCTGTCTTTATAATATTGAAGGCTGTCTTCAATTGTTCCTTTGTAGCCCATTTTCGCGCATACTCGGATGATAACCATTGTGCCAAGATTATAGTATGTGATTCACTGATTAGACGTTTATCCACTGCATATTGAGCCCCATTGGACTGATGCTCAACTAGTAGACAATGACAATTTCCACAGCGACCGTCTTCTACTGTGAAACGTGTTTCAGCCAACTACTATTCCCTCCCTCAATTTCATCATCTCTGACCTGAACTCTTTTTCGTCATTAGTGAATAACCACTTGTAGAGTCTAACGTCAAACTCTATACATGGTTGTCCTTTGAATGTGACACCATGTTGTAGCATACAATCATCGCATAACACTATGTATACTTTTGAATCGTGATGAAAGAATATTGTTCCAGTTCCTTCATCAGTCATCTTGAAATGGTCACATAATTTGACATTAGGATGTACAGAACGATCCATTATTTGTATTCACCCAGTCGCATAGAGATATGTTAGTAATGCGAAGTAAATAAAAGTTTCCAGCTAAATAAAATTAACAATTAGTAAATTATTATTTCAACCAACTACTTGGACTAAACATAGAACCAAAACCTTTGGCTGTTGACATCATTCCTTTCATCAGTCCACCCATAGCGGTGAAATCGAATACTAGATTACTAAGTGATCCCATACACTAGAATACATCGTCTAGTATTTAATTTTATTTGAAAATTTTATTTCGTCCAGCTATTGGGATTAAACAAAGACCCAAACTGCTTTGCTGATGAACCCATGGATTTCATAAGTCCGCCCATTGCTGAGAAATCAAATATTCCACCTAATGTTCCCATGACTTTGTTAATTAAAACTAGTATTTGAATCCTTAAAGATGGTTGTGCCTATTTCCATTCTTATAGCGTCGCTCTAATGAACTACGCCTGGCTTTGTTAGACTCATAGTTTACCATATAGGAGTGTACATCTCCTCTAAGTGCTTTCTTTGTTGGGTGTTCTTTAAAATCATCCACCTGTAATTTGGCTTGCAGTCTATGCTTCATACCATACCTATAACGCTGATGAGGTTTATCTCCCCAGTGAGCGCCGTAATTACCTGAGGTCACCCCAGTGTAGATACGCTGTCCTCTCTTATCGTATAAATGATAGACACCTCCACCGTTAGACTCTCTGGCTACATTAGTCTTGGTAAATCTTCGTCTAATCCCTTCGCGTATTCCCATACTTTTCAAAGAAGAAAGTAGTATTTGAAATTAAGCCCATGCAGAGTTATTATACCTTATAATCATATTACCACGATTGAAAATGCCATATGTGTCACATATTCCCATACAGTCTTTGCATAAACTGTCATGTTCTTTGAATTTACTATTGTTAGTCTTTATTCCTGACAAGTCGCATAATCTGCACCTCATATGCCGTCATTATCACATCTGTCTTTGTATGGACAAAATATCTTACCCTTCCTATTCTCACCATTACATAACCAGTTCACAGTAGCCTTTGGTAACCCTTGTTTTAGTTGTCTTAGTACATCAGCCATGTATGTCTTTGTTCCCTCAATAGGGGCCAAATCAAATGCCATAGGTGTCTCAGTAAAGTCGGATGACTTGTCTAGATATAGCAAACAGCCTCTAGTGGCGTCTATACCATACCCTCTGTCCAATAAAACCCTGTATATTGATAATTGTAACTTGTATGACTCATCAGGCTCCTTTTTCTTATATTGCCCCATATACCCATTGTATGTCTTTTTATCAACTATGACATATTCATCGTTAATACGCATGAGGTCATCAAGCGAGCCAGTGATTATATTATCAGTGTTCTCAAGCTCCCTTACTTCCTGTGGGGTATAGGCTTTGTCTTCCTTGATGTCATAACACATGGTTACCTCATGGAAATGTGACAACTTTGTATGTTCATGGAGTATCAGTCCGTGGAATAGTATTGACGTTTTGTTAGGGTCATAAGGTGCTGGAAAGTTCCTCTGATAGTAGGACTTTCTAATACAAGGAGAAGTAAAGTCAGATACGTGCCAAGTCTTTATGCGTTCAGAATTGTTCTTGATCATCATATCCTTCTGAGCGTCTTTGAATGCTGTGTACACAGCTAATTCAACTTTATCCATAGTATATGAAACTAAAACTAGTATATTAAAATAAAAAGGAAGGAGAGTTGAGTGTAGAAAAGTTGTTAACTATTACTCAGCTACTTATCTTCGAGCGCTGAGACACGAGCTTCTAAATCGGCAATTCGTTTGTTTGACGAATCATTGTTTAAAACCTGTTGTCCACCGCCCCCCGAATATGGGTTGTTTGGGCACTCATGAGATTTTGCGGTTTCCTTACCCTCTGCATCAATTTCCATTGGGATAAATTTACCCTTTGGAGACTTGTGTTCGTCAGAGAAGTAGATCAATTGACCACAACCTCGTGAGCATTGTTTTGGTTCTACCATGAAGTATAACAAACTAAAAAGGTTATTAAGATTACTGTTGAAACTAATAGAGTGATTGTCAGGTTTTTTCAGTGGCGTTATCAGTGTCTCATGGATGTTAAGAAATTTGCCAAAGAAAAAAATCTACCTGTATGGCAAATGCCTTTGTTTGACGCCTTGGGCATATGTCTACTAATATCAATATACAGTTCATATCACACATGGGACTACCTGAATGACCTAACTGAGTTGGGTTATAACGTGCCTTTGTGGCTAGAAGATTTGTCTTTGTTTGCACCGTTCCTATACTTCCTTGCTTTGTTCTCGACTATAATGGATAGGATTGCCAGGGTCTTTGTTCACTTACATTCGATGGCAGCAAAAGGTGTCATGAGGTTACTGCAAAAAGCCGACCATAAAATATGGCGTAAAACTGGGAAGGACTCGGTAATTACTAATAAAATATGGAGTGTACAGCAGAGGTTCCTAAAACTAAAAAAGCAAAGACGTAGGCAATTGCTTGCTGTCTTTGTGTTGTTTATGGTGTATTATTATTCTTTAAAGGGCCTTTTCTTTTGAACTGTTCCCGAATGCTTGCGGTGGATCAGCATATATTCCATCGGGTATAAGTCCCATTTTATGACATTCCCACCACTCTCTTTGAGTTTCTATACCACTGTTCATGGCTAGTTCACGGTGGGTTTCAAAATCGTAATGATGGAAATTTTTATTTCGGTTCTTTCTTTCCCATTCTCTCTGATACTCCCTACGTTTTTCTGGGTCTTTATGTGCCATCTCTATTGTCTCCTTTTGTAGTCTGGACAATTGATTGATGGTTTCTGTATTCTTGTTGGTCTTCCAATCATGAAGATGTACTGACCGTTCCTTAGTCTTCTCATAAGCTTTATGTCATCTGGGTGTTCTTCATGTGCACACTGTGGACACATACGATATTTTCTCCATGAATGTCTCTGTGAAGGGGCTTTTGTGATATGGTCACATCCCTCCTTAGAGCATTTCATTTTCCCACCTGTATGTCATACATAGTATACGTTTGTTCCATGCTGCCAATATCTCTCTATTTGTCATGTGTCCTCTTGTATGCTTCTCGTTTATATTTCAAAATCTTGTCTCGGTTTTTATCCCTATATTCTTCCCTTTTCTTCAAAATAGATTTCCTGTTCTGCTGGTAGTATGTAGACATTGTCGAAATTCTAGTGTCTCTATGAGTTTCATGGTCTACACGTTTTCTTTCATTTTCTTTAGCTTTATTCTTTTGATACCATTCACGTCTGGTTCTAAGTTTTTCGGCTGTTGATTTTTTCTTACTCATCTTTTTCTACTTCTCTTTTTGTGTTTTAACGCATGTCGTTTTGCAACCTCGGTCTTGGTTCCCTCTATAGCCCACATTGCCATCTTATAGAAAGCATAGAATCCCATGGTCAATAACATCATGGTTAAGGTGCCCAGTCGTTTCTTACCATTCTGGTTGCCCTTCTTCCACTGCTTATTCAATAATTTAGTATAAACGTAAAAAAACTCTGTACCTTGTTCTGTAAGTCTCCATTGTTCACTACCATCTGGTGGTGTGTGACGATCTATGAGATTATTATTATATAGAAACGTTCGTGTTTCGTATGTTGTAGGTATTTGCAATTGTTCCTTAGATAATTTAGGGCCATGGTATAGTTTATTATTTTTAGTTAATCTACACACAGCCTGATACATGTCTTGACGCCTAGGTTGTGTATACTGATGCCTTAGTGTATCTGGGTCAAAAGCCTGAACGAGTGCACCACTTCGAATGATTTTTTGAGCGATGGCATCCATGACGTCATCGTGCATTTTTGGTTTCTTAATTTACGAGTGCACCTCACCGTCTTTAGCCTCCTCGTCATCCTTTTTTTTCATCATATTTTTCAAATGTTTTTCTAGTTCTTTATTAGCAATAGTCAAATCTGCTGGATGTCTATTCCCTTGAAAATCTATATGCATTATATTGATATCATGTCGAGCACACCATATCTGTAATCCAGCGGGAGTCCACCCTACAGAAATCCTTGCATGAGTAGCAGGGCTCTCGCCTTCAGGTATACCACTCATACATATCTTACAGTGCAGATACATTCCTATGTTATTTTCATTAGATTTTTTCATTTCCATTCCTCCTTTTAATCAGTTACCATCTGTGTCGTCCAGTACGACCTCGGGATGTTCCTCATATCCTGAACCACAGTTCATGTATGCAGTATTTAGCCAATAGTTTTCAAGGTCATCATGATCTACCTCAAGTTTCTTTATTCTCAATCTAACATCTGGTGATTTGTATTCATGACCATCTCCACAGCAACCCGTATGTTGTTCGGTGTAATACTTTTTGTGATGTAACTCAAAATTGTTTTGAATTTTTTCTAATTCTTTAATTAATTCTAAGACATTCATTTCAAAAAGCTCCCTATGTATTGAATCACATCAACGGTTACGGCATTACCGCATTGTGCATATCTCTGTGAATCGCTCATTGGTTTTCCCTTGTATTGTGATAGTGTCCAGTAATCATCAAAACCCTGTAGTCTCTCACACTCTAACGGTGTAAGTCTTCTAATCTTATAATTCTCTCCGTCACTACCTATCATAACTCCGTGTTTGTCCACGGCTGTAATTGTAAATGCAGGCTCTCCATCTTTCTTAAACCTACGTCCGTTCTGTCGTTTCTTAGCCCTGTCGGGTGTAAGTACTGGTATTGCATAATACCCTTGTGAGTTAATCCTATGACCTGTCACTGATGGTGTAACACCATCAACATCGTAAACCTTTCCAGCCTGTCCATCTGTATTGTATACATTCAGTTTTCCTTTACGTATTATTTTTTTGGCTGGTACAGCATAAAGTCCAGTCTTTGCCCCCTGACCTCCTCCATGGGCATTCAAAGAAACACTTGTCCCGTTAGTATTGTAAACGCGCATTCCTTGTGAACCATCGAATAGTTTCTCCATAACCAAAGTCTTTTGCTGTCGTGTGTTTCCTCCAGAGCCTCGTCCTACTTGACCGAACCCCTCTCTCACTCTGGTCTCAACCTTACCATCACCACGACCGCTTGTCTGTATGTTTACAACCTTTGATTCCTTTTCTGCAATCATACTACCATGACCACCCTTGTAGTATGTAGCATCTATTGTATGTACCTTATCAGAATCTCTTTTAGCTATATGTGTGCCAAAACCATTACCCTTGGCTTTGTGCTTCTCCTTGTGTTTCATCAGGTTCTGTGTAGCCCGTTCCGACAGGAAATATCCTTTCTGTACGTCGTCCTCTAAGATGTCCAATAATGAAGATACGTTCCCTGTTTTGTGGTACGTGCATCGCGCTGTTAACACAGAACCATTCAGCATCATACCCCATGTCATCAATGGTTCGAAGGATGGTTTTGAAGGTGTCACCTTTTTGTTGTCTAGGGTCGTCTTTGTCGTAGTGGCTGAGGAGGTTTCTGACGTTCTCAAGGAATAGATAGCGTGGTTTCTTTTCCCTTGCAATCCTAGCAATTTCAAAAAAGAGGTTACCTCTGTCGTCATTGAATCCACCTTGTCTGCCTGCAATACTAAATGCCTGGCACGGGAAGCCTGCTGCGAGGATGTCAAAGTCTGGGAGTTCTTTTGGGTTGATTTTGGTGGCGTCTGTATACTCTGGTTCGTGTCCAAAGTTTTTTGCGTATGTTGCTCTGGCTTGCTCGTTGATTTCACACGACCCGATGCACTTGTGTCCGTTCCTTTCGAGACCAACTCTAAAGCCTCCTATCCCACAGAATAAATCGAAAAATTTCATTCAAAGCTTGCCGTAGTCCCATTCATCTTCAAATCTCTTAGGTGTTTTTTGTTTATATCTCTTTGGGCCAGTAGACTTTGATTTAGCTTTACCCTTTTTCTTATTTTTCCTAGGTGTTTTTTTAGGTGTTGTATTTTTATTTTTTGGTTTTCCATTAAACATCTCATCCATTTTATTACCAGCTTCCATCATCTTGAATATTCCTTTCAATGCAACGGTCATGCCTTTGTTAAATTTATCGGCTTTACTACTACCAGATTTCTTTTCACTCCAGTCAATCTTTTGTTTTCCATGTCGTAACATTCTATGACTATTATCTAACTCGAACATAGTTTTGACTAGCCTAAACCCAGCTTCAGATAACTCTATCCTGTCTGAAGTCTGAACAAGTATTCCTTTAGACATTAACATCTCTTTTGAATGCTCTATCATCTCTGGTGTAATAGTCTCTATCGAATCAATATAGTCAACGCCCCTGCCATTTAGAATACCATCAGGCTCACCGAGAACTTTTATGATTGACATATAATTTAGCATACCCTCATGGGTTATCTTATAGACAATCTTTGGTTTTCTTAACTTTAGTTTACCTCTACGGTACTCTCCAGTTAGTACTATCCACTTGTGTTTTATCAGTTCGTTAACATCAGATTGATCCATTGTTCTCCTCATCAGCCAGTTTCTCTGCTCTTAGTTTCTTGAAATTATAATGGTTTTTGACTCCCATTCCAATCCCAATCACTGCTAATGAAAAGAACACGATCATCATGTTCATTCCTACATTTTCCATAATCATAAGATATAATGCTAGTATATTAAACTAAATGTGAAGCATCATCGCCTAGGCTCAGCTTCGAATGTCTTGGTCTTAGTATTTCAATCTACGCGTGGCAAGCGGTTACGTCTGATGAGAAATTTCCGCTTCCCCTTAAGTTTAGCATTTGTTGAAACGTAAACTAAGCCACTATGCGTTCAACATACGTCGACCGAGACCACTATAGTCACCTTCATCTCCATGTCGGTGTACTTTACGTTTTCGTTTTGCTTTTGGTTTTGCTTTTTTTTCACTTCTGTAATCAGAAGTATCTATTGTTATTACAACCATTTTTACATCTTAATGAAAATACTAAAGAAACAACTCCACGATAACGTAGAGATGTATTAGCGTAACAACTGCTAAGAAATATGTCACATCACGGCTAGTTATACCGCCACGGTGTTTATTCCGTAACATTGCACCCTTTCACTGGGTCTTTAGTTAAGCAGTATGGACAATTGGGCCAACCCATTTGAACAAACTGTTTACACTTACGACAGGTTGCTGCCAATCTCACCATCATCTATCCTGTAGTAATGACCATTGATTATAGAACGCTCATCAACTGTAAGTATGTCAATCATTTTAGCACAATCCTCCCTTCTACCGCCAACTACTCTGCATGAACCATTGTTCATCGAAGCTCGTGTACGGTATGGTCTTATACAATCCCAATCGGCTGTACGATACTCTTTATTCCCAACTCTGAGAATTAGTTTCCAAGGTGCTTCTGCCCGATAATTATACCTTCTACGTATCTCACCATCGTGTGCTAATGCATCTTCTAGTAATTCCATTCCAGTGATTGGTTCATTTAAAGGCGCTCGTGTGATATCAATATGACCTGTTGTTGTTAAGGGATATACATTATGGTTGAACTTCAATATCTTACCTCCTTTAGCACTGGGAATCTCAGCTTGTCCTTGCCTCTCATGTATCGGACTACTGCGGTTGCTCCCTTGAGTTTCTTGGCTACCTCCTCGGTCTGTGGGAACTGTTGACCATGATAGGTAACGTCCGTTGGCTGAGGCTCACTGTCAACCGTGATAGTTGAAATCATTCTGGTGCCTTCATTATATCCTAAAATTCTAAAGTCCTTCTCTAGCCAGTTCTTCTGCTTGTACCAACGGTCATTGTATTCACTTCCAAATCTCTTCCATACAACGCCTTCCCACATGTCACTCATAACTGGTTTCTTAAAGTTAAGTGGGGCAATGAATGCTCTATCATCTAGGTTTGCTTGTGTCTTGTATGGTAGTGTGAATAGTAACTCCTTCATTCTATCCTGTATCTCCATGTGTTCTATGTTGTCTCCATTTCTGTCCTTTCTTATATCAAAGGCGCAAAATGTTGCTGGTGTATTTTTAGTGCCCATTTTTATCTTGGTTATGTCTGTGGTATGGGTGCGCCCATTAATCATGTTAAAATCTTCAACTGGTACCCATCCCTTACTCTGTCCATCATAATGAATAGAACCTGATGTTGATACCTTGGTACTTAGATATAGTAACTCACCATCGACCATACAATCATTAGGAATACTTCTTACTACACTCTTCATCTCTGGGAACTGGTCTATGATAGAGTGACCTTTGTTACCTCGTGCATCCTCGTCTATGCCATCTCCAGTTAAGATGTCCTTGCCTCCGATTATGGTACAGCGAATGCCATCCCACTTTCGTTGCCAACACCATTCACTAGGATTCTTTTCAATTGCCTTTATCGGTAGTTCCGATTCTTTCTCTGGTCTATTCATACCGATTTCTCCATATCCACAGAATCTTTCAACATCTGACAGACTAGTTCATGGACAGGAACATTATCACTCTGAGATGTCTCCTGAAGCATATGTAATAGTTGAGCTTCATCACTGTCTGGATCTATGCTTTTGTATGCAGCGTTTAGCCAGGTCTGTACTTCCACAAAACATCTCTGATTAGATGCAGCATTAATTCTAAACGTCTTGAGATGGTTATACGTTAGATGTATTGGAGGTAACCCTTCAATCACATTGTCTGTATTGCGTTGCAGTAAAGTGAACTCTCTGTAACTATTGTCTGCTGCAGTTGGATGATATTTTTTCATTCTGGTTCCTCCCATGACTCTTTCTCCATTTCCAATAATCCAGTTGTATGAACTAATTGAAGCCATTCATCTTTCCATATCTGTTCATTAGGTTCAGATTCTATCTGTTGTTTCTTTGCAACAGTCATATACTCAAGAACTTTTATCGCAGTTATCAAATCAGCATATTTACCTGTCATTCTGATTCCTCCTTCTTCAAAAATCTACCAGTCGTTGGGTCTCTCTGACGATGCCAATTAGGGTGTGACTTTCGTTCTGTTTGAAATAGGTGATTCATTGCTTTCATAATTTCTTTCTCTGTTGATGTAGTTTTTGGTTTTGTTTTAACTTTAGTCTTCTTAGACATAGTTAGTAACTGACCATGTCCTTGATACATTACTTTATGTTTTAGGTTGACTAAACCAGGCTTGTTGCATATATGACATTCTCCACACATTGTCTTTTCAGTCTTCTCGGCTGGACAGTTTGCTTCTCCCTCCACGGTAGTCACACCGCTCATGCCAATCTCTCCGAACATATTGGAGTATGGTAGTTCTCTTATTTGATTCATCATTGTGATCTCATTCTCAAAAGGACTCACTCTAAAGTCCTCATCAAGAAAAGTATCTGATATTTTGATAACTAGATTTTCAGGAATAATTCCTTTCTCTTCAAATACATAACGCATGACCATACCTACCTCATGGGTTGGTAGCCAGAATTTAATATCTGGATTAGCCAGTGCTATGTTGGCTATGTTTCTCAACATCCATGTTCCCTGCAAGTCTCCAGAACTGAACCATCTAAACTCATCATACTTGTAGTCATTCTTGAATACCCAGTTGAATGCTTCAACCCATCTTGGGTGTTTTAGGTTCTGAAATGACTGGTACATTATTTTACATTTGTTTGCATTCATTACAAACCATCCAACTCTAGCATAGCATACAGAGCATATTGTTCCAGCTATCCCTGCAAGTATTGAGCCAAGTATACAGGTAGTTGCTGATATATCAAATGCCAACTGATGCTGACCATCTTCACCTTTTAGTTTATCAGGCTTTGAAAAGAATTGAAAGTTCTTAGTATCAGTATCCCCATGTATTATTAGATATGCTAGTAGGCGTCCCATAGGTTCATGGCTCATTCCATATTTATGGGGCCCATTGAAAACACGACTATGTTTGCCCACAACTGTGGCATTAATCTCTTTATCTTCATCCTTACGTGGTCTATCAACTAGATACGTGGTGCCTACAGGAATCTCTTCATAGCCAATCTTGGACATCTCATATGCCTTATCATTGGCATCTCTCTTTGCCTTGTGCCCAAACATGGGAAGTTTAACTAGACTCATGTTCCAATCTCCATTGTTCTCCTATACGTTTCATATCCCCATCATAAACCCAGACCCTCGATCTTCGTCCTTCCACAGTCCCACAGTGTCGACAATCGTAGCAACTACAAACATAGTCTATCTGGATATGTGCGTTTTGTAGTTCTATTAACGCGCATGTCGTACAATGTACTCCTCGATTACTTCTTGACTGACATTGTGGTATGTACAGGTCACCAGGGCTAATGTCTTTATGGCAAACAGAACATTCTCGTTCCTTTGTATTTCTAACTAATATACTCATAATCAAAAAATAGGATTACTGCGTAAAGAACGCAGTTTCATCCTCGATAGGTTTTGGTGCTTCTACAGATTCCAAATCTCCATCCAATAGGGCTTGTAGCTGTTCAGCGTACGTGTCCTTATGTTCAGATATTTCACAGGCTGGTAATGTTTTCTCAACCCATGTTTTTGCTTGGTCTCTCTCCTTGTCCGAAAGGTCTGCATTGATATCTTCATCCATCTTTACTATACTTTCTGCATAGCAGAGTGTCTGCATCAATACTACGTTATTCGAAGCGACGAGTGCGCCTAATCTTTGTTTGCCTCTCATGGCAAATCTTACAACTACAGATTTATCTGTCTCTGCAAGCCCTGCCTGAAGCATCGCCCAAGATTTGACTTTTTTCTCTGGGAGTAGGTAGTAGCTACCTGTAATGTATCGTGGGTCAATGGTACCTTCAATGGTACCCAAGACTTCGATAACATTCTCCTTTGTCTTCAAAGTATCTATCTGTTCTTTTGCAAGAACTGTCTTCTCATCTCCAACTTTGTATGCCTTTCTAATGTCAGCGAATGCAACTTCCTTTTCACAGGATTTACATCTATTGACATGACCGACATCACCATTACAGTGTGGACATGCATTTGATAGACCAGTTCCAGCCTCTCTTACTACTGAAGAGACCTTAACAGGAATACTCATGTTGCCAAAGTAGATATTGGTTTTATGTATTGCTCTCATAATTCCTACAATTTTAAATGGAATTTAAAAAAAACTACTTAACATTATAGAATAATGTTTAGTGTCACTTAATTGGTTTCATCCCTATAGCTGTAGGATTTCCAAAGATTGTACCTGGATCATTGTATATCCCATCTGGCATCCAACCTAACTTGTAAACTTCTTTCCATTCTCTGGATGTTTCTATGCCAGTGTGAATTGCGAACTCACGATGTTCTGCAAATGAATATTTTGGAACTCGTGCTTTGAACCCACGGGCTTGTCTGTCTCGTTCACGTATCTTTTCTATATTTTTAGATCTGTATTTTTTCCAATTAATACGCTGTTCTTCAGTTGGATTACCTTTGACATATTGGTTTTTCCAGTTCTTTCTATTCCAGTTTTTCTTTCGCTCTTCCATTACAGTTCTAAACCAAAACTTGATGCGAGGTCTGAAAACTTTTTGTATTCCTCTAGGTACATCATACCCTTTTCTGTTATGACATATGCATTATGTCCATCAAATCTTATCTCATTGATTAGACCAGAGCCCATTAATTTATCACATAGAGGTTTCAATCTAGAGTGAGAAACGTTTGTCTTTGAAATGAGTGCTGTAGTTCTAACACCTTCTCTGCCACTATACTTGACAGACTCTAATGTGTCAGCCATTATCTGCAATTGGTTTCTATATGTCATCATTTCTTTTTATCTTTCTCCGCATCTTTTATTCGTTTCTCCAAGTTTTTAATCCTTACCCATGCTTTAATCTCACTTGGTGACCAGTTCTTCTCAACAAGTGCGTATCTATTCTTTTGTTGTGGTTCTGCCATCTTCTCCAGTAGATATGTTCTTGCCTTACCTTTTGGAAGTTTTACAATTTCTGGAACTTCACCATCTACAACACAGTCTCCAAATGTTTTCTTGAATGTGATTCTGTTTATCTTCACTTCCCTGTCAAACTCCAAACCATTCAGTACACTATATGTGAAGGTAACATGGACATTACGTTTAGTCTGATTAGTACGCATTAGACGTCCGATGATTTGTTGTTGTTTGGCATGAGTCCATGGATAGCCTGCAAATATCAAATGATTACAATACAATTGTAACTTGTCCAAACCTTCTGCAACAGGTGTTGATGCTATGAGTATGTTTGCTTCGTTGAAGAATATATCTTCCTCAATGCCTGCTTTATCTTTACCAGTGAAAAAGCAAACGTCATCTTCTCCGAACTCTTCCTTTAATCTATCACCGAGAAATTCAACAATACCAGAAACATATTCTGTATATATGATTGTCTTACCACAACCACCCAACTTTCCTTTTGGAAGTTTTCTATGTTCCTTAATATCATTAATTATTGCATCAATCTTTTTCTCAACTGATATCTTTTCGAGGTCTAACCATGAAAGCATTGGCTTTCCATTCATAATTAATTTACACTTTGGAATGTTCAGTCTCTCATCAACGGTTATGTGTTTTTCAACTAAATTGAAATCATAGTTAGTCAAGAACCTAGTAGACCTTTTCAATATCTCTGTGTGCATTGCTGCAGCGTTCTGGAACTTTGCTTCAGTCTTCAAGTGAGGGAATCTTTTTCCAGCCAGCATCTCTATGAGTGACTTGCCTTCCTGTAGGTTGTTTACTACAGGAGTGGCTGACATGAATGCAACCTTTACCTTTCTCTGTGTACGACAATCCTTTACGAACTGCTCTGTGGTTATACGTCTAATACTTGGGTCTCTCTTGTCGCGTATTTTCACATTTTGTACTTCGTCAAATACTATAAAGTCAACTGGTTGTTTGAGAAGTTTTGAAATGATAGTACGACCAACTGGAAGTGACATCAAGTGATAACTACAAATGTAGAATGACTTGTGACCTTTAATGAATTTAACATCTGGGTCTAACACCTCTTTCTTGATTGTTATGTCTGCATCTGGATATGCTTGGTCTATAAATTCAGCCCATTGATATACAATATTATGCGGACAGAAAATTACTACATTCTTTAGGTCAGCCTGTGCTATACCGTTCAAACAAGCATCTGTTTTACCGACACCAGTCTGTGACATATCAAGCCAACCGAGTTCTGTATTTATCTTATGACCTATGTATTTCTGATGTAATGTAAAGTTCTTTTTGACCTTGAAATGCTTATCATATTTAGGACTCTTTACTTCCTTGTATTCAGCCTTCCATTTCTTTATAATTGCCTGATGGAACCTTGTTCTTGAGCCCTTCTCTTTCATTATGGCTGTTATTTCTTTGTTGGAGCCCGAGCGTTTCTTGACTCTCATCAAGGCATCTTCTGCAAACACCTCCAACCACATACCATGTACGGTATATGTTACGTGTTCATCAAATAGTTCTTTATGGTCATCAAATATTGTATTCTGACGTGCCTTGTGTAGAATAGCCTTTACACCCTTTGTAGGTGGGGTACGCTTTGGTTTCTGTTTAGCCTGTTTGGCAATCTCAGCCCTTGCGTGGTGTATATTGAAATCACTATTGATCAGTGTATTGAGAGCACTCAGTACAATTGTCATTCCTCCAGGTAGGTTCCTTTTCTCTATAAATAATTTAAAGTGCTGAGCGAACTCTGGATACTTTTTGTTGTCTACCTTCAATTTACCAATGGTATCTTTGATAGTAGCATCATCCCATTTCTTATAATCTGCGATATTATTTCTAAAAGCAATCAGCCAGTTTCTAATCTGCGTAGGACTCATACCCTCCTTACCTAAGAAGTGAGCCCAGCCTTGCCAGTAGTTTATTGCATCTTTTTCATTCATAATTTAAATCTCTATTTTAATTGATTTTATAAAAAATCACTTGATCCACCCATAGGGTGGGTTAGGAGTTCACATTCCAAGCATGTTGTTTTGGGGTGTCGTTATTATTTATCTAGCCTTTTTTCCTTTAAGTCAAGGCTCGGGAAGTCGTATTCCACGATTAGTCCATAATTTTATTTCCCATACTATGAACTGGTCAACTTCATACGATGGAACCACGTACTCTCATTACAAGGGTACTTACAATCATCGCCACATCAGAGATGTGGACTTATACCACTCGCACAGTGGGCGTATAGTTCGGGACACAGCCATTGACGGAGTCACTATTACGACCGTGATGCGTGGTCAGGTTATCAACTTCGACAATAGCAATTGCCTTGCCGTAGTTCTGTTTCTCCTTTGGCTTCAACTCTGTGGATGGGTCGCGGGTCTCTAACTCTCGACGGTGTTAAACCAGTTTATGGGGTGTACGCAAAAGTATGCAAGCAGTGACTAATGATAGTCCTTCCTACCAGCACGGTTTTAGCTGGTTACGTCTGGATCGTCGAATGTATTGCTGAGTCGCTAATCATATAGCATGTTAATTCACTAACTGTAAATAAAAAGGAAGGAGAGGTTATCCCCCTGCGACTACACCTTGTGCGAGTACTTCGTTGGTTGTACTACATCGTCCTAAAGTTGTACCTTTTGGGACACGGGTGTTAGTCCAGTGGGATTCGCCTTTGAAGCCTTTTTCACCGACGGTACTTATCCAATATGGTTGAGTTGCCCCTGCTGTTGCGGGAACATTTACCCAGAAACCCATAGAGTTTGTACCAGCGGAGATTGCTTCCTCCTGGTTTGTGAAATCAAGATCAGCAACACGGACGGTTTCAAGACCAGCTACTGGTATAGTAGCTTCTTTGTCTCCGACTGTGTCGTATTTTTCTTGTCGTTCACATTTTGCAGCGTAACTTAGTTGTTGCATAACTAGTTAACGCCTCTGTTTGTTATGAATCTTGTGTTCATCATAATAGAATGAACAGTAAAAAAACATCTTTACTGCACTCCAGCGTGTTTACGTTTACGCGTCTTGTGATTAATCTCATCGTCATCATATGTTAACTCTTCCCTGATTATAGATGGTAATTGATTAGTGAATACCCTATCGCTCATATTTGGATTCAATAAGAATAGAATCTTTCGCATGATTTGTTCATCAACTGGGTCTATCTCTATCTCTTCTCCGTTAGGCATACGTACTTTTCTTTTCCTAACACCAGCAGCAACTATGCAGATAAACTTCCATTCTTTATCGGTAAGCTTTTTCTGTTTGTCACCAGTACCCTTGTACAATGAATTAACTCTTGCAGAACCATGTCTATCAACCATGAACCTACCATCAATAATGAATCCCAAATCTGTAACCTCTATTCTTCCAGCGTATTGATTCATCAGTGCATCTAACATTTTTTCTTGGAATCCTTTTCCACCAGAACGATGTATCTCAAATATCATAAGCATTGTATCGAGGTCTTCGTTTTCAATTGCCGTTGAAACATCATCAGACCATTCAACACGAATCTGCACTACACTCTCTATACCATCAGAGATTACTCTAAAGTTGAATATGCCTTGATTGTATGTCTCTTGTATGTCGACATCATCGTTGAACTTGTGATAAATCCTGTCACCAGCAAATCTCTTAAGTTTCAATCTCCAGTATGGGTTATTTGGGACTGCATCGATATTACCTTGGTCATCTTGGAATACCAATTGGTCTTTTCTAAATTCAACTATTTTCATTCAATCATTACCTCTTGATCTGTTACGAGTGATTCACCAGCGTGTCGCACACCACCCTCATAGAAAGGCAATTGTAACTGCCCTGTTAAAACAAGAGCACCCTCAACGACATGGAATGATCTCCACTGTAATGTCTTGAAGACATACTTATCATGGTCTATACTCCACAAACGCCTTTCACTTCCACCAAATCCAAACTCTGAATTTGAAGCAAATGAAATTGATATGTCATACATATTATCCATTCCGTTCTGGTCTACCTTGAATACGTGTGGTTTGATTCCGACATTGGTTACGATAGCCAGTGGTTTCTTGTGTTGACCGTCAGATGGATTTTGGACAGAGTAAACATCTACGTCATTCTTTACCAGATTAACAACCTCATCGAATGTAACTACTAGTCCGTTCAGGAACTGATCCCATTCTTTATCCTTATCGACTGAGTTTAATTTCTGGGTGGTGCTGGCAAACTTCCAATTAGCATCACCTTTAATGATAGGTTTTATTGTCTTTACGAATACTTCCTTGTCAAACTTCATCAAACCACCAGTGATATTCCATAGGTTGATGTATTGAGTAAGAATATTTGAATGATCTCCGCCTACAATATTCTGAAAGTCATTACTGAATTTATTATCTACAACTATTCCAGATTTCTCTGCTTTACGCACAGGAGTGAATTTTGTGTCATAACTACTACTACCATCAACAATTCCTTGAGAATGTAAACTAACTGATAGTTTTTGTAATATGGTTGACATTGAACCTATCTCAGGTCTGTATCTAACCTCGGCTGTCAGTGTTGGACGCATCTCCATGTAGCCCATAAATGATAACAGTATATCTCTAGATTTCTCATCTTGATATGATGTATCAGCAAAGTCTCTAGTGCCTTCAACATTGAGATATTTCCATATTATATGCCCCATAGGTTCTCCACCAGCATTCCTCATAGATGCAAATGTATCATTCAATGTTGTAATAGGAGTTTGTTTCAAAGGGCCGATGAACTTTGGGTCTCGTTCTGCTGGCGCCATGAATGGGAATACTTTTAGTATTTGCTCTTGAATTGTTTCTACAAATCTATCATAATCTGCAATAGATTTTATACACCTTGGTATCATTCCTGTGAGGTTCACACCAGTGATTACTATATCTCCAGAATTAGCACTACCCTTTTCACCCCACACATGATGCCAGTTTCTAAATGGAACCATCTCATCATCATTAGTCAAACTCTTTCTAAGACGTGGGTCTAATGTTCCCCACCATCGTATCAGTTTGTTGTATGATGATTGTTTACCACGACGTGTGATGGTGTATGCTTTGTTTATCAGATTGGTGTCATGTGTCATGTGAGGTGTACTTCTGTATTCAGACATTGCCCACGCTGAAAGATAGTATGATAGATATGCAATCAACTCTGTATTTTCTGCAAGTATATGAGGAAGGTATGATACCTGTACACCATTACGTTTTACTGTAGCCTGAATCTCTTGATCAGGTTGTGTCTTAACATAAAATGATTGATTATACGCATTATCATGTCTACCGTTGTATTCAACTGTACCCCAGTCAATATCATTTGCTAACACATCATTAATGTCACATTTTACGTCTTCTGGTAGTCCAAGTTGTTTCAAATATAGACTTGAATCTGGACATGCTACTCTATAATAATCCACGGCATAGTTAATACCATTTGTTCTTATGCTTGTGTAATCCCTCTCGGTGATAAGTGGAAGTGTTGTCATTAACTCCTTTATCGTCATATCAACAAGTTGATACTTGTCAGGTATGATCTCTTCATTCCAACCTCCTTCTGGAATTGGTAACTCTGTATCATCTGACTCTTCTACAATCTTAGGAATTGACACATCCTTTCTCACTACACGTACTTTCTCATTTCCTATGTCAAGAAAGAACTGATTGATAGTTCTTGCATTAGGTAGTAACTCTCTAAGTGCTTTTGTACCTTTTATGAATGATATATTAGAAGCGCCTGCGATAGGATTCATTACAGCAACACCATAACTCCATCGTCTTATGTTATCCATTCGTATCAACTGACCCGGTTCAGGACAGTCTTCTCCGAATAAATCTTGACGTGTGCAATCATATACAAGTACAGTGTTTCTATTGTTAAATTCACTAACTATGTTTTCAGTGTCATTCTTTGCTGGTTTGTATATCGTGTGTTTCTTTCCAGATAATACTGAATGTGCTGGGAATGAATGTACATTGATTATTCCAGATATAGGAACCGCTGGTTTGTAACTAGACGATTCAACACTCTGTGAATCCTCTTTTGGTTTTATTGGTTCAGGTGCTACATACACATCATATTGTTTAACAAAGTCTGTTGCACGCATCATACCACACATATCAAAGTGTGCTTGTTGTGAATCATACTCTTGATTAGATGCTGTATGTGATGGGGAACGAATGAAAACTATAGAGTTAGGGTCTTGTCTGTATTCCTCTATACCGTCTCCAGCACAATATGATTCATCGACACCTCTCTTATCGCCAGACCACTGTGTGACAGGTTTCCAATCGTGATCATCTTTTGCTTTGTATGTTGTGACTCCCTCAATTTGTCTTTGTGAATAATTGTTAATTGACATCACTCTAGGGAATGTTAAGACATCTCCAATCTTTGTCTTCCACTCTTTATTTGTATTACCCAACCAAGCTGTACATACCTGTGTGATTGAATCATGGAATTGATGTAACCTGTCTGGGTACTGTTCGTGTAGTGGTGTTCTAACTACACCATTCTCTGTCAGAGTCTCCATAGACTGGTCTCCGTTCATTACCAACAAGTGGTCATTATTTAATGCCTTAATGGCGACTTCAAAGTTTTGATTCTCTGGTATTTGTCTTTCCTCTTCAACGGCATCCTTGTTTTTCTTGAACTTTTCAACACGGGCTGGTATGACATGTGATTCCAATCGGTCATTGATATCCTGAAATAATTCTCCTATAACTCGTCTTAGTTCATCATATAGTATTTCGCAAGCCTGCTCTGATAGACGGTCTCTATCTCCTGTTGGGCTAAGGTTGCCTTCGTTCTTTATGTTAAGGTGCCAAATCCATTCATGAGGTATTGCATTTCTTACATATGATTCTACATCTATAGGTACATTGAGTAGAAATATTGGGCACTTTTTGGAAGGGCCATATGCTTGTGATGCTGCTGGTCTGCGACATGCTAGTACATCCAGTGAAAAGTCATCAGTCTCTATATGTTTCTCGATGTATGAAATTGTATCCTTATTGATGTTTGATTGTTCTGCGCTATTGACATTCTCCCATAATGCATCTTTAACATTATGTCTTCCAATTCTCTCTAGACATGCTTCCTGAACTACATCTTCTTGATCTTCACCCTTGGATAATCCATACCCTTTGATTGATGAGTTCTTGTTGACATTCTGTTTTTTCCTGATGTCTTCTGTAATCTGAATACGTGTGATAACTGGCCAGTGTGTTCCAATGTCTTTACAGGCACGGTACATCTCTGTGAGTTTGACCTCTGGCTTTAAGACAAGAGTTAGTTTGACTCCAGATTGAATTGGTTTGTCTGGTTCAATTGCAGACTTCATATCTGCTGGTACTGGAATAAACTCTGCTTCAAATTTCTCACATTTACAGATGCCCTTCTCTGGTCTCACACGGTTGACTGGATGTGTACATTTGTTTGCCATGTCACTATGTGGGTGACCACACTTGCAACGGTATCCGCCTACGGCATCTATTTTAGATACTGTTTTCTTTCTACCAGATTGACCGTCTTGTCGTGGCATTGTCCACTTGACACCGTCCTGTGAAATCTTTTGATATGATTCACCAGTTGATGCGGAATAGATATGTGCGTGTAAAACGGATGATAATTTTAGAAATGAAAATATTCCCATTCCCCATTTGCCAGGTCGTTCCCTGTCGAAGTTGCCAGAGTGACCAATGAATTGTGTAATGTCTGTAAAGTCATCTCTAGAAATTCCTTGACCAGCAATGTCATGAATAGTTAGTTTACGATTTGCAACATCAATGTTAACTTCAACGTGTGGAAAGTCATCGGCTGCTTCGTCATATGTTAACAAGTCAATGTTTTCAGCTTTTGAACGTTGCATGATTCCATGGGATAATGCATTAACGTATAGTTCTCTAAACGCAGACTTTGGAGATGAGTACATAGAGTCACCGACTCGCTGAATCATCTGCTTTGCATCTAGATCAGTATACTCTGCATCGCCATCCAGTTCAACTGGGTCGGCTGCGACACCTTCCTTGTATATGCGTTCTTTATCTGTTGAATCCATAATTTTTACACTTGTTTAAAAATATATAAAAAACATTAAAAAATGTTTTATTGGTTATACTGTTTCCAGTTTACGTGTAACTTTAGTTTACTCAATCTATTCCTTATTGTTACTTCAGTCACTTCTGCTGCATCAGCTATTTCTCTCTGTGTCACATTCGCATCTGTAAGTATTGATGCAAGATATACTGCAGCAGATGCTATTCCCATCGGGTCTTTGCCTGCTGTTTCTCCTACAGCTTTTGCTTCCTCTAGGAATTTTATTGCTATTCGTTCTACCCTTTGACTGACGTTTATCTTGGATGTTATTCTTGATACTATATGGGTTGAATCTACCAATGGCATCTGAATTTCTAATTCATTCACAACCAATCTGTAACAGGTTGCTATGTCTTTTTTCTTGAGGTTCGCTGCTCTGTACACATCATTCAGATTCCTTGGAATCATCTCTGTTCTACACGCAGCGTAAAGACACGCAGCAATGATTACTGATATGGCTCTACCTCTAGTTAGTTTTTTCTCTAACGTTTTACGGTAATAGTAAGCAGCCTTGTCACCTGTTGACTCTGGGATTGAAAGCTTATCAACGAGTCGATTAAGTTCTGTCAATGCGAACTTTAGGTTTCTCTCTGATGGCGTCTTAATCTGGGTTCGACCGTCCCATATTCTCATCCTCTTCAAAGTACCTCTATCTTGTATTACCTTTCCACTGGCATCTACATTCTTTTTATCGATAGTGGTTGAGAGTCCCATATCATGCAGTCTGATTGATGTGGGTGCACCAACCCGTGCTGCTTTAAGATCACCTATATCACTAGTAGCTGGATTATACTCTAAAACAGTAGCGCAACGTCTACACACTGTTTCACTATTTTCCTCGTCATCGACGAGTTCATGTGATCCACACTGTAAACATTTTCTAGCGTCGTCCACTGGATTTAATTTATTATACTACCTTTTATCATTAGTGGTTGTGTTAAATTTGACCATCAGTAAGTGAATGATATGCTACATTGAATACAGCCCATCCTCCTTGTGGTCTAATATCAGTTCTTACTTCATTACCCCAGAATGTTTCAATAACTCCAGCCTTACGCATTTCTGCTAATCTACCACGTATTGTTATTGGGTTCTTATCTGGAATCATTTGATATATCTCCTTATTATTACACCAAGGTTTTGACTGTATAGCATCGATTATTCTCTTCCAGAGTGTTTGTTCCCTGTAAGGTTCATGTGTACCTCTACCTGTTGGTACCATTTCCCATTCATGCCATACTTGTCCATTTAGCCATTTAGGGGCCCAATATTTTGTGAATAGCTTACCATCATCATCATGAGTAATTTGATGGTACGAATGTAAAACCACACGATCAGGCATATCTGACCTGTGTATAATCAGTCTATAAGAGTTCTGATTTAGTCATCGTCATATCTATCATCGTCATAATCTGGTTGCCAGTTCTCATCGAACTCTACACAATCACATTCTTCGATGCATCCAAGTTTATTGTCAACGCATTGTCTGACACCCTTCCACCATTTTGTCTGGTCTCGGTCAAACTCATGACTGTATATATTATAATACGTTGGAATTGTTAGGTCACGCTCGTACGTGTGTCTGTTAGGCTTTGTCCTTCTATGATATTCGCACTCTGTCACTGCACGGCATATCTCGAGCCCTATTGTCTTACCTTCAACATAATCATGTTTTTGAACAGCCTCATCATGCCATTGCAGTTCGTGTTCACACTTACCGCATGGTTGGTTTTCAGATATTGGTTCTACGTCGTAGCCCATTTACATTCTTTCCAGTGTTTGCCTTTTAGAAATATACTCCAACAACACCAGTAGTTTTTTTCATCGTTGTTCATTCTAATTTATGTATTCTTTTAAA
>TARA_R110002051_G_scaffold292106_5_pt1 | contig 47450 bp, 35 predicted proteins | sample TARA_R110002051 | Tara Oceans TARA_R110002051 (sample SAMEA4397023) | marine metagenome | biome: Polar Biome; feature: [MES] marine water layer (ENVO:01000295) within the mesopelagic zone...; material: water (ENVO:00002006), including particulate matter (ENVO:01000060) such... | reverse complement strand
GTCCGGCAGCCGGTCCTCGATGGCCCGTCCCAGCGTCTTCGCGACTTCAAAAAGCCGCAGATAATCGTTCCCCACAAGCGCCACTTCAACGCCGCTTCCGGCGGAGCGGAGATTGAGGCTGTTCGGACTGTAGACCCTGACCCGGACGCCCGGGATCTGGTTCATCTTCTGCCGGATTTCGGACAGGATTTCCTGTTGTGACCGGTCACGCTCGTCCCATGGCGCAAGCGGTGTGGAGATGAATGTCCTGTTCAAATCCCAGCGCCCGACGATGGTGAAGATCGAGCTGATCTCGCCGCTATCGACATAGGGCTGCAGGATGGCTTCCATCAGATCGGCCTGATGGTTGCTGTATTCCAGCCCGACACCGTCCGGACCGTCACCGCGCAAATAGATGCCTCCGCGGTCTTCCGACGGCAGCAGTTCCTGGTCGAGAATATTGAACGTGAGCCAGGCGCCGCCGGCGAGAGCCAGCGACACGGCAATGACAAGGATCGGGGCCGAGAGCGCCCCCCTCAGGGTTACGCCATAGAGCCGGGCCAGGGAATCACCGACCCGCCCTATCGCCGACCTCAAGCCAAACCGGTCCGGACCATTATCCGCAAGCCGCGCGGACAGGGCAGGCACCAGCGTAAGTGCAACGAAGGACGAGATCATGACTGCGATGGCGAGGACAAAACCGAACTCGCGGAACAGCCGCCCGGCCGTGCTCGGCAGGAAGGAAATCGGCACGAAGACGGAGATCAGCGTCGCCGTCGTCGCGATCACCGCGAAATAGACCTGGCGCGTGCCGAGGACGGCAGCCGCCCGGCCTCCAAGCCCCTGGGAGCGGCGGCGCTGGATGTTCTCGAGCACGACAATACTGTCATCGACGATCAGGCCGGTTGCCAGAACCAGCGCCAGCAATGTCAGGATATTGATCGAGAACCCGAACGCCCAGATCGCGGCAACCGACCCGACCAGCGCGACCGGAATGGACACGCACGGGATCAGCGTCGCGGCGGGGGAGCCGAGGAAAACCCAGAGAGTCACGATCACGATCAGAACGGCGAGCAGCAGGCTGAACAGAACCTCCGAGACCGAGCCTTCAATGAACAGCGCATCGTCGGACGTAACCATCAACTCGATCTTGTCGAAACGGCGGTTCAGGTCGGCAATGGCCTTGGCGACATTCTTCGAGATCTCGATGGTATTGGATTGCGCCTGCCGGATGATGCCGAGACCGATGACCTCCTCGCCATTCACCCGCACCAGGCTCTCTGGGTCTTCCGGTCCGAAAAAGACCTGGGCCACGTCGCCGATCCGGACGGCGCCCTTGATGATGATGTCCTCGACCTCTTTCGCCGTCTCCACCGTCGCATTCGCGCGGACCAGCAATTCCTGATCCGTCGACGCAAAGCTGCCGGCGGGAATATCGAACGGGGCGCTCTCCAGCACCTCGATAACATCGGCAACGGACAGCGCGAAAGCGCTCAGCCGCATGGGGTCGAGCACGACTCGCAGCAGGCGGGCCCGGTCCCCGTACTGGGTGACGTCGGCAACGCCGTCGATGGAAATCAGCTCGGGGATGACATCCGTTTCGACGACATGGGTCAGCTCCTCCGTCGTCAGGCCATGCCCGAATACGGCAAGCCGCATCACCGGGCTGGCATCCGCGTCGGCCTTGATCACGGTCAGCTGCTCGACATTATCCGGCAAATCCCGTTCGACCCGGCTCACGGCCTCGCGAATATCGGAAGCAGCGACGTCGAGATCCGTCGTCGGACTGAATTCCGCATGCACGCGGAAATTATTCTCCTCGCTCGCTGAACGGATACGCTTCACCCCGTTGACCCGGGCGACGGCGCCTTCAACCAGGCTCGTGACCTCGCTGTCCATGGTCTCCGGCGAGGCGCCGTCGAGGATGCCGCGAACGGACACGACCGGCCGGTCCACGTTCGGCAGCTCGCGCACTTCCACCGCCATGATGGCCGCGGCACCGGCAAGGGCGATGAGGAGGTTGAGGACCAGCGCCAGCCAGGGGCGGCGGACGCTTATCGATGGCAAATCATTCGGTGCCGGAGCAGAGGACGGAGGCTGGGACGGGGACTGGGGAGACGGACCGCCGCTCGTCGTCATGATGTGGTTGCGTCCTGGTGCGCCTTGATCGGTGCGATCTCGGGGCCGTTCCCCGGCAGGATCTCGACCTTGGTACCCTCACGCATCCGGTGCAATCCCTGGGTCACGACCTTGTCGCCCGGCTGAAATTCACCATCGAGCAGGACGGTCGAGGCCTGGCGCTGGACGATGGAGACCGGCAGGCGCCGGGCGGTACCGTCGGAGATTGCCCAGACAAATGACCCGTCACCGCCCCATTGGATAGCGACCTCGGGCACGCTGGCCCGTTCCAGGCCTTCAACGTCGAGCGTGACCCGAAAACTCATGCCGGGCCGAAACCGGTCATCGGGATTCGGAATGCGGGCGCGCACGACAAAGGTCCGGGTCGCTTCATCGATCCGGCTTCCCGTGTCGTAGATTACGCCCCCTTCGATCGGACCGGTTTTTCCGGTCCACAGAGCGAGCCCGACCGGATCATCAACGGCAATCCGGCCATGCAGGGCTTCCGGCACCTCGAAGCGGATCAGCAGGGTCGACCGGTCGTCAAGAACCGCGATTTCGGTATTCGCATCCACCCGGTCGCCCACATCGGTATCCGTCATGCCGATACGGCCGGAGAAGGGGGCCAGGAGAAATCTGTCATCAAGCGCGACCTGCGCTTTCTCAAGTTCGATCTGGGCGGCGTCCACCGCCGTCACCGCGTCGTCGAGGGCCGCCTGCGTCGTGGCGCCGCTCTTGCGAAGTGTGCTCAGGCGTTCGGCAATCCGCTGCGCCGCCTCAAGCCGGACACGGGCCAGATCGACAGCAAGAGTCTCCGCCTTGCGATCCAGCTCAAGCAGCACCTGGCCCTTTTCCACCTTCGCATCCGCAGCAAGAGCGGTCTCGATCACCCGTCCGTCCGCAGCGGGATGCAATCGCGCGGACTGGTAGGCACGGGCCGTTCCCACCGCCTCGGTCCGGAGCCGTTCCCTGAGGAATTTCACATCGGCGACAACGACGGCCGCCGCGCGGCTCTTCGTGTTTCCGCTCTGCCCGCCAGCCTCTTCCGTGAAGCCAAGAATGGGCCCGAAATAAGACCATCCGCCGACCAAAACGGCGGCGCCAACAAGCAATACAAGCAATTGACGCGTCACGCTCATCCGAACCGTCCTGTTCCGCGCATCGGGCTATCCGAATGCGATGCCGAAGAGTGTAGTGCTCCGCCGGGTTTTGTCTATCGCAGCTGCGAAAGATCCGTGGAAAAAATCGGCCGCGCAATCCCGCGCGGCCGACCTGTGCCGTTATGTTACTCGGGCCGGGGCTGAAGCGGCGGCTGCACGTCATTCGGGATCGGGCACTGGTACGGCACCTTGGCCGTCCGGGCCGCATGATCCGCCTTCGCGGCGGCCAGCAGATCAGCGTCGCGCACCAGATCGACGGCGGTGCCGGCCATCGCCTTGGCGGCATAAATCATGCCCTTGTGCGCTGCGGGAGCCTTGCCCTGCGCCGTGATCTGCCAGGAATGGCCCGGCGTGCCGATGGCATGGGTCGCAACCCGCGCCTCGATGGTCGGCACCACCCAGCTGACGTCGGAGACATCGGTGGAGCCCGGCATGGAGACGCCCTGGGCGTCGAACGGCACGACGAAATCGCAGAGCGGCGTGTCTTCCCGTTCCTCGACCCCGGCCTTCCGGTACTCGCTGCCGATATCCTCCGCCGTCAGGGTCGCCTGGATCTCGGCCGCATATTTCCGGTCCGTGGCATCGAAGGGAACCCCGCCGAGACGCTGCATGTTCTCGTACATGGTCCGGCGCATCGGCTCGTTATCCAGCATGTTCGAAACGGCGCTGACGATCTGGGCCTTCACGCTCGTCTCGGTCATGAGCGCGGCGCCCTCGGCGACCTTCTTCACCCGCTCGACCAGCGCCTGCATGGTGCCGAGCTCCCGCGCCCGCACCGCGTACCGCACTTTCGCAAAGCCCTGCACCACGTTCGGCGCCACGCCACCGGCATCCAGCACCGCGTAATGGATGCGCGCATCCGGCGGCATATGCTCGCGCATGTAGTTGACGCCGACATTCATCAGTTCCACGGCATCAAGCGCACTGCGGCCAAGATGCGGCGCCGAGCTGGCATGGCTGCTGCGTCCGGTGAAGGAAAAGTCGATCCGGGTATTGGCGAGGGAATTCGCAAGCTGAACCTTGGTGACCCCTGCCGGGTGCCAGGTGACGGCCGCATCCACATCGTCGAAGGCACCGGCGCGGACCATGAAGCCCTTGGCGGCACCGCCCTCTTCGGCGGGACAGCCGTAATACCGCACCCGGCCCGGCGTGCCCGTCTTCTCCAGCCAGTCCTTCAGACCGGCGGCGGCCAGCATGGCGGCGGACCCGAGCAGGTTATGCCCGCATCCGTGGCCATGCCCACCGGGCTCCAGCTCTTTCGGCTCGGCGATGTTGGCAACCTGGCTCAATCCCGGCAGCGCGTCATACTCGCCCATGATGGCGATCACCGGACCGCCCTCGCCCGCTTCGCCCATCACGGCGGTCGGAATGCCGCCGACATTCTCGGTCACCCGGAAGCCCTGCTGTTCCAGCATCTTCCGGTGTTCCTCGACGGAGCGGTATTCGGTGTAGCAGATCTCGGGCATGCCCCAGATCCGGTCCGCGAGACCGATGAATTCCTCACGGTGCTCATCGACAAGATCCCAGATCAACTCGGCATTCGACATGGCGTTCTCTCCTGGACGCATTTTCTCGACCGGATGCAGGCCCGGAAAGGCGGGAAGTTCAGGCGGGGCAGTGCAAGGGGTCACTTGGAAGGACGCAAACGATGCGCCGGGGCCGCGTCCGGGTCAAGTCCGTCGCACACCCGCAGAAAGCGTTTTCCAAATATCGTGTTCACTTTTTGTTCTTTTTATGATAAAAACCGTCCCCGTTGGTTTGGGGGACATAATTGCTGGGGGGACATAAAATGCCGTCACACGCTCAAAAATTCGAAACATTCAGATCCCTGCATTTCACGGACCGGGCTTTCGTCATGCCTAATCCGTGGGATGCCGGCTCGGCGCGTATCCTCGGCCATCTCGGGTTCGCCGCGCTGGCGACGACCAGTGCAGGATACGCGTTTTCGGTCGGCAAGCGGGATTCCTTCGCCGGATTAAGCCGGGAGGAAATCCTCGCCAACGCGGCAGCCATTATCGCGGCGACGGACCTGCCGGTTTCAGCCGACCTCGAGGATGGCTTCGGTGCCGCGCCGGAAGCGTGTGCGGAAACGATCAGGCTGGCGTCGGATATCGGGCTGGTCGGCGGCTCGATCGAGGACGCGACCGGCAATCCGGACGCACCGATCTACGATTTGCACCAGGCCACGGAACGGGTCAGGGCAGCGGCAGAAGCCGCGAAAGGCCGCTCGTTCCTGCTCACGGCGCGGGCAGAGAACTACCTCTGGGGGAAGCCCAATCTGGTAGACACCATCGACCGGCTGCAGGCCTTTTCGGAAGCCGGCGCGGATGTTCTCTACGCACCGGGCCTGCCCGATCTGGACGCTATTGCAACGGTCTGCCGTGCAGTCGACAAACCGGTGAATGTGGTGATGGGCCTGAAAGGCCGGTTTTTTTCCGTCGAGGAACTTTCAGACGCCGGTGTACGCCGGATCAGCGTCGGCGGCTCCTTCGCCCGTGCCGCCCTCGGTGCCCTGAAGCGGGCGGCGGAGGAAGTTCTCACCGCCGGAACCTTCACCTACGCGGAAGACGCCATGCCGGATGCGGAGGCCGCCAGCCTGATGTCACCGGAAAAGCGCGCGTCCAGGCAGTAAAAACGGACGGCGTCAGAAGTCCGGGAACGCCTCGGAGAGCAAACCGCCGAGCCGTATCGGAGCCACGCGGGTCGCGAGACCGGTAGCATCGTCACTCTCGATCAGCAGGCCGGAGACGGTTGCCGGGCCTTCCGCGACTTCCAGCCGGGGGCGTCCCCACTTGGACAGGAAGCGCTCGACCGGCGCCTCCTTCTGCATGCCGATGACGCCTTCGTAGGAGCCGCACATGCCGGCATCGGTCATATAGGCCGTCCCGCCGGCGAGGATCATGTGATCGGCGGTCGGGATATGGGTATGGGTGCCGACGATGGCGCTGATCCGGCCATCGAGGAAATGGCCGAGCGCCACCTTCTCGGACGTCGCCTCGCCATGCATGTCGATGAAAATGAAGTCGGCGCCGTAGCCGAGCGGGCATTCCTCGACGATACGTTCAGCGGCGGTAAACGGATCGTCGCTGGTATCCATGAACAGCCGCAGGATGACATTGGCGACCAGCACGAAGCGACCGTCCGCCGTTGGAAACAGGCCGCTGCCCTTGCCCGGCGTATCGGCGGGATAGTTGGCCGGACGCAGCAGACGGGACTCGGCGTCGAAATAGGTCAGGATCTCGCGCTTGTCGAAAGCGTGGTTGCCGGTGGTGATGACATCCGCGCCCGCATCGAACAGAGCCTCGGCGATATCCGGCGTAATGCCAAAACCGCCGGCGGAGTTTTCGCCGTTCACGATGGCGAAATCGACGGAAAGCTGCTCGCGCAATTCCGGCAGATGATCCTGTACCGCCTCGCGTCCGGACCGGCCGACCACGTCACCAAGAAACAGCACCCTCATGAGGATGACCCTCCAAACTCGACAAGGCCCGTTTCGGTCAGCATGGCATCAAGGCGCTGATCCGTCCCCTCGCGCGGCACGGCCGGGACCCGTTGCGCCTCGTAGGCGGCGCCAACAGCCCGGACCGGCTTCAACCCGCGCAGCCGCTCCAGCGTGCGGTCGTAGAACCCGCCGCCATAGCCAAGGCGGTGCCCCGTATCGTCGTACGCAAGCATGGGAACGAGCAACAAATCCGGCTCAAGCTCGGGCGCACCGACATCCGGCACCAACCCTCCCAGCCCCGCCTTTACCAGGGTCGCGCCCGGTCCCCAGAGACGGAATTTCAGAGGCGCATCCTTTTTGACGACAACCGGCAGCACGACACGGTAGCCCCGCGCATGCAGGGCCAGCATCAGCGGGCGCGGGTCGATCTCGGTCCGGAAAGGCCAGTAGGCGGCAATGACCGTGATATCGGTGGGCAGGGCGACGCCGAGGAAATGATCGCGGATCGCGTGACCGGCGGTGTCGCTCAATGCATCATGCGCAACACCGCGCCTTGCCTCGATTTCACTACGCAGGGCCGCTTTATCGGCGGCGAGCATGTCATTGAGGGGCTCGGATACAGGCACGTGCGGCTTTCATCTTGGGCGGCTTCCCTTTGGAAGCAATGCGGACGGCGCCACCTCGACCGTTGGTCGTTGTAACCCTCTGTGGCCTGCAAAGCAGGTGGGCGCCGCGTAACGGGGCCAGGGCCCCGCCAGAGACAGCTCCCGAAGGATCGATTATAGCCCCAGGGATTGTGTGACCTGACAAATCGCGCAGTCACCGTCCACGGACATATCTAGGCGCGTTCCAGCTGGTCTGCAATGCTCTCGATCCGGCCCGCCATCGCATTCAGGGCCGAGACGATCTTTTCCTCGCCGTCACCGGGGACCGCCGCGCCGCCCTCCGAGGAGACTTCACGCTCGATCTCGCGCAGATCCACAAGCTCGTCCGCGATCAGCAAAGAGGCCATGACCAGCAGCCTTGTATCGCCGATCTGGCCGATCTGCTCGACCAGATCCTTCACATGGGAATCGACCATGGCGGCGAGGCTGGCGATCCGGCTTTCCTGACCGTCTTCACAGGCGATCCGGTAATTCTTGCTGTTGATGGTGATTTCGACCTGGGCCAATGAACTATCCTTCCAGCACGAATTTCAGGCGGCCGATGGTCTTGTCCAGCTTCTCGCTGACCTCATCGGTGACCTTGGACAGTTCGGCATATTCCTTTTTCGCCGCATCGAGCTCCGTTTGCAGCTCAACAGATCGGGAACTGAGTTCGACCGCATGGTGAGCGGCCGTATCCAACCGCTCAATGGCGGCTTCCAGACGGGCGGCAGCTTCGTCGAGTCGGGACATCCGGTCCGATCCTTCCAACACTTTAATTTCGGGCGTCCCCCGCCCGGCGGCTGAAGCATACAAAGCCGGATAACACGGCGTCAACGCGCGCCGGACTTGCCCCATAATTGCCCCACTCACCGAAACGGGAAAACCCGCATGAACTACGGTGTTGACGCGCGCGAGGCGGGACGGCATTTTCACCGCGCCTTTAAGGGGCTGAGACGGTGTTCCTGCGCCCGCCCCGCTCATCAGTTGCGGCCTCCCGTCCGGCCCTGTTCCGGAGAAGGGCGCCGCCGAACCCGATTGACGCTCATGAACACGACATCTTCTGCTGCAAGCGACGTTACCGGAAACGCCGTTTCGCACGATATGCTCGCGAATGCCATCCGCGCCCTGTCGATGGATGCGGTGGAAAAGGCCAAGTCCGGCCATCCCGGCATGCCAATGGGCATGGCCGACGTCGCGACCGTGCTGTTTTCCGAATTCCTGAACTTTGACCCGAAGGCGCCGAACTGGCCGGACCGTGACCGGTTCATCCTGTCGGCCGGCCACGGCTCGATGCTGATCTATTCGCTGCTGCATCTGACCGGCTACGAAGACGTCACGCTGGACGAGATCAAGAATTTCCGCCAGCTCGACTCGAAAACGCCGGGCCATCCGGAATACGGGCACACCACCGGTGTCGAGACCACGACCGGTCCGCTCGGCCAGGGTCTGGCCAACGCTGTCGGCATGGCCCTCGCCGAACGCATGAACAATGCCCGCTTCGGCGACGATCTGGTCGATCACTACACCTACGTGATCGCCGGCGACGGCTGCCTGATGGAAGGCATCAGCCACGAGGCCGCCTCCATGGCCGGCCACCTGAAACTCGGCAAGCTGGTCGTGCTGTTCGACGATAACGGCATCTCCATCGACGGCTCCACCGACCTGTCTGTTTCCGACGATCAACTGATGCGGTTCGAGGCCTATGGCTGGCATGTCAGCCAGGTCGACGGTCACGATGCCGAGGCCGTCTCCGCCGCCATCGAGGCCGCCCGCTCGGACGACCGCCCGTCCCTGGTCGCCTGCCGCACCAAGATCGGCTTCGGCGCGCCGACCAAGGAAGGCAAGTCCTCCTCCCACGGCGCCCCGCTCGGCACCGACGAAATTGCCGGTGCCCGGGAAAATCTCGACTGGAGCGCCGCACCCTTCGAAATTCCGGCGGATGTGCTGAAGGCATGGCGCGCCATCGGCACCGCCCGCGCCGAGGCCCACATTGCCTGGACCCAGCGCTACGACACGGCCGAAGCCGGAAACCGGAAGGCTTTCGATGCCGCCCTGTCCGGCAAGCTGCCTGCCGGTGCCGAAGAAGCCATCAAGGCGCTGATCGCCAAGCATGGCGAGGAAAAGCCGAAGCTCGCCACCCGCGTTGCCTCGCAGAAGACACTGGAAGTGCTGCAGCCGGCGATCCCGGCTCTGGTCGGCGGCTCGGCCGACCTGACCGGCTCCAACAACACCAAGGTTGGCGGGCAGGACGCTGTTCAGGCCGGCGATTACAGCGGCCACTACATCTATTACGGCGTGCGCGAGCATGCCATGGCCGCCGCCATGAACGGCATGGCCCTGCATGGCGGCCTGATCCCCTATGGCGGCACCTTCCTGGTCTTCACCGACTATTGCCGCCCCTCGATCCGTCTCTCCGCCCTGATGGGCCTGCGCGTCATCTATGTGATGACCCACGATTCCATCGGTCTTGGCGAAGACGGCCCGACGCACCAGCCGGTCGAGCATGTGTCCGCGCTCCGGGCCATCCCGAACCTGAACGTGTTCCGCCCGGCGGATGCGATCGAGACCGCCGAATGCTGGCTCGCAGCGCTGCAGGACGAGCATCGCCCGTCCATTCTCGCGCTGACCCGTCAGGGTCTGCCGACGGTGCGCAGCGGCGACACCTCGGAGAACCTATCGGCCAAGGGCGGCTACGTCCTGTCCGACGCTTCCGGTGATCGCAAGGTGACGATCCTCGCCACCGGCTCCGAGATCGAGATCGCCCTGGAAGCGCAGAAGGTCCTGGAAGCCGACGGCGTCGCCACGGCCGTGGTTTCCATGCCGTCGATCGAGCGCTTCAAGGCCCAGGATGCCGCCTATCGCAAAACCGTGCTCGGCTCCGGCACACTCATGGTCGCGGTCGAGGCCGGTATCCAGCAGAGCTGGGACAGCCTGATCGGACTCGACGGAATCTTCGTCGGCATGAACTCATTCGGCGCTTCCGCGCCAGCTGGCGACCTCTACAAACATTTCGGCATCACCAGCGATGCCGTCGTGTCCGAGGTCAAAAAACGTCTGGGATAATCCCATCTGCGCCGCCCCGCCGGGGCGGCGTTCTTGTAAGAGACTGAAAATCTGGAGGAAAACTGATGAGCGTCAATGTTGCCATCAACGGGTTCGGGCGGATCGGCCGTCTGGTTCTGAGGGCACTCGCGGAAAGCGGACGGGATGACATCAAGGTCGTCGCCATCAACGATCTGGGTCCGGTGAAGACAAACGCGCATCTTCTGAAATGGGACAGCAACCACGGCCGCTTCCCGTTCGACGTGATCGTCGGCGAAGACACCATCGATTACGGCAAGGGCCCAATCAAGGTGACCGCCGAACGCGACCCGGCGAACCTGCCGCACAAGGAACTCGGCGTCGACATCGTGCTGGAATGCACCGGTCTCTTCACCAAGCGTGAAGATGCGGCAAAGCACATCGCGGCCGGCGCCAAGCGCGTCATCATCTCCGCTCCGGCGACGGGTGCCGACCTGACCGTGGTCTATGGTGTGAACCATGACCAGATCAGCGCCGAGCACACCGTGATCTCGAACGCGTCCTGCACCACCAACTGCCTTGCCCCGGTCGCCTATGTGCTGAACGAAGCCATCGGCATCGAGCATGGCTACATGACCACGATCCATGCCTATACCGGTGACCAGCCGACGCTGGACACCATGCACAAGGATCTCTATCGCGGCCGCGCCGCCGCCAGCTCGATGATCCCGACCACCACCGGCGCCGCCAAGGCCGTCGGCCTGGTGCTGCCGGAACTGGCCGGCAAGCTGGACGGCACCTCCGTCCGCGTGCCGATGGCCAATGTCAGCCTGGTCGACCTGAAGTTCGTGCCGAAGCGCGAGACCACGGTCGAGGAAGTCAACGCCGCCATCGTCAAGGCAGCGGGCGGCAAGCTGAAGGGCATCCTCGGCACCAATGACGAGCCGCTGGTCTCCATCGACTTCAATCACAACCCGAACAGCTCCACCTTCGATCTGGGCCAGACCCAGGTGGTCGAAGGCAAGCTGGTCCGCGTGATGAGCTGGTACGACAACGAATGGGGCTTCTCCAACCGCATGCTGGACACCACCGCAGCGGTTGCGGCGACCCTTTAAAGATTAGAGAGAGAAGGACCGAAGGCGATGAAAATCACCCAACGCGTCAAGCGTATCCTCGACAATTACGAAAGCGATTGCCCGGGCACGAAAGCCAACCTCGCCCGCATCCTGATGCAGGGCAAACTGGGCGGCACCGGCAAACTCGTGATCCTGCCGGTCGACCAGGGCTTCGAGCATGGTCCGGCCCGCAGCTTCGCGCCGAACCCGGATGCCTATGATCCGCACTATCACTTCAAGCTGGCGATCGATGCCGGTCTCTCCGCTTATGCCGCTCCGCTCGGCATGATCGAGGCCGGTGCCGATACCTTCGCGGGCCAGATCCCGACGATCATGAAGGTGAACAGCTCGAACAGCCTCGCCCGCGACAAGGATGGACCGAGCCAGGCGATCACCGGCTCCGTGCAGGAAGCCGTCCGTCTCGGCTGCTCCGCCATCGGCTTCACCATCTATCCGGGCTCGGACAATGCCTTCGAGATGATGGGGCAGATCCGGGAGATGGCGGAAGAAGCCAAGGCATACGGCCTCGCGGTCGTGGTCTGGTCCTATCCGCGCGGCGGCGATCTCACCAAGAAGGGCGAAACCGCAGTCGATATCTGCGCCTATGCCGCCCACATGGCCGCCCTGCTCGGCGCCCACATCATCAAGGTGAAGCCGCCGACCGAGCATCTTGAGCTGGACGCCGCGAAGAAGTCCTACGAAGCCAACAAGATCGCCATCGGCACCATGGCCGAGCGGATCGAACACGTTGTGCAGTCCTGCTTCAACGGCCGCCGCATCGTCGTCTTCTCCGGCGGTGAAGCGAAGGATCTGGACGGTCTCTACAACGAGATCCGCGGTCTGCGCGACGGCGGTGCCAACGGCTCCATCATCGGCCGCAACACCTTCCAGCGTCCGCGCGAAGAAGCCATGGCGATGCTGAACACCATCATCGACATCTACAAGGGCAAGGCGTAAACCTCGCCCCATACCGCTTAGACGCGGCGCCCGCTCGCAAGGGCGGGCGCCGTTTTCACATCCAGAGGCAAAAAAGATGTCCGCCAAGTCCGAGCCGAGCTGCGAGCTGTACCTGATCACCCCGCCGAAGATCGAGATCAGGGCCTTCGCCGAAGACCTTGCCGCCGCCCTCGATGCGGGACCGGTCGCCTGCCTGCAGCTCCGCCTGAAGGATGTCTCCGACGACGAGATCAAGCGGGCCGCCGAAGCTCTGCTGCCGGTCTGCCACGAACGTGGCGTGCCGCTGCTGATGAATGACCGCCCGGATCTCGCCCTGCTCACAGGCTGCGACGGCGCCCATGTCGGCCAGCAGGACACGCCCTATGCCGAAGCCCGCCGCATTCTCGGCGACGAGGCCATGATCGGCGTGACCTGTCACAATTCCGCGCATCTGGCGATGGAAGCGGCGGAAGCCGGTGCTGATTACGTCGCCTTCGGCGCCTTCTATCCGACCAACACGAAAGAGATCACGCACTACGCCGAGCTCGAAACCCTGCAAAGCTGGTCCGCCATCTCTACCATCCCCTGCGTCGCCATCGGCGGCATCAACCTGGACAACGCACAGCCGCTGATCGACGCGGGCGCGGATTTCCTTTGTGTGATCACGGCTGTGTGGAAACATCCGGAGGGGCCGGCGGCGGCGGTGAAGGCGTTTAATGAGTTGTTCGAGAACGCTCCCTAAGATCACATAAGGATGCGGAATGGCGGAGTGGAATTCCGGATACGTCACCGAGATTGATTATACTCACGGCTTCTATCGTGAGATGACGCCTGAACTACTCAATTTCGCCCTCTTGTCCCGGGGGGTGAAAAATCAGGCCGATAAACTCACGTTCTGTGATCTTGGATGTGGCCAGGGGTTCAGCGCCAATCTGCTGGCTGCGGCCAATCCCGACATCGACTTCCACGCAACCGACTTCAATCCAACCCAGATTGCGGGCGCCAAAGCCTTGGCCCGTAACGCCGGCACGTCCAATGTCTCTTTCTACGACACGGCGTTTGCGGATTTCGCCAACCAGTCCGGCCTGCCGGACAGGTTCGACGTCATCGCCCTGCACGGGGTCTATAGCTGGGTCAACGCAGAGAACCGTGCAGCCATCATCGACTTTATCGCCCGAAAGCTGGCTGTCGGCGGCCTCGTTTATGTGAGCTATAATTGCTTGCCCGCCTGGGCTTCCGCGATGCCCCTGCGCCGACTTCTGGCCGACCACGCCGCCGGTCAGAACGGGCCGATCGAACAGCGGATCGACAGTGCCCTGGCCTTCGCGGAAAAAGTCAGCGGCGAGGCTCGAAATTTCACGTCCAACCCGGACATGCTGAAGCGCCTGAGACGGATGAAGGACGACAAACGCGCCTATCTCGCACATGAATTCTTCAACCGCGACTGGACGCCTTTCTATTCAGCCGATATCGCAGCGGACCTCAACCAGGCGAAGTTGTCTTTCGCAGGCTCTGCCTATCTGCTGGACCATGTCGACTTCCTCAATCTGACCGGAGCGCAACAAGAGATGCTGGCCGGCGAGCAGGATCCAGTCCGCCGGGAAACCTTGAGAGACTTCATCACGAACACACCGTTCCGGCGGGATATATTCGTGAAGGGGCCACTGCAGCACACACCGCTGTCACAGCGCGAAGCCTGGCTGCAGACCCGCTTCGCCTTGTCGGTTGCGCCGGAAAACTTTCCCATGGCCGTCACTGGTTTCAAGGGAAAATCGACGCTCGAAGAGCACGCCTTCAGGCCGCTGATCAACGCCTTTTCAGCCGGGCCGCGCACCCTTCAGGATATCCAGACATCGGATCAGACGATTGCAGCGCTCGGATGGGACACACTCATGAGAATGCTGCCTGCTCTTGTCGGATCGGGGCACCTTCATCCCTGCCGGCCAGCCGAGGGCGACGCCCGCCGGAAAGAAACCACGGCGGCCTTCAATCTCGCCGTCGCCGAGCATTCCAGATCGTCCGACGAGCTGAAATACCTTGCCTCCCCTGTAACTGGCGGCGGCATTCCCGTCGACAGGCTGGATCAACAGTTCCTCTCGGCCCATGTGAAAGCCCCAATCAACCCGGCTGCACATATCTGGGAGCTCTTCAAGCAGCAGAACATTCAAATGGTCTATCAAGGCCGGAAACTTGACACCGACGCCGAGAATATTGCCGAAATAGAGAGGCGATATTCAGTGTTCGAGACCAGGCGGTTGCCTGTCTATACGCATCTCGGCCTAGCATAAAAAACCTTGGCCGTTCGTGCTACGCTATGATCCGACAAACGCCGCATCAAAATCTTCAATCGGCGTCGGGTAGCCAAGCAGATAGCCTTGCCCCGTCTTGCAGCCGAGGAAGATCAGGGCCTGCTTTTGCTCTTCCGTCTCAATGCCTTCGGCAACGCAATCCACGTCAAGCACCTGCGTCATGCCGAGAACCACCGATGCCAGGCTTTCCCGGGCGGTTGAGGTTTTCAGGGCACTGACAAAGCTGCGATCGATCTTGATCATGTCGATGGGAAGGCTATCGAACTGCCTCAATGACGAATAGCCCGTGCCGAAATCATCGAGCGAGATCCGGAACCCTTCATCCGCGAGTGCCCGGATCTGCGTCTGGGCCCAGGCGCCCTTGTGCATGGCAATGCCTTCCGTCACTTCGAATTCAACGGCATCCGGCCCAAGCCCGGCGGCGGTCACTTCCCGCAACAGACGGGATGAAAATTCCGGCCGGTTCAGATCCGCCATGGAGAGGTTCACGGCAACCGGCACCGGGCTGTCCGGTTGCCGGTCCTTGACCCATTTCCCGACCTCCTGAATGACAAAATCCGTCAGGGGCGCCACGAGGCCGATGGATTCCGCGATCGGAATGAATTCGGCCGGCGAGATGGCTTCATCCCCAAGGGTCCAGCGGAGCAATGCTTCCGCACCTTTTACCTCCCCCGTCAGCAACGCCACTTTCGGCTGAAGATGAACGGAAAGCCCCTCACCATTTCCGGCAACGCGGCGCAGTTCAGCTTGCAACCAGTCGCGCCTATCGGTTTCGGCCCGCATCCTCCGGTCATAGCGCAGGACCTTGCCCCGTGCCGTCTGCCGGACATGCTGCAGTGCCGCCCTGGCTATTTTCAGGACGGCGGACGGATCCGGCTCGATATCCGCGAGATCAAGGATTGCGCTCGTCGCGCTCGTCGTGATCTCGACCCCCTCGATCAGACGCGGCCGCGTCAACGCCTCCAGTAAGGCGCTCTCGTCGATATCGCCCGATCGTCCCAGCACCGCGAATATTCCGTCACCGATACGGGCGACATATGTTTTGCTGTTTTTCAGCTCTTCATAAATATCAACGAGATACTGATGGGAAAGCGTAAATCCATAAGTCGCGACGATCGACTGGTATGAATCGATATTCGCAATGGCAACACTCGCAGCCCCCTTCGGCGACGAGAAATGGTTGCGGAGTTTTTGCTCAAACGCATTCAGGTTCGGAACGTTGAGAAAGGAATCGAGATAGGCCAGCCCATCAAGCCTTTCGACCAGGGTCAGGTTTTCAAACCCGATCGCGATATTGGTCGAGAACAACTTGAGCAAGGCAAGATTGGGTTCCGTAATATCGCGCCCGGCCTCCAGAACGACAATCAGCCCACGCCCGTCGCCGGTCGTGAAATGCAGTGTCATATAGCCATCGCGTATCACCGGACTCCCCAGAATAGGCGCCGTCTCGATTATCTCCCGAATATCCGGGTTCGCGATCTCTTCCCTTGGCTTTCCGATCAGGCTGGCGAACCGCCCGGTTGCGCTGACGACATGCCTTTCCTTGTCGTTACCGGTTGGATAGGCATAGACCAGTCCATGAGCGGCGATGCCAAGAAGGCTGGCAATCTGGGTCAGCACGCCGCATGAGAAAAGCTCAAGATTCGTGCGCTGAAACAACTGGCTGGAGCTTTCGACAATCAGCTCCAGACCGGCGCGGCTTTGATCGATCGTGCAAAGCTGGTCGTAGGACCGGATCGCCGCGGTGAGAACCGTGAGCAAGCGGGCCCGGGTCAGCTCGCCCTTCGTACGATAATCATCGATCTCGTATTCATTGATAACGGACTGCTCCGGCGCATATCCCGGATGGCCGGTCCGCAGGATAATACGCATCTTCGACAGGCCGGCCCGACGAAACAGCTGAACCAGCTCCAGACCGGAATCCGGCATCTCCATCACAACATCGATGAATGCAGCCGCGACGTCATGCAGATCATCGATCATCTTGATCGCATCCTCTGCCGATTCCGCATGTAGTAGTTCAAGTGGACGGCCGAGGACTTTCACATCCCGCAGAGCGAACAGAGTCGCCTGATGCACATCCGGTTCGTCATCAACGACAAGAATGCGCCACGGCTGCCTCTCGCCCTCGACATTGGCCGTGTCGCCATCCTCCACGATGGATATTCTGTCGTTCCAAGGATCGGAGAAGCTGTCAGACATCATACGTCCTTCCCAGAAAGCCTTCTCTGGCGGCAGGTGCCATAACCGGGAGACGGACAGACATTGTCGTTCCGTCTCCAGGAGCGCTTTTCGCGCGAATGCTGCCGCCCAGCGTAGCCGTCACGATATTATACGTTATGCTGAGCCCGAGACCGCTCCCTCCCTTGCCAAGCTGGGTAGAGAAAAACGGCTCGAATATCCGGTCAATGATATCCGCCGGTATACCACGGCCATTGTCCCTGACCTCGATCAGAACATATCCCGTCCCGTGTTGCCGGGCATGCACGATGACCTTACCGGATTCGCGTCCGGCAAATGCATGAACCCGCGCATTCTCCGCCAGATTTATCAGAACCTGGGATAGAAGCCCCGGAAAACTGTCAATTTCCGCAGTCGTTTCGACCATTGTTTCCAGCGAGATATTGCCATGCCTGAACTGGCTTTGCAGAGACGCGGAAACATCCTTGAGCAAGTCTTTAAGCATAAAGCGCCGGCGCTGCTCACTCGTCTGATCGACCGCGACCTGCTTGAAATGTCCGATCAGCTCATGTGCCTGGCGCAATCCCTTGAGGATGATCATCATGCCTTCCCGCGTGTCAGTGAGGAATGCATCGACCACGGAACGGCGCAACTCGCCGGAAGTGACCGCGGCATCGAACTCTTTCATCTTCTCGAACAGGGTGCTTGCGACGGTTACGGATGTTCCGACCGGCGTATTCAGTTCATGCGCAACACCGGCAACCAGACTGCCCAGACTGGCCATGCGTTCGTACCGGGCCATCTCCTCCTTGGAGAGGCGATTGGCAGCCTCGGCTTCCCGGCGCTGGCTCACCGCCTGTGACAGGACAAAGGAAATCAACCCGATGACAATGAGCCCGGCGATCGCCACCGGCAGATGATTAGCATTCCAGAGCGCAAAAAAAGTCACGCCGGGAACAAAAACCACAATTTTCCAGGCCGCGTCTTCGGACGCCACCGGCACATCCCGCCCGACGGGACGCACCACATTTTCCGGGGTCACTGTCGTGAAGAAGGCCCACTGTCCCTCGAGTTCAACCTCCCCCTCGTCACTGGCGGTAATGCCGCGCCAGGCCGCGGGGTTACTTTTCGCCATGGTGTCCTCACGGCCGAACATGAACCCCCAGAGCTTGTTGGCGGGCACTCCCGCGAGCCAGTAACCGTCTGCATTCAGAAGCTGAATCCGGGCATTGTCGCGCAAACGAACATTCTCGAATGAAGCCAGAAGCCGCTCGACATCCAGATTCATCACGACAATCCCGGCAACAGCCCCCTGGTCGCTATAGACCGGGGTTGCCAGCCGGATCATCGGTCGCCAGGGGATTTCAACACGGTCGAACTCGACATTGAGATCCATCGCGGACACATAAAGCCCGCCCTTCGGCAAACCGATGGACTTCGTGAAGTAATAGCGCAGCGCCTTGTTCTGCAGTTCAGTCACCACAAAAATCGATCGCTGCCGCGGCCAACGGTCGATACGGATCTGCTCAACACCCTCACGGTCGATGAAGCGCAGCTGCGCGATCAGGGCATTTTCATCCGCGAACAGCCTGAAATCGGCAGTCACCGTATCGAGAAAATGCGTATCTCCCGACACAAAACGGCGCAGTGACTGCAGTCCGGCTGCAACCCTGAGATCCGTGGAGAAGGCATTCAGCGCCTCTTCCACAACCTCGCGCTGGGCCTGAACGGCGTCTGCCGCCGCAACGTGCTGCCGCTGGTTGTCTTCCCATTCGGCAAGATAAAGCGAGACGGACCAGATGGCGCAGAACACAGTAGACAAGACAAGAAACGTAAGCCCGAACAGCCTCAAGCTGAACGGCGTCGCTGAACCTGCAGGCATATCGACTGCGCTCATGTCCACGCTCTTCTTGTGGTTTAATTTTAGTAAAACGCCAAGTAACCACCTTGTTCAAAATTCCTTAGCAGACGATTAACATCGGTCTATTTTTCGCGCTTCAGTCGCAGCCCCACCCCTTCCGGGGGGCTGGCCAGCCATGCCGGGGAACGCAAGGCGGAAGACCTGCCATGCATCGCAGACCGGTGCTCCACCAATAGACTTCAGGAACGCAACCTGATAAAAGCGCGCCGCACCACTATTCAAGAACGCACGCGCGGATCCCGTGCGGCGTCGCCATTTCTACTGCTCGACGGACAGAGACATGAAAATCAACGGTAACGCCATCCGCATCGGTAATGTCATCGAACACAAGGACCGCCTCTGGGTCGCCATGAAGACCCAGGCCGTGAAACCCGGCAAGGGCGGCGCCTTCAATCAGGTTGAGCTGAAGGACATCCGGTCCGGCACCAAGCTGAACGAGCGGTTCCGCGCCGACGAGCAGGTCGAGCGCGTGCGGCTCGAGCAGCGGTCGGCACAGTTCCTCTTCGCCGAGGACGCGCTGCTGACCTTCATGGATAACGAGACCTACGAGCAGACCCAGATCTCGCGAGACCTGCTTGGCAATAACGCGGTGTTCCTGCAGGACGGCATGGAAGTGCAGATCGAAAGCCACGAGGGCGAGCCGCTTTCCGTGCAGATGCCGGAAACCGTCGTGCTCGAGATCGTCGAGGCCGACGCCGTGGTGAAGGGACAGACCGCGTCCTCTTCCTACAAACCGGCCGTGCTGGAAAATGGTGTGAAGATCCTGGTTCCGCCGCATATCGGGACCGGTATCCGTGTCGTCGTGCGCACCGAAGACAGCACCTACGTCGAACGCGCCAAAGATTAAGGCTGGCCAAGGCCAGGACCGGATGCCGGGATAGCCCGCATCCCCAGACCCTGTTTGAACTGGAGAGACCATGGCGACCCGTTCGCCCGCAATCAACGTGATGGTGAAGGCCGCCATGAAGGCGACCCGCCAACTGCTGCACGACTTCAACGAGGTCGAGCAGCTTCAGGTCTCAAAAAAGGGCCCGGCCGACTTCGTCTCCAACGCCGATACCGCAGCGGAAAAAACCATCGTCGACGAGCTGAAATATGCCCGGCGCGATTACGGTTTCCTGCTTGAGGAAGGCAGCGAGATCGAAAGCAGGGACGAGTTGAAACGGCGCTGGATCATCGACCCGCTGGACGGCACCACGAACTTCCTGCACGGCATCCCGCATTTCGCGATTTCCATCGCGCTCGAGGAAGCCGGCGAGATCGTCTCCGCCGTGATCTACGAGCCGACCCGGGACGAGCTGTTCTGGGCCGAAAAGGGCAAGGGCGCGTACCTGAACGACCGCCGCCTGCGCGTTTCGGCACGCCGGAATCTCGAGGACAGTGTCTTCGCCACCGGCATCCCGACCCTGCGCGGCACCGATCACGCCTTCTACCTGAAGCAGCTTGAAGCGGTGATGACCCGTTGCTCTTCGGTACGCCGTCTCGGCGCCGCCGCGCTCGACCTCGCCTATGTCGCGGCTGGCCGCTACGACGGCTATTGGGAACGTGGCCTCAGCCCGTGGGATGTCGCCGCCGGCCTGCTGATCGTGAAGGAAGCGGGCGGCTATTGCACCGATTACCGGAACCGCGACAAGGCTCTGGAAACCGGCGAGGTCGTCGCCGCCAACGATCAGGTTCACGGCAAGCTCCTGAAGGTGCTCCGGGACGCGACGAAAGCCTGATCCCGCCGTCCCCTTTGAAGAGAGGGCCGCAACTAAACCCGCAATTACTACGCGGTATTTAGCATAATTTTTTATTAACGAATCCCTGCGACCATCACCCACGGCTTGCGCGTCCTACCGTGAACGCGCCATAGGGAGCGGGGATTCGGGATGAACCAGTTTAAGATTTCTCAGCGCGTTCAATTGATCAGCATCATCGCCCTGATCGGCTTTTTTGCCATCGGCGGTATCCTGTTTTGGGAGCAATCAGTCCGGTCGGCAAATGCGGAACGGCAACAGGCCGCGCTTGAGCGCATGGAGAAAATCACGTCCCTCTCCATGCTTTTTCTGAATGCCCGGCGCCGGGAAAAGGATTTCCTGCTCCGTTTTGATCCCGCCTATGTCGAGAAACACAGTCAGGTTTCCGCCAAGATCCACACGACTGTCGACACCCTGATGCCAGACCTATCAGGACAGGACCTCGATCTCCTGAAGCAGATGACGGCGGAATACGATGCGTACAACGCACAATTCAAAATCGTCGTGGACAACTGGAGTCGCATGGGGCTGGACGAAAATTCCGGCCTGCGGGGCGAACTGCGGAGCGCCGTTCACAATGCGGAAGAACTGATCCATCAGCATGCGACCGACGATCTTATGGTGAAGCTGCTGATGATGCGGCGACACGAGAAAGATTTCATCATCCGCAAGGACCCTAAATATATCGGACGGCTGAATGACCGGATCAACGAATTCGGCAAAATTCTCGAAACCAAGGAGCTGGACGCAGCGATCAAGTCCGACATCCTAAACACCCTGAAAACCTACAAGACGAATTTTGCTGCCTTCACGGATCTGTCGCTTGGCATCAATGAGCAAACCGCGATCATGTCTGACATCTATGCTCAGGCGGAACCGGTACTTGCCAAGCTCGAAGAAAATGTTTTGGCATCCTATGAATCCGAAATGACGAGCGTCGCCGCGGCGAACAGGCAAACCGTGATCGTCACATCCGCCCTCATCCTGGTAATCGCCATTGCCTGTCTCGCCATCGCCCAGCTCGTAGGTCGATCCATCAGCCGCCCGGTCGGAGCGCTGTCTGCCCAGATGCTGAAACTGGCGGAAGGTGACAAGACGATCGAGGTGCCAATACGAGGCAAGGACGAGATCGCCGAGATGGCGCAGGCGGTCCAGGTCTTCAAGGACAACATGATCAGAAACGACCAGTTGCAAGCCGAATCCCAGGCCAGGCAACAACAGGAACTGCAGCGGGCAAGCGATGTGGATGCCCTGACCAGTTCGTTCGATGGCGATGTCGGAAAATTGCTCGAAGCCCTCTCCGCAGCCGCCGCCACGCTGCAAAGCACATCAGAGGAAATGACCGAGACCGCCGCGGATTCCGGCAACCGGGCGACCGCCGTTGCCAGCGCCACCGAAGAAACCACGGCGAACGTGCAGACCGTCGCCACGGCCACCACGGAACTGTCCGCCTCGATCGCGGAAATATCCTCGCAGGTCGCCAACGCGACCGCCGTCGCCAATGAAGCGGCACGGCAGGCAGGCGAAACCTCCACCGTGATCGACGCGCTCAGCGAAACCGCCAGCCGGATCGGCGAAATCGTCACCCTGATCCGCGAGATTGCGGAACAGACCAATTTGCTGGCCCTGAACGCGACTATCGAGTCCGCCCGCGCAGGCGAAGCAGGTAAGGGCTTCGCAGTGGTGGCCTCGGAGGTAAAGAACCTTGCCGGTCAGACCGGCAAGGCCACGGAAGATATCGCGGCCCAGATCGGCGCGATCCAGGAGCGTACCTCCGGCGCGGTCGAGGCTATCCGTTCCATCGTTCTCAAGGTCGAGGAAATGGAGAACATCACCGGCTCCATCGCGGCCGCGGTCGAGGAGCAGAACGCTGCCACTCAGGATATTTCCCGGAATATCGAGGATGTCGCGGCCGCAGCGCAGGAAGTCAGCCAGAATGTCACCTTCGTCGGCGAGGCATCGCGAAACACCAGCCGCATGGCCGGCGACGTGCTGGGCGCCTCGTCGGAGATGAACGAAAAGTCTTCCACGCTCGGTCAGCGCATCAAGGACTTCCTGCAATCGGTCCGGGCAGCTTAACTGACGAGACATCAACGACACGGTAAACAGGATCGGCTGTTGTCGCGAAAAGGCCTGTTGCGATAAGGTCATCGGTGAGATTAACCCTCCATCCGAGGACGCGCAGACATGGCCGGATCAACTTCCCAGGGCAAATGCCCGGTGCTTCTTCTTCTTGCGGGCCTGATTGTGCTGCCGGCAGGGCAGGCGCTCAGTCAGGAAACCGTCTATGTCGGCGGCACCGGAAGTTCGGTTGAAGTCAATCTCGATGTGCTCGACCAGCTCGGCACGCCGCAGACGGTTCCGGACATGCTGCAACTCGATATCCGTCGAGGCCAGGCGGCATCCGGGATGCCGCTTCCGCTCCCGGGTGAAGCCCGCGCGGCTGTGTCCCGCGGCGTACCGATGCCCCCGCCAAGCAGGCAGGCCAGCAGTCAGACTCGCCGCCCGGCCATGGCGGCGGCACCGGCAAGCGCCGCCGCGTTGCCGAGCGCCAGGGCCCCGCGGCAGCCGACATTGCCGACCGCGCGCAGCACAATCAGAAGCGCGGCACCGGCGACCACGGCCCCCAATGTGACCAGACCAAGCGTTCCGGCCCCGTCCCGGGTTGCAACGCCGGTGCCCAGCGCTCCGAAAGTGGCGCGCACACCGGCCCCGATCGTCGCCCCGCCGGCAAAGGTCGCCATCACCGCGCCCGAGCCCAGGGCGATTAAAGCCGCACCGCAGGCCGCCGCAAAGGCTCCCGAAAAGATCGCAGCCAGGACAGCAACGAAAATTCCGGACATCGTGATCCCGGCCGCACCCAAATCGACCACCAGCACGGCGGCCATCGTTCCGCCGCCGCCGCCGGCCGTGACAGCGCCTTCAGTGAGCGCGCCCGCGCCGCCCCCGGCCTCACCGTCGAAAGCGGCGGAGCCGATCAAGCGCGTTGCCGCCGCCTCCCCGGCACCGAAAGCGGTAGCTCCTGCGCCGAAGGCCTCCAATGGCGGTGCCGCACTCAGCATCCCGTTCGATACCGACACCAAATCCCTGCCGGCGAGCGCCAGTGGCGCTCTGGACGATGTGGCGAAGAAGATGAACGCGGACAAATCGATGCGGGTGCAGCTTCTCGCCTTTGCCAGCGCCGGTGAACGCTCCGAGGCCAAGGCCCGGCGGCTCTCCCTGTCCCGCGCGCTTGAGGTGCGCTCCTACCTGATCAGCAAGGGCATCGCCAGCACGCGCATGGATGTGCGCGCGCTCGGCAACCAGTCCTCCTCAGGCTCTCCCGACCGTGTCGACATGACCCTGGTCAATCGCTAGGGACACCGACAGGTGTCATCAATCGCCGGAAAACCGCCGCATTTCTCATCCATAGGATTAAACAGACTACCGGGCATCAGGCTTAAACGGCCTCGCCCGGCCACAATCAGGGGATCGATCAGGTGACCAAACCCACGCGTTTTCTCGTCCGGATGGCGATCTTTCTGGCGCTTGTCACCGTGGTCGCGGTGCTTCTGGTGGGCGCGCTGCTGGACGCTTTCATGGCGAATGCCGCTCTCAACGGCATGATCCTCGCCACGCTGTTCATCGGCATTCTCTACATCGTCCGGCAGGTCATGTCCCTCGCCCCGGAAGTTACCTGGATCGAGTCCTACCGGACCGGTCAGCCGGGCCTCTCGATGCAGCAGGCACCAACCCTGCTCGCGCCGGTCGCGACCATGCTGGGCGAACGCCGGGACGACCGGGTCAGCCTGTCCGCCATGTCCCTGCGCTCCCTGCTCGACAGCATCGATTCCCGGCTGGCGGAAAGTCGGGACATCTCGCGCTACATCATCGGCCTGCTGATCTTCCTCGGCCTGCTCGGCACCTTCTGGGGCCTGCTGCAGACGGTCGGCGCGGTCGGTAATGTGATCGGTAGCCTGAGTATCGAAAGCGGCGATATCGGCAGCGTCTTCGGTGACCTGAAGAACGGCCTCGAATCCCCGCTGAACGGCATGGCGACCGCTTTCAGCTCGTCCCTCTTCGGGCTTGCCGGTTCGCTCGTGCTCGGTTTCATGGAATTGCAGCTCGGCCAGGCCCAGAACCGGTTCTACAACGATCTTGAGGAATGGCTCTCAGGCCTGACCCGGCTCAGCTCCGGCGGCGGCGTGCTGGCCGACGGAGAACATTCCGCCAGCGCTTATCAGACCGCGCTGTGGGAACAGACGGCGGACAGTCTCGACAAGCTGCAGCGCGTGATCCTGCGCAGCGAGGATGATCGCCGCCAGGCCAACCAGAACCTGATGACCCTGAACGAAAAGCTCGGCACCCTGGTCGACCAGATGCGCAGCGATCAGGACCTGATGCGGAAGATCGGCGAGGCCCAGCTGGAAATCCGGCCGGTACTGGCCAAGATCGCCGAGAGTCAGTCAGGCGGACGGGACGAGCTGATGCGCAGCCACCTGCGCAATATCGAAGCCTATGTCGCCCGCCTGGTCGAAGAGAGCTCCGAGGGCCGGAACCGGACCGTGGAGGAAATTCGCCAGGAGATCCGGCTGGTCGCCCGGACCATTGCCGCGCTCGCCGAAGAAGAGCGCTAGGGAGCCCCGGCCATGTCCGCCCGCAGCCGCGCCTCGATGCGCGAAACCAATATCTGGCCGGGGTTCGTCGACGCTCTCGCCACCCTGCTGATGGTCATCATCTTCGTGCTGATGGTGTTCATCGTCTCGCAATTCTATCTGACCCAGGCCCTGTCCGGCCGGGACGAGGCCCTGCACCGGCTGGAAGCCCAGATCTCCGAGCTGTCCGAGCTGCTGAACCTGGAGAAGGAAACCAACACCGAACTCCGCCTCAACGTGGCCCAGCTCTCCACCGAGCTGCAGGCCTCCATCTCCCGCCGCGATGCACTGAGCCAGCAGGTCACCCAGCTGGTCTCCCAGCGCGATCAGCTTGAGGACCGGCTGGCCGAAGCCGTACGCGACCGGGCAAGCATGACGCAACGCCTGAGCGAGCTTGAGAACGGCCGGGCCGGACTCGAAGACCGGCTGACCGAAGTCCTCAGCGAACGCGATGCCCTGATGGCCAAGCTGCGCTCCATCGAAAACGACATGGCGATCGCCAGGGCCGAGCGGGATGAGGTCACTGCAGGCCTTGAGGACGCCTTCAAGGTGATCGAGGCGGACCGGGAGACCATCAAGACCCAGCTGAAGGATCTGGAGAGCCTGCGCCGCGATCTGGTTGCGTTGAAACAGGCCCGCGAGGATCTGGAAGCGGAGGTTGCCGATCTGGCCTCTCAGAAGCTGGTCCTGCAAAAGACCCTGGCCCAGAGCGAGGATGAGCGCGCCGCGGCGGAACTCAGTGCCGAGGAACGCAAACAGCGGATCGACGCGCTGGTCGCCGAGATGACACAGGTCCGGGACCGCAGCAAGGAGCTGACAGCCCAGCTCAACGAAAACGAAGAGCGCACCCTGCTGCAGCAGAAGGAGATCGCCGAACGCGACGTCCGGCTGTCGGAGCTGACCGCCAGTTTCAACGAGACCGCCGAGGCTCTCGGTGCCGAGAAGGAAATTTCCTCCAAGGCACAGGAAGCCGTCGCCCTGCTGAACCGGCAGATGCGGGCCTTGCGCGAACAGCTGCTCGCCCTGCAGGAGGCGATGGATGCTCTGGAAGCGAAGAACAAGGAACAGAATGTCGAGATCGTCGATCTCGGCGCCAAGCTGAACCGGGCGCTGGCCAGCAAGGTGCAGGAGCTGGCCCGCTTCCGCTCCGAATTCTTCGGCCGCCTGCGGGAGGTCCTGAACGACCGTCAGGGCATCCGCATCGTCGGCGACCGTTTCGTCTTTCAGTCCGAAGTTCTGTTCGACAGCGGCTCCGACCAGATCGGCCCCGCCGGTGAAATCCAGCTCCGCCAGTTCGCCGACGAGCTGAAGGAAATCGCCGGCAAGATCCCCAAGGAAATCGACTGGATCCTGCAGGTCGAAGGCCACACCGATCCGATCCCGATCTTCAACGAGCGCTTCAAGAACAACTGGGACCTCTCCGCCGCCCGCGCGATCTCGGTGGTGCAGACGCTGATCTCGGAAGGCATCCCGGCCGGCAAGCTCTCCGCCACCGGCTACGGCGAGTTCCAGCCGATCGACGAGCGCAAGGACGAGATCGGCAACAGGCGGAACCGCCGGATCGAGATGAAGCTGACCCAGCGATAAGACGCCTCGTCTTCACAACAACACGCCAGGATAATGCCCTGGGTGCAAAGCCTCTGACGAAATCAGACAAGGACAACTGTGCGCTCAAATGGGGTTCCACCTCCCGTTTTGCCGTGGAATGGCAACAGAGGCCGCACAAAACCAGAAGCCTGAATAAAATTGTCGAAAGCGTCGTCAAACGCGTGATACGCTTTGAGGGCATATAGGAATTATCAATTCCATTATTGAGTGTCTCTATATGCACTTTCCCGGATCCGGCCCAAACACAGTTCTGCAAACAGAGCGACAGGGCCGGGAAAACGGGAAGCGGAGCAGGCTGCAAAGACAGCCGCCCGGGAAGCTAGGCTTCGATGCGCGGATCCGCCGCCAAAGAACGGCGGGCGCGCGAACATACGAGGGAGGAACTCGTTTCAATGAGCAAAATCACCAAAACCGCGACCGGCTTTCTGGCCGCCGTCCTGGCAGCAGGCGTCAGTCTTGCCGCCTCCGCCGAAACCCATACATTGCGGATCCAGACGCATTACGCGCCGGAAACCGTCTCCGGCAAGCTCGCGACCCAGTTCGTCGACGATGTTCAGACGATGTCGAACGGCGAGCTCAAGATCGAGATGTTTTATTCGTCATCGGTCGTCAAATCGGTCGAGGCCTTCGATGCCGCCGCCACCGGTATCCTCGATGGGGACATGACCGGCGGCGCCTATCAGACGGGCAAGAACCCGGCCTTCCAGTTCGTCGGCGACATCATGGGCGGTTACGACACTCCGTGGCAGCAATATGCCTGGCTTTACAATGGCGGCTTCAAGGCCGCGAACAACCTCTACAACAAGTACGACATGGAGCTGATCGGCTGGTGGATCTATGGGCAGGAATCCCTGGCTTCATCGAAATCGCTCGCCGGCATCGACGATCTGAAGGATTTCAAGTTCCGCTCTCCGCCAGGCCTGGAGACCGAAATTTTCGCCAGCCTTGGCGCCAAGCCGATCGTGATGGATTTCACCGAAATCTTCACCGCTCTGGAAACCAAGATCATCGACGGTGCCGATGCTTCCGGTCTGGCCAACAATGTCAGCCTCGGCCTCTATGATCTGGTGTCGAACGCCACCTATCCGGGCTTCCACTCCATGCCGTCGGACCATCTTGCCATCAACAAGGGAAAGTGGGACGCACTGCCGGAACATCTGAAACGGATCATCCAGGTGGCCATGCAGAAACTGGCCTTCCAGACAGCCCTGACCTTCGAGATCAAGAACTCGGAAGCAGCAGCCAAGCTGCGGGCCGCGAACGTGACCCTGCATGACTGGTCCGCCGAGGACCGGGCAGCCTTCCGCAAGGCCGCCCAGGGTGCATGGCAGGGCTGGGCAGAGAAGACGCCCGAAGCACGGGCTCTTGTCGACAGCCACACGGCCTTCCTGAAACAGCTCGGCCTGATCAAGGAATAGAACCGGTCATATCGAGACCGAAATGGCGAGGGTCTGATGATCCTCGCCACCCTTGCTTTCTATCGGGGTGTTCTATCGGGACGCACAGGAATGACGGGAGGAAAGCCGCATGATCGAGCATGAGGTTACCGGCTGGCTGGACAGGATCACGCTCGGCATCAGCCGGGTCGCGATGTGGGCGCCTGCCTGCATTGTCGGCATCGTGGCCTATGAAGTCTTCATGCGTTACGTGCTGGGCAAGCCCACATTGTGGGTCAACGAGATGTCCCTGTGGGTCGGCGGCGGGATCTACCTGACCTCGGGTCTCTACGCCCTGCAGCAACGCAGCCATATCCGGATTTTCATCTTCTATGACGGCGCGCCGCTCTGGCTCCGCCGCACTTTCGACGTCGCTTCCGTGCTCTGCGTCTGCGCTTTCGCGGCCGCCGTCGTCTGGGGCGGTTTTGGCGAAGCCAAGGCGAAGCTGCTGCGCTGGGAGACCTTCGGAACGGCCTTCGATCCGCCGATCCCGGCCACGGTCAAGCCGCTGATCCTGCTGACCATGGTGCTGCTCGCGCTGCAGTCGATCTCCAATCTGGTGCATGACTGGAACAAGGAGCCGGAGGTACACGATCCGGCGGACGATCTCGACATTGCGCACTGACGTGAACCCATCGCCCGGACAGGTCCGGCTCGTTTCAAACTGATTTCGGAGTCAATTCGTGGACATCGGGACAATCTCGCTGATCCTGCTGATCGGCATGCTTCTGCTCCTCGCCATCGGCATGCCGCTCGGCTTCGCCTCCGGCTTCCTCGCCGTCGTCGTGCTGGTTCTAAAGTTCGGCCCAGACCTGCTCTTCTCCAGTTTCGGCACAGGCCCCCTGAACATCCTGGCCCAGCGGCTCTACGGCATCACCACGAACTACGTGCTGATATCCGTGCCGCTCTTCATATTGATGGCGACGCTTCTGGAACGCTCGAACATCGCCCGGGATATGTATTCCTGCCTCAATCTGTGGATGTCCCGGACCCGAGGCGGCATCGCTGTCGTCACCGCGATCATGGCCATCGTCATGGCGGCGATGTCGGGGATCATCGGCGGCGAGGTGGTTCTGCTCGGCCTGATCGCCCTGCCGCAGATGCTGAGGCTCGGCTACAATCAGGACCTCGCGGTCGGCACCATCTGCGCCTCGGGCTCGCTCGGCACCATGATCCCGCCCTCGATCGTGCTGATCTTCTACGGCCTGATCACCGACACCTCGATCCATGCGCTGTTCAAGGCCGCCTTTGTGCCGGGCTTCATCCTGGCCGGTCTCTACATCGTCTACATCCTTGTCCGCACCCGGATGCATCCGGAACAGGCCCCTCTGCCCGAGCCGACCGAGGATGATCTGTCCGGGCACGACAAGAAGGTTTTCGGCGCGACATTGCTCGTCATGGTGATCGCCACTACGGCCGCGCTGGTCGCGCTCCGCTGGGGCTTCCTGCACGGCTTCAGCACGATCGAGCCGGAGACCAGGCTGGTCGACATGCAGACATTGCAGGTCAGTCTCGGCCTCGCCGGGCTCGGGCTTGCCTATGTGCTTTTCGTCTCCGGCCTGAAGACCGCACGCCTTGCCTGGGACAAGGGCAAGGGGCTGGTGGCGCCGCTTATCGTCGTCTTTGTCGTGCTCGGCTCGATCTATGGCGGCATCACCGGCATCACGGAGGCGGCAGGCATCGGCTCCGTCGCAGTGCTGCTGCTCATCGCCATGCGAGGGGAATTGAGCCTCACCCTGGTGCGCGAGGCCCTGATGCGCACCTTCAAATCGACGGGCACCATCATCTGGGTCACGTTCGGCGCCACAGCGCTTGCCGGCGCTTACACCATCGCCGGCGGGCCGACCTATGTCGCCAACCTGATCGTCGGCAGCGAGCTGCCGACGATGGGTGTGCTGCTGGTGATGATGACCGTGTTCCTGTTCCTCGGCGCCTTCATGGACTGGACCGGCATTGTCCTGCTGGTCATGCCGGTCTTCCTGCCGATCATCAAGAAGCTCCCGGTCGCCGAGCTCGGCCTGTTCGGGCCGCTGGATGCCTATTACGTCTCGGTCTGGTTCGGCATCCTGTTCTGCGTCAACATGCAGGTCAGCTTCCTGTCGCCGCCATTCGGGCCAGCCGCCTTCTACCTGAAGTCCGTGGCCCCGCCACACATCACCCTGCCGGACATCTTCCGGGGCTTTCTGCCCTTTATCTGCATCCAGCTGTTTGTCTTGCTGATGGTCCTGCTGTTCCCGGAAATCACCATGCTGCTGCGGTGATGGGTCTGATGGCGCCCCGGCCCACATCGTCACCCCGACGCAGGTCGGGGTCCACGGAACGCGGGGTAAGATTCGTGCCAGTGGATCCCGTCCTTCGACGGGATGACGACGATAGGTGTGCCGAATAACCGCCGCAGGGGCGGAATGCAGGATCAACCGCCTAATAAAGACCACCAGCGCCCCGGCGCCCCACACCGTCTCCCCGACGCAGGTCGGGGTCCACGGAGCGTGGGGTCGGGTCTGCGCCAGTGGGTCCAATCCTTCGACAGGATGACCGCTGGAGAGAAGGCGTGTCGATAAGCGGTCAGTCGTTCAGAAACGCCAGCATCGCCTTGGTGAAAGCCGCGGGTTGCTCGAAGTTCGAGAAATGCGCCGCTTCCGGGATCTCAACATAGCCCGCCCCTTTGATCTGGCCGTGTATCTCGCGGGCATGCTCCGGCGTGGTTGCAGGATCCTCCGCGCCGACGATCACAAGGGTCGGCGTATCGATGCTGGCAATCGTCCCGCGCTGATCCATCGCCTGGATCGCCCGGCAGCAGCCGATGAAGCCCTGCGGCGGGGTGCCGAGGATCATTTCCCGAACCTTGCCGATATCATCCTTCAGCCGTTGCTGGCTCGCCGGGGTGAACCAGCGCTCGATGGTGGCGTCGGCGACGGCCGCCATGCCGCCCTTCTCCACCGTGCGCACCCGGCCATCCCACATTTCCTGTGTCGGCATATGCGCGCTGGTATCGGCCAGGATCAGCTTGCTGACCCGGTCCCGGTGCCTGACCCCGAGCATCTGGCCGACCATGCCGCCCTTGGAGAGCCCGCAATAATCCGCCTTCTCGATGCCAAGCCCGTCGAGCAGAGCAACCGCATCCTCTGCCAGCATCTCTATGGAATAGGCCCCCTCCGGTGCGTCCGACTGGCCGTGACCACGACTGTCATAACGGATCACCCTGAACCCCGCTGACGTCAGATCCGCGATCTGCGGATCCCACATATGCAGGTTCGAAGCGAGCGAGTTGGAAAGCAGCAGCGGCTGCCCATCCTCCGGCCCGTCGATCCGGTAATGCAGCGTGATTCCGTTGGCTTTGATATGCGGCATGGTTTTCCCCCGTGAATGCTTTTTGGCCGGCGCACAACATCCTCACACGGCCTTTGCACCGGATCAGCATCGTAGCAGCACGCGGCTCTCAGTCGCCCCGGTCTTTCCCGCAAGGCTTAGGTGCCGTTTCGGAAAACCGGAAAAAGATTGATTTATCTGAAATGTAACCGAGACTTGAATTGGGCCGGACAATAAAATCAAAGCGAGCAGCTCAATGACCACTGAGCACCCGATCGAGGGCCCATAATGCAGATAACGCCGGAAATCCTGCTGGTTTTCTACTCGGCGACGGTCAGCCTGATCGTCAGCCTGACTTTCCTGTTCCTGTGGCACCGGCTTGGCTGGACGCGCCTGCTGAGTTTCGGCGCTTCTTTTTTCTGCCTTGCCCTGCTTTTGCTGCACAACGTGGTCGGCATGTCCCTTGGCTGGCAACACCCCTACCGCTTTCAGGTCGGCGCGACCATGGTCGTTCTGTCGCTGACATTCATCACCGCCGGCTGCATGGCCTATGTCGATTTCAAAGTTCCGTGGAAAACGATCCTCCTAACCGCCTTCACGATCCTGGTCGGGACCGAAGCCGTGATGGCCGTTTGGGAGATCCCGAGCATCGTCTATCTTCCGGTGCTGATCGGAGTCGTCGATCTCTTCTGCTCGTTTCTGTTCTGGAGCAGGCGCCGGACATTCATCGGACGTACTGTCGCCGTCCTGTTCCTCGCCAGGGGCGCCATGCATTTGCCCTGGCCGCTCTTCGTGTTCACTCCGGCCGGAAACCTGATCCGGAGCGCCGACCAGGTTTTCGTTGTCGCCATCGGCCTTGCCCTGATCGTTGCAGAGCTTTTGCGCGCCCGCATGGATCTCTCCAGGGCCAATGCGACATTGCAGGAACAAGCCACCGCACTGAAAGCCGCGAATGAAAAACTCGGCATCGAACGGGAACTCGCAATCAACGCCAGCAATGCGAAGTCAGCCTTCCTTGCCAATATGAGTCACGAGCTCAGAACGCCGCTGAACGCAATCATGGGCTTTTCGGAAATTATCGCCAAAAGCCCGGCGGACCGGATGGCGGAGCGCTATACGGGCTATGGCGAGGACATCCACCAGGCGGCCCGTGTGCTTCTCTCCTTTGTCGACCAGGTCCTTGAGCTTTCGCGGCTGGAGGCGAACCGGGTCGATTTCAATCCGGCAACACTGGATGTCATGGCTCTGGTTGATACGGCGATCAATATCGCGCGCCTGAAAGCAGGCTCGAGTCCGGCGGAGATCATCCGGTATTTTGAGGAGGGAACCGGCTCCGTCGAGGGGGACGAACATCTGCTGAAACAGGCTTTGTCTGGAATTCTGGTCCGCGCACTCCGGTTCGCGGGAAACACAGGGTCAATCCATGTCAGCGCGGGCCCGGAGCCCGAGGATTCCGTCCGCATCGAAGTGAAAGACAACGGCCCGAAGCTTTCGGATCACGAAATCACCGAAGCCTTCAACCCGTTCAGCGTCACCAACGCAACGGTGACCCAGGCAGGCGGCGGGATAGATCTCTCGCTGCCGCTGGCAAAACGCTTTGTGGAGGTGCATGGCGGGGAAATCTCGGTCAGCAACAAGGCGGATACGGGAACCGTCGTCGCCATCGACCTGCCGAGGCGACTGCTGTTGCATTGATGCAACGGGGCCCGGGCGGATGCCGCTTCCCGCTGGCCTTTCCTCATTGCGCCCTCCAGAGGGCAGCCCTATCCTTGTTTAGTCGGCCGGACAGACCATATCCCTTCAGGAATTAGGCAAACAGTGACACCGAGAAATTCATGAGAGTGACCCGACTTGCGGCCATAACCGCATCCGTTGCCGCGATTGGTGTTGCTTTCACCGGGCCCGTTCTGGCCGATACCGCCGAGGAAGAAACAGGCGGCACGTTCAACGTCACCTATGAAAACGATGTCTTCAACGGCACCGACCAGAATTACACGAACGGCGTATCCATCCAGTATACGGACACGCTGAACCGGGTGCCGCACGGTGTCCGCTATGCGGCGGCGCCGTTCATCGATCCGGGCGCGAATATCCGCGTGACCTATCAGCTCGGCCAGAACATGTACACGCCACAGGATATCGAACAAAAAATCCCGGATCCTGAAGACCGCCCCTATGCCGGCTGGCTCTACGGCTCGGTCGGTGTGCTGGCGGATACGGATGACAGCCTGACATCCCTGCAGCTCAGCCTCGGCGTGGTTGGCCCGGCCGCTCTCGGTGAGCAGGTGCAGAGCTTCGTGCACAGCGCCATCGATACCCGCGAGCCGCGCGGCTGGGATTCCCAGTTGAAGAACGAGCCGGCCCTGCTGCTGACCTTCGAGCGGAAATGGGCGGAGCGGCTGGTCGGCGAGCCCTACGGCTTCCAGATCGATGCCTCGCCCTATGTCGGCGGCGCCCTCGGGAACGTCTTCACCCATGCGAATGGCGGCCTGACCTTCCGGCTTGGCTATGATCTGCCGAAGAACGATTACGGCCCGCCGCGCATTCAGCCGGCGACCCCGGGCTCCGGCTTTTTCGAGCCCACGGACAGTTTCGGCTGGTATCTGTTCGCCGGCGTCGAGGCCCGGGCCGTTGCCCGCAACATCTTTCTCGACGGCAATACATTCCGGGACAGCGCGTCGGTCGACAAGAACCTGCTGGTCGGCGATCTGAGCTACGGGCTGGTCTTCACCGTCGGTCAGGCGCGGATCTCCCTGACCCAGGTTTTACGCAGTCCGGAAATCGCTTCCGACAGCGATATTTCGCGATTTACCTCCCTCGGCGTGACCTACCGCTTCTGAAGCAGGGCAGCCCCCACCGTTTCCGCATTGCCACAATGCCCGGTCGGCCCTATTTTCCCGGCCAGCAACTTTGACGGTATACGCTTTACATGACCGACCTCAGCCATATCCGTAACTTCGCGATCATCGCCCATATCGACCACGGCAAGTCCACGCTGGCGGATCGACTGATCCAGCTCTGCGGCGGCCTCGCCGACCGGGAGATGAAGGAGCAGGTGCTCGACAGCATGGATATCGAGCGCGAGCGCGGTATCACCATCAAGGCGCAGACCGTTCGGCTGTACTACACCGCCGATAATGGCGAGACCTTTCAGATCAATCTGATGGACACGCCGGGCCATGTCGACTTCGCCTACGAGGTCAGCCGGTCGCTTGCCGCCTGCGAAGGCTCGATCCTCGTGGTCGATGCCAGCCAGGGTGTCGAGGCGCAGACCCTGGCCAACGTCTATCAGGCCATCGAGCAGGATCACGAGATCATTCCGGTCCTGAACAAGGTCGACCTGCCCGCCGCCGACGTGGCGCGCGTGAAGGAGCAGATCGAGGACGTGATCGGTATCGATACCTCGGACGCGATCGAGGTGTCGGCCAAGACCGGGCTCAACATCAAGGCTGTGCTGGAAGCGCTGGTCCAGCGCCTGCCGGCGCCGACCGGCGAACGCGAGAAGCCGCTGCAGGCCATGCTGGTGGACAGCTGGTACGACAGTTATCTCGGCGTCATGGCGCTGGTCCGGGTGCGCCAGGGCGTGCTGAAAAAGGGCCAGAAGATCAAGCTGATGCAGACCGGGGCGACGCATCTGGTCGAAAAGGTCGGTGCCTTCACGCCGAAACTGACCGAATTCAAGGAACTCGGCCCGGGCGAGCTCGGCTTCATGAGCGCCTCGATCAAGACCGTGGCAGATTGCCAGGTCGGTGACACCATCACCGAGGAAAAGCGCCCCTGCGACTCCCCGCTGCCGGGCTTCAAGCCCAGCATCCCGGTGGTGTTCTGCGGCCTGTTCCCGGTCGATGCCAACGATTATCCGGATCTGCGCGACAGCCTCGAGAAACTCCGCCTGAACGATGCCAGCTTCAGCTTCGAGGCGGAAAGCTCCGCCGCGCTCGGCTTCGGCTTCCGCTGCGGCTTCCTCGGCCTGCTGCATCTGGAAATCATCCAGGAGCGGCTGGAGCGCGAGTTCAATCTCGACCTGATCACCACCGCGCCGAGCGTGGTCTACCGGATCAATCTGACCAAGGGCGAGCAGATCGAGCTGCACAACCCGGCGGACATGCCGGACGTGATGCGGATCGAAAGCATCGAAGAGCCGTGGATCAAGGCGACGATCATGGTGCCGGACGAATATCTCGGCCCCGTCCTTTCGCTCTGCACCGAACGGCGCGGCGAGCAGATCGAGCTGACCTATGTCGGCAGCCGGGCCATGGCCGTCTACAAACTGCCGCTGAACGAGGTCGTGTTCGATTTCTACGACCGGCTGAAAAGCATCTCACGCGGCTATGCCAGCTTCGACTATGCGCTAGAAAGCTACGAAGAGGGCGACCTGGTGAAACTCAGCGTGCTGGTCAATGCCGAGCCGATGGACGCGCTCTCCATGATCGTCCACCGCAATCAGGCCGAATTCCGGGGCCGGGCCATGTGCGCCCGCCTGAAAGACCTGATCCCGCGCCAGCTCTTCAAGATCGCCATCCAGGCGGCGATCGGCGGCAAGGTCATCGCCCGCGAGACCGTCAGCGCCATGCGCAAGGACGTCACCGCGAAATGCTATGGCGGCGACATCAGCCGGAAGAAGAAGCTGCTGGAGAAGCAGAAGGAAGGCAAAAAGAAGATGCGGCAGTTCGGCAATGTCGACATCCCGCAAAGCGCCTTCATCGAAGCTCTCAAGATGGGCGACAATTAGGGCCGACTCCCTCCGGTTTCATCTCACCGCCCTCTTCGTCATCCCTTATCGTCATCGTCATCCCGTCGAAGGACGGGACCCAGGGATGACGAATAAAGCTCTTTGATCGTCCAGATCCCGGCTCTCCGGCCGGGATGACGATATTCAAATGCCTTGAGAAGGCAGTGCTGCGGCGCACAGACAGGAGCTGTCATTCCGACTTCCGCACCACCGGTCCCGGCTGCCCCGACCTGATCCTCGCTTCCAGCCCCGGCCTGTCGTCCCTGATTTGTTTCAGGACACTCTTACGGGCAAACGATCGATCGTCATATTTTCCGCTCCAGAGGACGATCTCGAGAACGATAGGAGCAAGGTCGCGGCCTTTCGCGGTCAGATGGTACAGATAACTGCGGCGGTTTTCCGGGTCGCGCGTCTTCTCGACGATCCCGTTCGCTTCGAACTGCTTCAGGCGGTCGGCGAGGATATTGGTCGAGATCCCCTCGTCCGCTTCGAGGAAGTCCCCGTAGGTTTTCTTGCCGTACAGCATCATGTCGCGAATGATCAGCAGGCTCCAGCGATCCCCGAAAATATCGAGACCGAAGGCAATTGCACACCCGCTCGTGCGTAGCTTACTCGTGCTTTCCATGGACTTAATTTAAGAAAATCACTTGCAATAAACAAGTTGTTTTCTTATTTGTTATTAACTTGCAAAACGCAAGTGATTGACATCCACCACAACATCAGGAATACCCGCATGGACAACCGAAAATCCGGTACGGATCACGTCACGGCTTCGTTCGAACACCGCCTCCGGTTCCGAGGAGCATCTGCGGCCGGAGCAATCCATGTCCTCCGGTCGATCCGTCCCGCCGATCCATCAACTTCATTTATCGGGAACAGGAAGCAACGGCTGAAAACACCGGCGTCACCCAAAGTCGATAAGGCCAGCATCGCGAATAAAGTTTTGAAGATCTTCAGCGCCGTCCTGTTTGGCACCGCTGCCGCGACGCGCCGAAGGTGCGCGGAGAAGGTGCTCATCACCGATACGGATGAAGCAGAGGGCCTCGACAACTGGCATCTCCGGCCGCCTTACCGACTGGGATAAAATGGAGCATCCCCATCTTCCCGAAAAATATGTCATCCCTGCGCAAGCAGGGACCCAGGGAAGGCAAGCTCAGCCCTAGGATCATCTAGGTCCCGGCTCTCCGGCCGGGATGACGATATTTGGGGTGGGGCAGGATGGTGGTGGAAAGAACGAGGCGGAAAGAATTAGGTAGTGCGCCCCCTTAATTCGCCTCGCTCGGGGCCATCTCCTCTATCAACTCTCTTAATTATTCAATAGTAACTATCAATTGGCAGAGCTTCTTAGATTTTCCATCATCACCATCGGTCATAACGTCGACCGTTACTGGCGTACCGACGTCAAGTTTAGTGTGATGCGGCGGCTGAAAACTGAGCCACCTATCGGACACTATGCAGCTAACACTTAGCTTACCCCGGCGATTTCGAACGCGTTTCCAACTAGAAATCGGGAACTTTGAAATGCTCATGTTTACTCCAAGTTAAAAACCTCAACGCCTCTTGTTCATCACCCCGCCTCGCGTCTCCACGCCATGATGATCCCGCCGATCACCAGCAACAGCACGAGCACGCCCGGCAGCAGTGGCACTGTCTGGACGCCCGTCACGATGTAATCCTCGTTCCGCACCAGCCCGGCCCAGTCGCGGCCTGACGTGGCACGGCCGGCCCGGACGCGGCGGAGGGACGGGGTGTCTTCCTCGGCGCCCCAGGTGACGGAGCCGCCGGTTTGTTGCGCCAGCGGGCCGAGCCATTCGCCCGTGGTGCGGACGTCGGAGAATTCGACGGGGTTCAGGGCGCCGACGGCGGCGAGTTTGGTCAAGACACCGTCGGTAAAGCCGTGCAGGCCGACCTGGTCCGTGGTGAAGCTGGCCTGGCCCCGGCCGGGTCCCGTGCGGGTCAGCGGCAGGGTCAGCTCGGTGCCGTCCGGCAGGGTCATGGTGACATCCGGCAGCTCCCCGTCGAGGGAACGGCGGGTGACGTCGATCCGGTCGCCCTTTACCCGGACGCGCAGATCGTTCTCTTCCAGATCGGGCTCTCGCATCAGCCAGTGGGCGGTGCGGCGGAGGATTTCGGCCTGCGGGCCGCCGCCGTCGAAGCCGCGGGTCCAAAGCCACATCTGATCGGTCAGCAGATGGGCGACGCGGCCCTCGCCGAACCGGTCGAGGATCAGCAGCGGGCGGCCTTCTGCCCCTTCCATCAGCACGACACCGCGCAGCACGTCCGCCTCGATCTGCCGGAACCAGCGGCCCCATGTCGGCGGCGCTGTCTCGGCCCCGTCCGCATCCAGCACAGGCCCGCCCGGCAGGTCCGCCGTCACCGGGTGGCGATGGCCGTCCGGCGTGGTGGCGGGGCGGAACGGTTGCTCGACAATGTCGCCGGTCGGCATGGCGGGTAGCACCTCGCCGAGCGGCGTGTTGGCAAGCGACAGGCGGGAAGCGAAGGGCGGGCCGCTGGCCTCCAGGAAGGCGCCGCCATTGCGCACGAACTCGACGATGTTGCGCAGATAGCTGCGCGGCAGCACGCCCCGGCGCTGATACTGGTCGAAGATGATCAGGTCGAACTCGTCCAGCTTCAGCTCGAACAGCTCCCGCACCGGGAAGGCAATCAGGGACAGCTCGCGCACCGGCGTGCCGTCCTGCTTTTCCGGCGGGCGCAGAATGGTGAAATGCACCAGATCGACAGACGGGTCCGCTTTCAGCAGATCGCGCCAGGTCCGCTCTCCCGCATGGGGCGCGCCGGAGACCAGCAGCACACGCAGCCGGTCCCGCACGCCGTTGATGGCCAGCACCGCGCGGTTGTTCTTCTCCGTCAGCTCATCCGGCCCCGGGCCCGCCATCATCTCGACGATGGTCTCGCCGCCATGCTCGATGGGGATCTCGATCTCCACCACCTGGTTGGCCCGGATCACCGCATCCGGCCGGGGCACGCCGTCGATCGACATGCTGAAGGGTACCGCCGCCGTCCTGTCCGCGTCCTCGATCCGGATCTTGGCGGTCACCGTCCGCCCGACCACGCCGAAGGAGGGCACATGCTCGATGACGAGGCGCCTGTCCCGCTCGCCCTTACGGCCGGTCAGGATGACATGCAGCGGCGCGCCAAGCTCCCGGCCGCCGAGTTCCTCCACCCGGTCGTGGCTCTGGCCGTCCGTCACCGCGATGACACCGGCGAGCCGGCCTTGCGGCACATCGTCCAGTACATCGCGCAGGGCGGTGAAAAGCCTTGTCCCGTCCCTGCCGCCCGCCGCCCGGCCACTGCCGCCACCGACGGTCACCGTGCGCACATCAAGATCACCGAGCGCATCGAGCCGGCGCATCAGATCCTCGGTGATTTCGGACGCCCGCACCGAGCGGTCATCAATGGACTGGCTGGTGCTTTCATCCAGCAGCAGGACGGCGACATCGTCGCGCGGGTCCCGGTCCTCGGCGATCAGATAGGGATTGGCCAGCGCCGCCAGCAGCACGAGCAAGGCAAGGCTGCGCCAGAGGCCGCCGCGGCCGCGCATCAGTGCCGTATAGATCACCAGGGCGAAACCGACCGCCGCAAGCGTGCCGATCACCCACCAGGGCACCATCGGCGAGAAATCCAGCCCGACCGCTCCGCCAATCATCGACCCGATCATTGCCCTAGCCTTTCAAGAATGGCCGGGACATGCACCTGATCCGCCTTGTAGTTGCCGGTCAGCATGTACATCACCAGATTGACGCCGGAACGGAAGGCCATTTCCCGCTGCAACTCGCCGCCCGGCGTTACCGGAAAGCGGTAGAAACCGTCCTCGGATTTTGCCCAGGCACCGGCCCAGTCATGGCTGCCGATAATCACCGGGGAAACCTCGCTGTCGCTGCTCCCCTCGCCCAACTCGACATAAAGCCGCCCGCCCTCATACCGGCCGGGGAAGCTGTCGAGCAGATAGAAGGTTTTGGTCAGGACGTGATTTTCCGGCACCGGCCCGAGGGCGGGAATATCGAGATTGCGGGTCAGGGAGCGGAGCCGCTGCAACCCGGGCCCGGCACTGCCCGCACCGGCATCGAGCCTGTCGCGCGTGTCGAAGAAGATCGTGCCGCCATTGCGCATGTAGAGGTTGAGCCGGGCCTCGCCGTTTGGAGTCAGGTCGGCCTGCGCGCCCGTGATCGGCCAGTAGAGCAACGGGAACAGGGACAGCTCGTCCACCTCCACATCGACGGCCATCGGCTCCAGCGGCTCCACCGCCGTGCGGCGGTTCAGGATCTCGCTGAGGCTGCTCAGCCCAGAACGGCTGGTCTCGTCGACAGCCCGATCCCCGGTAATGACATAGGCCAGCCGCGTATCCAGTGCGGCGCGCATGATCCAGCGATCCTGTTCGCTCATCGTGCCCGCCGTCTGTGCGCCGGCACTGCCCGGCAAGACCGGAGACAGCAGGACCGCGAGCAGGAGAGTGGCCGCCGTTGCCCCGGACCGTGCATTGCCCACACCGCGCACAAGGCCACGCATGATCAGGGTGATGATGAAATCCACCAGCAGCAGAAGGGCGGCTGCGGTCAGCCCCCAGGGCGCGAGGTCAAGTTCGTCCCCACCGCCATAATGAGCCACCCCCGTGCCTTCGGGGGCACTGGCAAGCGGCACCATCCGCGCCGCCTGCGGGCCGAGATTGAAAGCCATCCGCGACAGTTCGCTGCCGTAATAGCCCGGCGGATGATCCGGTCCGATCACCGGTGCCGCATCGCCCCCCAGCTCAAGCGCCCGGGTGCTGGCTTGCGGCGCCCCGAGCTGGCCGAAGCCATCCAGAGTTTCCACCGCCGGAGCGGTCCCGCCGCCCGCTGCCTCGCCGACCCCGGCACTGACAGCGACAATCCGGCGGAGCATTTCGACAAAGGCGCCGGAGATGGAAAGGTCGCTCCAGTCCGTGTTGGCCGTGGTGTGGAACAGCACGATCCGCCCATCCCCGCGCGAGCGGGCGGTCACGATCGGCGTGCCGTCCTCCAGACTGGCCCAGGTCCGGTCCGCCAGCTCTATCGACGGCTCGGCCAGAACCTGCTTGTAGATCAGCACATTGTCATAGTCCGGTAGATCGGCGAACGGTGTCTCGCCCTCGAACGGGGCAAGCGCCGCCGGGGAGGACCAGGAGAGCACGCCACCCAGGGAACGATCACCGCCACGCAGCCGTACCGGCAGCAACTCGGATTCGCCGAGCCCGCGATTTTCCAGACTGGCCGCCGCAAGGCGCGGCCCGGCAAACCGGATCAGCGTCCCGCCGGCCGAAATCCAGTCATTCAGCAGGGCTTTTTCCCCGGACGGCAGCAGGCCGGTATCCGGCAGCGCGATGACCGAGATATCCCGCTTCAGCAGATCCTCCAGCGTGCCCCGGCTGACCTCGCTGAACGGCGCCAGTGCCCGGTCGAGATAGAACATCTCTTCCAGCAGGGGCTGGGATTCCTGAAATCCGGACCCGGCAACCAGTCCGACCGGGCGGCGCCGGAAACTTTCATCCAGCAGGGCGACGGATGCCGCGCCGGGGCGGTCCTCAAGCTCAAGCCGGGCCAGCTCGTTCCGCAGCTCCAGCGGAAGTTCGACGACAGTCTCCGCCGCTGGCTCGCCTTCCGCGAACGTGGCGATGGCCCGGGTCAGCACCCGGCCATCGGTTGCCACCGCCCGCACATTGACGATTTCTTCCGCGCCGGCGGTCAGTCGGGTCAGCCGTGCGGTCAGGGCGTTACGCTCCCCGACCCGGGCGGTCAGAGCCAGCGGACTCTCGCCACCCTGATACACCGTCAGGCTGCCGAACCCGGCAAGCCGCGCCGCCAGTACACGGTCTTCCGGCTCCTCGATCCCGTCCGCCAGCCAGAAAACGGCAGTCGTCCCGGCAGCCGCCCCCAGCGGGGCTTCCGCGATCCGGTCAGCGGCAATGGCAGGCGCCGTCGGCCAGGGCTGCGGCGTCAGTCCGTTGACGAAAGTGCGAGCATCGTCCGGCGCCATCAGCCCACCACGCTCAAGGGCGGCGGATTCCGAAATGGCCGTCGGGAAGATTGCCACCGCGCGGCCGGCCCGCTCTGCCCGTTCGACCAAATCCAGCGCCGCCGCCTTGCGGTCCGGCCAGCCCGGTGCTGCCGCCCAGCCATTGTCGATCACGATGAGTACCGGTCCTGTACCAACCAGTTCCTGCCGGGCGCCGATCAACGGTTTCGCCAGCGCCAGAACCACCAGTGCGGCAAACAGCAGGCGCAACAGCAACAGCCACCAGGGTGTGCGATCCGGGGTTTCCTCCGGTGACTGCAAGCCGTAAAGCAGCCTGATGGCCGGGAATGCCACACTGCGCGGGGCCGGGGGTGTGATCCGGATCAGTAGCCAGATCGCCGGCAGGGCGATCAGCCCGGCCAGGATCCAGGGGGAGGCGAAGGCCAGTGGGCCGAGTGTCAGCATTGGCGCGCCCTCACCCGTCCTGCCGCGTCATCGCGGTATAAAGTTTGAGCAGAGCCGCTTCCGGCGGCTCCGTCGTGACATGCCCGGCAAAAAACCATCCGGCGCTGCGACAGATATCCTTCAGCTGCGCCCGGTGTTTCGCCAGTTTCTCGATATAGGCATCCCGCACCCGGTCGGCCCGGCGCAACAGATGCGACGCTTCGGCTTCCGTGCCATCGAACCGGATCCGGCCCTGAAACGGAAAGGCCTCTTCCGCGGGATCGGTAACCTGCAGCAGGAAGCCGGAAATACCCGCCGCCGCGTAATGGGCAATGATCCCGGCATAATCCGCCGCGGGCTCCATGAAATCGGAAATGAGAACGATGACCCCATGCCGCGGCAGGCTTTCGAGAGAGGGCAGACTGGCGGCACTGTCCCGGGCGTTTTCCAGAGTGTTCGCGAACAGGTTCAGCCCGTTGCGCCCGCTGCGGGGCGGCATGCCCTCGCCGAGCAGGGCGATACGCTCCCCGGCCTCGACCAGAAGCGCCCCGAGAGCAAGCACGAGAAGATCGGTGCGCACCGCCTTTTCAGGCAAGGCACGGTCCGAGGAGAAGCGCATCGACGGAGAGGAATCCCGCCAGAGCCAGACGCTCTGCGAGGCTTCCCATTCCGTCTCCCGGACATAGACTTCATCCGTCCGTGCCGTACGTCGCCAGTCGATCCGGCGTACCGAGTCGGTGACCTGATAGGGTCGGAATTGCCAGAAGGCTTCCCCCATGCCGACCCGACGGCGGCCGTGCATGCCCTGGGAAACGGTCGCGGCAACCCGCTCCGCCGCCACAAGCAGGGGCGGGAATTTTCCGGCGAGTTCCTCCGCATGATGACGCATCGGGGCGTCCCGGCTCAGCGATACGGGGCCAGCAGGCGCTGGATGATATCGTCGAGCGAGACACCTTCCGCGCGTGCGGCGAAGTTCAGTGCCATACGGTGCCGCAGCACCGGCGGCGCCAGATCGAGCACATCCTCGACCGAAGGAGATAAACGGCCATCCAGGATGGCACGTGCCCGGACCGCCATCATCAGCGCCTGGCTGGCACGCGGGCCAGGACCCCAGGCAACATGCCGTTTTACCTCGTCCACCTTGGTGGTCTCCAGCCGGCCGGAGCGGACGATCTCAAGGATGGCTTCGAGCACGGTCTCGCCGACCGGGATCTGACGCAACAGTTTCTGCGCCTCGATCAGCTCGGCCGCGTTTAGCACCCGTTCGGCTTTGGTTTCATCATTGCCCGTCGTCGACAACAGCATCCGCCGCTCCGCATCCCGGTCCGGATAGCCGACATCGATCTGCAGAAGGAACCGGTCGAGCTGGGCTTCCGGCAACGGGTATGTACCTTCCTGCTCCAGCGGGTTCTGAGTCGCCAGTACAAGGAAGGGAGCGGGCAAATCATAGGTATGACCGCCAACGGAAACCGTGCGCTCCTGCATGGATTGCAGCAGGGCCGACTGGGTCCTGGGGCTGGCCCGGTTGATTTCATCCGCCATCAGGATCTGGGCGAAAACCGGCCCCTTCACGAAGCGGAAGTGACGCTTGCCGTCTTCCCCTTCCTCGAGAATTTCCGAGCCGACGATATCAGCGGGCATCAGGTCCGGCGTACATTGAATGCGCTTGTCATCGAGGCCGAGGACGGTGCCGAGTGTCTCGACAAGCCGGGTCTTGGCCAGCCCCGGAACGCCGATCAGCAGAGCGTGCCCGCCGGCAAGAACCGTGGTCAATGTCTGGTCGATAACATCACGCTGGCCGAAGATCACGGCCTCGACCTGCGCCCTGGCCTTGGCCATGCGCGCGCCGAGCGCATCGATTTTTTCAACGGTATCGGTCTCAAGCCGATGATCGAGAGTGGAGGAATTGGTCATGGACTCTATACTTCCTTCTTAATCATGAGCTCCGCCGGCAAGCGGCGGTGCATAACGAAGAACTCATAGAAGCAGCCAGCAACCGATGACCGCATCGAACGCACCTTCCGATACCTCCCCCGCATCAGATCAGTTAGAGCGTATCGCAGCGGCAGCAACAGGCAAGCGCGAACAACGCAAACAGATCGATATGGGCCATTACGGCATCTGCATCGCCGCCGACGGCACATGGTATCATCAAGGCGCGCCATTCACCCGTCTGGCCCTGGTGAAACTCTTCGCGACCATCCTGCACCGGGACGATGATGGCGGCTACTCCCTCAGAACGCCGGTCGAGCACGGCAAGATCACGGTAGACGATGCTCCCTTCACAATAGTCGAGGCATGGTACGACGATACCGGGTCACCTGAAATGACATCTCGGAGACTTATGCTCCGCACAAACATTGACCGCATTGTGACCGCCGACACCGACCATCGCATTCGTGTCGTGACCGATCCTGAAACAGGCGAGCCGCGTCCCTATATCGATACCGGGAACAATTTGGATGCTCTCATTCTGCGGTCGGTATTCTACGATCTGGTGGATAAGGCGGAAAGTCTGGAGCGGGACGGAGAAACCGTCCTCGGGCTCTGGAGCGGCGGCATATTTCATGAACTCGGCACCCTCTGATGCATAATTACGACAGCACCCGGCTGCGGGCCGCCTTCAAGGGGCTTGCTCCACAGGACGCGGAAAAGGGCCGCGGCGATCACGATCTCAATCCCGGCATGATACCGCCGGTGCAGAACCGTCCGGCCGCCGTGCTCATCCCGATTGTGGAGCGGGACGAGGGTCTGACCATGCTGCTGACCAAGAGATCGGAAGACTTGCCGGTTCATCCGGGGCAGGTCAGTTTTCCCGGCGGCCGTGCCGAGTCCCGCGATGACGGCCCGGTCGACACCGCCCTGCGCGAGACGGAAGAGGAGGTCGGCATTCACCGGCGCCATATCGATGTGGTCGGCCAGCTCGATCTCTACCGCACGCGCACCGGTTTCGAGATCACCCCTGTGGTCGGGCTCCTGACCCCGCCTTTCGACATGCGGGCCGAGCCGATGGAAGTGCAGGAAATCTTCGAGGTCCCGCTCGCCTTCTTTCTGGATCGCGGGAATCATGAGCGGCACAGCCGGGAATGGAACAACCAGATCCGCAGTTTCTATGCCATGCCCTATGGCGATTATTACATCTGGGGAGCGACGGCCGGGATGCTGGTAAACTTTGTCGATGTACTGCTGCCCCACGTCGATGCCTGAGATTTCCTGATGCATATCGCCCCGCTGCCCTGGATGACGGCCCCCGAGACGCGGGCGGTGATGGATGCCCTGAACCGGGATGGCGACATGGCCCGGTTCGTCGGCGGCTGCGTGCGCAGTGCGGTGCTGGGCCTGCCGATCTCGGATATCGATATCGCAACCCGGCACACTCCCGACAGAACGACGGAGCTTCTGGAAGCGGAGGGCATCCGGGTTGTGCCGACCGGCCTGCAGCACGGCACGGTGACGGCAATCGTCAATCGCGCGCATTTCGAGATCACCACGCTGCGCCTCGATATCGAGACGGACGGGCGGCGCGCGGTTGTCGCCTTTACCGAAGATTGGCGGGAAGACGCCGCGCGGCGTGACTTCACCATGAACGCGATGTTCCTCAGCCCGGATGGCAGTCTCGACGATCCGTTCGGCGGGCATGGCGATGCGCTGGGCGGGCTGATCCGTTTTGTCGGCGATGCATCGACCCGGATCAGGGAAGACGTCTTGCGCATCCTGCGCTTCTTCCGCTTTCACGCCCATTTCGGCAAGCAGGAAATCGATCCGGCAGGCCTCAGGGCCTGCGCGGATCATGCCGCCCTGATCCGGGATCTGTCCGGAGAGCGCATCCGCACCGAGTTCCTGAAATTGCTGGCCGCCCCCAACCCGAATCCGGTGCTGGCCGCCATGGAAGAGACCCATGTGCTGCATGAATTTTTGCCGGGACCTTATGATCCCGCTGCCCTGCACCGGCTGATCAGCTTTGCCCCGGAAGAGACCGATCCGATCCTCCGGCTGGCCGTCTTTGCGCCCGAGCGCCCGAATCAGGCTTTCCAGGCCTCGCAACGGATGCGGTTCTCGAATGCCGAAGCCGCGCGGTTTACCGATCTGTCCTCCGGCGATCTCGGGGAGATGACAGACGATCAGGCGGTGCGGCGACAGATCCACGCCCACGGGAACAGTCTGTTCGAGCAGCTTGTCCGGCTCGGCCATGCGGGTGGCACGTTTGATGACGCAACCACCCGCGCGCTGCAGGCCCGCTCCAAAGGCTGGAGCAAGCCGGTCTTGCCGGTACGCGGCGCGGATCTTGTGAAATTGGGGATTGCCGCCGGGCCCGGTGTCGGGGACCTTCTGCGGGAAATTGAAATCTGGTGGATCGAACGGGATTTCGTGCCCGGGCGCGAGGAATGTCTCGCGGAGATCCGCCGCATGACAGGTAAGGAATAACGATGTCAGACAGAGTGAGCGCCACGGCCCGGAGACTGTTCGAGGCCTTCGAAAGCGGCGTGCCGATCAGCGATCTTCCGGCAAGCGGCGCCCCGCAGACCCGCGACGACGCCTTTGCCATTCAGGATGCCACGTTCGATCTTCTGGGCCGGACGGCCGGCGCCTGGAAAGTCGGCGGCAGCCCCGGAACGGAGCCGACGGCCTCACCGATCGCGACCGGCAAGATCTATCCCACGGGACAGGTGCTGGCCTCGGACGCGCACCGGAATTTCGGTGTCGAGGCGGAGATCGCCTTCCGGCTCGGAC
>TARA_R110002051_G_scaffold93824_2_pt1 | contig 47497 bp, 37 predicted proteins | sample TARA_R110002051 | Tara Oceans TARA_R110002051 (sample SAMEA4397023) | marine metagenome | biome: Polar Biome; feature: [MES] marine water layer (ENVO:01000295) within the mesopelagic zone...; material: water (ENVO:00002006), including particulate matter (ENVO:01000060) such as...... | reverse complement strand
TGGATCGCCATGTTATCCGACCTCTTTCATAGTGTTCTGGAGTGCGTTCAGCTTGGATTTGATCGAGGTGTCGATCATCTTCGAGCCCACTTTTACAATAAGACCGCCGATGATTGTTTCATCCACGGTCGCTTTGATCTTCACGTCGGCGCCGATTTGCGCCTTGAGTGCCTTTGCCAAGCTCTCTGACTGCGCCTTGTTCAAGGCTTTGGCAGAGGTTACTTCTGCAGTGACTTCGCCTTTATGCGTAGCGATACGCGCGCGCAGTGACGACAGTAGTTGTGGCATAACAAACAAACGCCGCTTAGACGCCATCAGCGCCAAAACATTGCTCGTCGATTTCGACAGTTTCATCTTTTTGGCAATGGCCGCTACCGCAGCCCCTTGCTCTTCCCGGCTATAAAGTGGCGACGTCAGCAACGTGCGCAGGTCTGCGCTTTCGGCCAATGCGGCCTCGAGAGCATCTACATCTTTTTCAAGCGCTGGCAGCGCTTTGCCGTCGATAGCCAAGTCAAACACAGCCGTCGCATAGCGCGCAGCGATGCCTGTGGAAATTCCTATTGGTTCGGACACGTCCACCCTTCCGATGTCTTAGGCCCAGTCCCTTCGCCGGTCTTACGGCAACGAGAGGGCAGCTTACTCATACCCTCGCAAATTGCGAGGGTGGCAAAATCATCGCCGATGTAGCAGAGCGTTCCCCACCTCGCAACCGCCTTGCACAGTCAAATTGCCCCCTTTTCGGGCTGAATTTCGGCCAAAGCACGTCTTAGTCTACCTCTGGCCCTATGCGGCACACATTATCGGCCGTTTCAATCAGGCCACAAAGCGGCCTTAAAATTCGCCGATTGTTATGTTTTACAAATAATTAACGCTAATTTTTTCCAAATGTGGGAAGGCTACTGTGCCATGTATTTCGATTATGCCGTTCTTGCTTTGATGGTTTGGGGTCTTGCGGACACGTTTCTGCTGCCTGGCAAAATATCCGATGATTCTGACGACAGTTGGCCGCCGGTTGATCCCGCCGAGGAGCAAACCTTAACCGACGGCTCACTTTATTTGGACGAGCTGGTGGACGATTCTATCCAAAGCGTAATTCCACCTGACCCCGATGTTGCAGAAGACTACCTTTATGTCGGCGGAACAACAACGGTCACGGTTGAAACCGAAGGAGAGGTTACCACCACCTCGTTTGAAGACGTAGACTTTGGCATTGCGCCCACTGTGTTCGCCACAGACTTCGGTGACATCGTTACCGCCAGCGATGAAACTGGCTTAGAGTTAAATATCGATGCGGGTGACGGTGATGACACGGTCAACTTTGGCTACGGCGCATCGGTAGATGGCGGTGAAGGAAGCGATATTCTATTGCTAAGCGTCACTCAAAACGCGTTGGCCTCGGAGAATGACGTGGGCCAGATCGAATTCACCGATACCACTGATACGTTGTCCGTCGACTTTGAAAATGAAACTCCGGAATTTGTGCACACGGTCCGTGGCCAGACAACCGTAGTGGCGGATGGCGTCTCGACCCAGACTGACTGGATCGACTACTACGTCAGCGAAAACGCGACATTGAGCGAGGACGCACTATCCACGGAGGGCTATATTGCCCCCACCGAGGCCACCCGCGTATTCCGCGCCATCTTGGGAACGGGCACGCCAGGCGCAACGGCGGTCAACGACGACCCTGCAATCCAGGTTAACCGCACGATCGCGACAACGACGGATTTGACCACTTAATACGCGCCACGCGCCGTTTCCGGTGTTGCAGATATGCCGTCGAAGGCGCGCAACGGACGTTTGACGACCTCTGACAGCCCGCCGTGTTTTGGCGCCGCGAGTTGCTTGCTAACCTCGACCATCAGCACACCGCCTGCTGTGATGTAGGGCAATTTGTGCCCGCCCTTTTCCAACAGCCCCGCCATTTTGCGCCAAAGCTTGCGGTGCGAAGGCGGCTGGTAGAGCATCGATTTCGACCGCTCGGTTACAAACTGATGCTTGCGCAACAGCCCATCCAACTGCCCCAGCGAAAATGGCCGCCCGAAACCAAATGGCGTTTTGTCAGAACGCGACCAAAGCCCCGCACGGTTTGGCACCACAAATACCGCCCGCCCGCCGGGGCCAAGTACCCGCCAACATTCATCAAGCAGCGCATCAGGGTTATCAGAGGTCTCTAGACCGTGCATCACCACAAGCTTATCGACTTGTCCGGTCTGGATTGGCCAAAACGCATCCTCGCACAACACGGAAATATTAGGTTGCCCCGCAGGCCAAGGCATCACCCCTTGCGGGCCCGGCATCAGACCAATTACGCGGCGAGCATCTGTAAGATAGGGGCGTAACAGTGGCACGGCAAAGCCAAAACCGACCACGGTTTGGCCCTTTGCCTCTGGCCAAATAAGCGTCAGCTCGTCGCGGATAACTTTCTGTGCGCCCCGCCCGAGCGCACTACGGTAGTAGAAATTTCGTAAGTCAAGAACGTCTAAGTGCATTGCAGTCGCGCCCTCTTTTAAGCAAGGTTCAGGTGAACAATAGCAATTCGGGACCAATTAGCCATGCCCCTGACACTGACCACTGTACCGTGCCTGAAAGACAACTACGCCTTTATCATCGGCAACACGGATACGCGCGAAGCGGCCGTGGTCGATATCCCGCAAGCAGATCCGATTAATGCCGCATTGGCCGCAGACGGGTGGACGTTAACCACCGTGTTAATCACACATCATCATTGGGACCATATCGACGGGTTGCGGGGCTTGGACCGCAACGGTCCGGTGCAGATCGTTGGTGCCGCCGCTGACGCGCACCGTCTGCCCGTGCTGGATATCGCGGTCCGCGACGGCGATACAGTCAGCATCCTAGGCGAAGACATGACGGTAATGGACGTGTCAGGGCACACTTTGGGGCACATTGCATTTCACTTTCCCTCCTCAAAGTTGGCTTTCACAGCCGACAGTTTGATGGCTTTGGGTTGCGGGCGCTTGTTTGAAGGGACGCCAGCGCAAATGTGGGAAAGTATGAAAAAATTAAGAACCTTATCCGCGGATACGATAATTTGTTCGGGCCATGAATATACGCAAAGCAACGCCGCATTTGCCCTGACCCTTGATCCACAGAATTCCGATCTTATCTCTCGGGCTCGAGACATAGAAAACGCCCGCGCCGCAAACCTCCCCACTGTACCGTCCCGACTTGACCTTGAAATCCTGACCAACCCCTTTTTGCGCGCCGATAATCCACAATTCATGGCGCAGTTGGGTTTAAGCGACGCCACCCCTGTCGAGGTGTTTACTGAAATTCGGAAGCGCAAAGACAAGTTTTAATCATGAACCCGCCAATTTCAGCTTATGATCTAGGCAAAAATCAAATGTTCACACGCATTGTGAGCCAAATTCGCAAATTAGTCCTTGAAGGTTGGTGAATAAAACCAAACCTTAAGGATAAGAGGCCACGGTTGCACAAGGCGTATCGCGTCCAAAGCGACCCCGAAGTATGAAGGAGCACGAACGTGCCATCTTTTTCGACTACATTAGAGCAATCCATTCATGGTGCCTTGGCGCTTGCCAACGCGCGCAAGCACGAACTTGCGACGTTGGAGCACCTGCTGCTGTCGTTGATCGATGAACCTGATGCGGCCCGCGTGATGCAGGCCTGTTCGGTGAATCTTGATGACCTGCGCAAAGATCTAGAAGATTTTATCGAGGATGACCTTGCGACATTGATTACTGATGTCGAAGGGTCTGAAGCCGTTCCAACAGCAGCGTTCCAACGCGTCATTCAACGCGCCGCTATTCACGTGCAATCGTCGGGTCGCACCGAGGTAACAGGTGCCAATGTGCTAGTTGCAATTTTTGCCGAGCGTGAAAGCAATGCTGCCTATTTCTTACAAGAACAAGAAATGACCCGTTACGATGCGGTCAACTTTATCGCGCACGGCGTGGCCAAAGACCCCGCATTTGGTGAACAACGCCCTGTTTCTGGCGCACCTACCGAAGGTGAAACCGTTGATAACGCAGGAAGCGACGAGAAAGAAAGCGCGCTGGCAAAATATTGCGTTGATTTGAATGCAAAAGCCACCAAAGGCGATGTTGATCCACTGATTGGACGTCACCACGAAGTGGAACGCTGCATTCAAGTGCTCTGCCGCCGCCGCAAGAACAACCCCTTGTTGGTGGGTGACCCCGGTGTAGGCAAAACCGCCATCGCCGAAGGTTTGGCATTTAAAATCGTGAACGGCGACACGCCCGAAGTACTTGCCGGGGCGACGATTTATAGTCTCGATATGGGCGCACTGCTGGCGGGCACCCGTTACCGTGGCGATTTTGAAGAACGGCTCAAGGCCGTAATGACCGAAATGGAAGACCATCCTGACGCAGTCCTTTTCATCGACGAAATCCACACCATTATCGGTGCGGGGGCGACATCTGGTGGCGCTATGGACGCGTCTAATCTGCTGAAACCTGCGCTTCAGGGTGGGAAACTACGCTGCATGGGGTCCACAACTTACAAGGAATTCCGCCAGCATTTCGAAAAAGACCGTGCGCTTGCGCGTCGTTTCCAAAAAATCGACGTCAAAGAGCCATCTGTCGAGGATACCGTAAAAATCTTACGTGGGCTTAAACCGCATTTTGAAGAGCATCACGGCATTAAATACACCGCCGATGCCATTCGGACCGCTGTGGAACTCGCGTCGCGCTATATCAACGACCGGAAATTGCCCGACAAGGCGATTGACGTGATCGACGAGGCCGGTGCGGCGCAGCACTTGATTCCGGAATCCAAGCGCCGCAAAACCATTGGCGTCAAAGAGATCGAGGCAGTGGTCGCCAAAATTGCGCGCATTCCTGCCAAAAACGTCACAAAAGACGACACCGCTGTTCTTAAGGATCTCGAAAAATCGCTTAAGCGCGTGGTCTTTGGGCAAAACACCGCAATCGAGGCGTTGTCATCAGCGATCAAGCTTGCGCGTGCGGGCCTGCGCGAGCCTGAAAAGCCGATTGGAAATTACCTGTTCGCGGGCCCAACAGGCGTGGGTAAAACCGAAGTCGCCAAGCAGTTGGCAGATACGCTTGGTGTGGAATTGCTACGTTTTGACATGTCAGAATACATGGAGAAGCATGCTGTTTCACGCTTAATTGGTGCACCCCCAGGCTATGTAGGCTTTGACCAAGGTGGCATGTTAACCGACGGGGTGGATCAAAACCCACACTGCGTGTTGCTGCTCGACGAGATGGAAAAAGCCCACCCTGATGTCTACAACATCTTGTTGCAAGTCATGGACCATGGCAAATTAACTGACCACAATGGGCGCACGACTGACTTTCGCAATGTGATCTTGATTATGACGTCAAACGCCGGTGCCTCCGAGATGTCAAAAAACGCAATGGGCTTTGGCCGCGAAACGCGAGAGGGCGAAGATACTGCCGCAATCGAGCGCACGTTTACACCCGAGTTCCGCAACCGTCTGGACGCGGTAATCAGCTTTGGCGCATTGCCAAAGCCAGTGGTCTTGCAGGTCGTCGAAAAGTTCGTTCTTCAGTTGGAAGCGCAATTGCTTGACCGGAATGTACATATTGAATTGACCCCGAAAGCAACCGAATGGTTGGCAGACAAAGGGTATGACATTAAAATGGGCGCCCGTCCTCTTGGACGCGTTATCCAAGAGCACATCAAAAAACCGTTGGCCGAAGAGCTGTTGTTCGGCAAGCTGACAAAAGGCGGATTGGTGAAAGTTGGCGTCAAAGGCGGCAAGCTCGATATAAAATTTGAAGAGCCGCAACAAGCCCGCATAAGCGGCTCTGGTGACAAACCGCCACTTCTGACTGCCGAGTAATGTTCTGGCGCGGCCTTACGTTCATTTCCCTCGCTGCAACATCTGCAGCGGGGGAATTTTCTTTGGCCTTCCCGCTTGATTGTACGTCGGACGATACCTGTTTTATCCAGCAATTCGTCGACAATGATCCGACGTCAGGTATTTCCGATTTCACCTGCGGAAATTTGACCTATGACGGGCATAAAGGCACGGATATTGCAATCCCCAGCCTTACGGATCAGGCCGCTGGGGTAGACGTTCTTGCCGCGGCAGATGGCACAATCCTTGGCACCCGCGATGACATGGCCGATATTTTGCAAATTGGTCCCGATGCGCCCGATATTACGGATCGTGAATGCGGCAATGGTGTTGTGATCCGGCATGAAGACGGGTTCGAGACGCAATACTGCCATATGGCGCGTGGCTCTATCACTGTCGAGGCGGGACAAAGTGTGAGCGCGGGCACACCGCTGGGTCAGGTAGGGCTTTCAGGGCAAACTCAATTTCCGCATTTGCATTTGAGCGTGCGCAAAGACGGCAAAACAATTGACCCGTTCAATGCTGACGGTCAAGCCGCCTGCCCCGATCCAACCGCGCCGTCACTTTGGGCTATGCCAATTGCCACACCGGCAGGCGGTATTGTCAATATTGGGCTTGCCGATGCGGTGCCTGAATTCGATGACATCAAAGCCGGCACAGCAAACACCGGTACAACCACAAATGGCCCCGCAATGGTTGCGTGGGTTCATCTGTTTGGCCCCCGCGTTGGAGATACCCTACGCATGACTATGACGGGACCGAACGGGGTGACGTTTGAAAACACGCAAACGCTGTCACGTGACCAAGCCCGCGCTTTTCGTGCCTTCGGCAGGCGCACCCCAACGGAAGGATGGGTGAAGGGCAGCTATGTATTGAACGTCATTCACACCCGCGGAGACGCGGTTCTTGATACGGCAGTACAGACCTTCACGGTCGACTAGCGCTCTGTCAGCTTCAACTCGATGCGACGGTTTTGTGCGCGTGCTGCGGGCGTATTGTCGGTGTTTAGCGGCTGATATTCACCAAACCCGTTTGCGGACAATCTCTCCGGGGGAATATCCAGAGAATTCACCATGTAGAGTACAACCGCAAGCGCGCGCGCTTGCGACAATTCCCAGTTATTTCGGTATTGTCCAGTTCCCGAAAGCGGAACGTTATCGGTATGCCCGTCAACACGGATGACCCAGTCAATGCCCGGAGGAATGTCGTTCGAAATGGCGCGCAAGATTTGTGCAATATTGGCAATTTCTCCGCGTCCCAGTTCCGAAAGCGTTGCGCTGCCAGGCTCGAACAGCACTTCGGAAGAGAACACAAAGCGGTCGCCGTCGATGCGCACGCGGTCTTGCCCCTCAAGCACATCGCGCAACTGCCCGAAAAAGTCGGACTTGAACCGCGCGAGATTTTGCGCCTCGGCGGTCAGTCTTGCGGCCTCCTCTTCTAGTCGCGCGCGCTCTGCCTGTTCAAGCGCCAACCGGCGGCGTTCTTCGGCGGCGACTCGCGCCAGCGCTGTGTTAAGCTGTGCGCCCAGCGCTTGTATCTGCACATTGGCTTCTACGTCTTCGTTTTCGGCCAAATCCAACAAAGTCTGCAAAGTACCAACCTGAGTGCGTAGTTCGGCAACCTGTTCGTTCAAAAGGGCGACTTGCCGCTGGCTTTGCGCCGAGAGAGCCTGTTCGTCAGACAGGGCAATATTGGCCGCCGATAATAATGCGGCTTGACGTTCTTGCGCCGTCATCTGGGTCGTGGCTTGGGCTTGCGCCGCAGCCATTTGAGCCAAAGCGTTGGCCAGTTGCGCCCGTAATTCTGCGCGATCATTTTCGGTGTCTGTGCTCGCAACCGACAGCGAACTGACCCGCGCCTGCAGGTCCTGATTGGCCAACAGTGCCGCGGCCAACCGGTCCTCTAAACTGCGCCGTTCCGTCTCGGACGCTTCCCCAGACGCCGCAACGGCGGCAAGCTCGGATGCAAGTGCCTGCTTTGCCAGAACCGCAGCGGCGAGTTGTTCTTGTATTTCAATTTCTGTTTTTTGACCTTCTGCTAATGCCGCATCAAGTGCCGCCCGCGCCGCAGCCAGTGCGTCCTGACTTTGGGTGTTGTCAGTCAGGGCTGCGGCCAATTGCGTGGTTAAATCCTCTGCTCGTCCTGTCGCGGCGTCGAGTTGAGCGCGTGCTTGAGCCAATTCAGCAGCGGTCGTTTCTTGCAAGCCCAACGCTGCAAGCAAGCGCGCGTCCAAGTTCGAACCGTCGTTAAGCGCCCGGGTCAAATCATTTTCAGCGTTTTGCTGTGCCAACAATGCTGCCGCCAGCTTCATGTCCAAATCCTGGCTCGCGGCATTCGCTGCGGCAAGAAGGGTCAAGGTTTCCTCGGCTTCGCGCCGCTTTTGCTCCAGCGTAAGGGTCATCGCGGTCAATTCGGTATCTGCAGATTTCAGGCGGTCGCGAAGAGCCTCTGCGGCAACCGCATCCACGAGCTTTTGCGCCTCTAGGTCAGAGATTTGCGTTTCGCCGTCAGCAACCAGCGCTTCAAGCGCCTCGCGACGCGCCGCGGCCAAGCGCGCGGCTTCTACACCAGCATCAATTTCGGTGCGCGCTTGCGCCAATGCAAGGTTCAACGCCTCTTGTTCAGATATCAGGCGGGCTTGGTCAGCTTGCAGGTCCGAAATTTGCGCCGTGGCCTCTGTGCGTTGCGCCAAAAGACCTGCAACTTGTACCTCAAAGCCAGTGATCTGGTTTTGGGCTGCAACCAAAGCCGCAGAGGTTTGTTCGCGCTCTTGCGTCAGGCGGTCAATTAAATCACGCTGTTCAAGCGCCGCTTGGGATGCATTGGCCAAGTTCTGCGCGAGGGTCGCGCTGTTATCCTCTTGCAGGCCCAATGCCGCGGCCAAGCTGGTAATCTCTGCGGCCAGCTCATTAAGCTCGGACGCTTGGCCTGTGATCGTTTCACGCAGCACAAACTGGATCACCATAAAGATGGTCAACACGAACATCAGCACAAGCAGAAGGCCTGTCATCGCGTCCACGAAACCTGGCCAGATGGCGTTTTGAAAACGCCCAGAAGAACGCCTGCTCAATGCCATTGTCAGTTATCGCCGTTGGACGGCCTGCCCCGCCCTGTGCGCACGGCGCGCGTCAAACCTGCAATATCGGCGCGCAGGTCTGCAATTGTTTCCTGCCGCCCTGCGGACATTTCTTCCAGAATGCGCAGCATTTGTACGTCGATTGACCGCAACCGCATCCTACTTTCTGCATCAATGCCGTCCACACCGCTGTCGCGCAGTTTTTCAATCAATCGCTCTTGGCCATCGGCCACACGCGCGAGCAGCTCATCAGTGCTGCCGTTGGAACCTGTGCTCATTGCCTCAAGTGTTTTTGTCAATTGTCCCAGATGCGCATCAAGATTACTGCGCGCATCCTCTGATCGCGCAATCATGGCTTGTTGGGTTTCCATTTGTTGGGCCATGTGATCCATGAATTCAACCATGAGACCCGCCTCGCCCGTGTTTTCATCACCCGACGAAAACCCGAGCCGCGTTATCGTGGAAAGCCATTCTTCAAGTTCGCGGTAGAACCGGTTTTGACCGTGAGAGGCGAATAGTTCCAGCAGACCCACAATCAGCGATCCTGCGAGCCCCAGCAGGGATGATGAAAATGCGGTTCCCATGCCCCCCAGCTGGCTTTCCAGACCCTGCTGCAAGCGGGCGAAAATATCGGATCCATCTTCGCCCTCGGCGGGGTTAAGTGACCGGATCGTCTCGACCAATGCGGGCACTGTTGTTGCTAAACCATAAAACGTACCCAAAAGGCCAAGAAAAATCAGTGTGTTACCAATGTAGCGCGTAATTTCTCGATCTTCGTCGATCCGCTGCGCCACTGATTCCAGGATTGAACGGCCCGCGGTCGACGACAATTGCATTTTAGCGTCCCGCGACCGCAAAAGGGTAGCAAGTGGCGCAAGTAGGCCCGGAGCAAGCGTCATTTCATGACCCAAACGCCGCTGAGCGAACCCTTCGATCCATTGCACCGAGCGCATCAACTGCGCCACTTGCCCGAAACACGACAAGACACCCAAAACGAACACACCCAGAATGAGCCCGTTCAAATAGGGGTTCGACCAAAAAATCGCCGCGATCTGCGCAAACCCGATGTAGAATACAGCCCCCACAATACCCAAAACGAACAGCATCAAAATGATCTGTCGCGTTGGTTGCGAAAACTGCGGCTCTACCTCGGCTTCCTTTGTTACGTTTACCACAAAGGGGTCCTCGTCATTGTTGTTAAGCACACCATAGGCAAGCGTGCCAAGAATCCCAAATAAATTCCGCGATTACGTCGATTACATCTTTGCGATGTCCTGCACGCGGGTCACCAGCCATGTCATGTCGTCATCCCGAATGCCCATTAGGTCCAGATGACTTGCAGTGTTGTAAAGATACTCGGGGTTTGATCCACGCCCACCCACCGCACGCGCAATCATCTGGGCTTGTGTTTCAAGGTCGAACTGGCAGTACTGTTCATGTTCCGGGTCAATGACATAAGCAAGTGCTTCGACCGCGCGCCCATCATCTAGCGCGAGCGTCACGTGATGCTCAACATAGGCAGATGAAACCAACTCGCGCGCACGCAGTTCCGCTAAAACCTGTTCCTCTTCGTCAGGTTTGACTTGAAATGCAACGCCGGTACACTGCGCGCCGACCACCGCATCTAGCGCCAGAACCAGACCTGGTTCTGATACGGTTCCACGATGGTGGATCGACAGCATACAGAAACTACGGTGGTAATCTTTGAGGACTGCCCGTTCTTGGCAAGCAGGTTCAAACCCCGGATTCCACAAAAGTGATCCATATCCAAACACCCATAGCGCCATGTTGCTGGTCCTTTTCCAATGCGCCCTATAAACACGAGCCAAGACCAGACGCCAAGGGGGAACCATGCGCAAACTCACCATTCTCGTGCTCGCGTTGGCGGCAATCTATAGTGGCTATTGGTTCGTAGGAGCCGCAGCAGTAGAACGTACTGCTACCGCTCAAATTGAACAGATGCGCCAAGATGGCTGGACGCTGGACTATGAAAGCCTGAAAACACAAGGGTATCCGTCTCGTTTTGACACCACTGTAACCACCTTCAATGTCATTACGCCAAGCGGAAATTTGGCGTGGCAGGCCCCATTTATGGAAGTGCTGTCGCTGTCATACAAGCCAAACGAGATCATCCTAGCACTTCCTGATCGTCAGAATTTGACCCTTGGTGGTGTACCGCTGACGTTGACTTCGGACAGGTTGCGTGCCAGTGCAACGGTTGCGGCAAACACTGATATTGATCTAACCCGCTTTACCGCCGAAGTCAGATTAATGACGGCAGATAGCGCATCAGGGACGGTGTTTTCCCTCTCGAATGCACTGATCGCGTTGCGACCCACAGAAAACGCGCCTTTGTCATATGACACTTTTCTAAATATCGACGATCTTGCGTTACCTTTGCCATTGCGACAAATAATTGATCCTACAAATAAATTCCCTCCAATCCTGAGCCAAATAACCATTGATGCCAGCATCACAACCGACCGTAAACTTGACCGCAACGTGATTATGGACCTGCGCCGCCCGCAAATTGATGCACTGAAGTTGAACGGCATGACCCTCGCGTGGGGGCCGTTATCATTACGCGGACAAGGCGAGGTGACCATTGATCCCGACGGTGTCCCGGCAGGGCAATTCACCCTCGAGGCCCAAAACTGGCGCGAAATGGTTCAGATGGCGGTGAACGCCGGGTTGATCGAACGGCGGGTGTCAAACACATTGCAAAACATGGGTGCGATTTTGGCAGGAGGGTCTAACAACCTATCCCTGCCGGTCAGCTTTCAAAATGGTATGATGCTGATCGGGCCTGTACCGCTAGGGCCAGCACCGCGCTTTCGCTAACCTTTTGAAAACAGGCCCGTTAACGCGCGTTTGACAAGCGCAGTAACGGACGGACGTGGCACAATGCGGAATGGCAAGGGGCGGCAGACTTCGAGGGCAGCAACGCCGACCCTTGCCGTGAGTGCACCATTAATCACCCCTTCACCAAAGCGCCGCGAGACCTTGGACATAATTCCGCCGCCTGCGATCGACCCAATCAAATCGTCCCCTACGGCCACGGCCCCTGTCGCGACAAGGTGGGCTAAAACCGTGCGTGTAAGCCGCCAACTGCCAAAAGTGCCCGAGCGTCCGCCGTATATTTCCGCAATGCGGCGGATCATGCGCAGGTTCGAGGTCAGTGCAGTGAATACGTCGGCCAAAGCTATTGGCACAATCGCGGTGACGGTTGCCACTTGTCGCGCCGCGGCCTCGATTTCACGCATGGCGCGCGCATCCAAAGGCGCCAAGAGAGTTGTTTCGGCGACGCCAAGCAAGCCATCAGCGTCCAGAACATCGTTCATTTGTTCCGCCAACCGCGTTCGCCCCCATGCCGTGTCGTCGCGGCCCGCATAAAGTTTGACGAGCTTAGCTACCACGTTGCGCGCTTGGCCTAAATCCTGACTGGCAAGCGCCACGGTTGCCGCCTGGTGCACGCCGTCCAACCGACGCAGCCGAGCGAAAGCGGCAACTTCGCGCAAAGCGATAACGGCCAACACGACGCAGAACACCACCACCAACGCCAATGCTACACCGCCCAAAACTGGCGAGCGTGTAAATAATCCGTTGACGTAATCCCAAGCGGCAAGCGAAACCACGAACCCTGTGGATGAAAGTAAAAGTGACCAGAACCACCGCGCCAGCCGAGACGGCTTACGCGCCGCAATACTGGCCACATGCTGCATGGCAGCAGGTCCGCGCACCAGATCAGGTACCGCCGGAGCGCTGTCTGGTTGGGCTGCCTTTGCATCGTCGAGATCAATCAGGATGGGTCCGCGTTTGTTGTTGCTCATAGCCGGTCACCAATCAAAAACTGCGCCGCTTTATCAAGTCTGATATGCGGAGGCCCATCGCCGGGATTTAAATTCAAAGGTGCAGGCGCAAAATTCATCACGCCGTAATCGTCGCCAAGCCACGCCTGCGCACCGGCCCGGGCGGGCCCTATCAGATGGGCCGGATCATTCGGCAATTTGCCCGGATAAAAGGCCGCCTGTTTGCCATTTTCTAACAAACGTCCGCGTACAACGTTCAGCGGCCCATCTCGGTGATCGATGGTATCTTCGACGGTTGTACGTAACGCGGCAATCGACATAGCAGCAGTGTGCGCGCCTGCAAAATCGGCGCGGTCTTTGGCATCGCGCAGTAGGGCTTCGGTAATCGCGGTTAATTGGCCATGCTGACTATGGTGCAAATGATCCGCCTTGGTCGCCGCAAACAGGATTTTTTCTACCCGGCGCCCTTGGAATAGTCGCGCCAAGAAGGCGCTCCGTCCGGGCCTGAATGCCCCGAGGATTGCGGCCATCGCATTGCGCAAGTCGTCCATCGCGGGCGGGCCTGCGTGAATCGCACCAAGCACATCAACTAAAACCACCTGCCGGTCGATTTTTGCAAAATGGTCGCGAAAAAAGGGTTTGACCACGTTGCGCTTGTAGCTTTCAAAGCGGCGGGCAAATTCGCGCCCCAATGATTTGCGCACGTTCGCATGAGTGCTGATAGGGGCAAAAGTCAGTACGGGCGATCCTTTCAGGTCACCGGGCAGCAAGAACCGCCCCGGCGTGCAATCAGAGAACCCCGCCTCGCGAGACGCGTTCAGATGCGCGGTAAAGGCGGAGGTCAAGGATTTGGCTTTCACCTCGTCCAAGGGCGCGCCTGGATCAACACCTTGTAACATTTGTAGAAATTCATCGCCCAGTGGCCGCCCTTTGGCTCTCAGAATAGCCGATTTGGACCACTGCTCGAAGCTTAGATCAAGCAACCCGAGGTCCAGCAACCATTCTCCGGGGTAGTCCACGATGTCGATGTGCACAGTGCGGGGACCCGTGAACCCAGAAAGTAAGCCCGTTGGTTGAACCCGCAACGACAGACGCAACTCGCTGATCTGGCGGGTGCCTTCCGGCCAGCTAGGATTGGGCGAGGTGAGTTGAGCAAGATAAGTTTCAAAGTCGAACCGCGGCAACGTGTCGTCGGGCTGGGGCTGTAAATACGCGGTGCGAATTGCCCCATTTGCAGCAGCCACCAATTGCGGCATCCGCCCTCGGTCCATCAGGTTTGCGACCAATGCGGTGATAAATACAGTCTTGCCTGCACGGCTAAGCCCTGTGACGCCCAGCCTGATGACCGGATCTGAGAAAGGTGCCATAACCCTGTCGGTGACAGCATCAACGCTGCGTGAAATCTGATCGGCAATTGCGGAGATAGCCAAAGGCGCGTCCTTTTCAACATGTCTTGCCCCAAGATAGGCGTAGCGCGCGACGATGTGTAGGGATTGATTTATTTCGCCCCGCCCCCTAAGCGATCCATATGCCTCGTTTTGCAATAAAAGTTGAATATGACGGCGCCCCGTTTGCGGGCTGGCAACGTCAACCTGATCAACCTTCGGTTCAGGGTGCAATAGAGGCTGCGTTGGCTAAACTGGAAGCGGGCCCTCATACCATTGCCGCGGCCGGCCGCACGGATGCTGGGGTCCATGCCTTGGGCCAAGTGGCGCATTGCGATCTTGTGCAGGACTGGGATCCGTTCCGCCTGTCGGAGGCATTGAATTTCCACTTGAAGCCTGCACCTGTTGCGATTGTAAATTGTGCCCGCGTCGCCGACGACTGGCACGCGCGGTTTGACGCCGTGGAGCGGCGGTATCTGTTTCGCGTGATCAGCAGGCGCGCACCCCCGACGCTTGAGCGCGGCCAATTGTGGCAAGTCAAGCACCCGCTTGATGCAGACGCGATGCAGATCGGAGCGAATATGCTATTGGGAAATCACGATTTTACGACCTTTCGCTCGACCATGTGCCAAGCCTTAAGTCCGATCAAAACTCTGGATGAATTACGGGTGACACAGATCGAAGTGAACGGCGGAACCGAATATCAGTTCCACGTGCGCGCAAGGTCGTTTTTGCACAACCAAGTGAGAAGCTTTGTAGGCACACTGGAGCGGGTCGGCGCAGGTGCATGGGCGCCGCAGGACGTGGCAAACGCGTTAGCTGCGAAGGACCGTTCTGCCTGTGGACCAGTAAGCCCACCAAATGGATTATATCTGGCAGAGGTTACCTACAAAACGGCACCGTTCAGTTAATCGTTATCGGTCAATCCAGCGCCCGCGCCTGCGATCCGCGACGCATCCGAGGCGGGCACATAAGTCTTGGCTGCAAAGTAGCCCAGGGTTTGCCAGAGCTGTTCTGATACGACAGCGGGTCCCGCTAAGGGAACAGGCGGGGGTGCGTCGGATGTTTTGGCAACAACCAAATCGGCCCCGTCAAAATGATGAACGACAGCAATACCTTGCACTGCGAAAAGAGCGAACACGATGGTTGGGGCGCTTGCGTCCGACAAGCGTACTTCGCGGAACCCCGCACCAATTGCATCGACCGCAAGCGGCCCTGCCACGGCGATCGATCCAGCGGGAATGGTCAAGGAATCGCGTTGAGAGACGCATGTAAGGGCGCCATGTGACGCCCCCAAAAGGGTTCCGAATATACTCAATGCCTCAGGGTCAGTTGCGGCAATATATCCAGCTGCCGCGGCCAAATCTTCGCAATGCCCAAGTGGAACGCCCGCCCCGCGCGCAGCTTTCAAAACCATGCTGCTAATTTCGTTTAAAGACCGTATCATAGTGCGCTCACCGGAAGCCACCAATCGTCTGCGTTATGCAATTCATCTGCCAAAGGCGCACCTTGCGCCAATGTTATCCGCGTCCAGCGATCCGATTTCGGGTCAAACTTCGCAGCCCCGAAAAACGATAGCTTGCAGCGCAGCATGTCGATCGGCAGACAGTCTATTCCGATAAGGTTATCCCTAATTTCCGAATAGTCGTGATTACTTAATGTTTGAACCCGCCGCACAGCGCCCCTATGTTGGGGGTGGCCTTGCAGGAACGTGCAAACGGTGCCGACAGTCCCAGCTAAATCCGCGGCCAATGCTTTGACCTGGCGGGCCACATCCAACGGGCTTTCCAAGTCCGAGCCATCTTCGGAGTGCCTATCGCCCAGTCGCGGTTCCAATTTTTCTTCCGATACATACCAGAACCGTGCACAGTTTTGGGGCGCTTCAAAATCTGTACTCACCGCCCAGCCCCAATCTTTGTCAATGAATCCAGCCAACGTGTCGCACGCCATCGCAGGATCTAGACGTGGCGAATAGGGCGTTGCCATACAGTCACTCAGTCCGTCGACCAAATCGCCGAAGGGCTCGATCAACATGGCGGCCAATAACTCTTGGGTATCAATGGAGACTGAAGCGCTGGCAGTGATGAGCTTGTCGATTGGCTGCGCCCCACTCATCAATTCGGGGGTCATCATCGATGTGATTTGGGGCCATTCGCGGCGCAATTTCGCGATCCGTGAGGCCGCTATCGGATCAGGGACGCACCATTCGTCCAAATGCGCAGCCGCGCGCGCCGCAAGGTCGTAAATACGGACGATAATGGCGGGGCTTAATGCAGGCACAGCCCGCACGCGCGCAATTGCGGTTTCGCGCGCTTGCATCCATGCATCCAGCAAGATCGGATGGTTCACCAAGAATGGCGCCATGCCCAGCCCTGTCGCATTTCCGATACCGAGGCTACGCTTTGTATCACGGTCCAGTTCTGCCCCGCCGACATGTTCCACAAGATCATGCGTAAAGCCGCGAATGAGCCAAACCGTCAGCATCTCGGCCATAAATGGCCCAGACAGGCATGGCCTGCCGCTAATAATACCGCGATCCGCGATGCCAAATTTTCCGTTGCCATAAACAGCCGTTGTGCGCATCAAATACCCCGTTTGCCGCACAAGTGTGGCGTCAGGTTGACGTCCCTCGCGCAACGCAGTCACGACGTGTTCAAACAGACGCACCGATTTATTTGCGCGGCTAAGGATCAGATCGCGCGAGGTAAAACGAGCGGCCTCTTGCAGTGGGGCCGCCGCGACCACCCGCGCAATCTCGGCCTCAGACGGCACCCCGTCATAAAGCACATATGCCGTGTCCCACGCAGTCGCGATCACACGATCAGTACGTTGATCGTCCGGTAAATCGGTTGAGACGGCGATCAGCGCGTAATCGAACCCGCCGAGTCGCAGCTGATAGACCCCGTGACCGTATCCATCGGCGGACATTTGCCAATGTGTACGCTTCACTTTGACGGTTTCGCGGGCCAACATGCGTGTCAATATTCGCAAAAAAGAAAGCCTGTGCGGGAAAGATGCCCCCATCCGCCGTAACCGCATGACTTTATCGGCAGCCCGCAAGGGCACTTGAGGTTGGGTAAGCCCGTCTATCATTTGGGTTTTTGGCCTTTCGTCGAATTCGCTAAAGACATGTTATCACGTTTTATTTTTAGTATGCATTTGGCATTCTGACATTTTAGAGTCCAAATACGGCGTGGCCGAAGCTACATACTAAATCTTGTATGCAAAATAGTAACCGGTACAGTACTGGGCATTTGCACCCATTCGATATAAACACAAACCTACAGTTAAATGGTAATCAAGGGGTCAATCCGTGCACAAATCGATAAGCATCGTAGCATTACTATTGGCCATGCCAGCCGCAGTTATGGCACAAGAGGTTATATTGGACGTCGCCGGCAACGATGACACGCTGACCGGTGCGATGCGTGCCGCATCTCTGACTTTGTCACTTGATCCAGAAGAAGCGCTTGATGCGCAGGACTATGTTGCCGCCGCCCGCGCCGATTACCGCCGATTGATCACCGCACTGTATGCTCAGGGGCATTATGGCGGCGAAGTTTCTATTTTGGTCGATGGCCGTGAAGCCGCGCTGATCGCGCCGCTTGAAGCACCGAGTCACATCGAAAAAATTTCACTGCGCGTCAATCCCGGGCCCCAGTTTACCTTTGGCCGCACTGATCTGGCACCTCTACCGCCAGGCACCCTACTGCCCGAAAGTTTCGCAACCGGCCAAATCGCCAAATCCAACGCCGTTAGTCAAGCAGTCGCCTCGGGCGTGAATGCTTGGCGAGATGCAGGCCATGCGAAAGCCGTTACAAGCGGGCAGCAGATCATTGCACGCCATCCAACGCAGGAACTTGACGTGGCCGTCACGCTTGCGCCCGGCCCGCAACTGACATTCGGAGCTTTGACAATATCTGGGCAGACCGATGTGCGCGTCGCTCGAATTGTTAGAATCGCGGGCTTGCCAGTGGGCGAGATTTACGATCCACAAGAGATTGAAAAAGCCGAACGCCGCCTGCGTGCGACGGGTGCCTTTGATAGTGTCGCCGCAGTCGAGGCCAAGGTGATCGGGACCAACAATACACTGCCAATCGAAATTCAAGTCGTGGAAAGTAAACCGCGTCGTATTGGCTTTGGGCTCGAATTGTCATCGGTCGAGGGGCTGAAGGTTTCAACTTACTGGATGCACCGCAATTTCATGTCGGGAGCCGAACGGTTCCGAGTGGATGGCGAGGTCTCGGGCATCGGTGGCGAAACTGGTGGTATTGATTATAGCCTTGGTGCGAGCTTCAATCGTCCAGCGGTTTATGGCGCACCCACAGATTTCTTCGCCCGCGCCGCGCTTCGGCGAATGGACGAGCCCGATTACTTGCTTGATAAGGTTTCGGTCGATTTGGGTTTGACCCGGTTGTTTGACGGGGAGTTGACCACACAGGTTGGACTAGGGCTTCTTTCTGCCCGCGAGGTCACACCGTTGGGCGCCCGTGAATATACGCTGTTTACAACGCCACTTGCTGCATCATTGGAGCGCCGCGATGTGCCAACTGACGCAAAACGGGGCTATTATATGAGCACTGAAGTGACGCCGTATATCGATATCAATTCGGGTGATTTTGGCGGGCGCGTTTTCGGAGATGCGAGGGTTTATCTTAGCTTTGGAGAAACAGAGAAACTGACGGTCGCTGGGCGCGCACGACTTGGCACTGTTCTGGGCGGTGACTTGGATAACACACCAGCGGACTATATGTTCTATTCGGGCGGCGGCGGATCTGTGCGCGGCCAGCCTTATAATTCCCTCGGCGTGACCCGATCGAGCGGAGGCGAAACCTATCAAACGGGCGGATTGTCATATATCGGTGCCCAACTTGAGGCCCGATACTCTGTGACCGACAAGATCGGCGTTGTGGGGTTTTATGACTTTGGTCAAATTGGTGCCGAGGCTGGTTTTGCCGGTGGATCAAAATGGCACGCAGGTGCGGGCATCGGTGTGCGATACAACACAGGCATTGGGCCGATCCGTCTGGATATTGGCACCCCCGCAAGTGGCGATAATATTGCGAAATCGGTCGAAGTTTACATCGGGATTGGACAATCGTTTTGAAGCATATCGTCCTGGCTATAGCGCTGTTTTTGACCCCTGCGCCGATACTGGCCCAGTCCCAAACTGAGGTCGACAAGGGTTATCTTACCACCCTGATCGAAGACAACCTTTCAGGCGATGCGCGTGAGGTGAACATCGTCGGGTTTCAGGGCGCGCTTAGCTCGGCCGCTTCTATCGACAGCCTAACGATTTCTGATGTCGACGGGATATGGCTGACCCTTGAGGATATCGTTTTGGACTGGAACCGCATCGCGCTTTTGCGCGGTACCATTGATGTCAACGAGTTAAGCGCCAAGCGCATACTCGTAGCACGCCCTCCGGTGTCGCAGGCGCAGGCTCCCTCGCCGGAAGCAAAGTCCTTTAGCTTACCGGATCTACCGGTCGGCATTGCGCTGGACACCCTGAACATCGAAGAGATCGTCCTTGGAGATGCGTTTTTAGGTGAAGAACTACGTGTGAGCGTGAAAGGGAATGCGGCACTATCAGGCGGTGAAGGCCTTGCCAACATCGTCGCCACGCGGCTTGGTGACAAGGTGGGGGTCTTCAACATCGATGGGTCGTTTACCAACACGGACCGTATTTTGGCGCTGGTACTTGGGATCGAAGAGGGGCCGGACGGAGTTGCGGCACGGCTATTGGATTTGCCCGGCCGCCCGTCGACCAAGTTGCTGATCGAAGGAACTGCACCGCTCGAGAACTACGGCGCAACAATTGCGCTTGCGACAGATGGCCAAGACCGAATTCAGGGCGAATTTTCTTTGCTTAGTGATGCGGACGGCCAACGTGTCAAACTGGATATCGGTGGAGACGTTACCCCCCTGTTTGCGCCCGAATACCAAGATTTCTTTGGTGATGATGTCCAACTCAAAGTTGATGCGCTTTCTTCGCCAGACAGTCAGATACAGTTAGAAAGCTTTAACCTAGTTGCTAGATCTATCAACCTTCAGGGCAGTGCCGACCTTGGTGCACAGGGATGGCCAAGGCGTTTAAATGTGAACGGCCAAGTCCTAAGCCAAGACGGAGATGCCGTCCTTTTACCGCTGTCCGGTCCCAAGACCTATGTCGATGCGGTCTTGATCGATCTAGGCTATGACGCGGCAGTCTCGACCGATTGGACGACCACATTTACAGTCAAGGGGTTTGATCGACCAGGCCTTTATATGGATCAAATAAATTTGTCCGGCGGCGGTATTTTGGTCCCCGGCGAAGGGGACGCGCGTGGCGAGGTTTCTGCGAACCTGACCTATCTGGTTGATGGATTAGAATTAGATGATACTGCAGCGGCGCAGGCCTTTGGCAACCAAATCTCCGGTGTGCTTGAAGCGGCGCGCACCGAGGGCAGCCCGACGCAAATTTCGCGATTTACACTGGACGGACCAGGCCTAGAAGTTTTAGCGGATGCAATTATTCAAGGCACCAAAGCGGGGCTCCGCACGAAAAGTAATGTTGTGCTGACCGTCGATGCGCTTGAGCGGTTCTCGGGACTTGCTGGCCGCGACTTGGCAGGTGCAGGCGAAATCGCGATTTCAAGCACGGTCACTCCACTGGACGGATTATTCGACGTGATATTATCCGGCACCACGACCGATCTATCAATCGGCGTGCCGCAATTGGACGCCGCATTCAACGGACGCGGTGCAATTTCGGCAGCAGCGGTTCGCGATACGACAGGGACCCGTCTTGAAGCATTTCAAATCAAAACCGATGCCGCTGATGTTACCGCAACCGCTAATATCACCAGCAACGAAAGTCGCGCAAAATTCGACTTGGTGATTACAGATGTCGCGATGATCGAGCCCCAATTTCAAGGTCCGGCGACGATCAGCGGGACGGCCACCCGCACGGCAAACGGGACGATCAACGTCGACGCGGCGGGCATAGCTGCGGACACATTGCTTGACGTGATCGCACAAATCAACCCGACCCAAAACGGTCAAACGATGAATATCACTGCCACGGCTGATGTGGCCGATTTACGGCGCTATGCGGAAGTTTCGGGTCGCGATTTGGCGGGGGCGGCGAAGCTTGATGTGTCATTGGACCTGCTTGAAGACGGCCTAAGCTTCACAGCATCAGTATCGGCCACGACCCGCGACCTAGCATTCGGCGTGGCACAGATTGAGCCGTTGCTGCGAGGCGAAGGCGCGTTGACGGCAAAGTTTACACGCAGCGGGTTAGATCAATTTATATTGCACGCGCTTGATGTCGCCACCGATGCGACCAAGATTACCGCAAGCGGACAAGGCGGGTTGACGGGGGCTGCCCAGCTTGACCTGATTGCCAACATTCCTGACGCGGGCGTTTTGGGCCAAGGCCTGAACGGACCGATGAACGCTCTTGTTGCCCTGTCGCGAGATGCATCCGAGAACGGCGATGTTGCGATCCGCCTGAACGGACCGGGCACAATCGTGGAAATCAAGGGAAAAATCGCGCCTGATCTACGCCTAACAGGGACAGTGAACGCAAATGTCGCCGACCTTTCCGGCTATCGAGGCCTTATCGGCCAACCGATATCTGGCGGTTTTTCAACAAGCGTCGCAGGAAGCGTGATGCCCGATCTCTCGGCCTTTGATGCAACGGTTTCGATGCAAACGACTAACCTAGGTGTTGGCAATGAAATCGCGGATATTTTACTAGCAGGTAACGGTCAACTGCGGTCTAAAGCCAGTTTAGACACGGGTAACTTGCAAGTCGAGACGCTTGAAATTTCGACAGACAATGTCACGCTATCAGGAAATTTGGGTGGCCAATCCGGCACCGGGAGGGGTGCGTTTGAAGCTCGCCTGCGCGACGTTGGGGCGCTGACCGATCAATTGTCCGGACCGGTGACTGCCACAGGCACGGCGTCGCTTGACCCTAATGGCACTTGGAACTTAGACGCGCAGGCAGTGGGCCCAGGTGGAATATCGATAGGCGCAGATGGGCAGATCGACCCTAACGGTCAACTAAATATCAGGTCGCGCGGACTGGCCCCGTTAGGTTTGGCCAACGCCATGATAGATCCTCGCCGCCTAACCGGCGAAGCCGCGTTTGACCTTGCGATCAATGGCCCCGCAGCCTTGCAATCCGTGACCGGTCGAATTGATCTATTGGACGCCCGCCTGACCGCGCCGACGATTGCGCAAGGTTTACAGAACATTGGCGGCGGCATTTCCGTGCGCAATGGGACGGCTGACATTGGCATAACCGGGGACGTCCAATCCGGCGGTACTGTTGCAATCGCGGGCCCTGTTGGCTTGACTGCGCCACGTGTCGCAGACGTTTCACTGACGCTCGTTGATGTTGTTGTGAAAAATCCCGAGTTATTCAAAACCAGCCTGTCAGGCGTGTTAAATCTACGCGGCCCGTTGACGGGTGGTGCGCTCGTTTCTGGAACGGTCAACCTTGGGCAAACCGACATTCAGGTGCCGTCCTCCGGAGTTGGCTCGCTGGGTGACTTACCGGATGTCACACATATCGAGGCGACGGGCGCAGTGCGGCGCACATTGAACAAGGCAGGCATCTCGACAAGCGGCGCAGAAGCTCCAACCTCAAATAGCGCCGTCAGACCATTTCCACTTGATATTACAATTAGCGCACCGTCGCGAATATTCATCCGCGGGCGTGGTCTAGATGCCGAACTTGGTGGCACTTTACGTATCGGAGGAACCTCGCAAAACGTGCTGGCGACGGGGCTTTTCGAGCTGGTCAGAGGTCGACTAGATATTTTGCAGCAACGGTTCGAATTGTCCGAAGGCATCGTGACCTTGCAGGGTGATTTTATTCCCTACATTCGTCTGGTTGCTAGCACCGAGGCGCGTACCGGTACTAAGATCGACATCGTTATCGAGGGACCGGCGACAGAGCCCGAAGTGAGCTTTATATCAACCCCATCGCTGCCGCAGGACGAGGTGCTATCGCAACTGATCTTTGGCCGTGACTTGGAAAGCATCAGTCCCCTGCAAGCGGTGCAATTGGCCGCGGCCGTCGGCACATTGGCTGGGCGTAGTGGTGGAGGGCTTATCGACAATTTCCGCGGAAAGATTGGTTTAGACGATTTCGACGTCACGACGGACGACAATGGCAATGCCGCAGTCAGCGCGGGAAAGTACTTGTCTGAGAACGTCTACACCGACGTGACTGTGTCCAGCGATGGATCGACCGAGATCAATTTGAATTTGGATATTACAAGGGAGATTACGGCAAAGGGCACCGTCGGCGCAGATGGCGAAACAAGCATCGGGATTTTCTTTGAGCGCGACTACTAGCCTCATTTTGCCAAGATAACTTAAATAAGGACAACCTACGCGAGGCGTACCGCCGAGTCAGGTCATTGCACTGCGACCGCGCGCAAGTGGCTGGGCCTTGGGCAACCGGTGTGGAAAATGTACGCTAAAAATTAGGTCAATGGTGAGGGAAGTGTCCTTCGCCAGTCGGCGAATCCGAAACCGTTCAAACATCAGGTCAGGGATCGGCACCGACGATATCATTCCTTGGGTATAGACCGGTGTTCAGGCGCGTGGCCAGCATTTGCGCGATTGCGGTTGGCATCTGTCCGCCCAGATACGTCACGTCGATCTAAATCGCGCTGAAATTCGATCAGAAAATTCATGACGGCGGGCAACTCCAATACATCAAGCGCAGACACAGGCTCATCGCGATTCAACAGCATTGACTTGAGAATTAGTGTGCGATCCCTATCCGCTGCATTGCCCTCCGGAAAAATTATGACGGTTCAGGTTGACCATTGGGTGAAAAACCTACTCGCTCTATCAACGCGCCGAACGGACTTGTGACTGCGGTGTGTAGTGCATTTGGGCTCTTTTGAATCAATCGGTCAGCAAGAATTCAACCACGGTCATGTGTTGATTCAACGTTGCAAGCTAGTCTTGGAAAATCACCCCAATTTGCAGGCTACGCACTGTCACCAGACAGGCCTAGCATTTATTTACTCCCGAACTTAACCGCACGCGTTGACGTCTTGTCGCGCGTTAAATGCCCTTTGCAGTAAACGCAGTCTATCTTCCGCACGAGCCACGTTTTCAGCTTTGGTAACAAGCAGCTGGTCGTTTTAGTGACGGCGTTCAGGTTCTCACAATAATTCACCTTACGCCTCGCACATGATTTTCTATTGTGCACGTAGGGCCAGAAAAGCGGCTGCGGCAACGCATTTTGTATTTTCGACGCTCATTTGAAAGGCGAAACCATCTTTGACCAGATTTGACTAGCTGAGGCCAATGACCGATTTTGATTTGACCCTTCATACTGGTTATCTTTGACAGGGCATCCTAAATATCTAACCAGATAGACGGAGCACCAATATGTCCCAACTTGCCCTTGCCGAACGTAGCGGTTTGCCAGATGCGCTGCGTGTGTTGCTAGCGGATTATCCCCGAGATATCTGGGAAACAGATCCCGGGTTTGACGGCTTGATCCGGTTCTGGCTTGAACGTCACATGATGTTTCGCCGCGTGGTCACCGATATGCAAAGTGACGCGCAAAAATTTATTGACGGCGGGTTTGCAACCGACCAATACGCCGCACGACTCTCGCGATTGGGCGGCATGTTTGTAAACGGATTACATGAGCATCACACTATCGAAGACACCTATTATTTTCCAAAGCTCGCGACAAAAGACACCCGCATTGAGGGCGGCTTTGCCATCTTAGACAAAGACCATCACGATATTGATGCATTACTCAATAAATTTGTGGGCACGGCGAATGATGTTCTGAATAACCGCAATAAAAAGCCCGCAATGAAAAATGTTGTGGGGCAATTCGAAACCGAATTGGTTATTCTGGAACGTTTGCTGAACCGCCACTTGAATGACGAGGAAGAACTGATCGTCCCCGTCATTCTAAAATTTGGCGCCGCCGATCTGGGTTAGTCGCGGTTCATCCGGTTTGCGATCAATTCATCTACAACGGATGGATCGGCCAAGGTCGAGGTGTCGCCCAGCGCACCAAAATCGTTCTCGGCAATCTTGCGCAGAATGCGGCGCATGATTTTGCCCGAACGGGTTTTTGGTAAACCGGGTGCCCATTGGATTAAATCCGGCTTGGCAATGGGACCGATCTCGGAGCGGACCCATTTCTCAAGCTCTTTGCGCAAGTCTTCAGTTGGCTCTTGTCCGTTCATCAGTGTGACATAAGCATAGATGCCTTGGCCTTTGATATCATGCGGGTAGCCTACGACCGCAGCTTCTGCGACAGCGACATGGGCCACAAGTGCGCTTTCGACCTCTGCTGTGCCCATGCGATGACCTGATACGTTAATCACATCGTCAACGCGCCCAGTGATCCAATAGTAGCCGTCTTCGTCACGACGGCAGCCATCGCCGGTAAAATAATAGCCCTTGTAGTCCGAGAAATATGTCTTCTCGAACCGGTCATGATCCCCCCAAACTGTGCGCATTTGACCCGGCCAACTGGACTTGATGCAAAGCACCCCTTCAATCCCGTTCTCGTGCAATTCCTCGCCAGTTGTCGGCTCCAACACAACAGGTTCAATTCCAAAGAATGGCAAGGTCGCGGACCCTGGTTTTGTCGCGGTTGCGCCGGGCAGTGGGGTCAAAAGGTGACCGCCTGTCTCGGTCTGCCACCATGTATCAACGATTGGGCATTTGCCGTGGCCAACCACGTCATTATACCAGTTCCATGCTTCTGGGTTGATCGGCTCACCAACTGTGCCAAGCACCCGCAGGGACGACAGGTCGTGCTTTTCGACAAAGCTGGTGCCTTGTCCCATCAGCGCGCGAATGGCTGTCGGTGCAGTGTAGAACTGGTTGACCTTATGCTTGGCGCAAACCTGCCAAAAACGCCCTGCATCGGGGTAAGTCGGCACGCCTTCGAACATAATGGTGGTAGCACCATTGGCCAGTGGGCCGTAGACGATATAGCTGTGCCCCGTAACCCAGCCCACATCTGCCGTGCACCAGAAAATATCGCCGTCCTTGTAGTCGAACGTATATTCGTGAGTCATCGCAGCATATACCAAATAACCGCCGGATGTATGCACGACACCTTTTGGCATTCCGGTAGATCCCGAGGTGTAGAGAATGAAAAGCGGGTCCTCTGAGTTCATTTGTGTTGCGGGACACTCATTTGACGCGGCAGCCGACAAGGCATTGTAGTCATAGTCGCGCCCGTCAGTCCATGTTGTCTGCTCGCCGGTGCGCTTGACGACCAAACATTTAACGCGGTCATCACAGTGCAAAAGGGCTGTATCGGCATTTGACTTCAAAGGCGTTGATCGGCCGCCGCGCGGGGCGTGGTCGGCAGTGATCAAGACCTTGGCATCAGATCCGTTGATCCGTGCGCCCAATGCATCAGGGCTAAAGCCCGCAAAAACAATAGAATGGATAGCACCCAGACGCGCACAAGCCAGCATCGCATAGGCGGCTTCGGGGATCATTGGCAAATATAGGATGACACGGTCACCTTTTTTTACCCCCATATCCTTCAGGACATTGGCCATTCGGTTGGTCTTATTGTGCAGCTCTTTGTAGGTAATATGCAGAGCTTTCTCTTCGGGGTTATCCGGCTCCCATATAATTGCCGTTTGATCTCCGCGTGTCGCAAGATGCCTGTCAACACAGTTCGCCGCCACATTCAGCGTGCCATCTTCGAACCATTTGATATCAACTTTACCCAGTGTAAAGTCTGCGGATTTCACCTTGGTAAACGGTGTAATCCAATCAATGCGCTTGCCATGTTCAGCCCAAAATGCATCGGGATCCGCGATGGATGCAGCATACATTGCATCATAGGTCGCTTTGTTGGCATGGGCATTTGCTGCCATATCCGCCGAAGGTGGATAAAGTTTGGTGTTCTGTGACAAGGTCGGTCCCCCCGATAATATTGATAAATCTTGCAGGCAACGCGCCCCAATCCCCAGCCGCCCTTACCTCCAAAAGCGGCCCCATGCAGCGTATCATGTGTGGTTTGGCTAAGATTTCCTAGTCCGCGCGACCTGCACTATAGTGAGTTTTGTAAAACCCAGTCACTATCCCGTCTCTAAATTGCAAATTATTTTACAATCACACCTTTGTTAATGAGTGTTAACGAGGCATTAACCACTTCGTGCCACTGATTAAGCGCACCAGCTCAAAAGGAAACGATGCTAACGCGCCTGACACTCCTGTTTAGCCTATGCTTCGCGACGATTGCGACCGCGGGAGCTTGGCCGCGCGAAAAGGGCACAATTTTCATTGCAGCAGGGGGGAACTTCCTTTTGTCTGATGGCGCCCAATTACCAGTGCATTATGATCCAACGGTCTATGCCGAATATGGCCTATCAGAGCGAGTAACAATAGGTCTCGACCTCTACACCGCTGACGCAGGCCGGATCGGAAGTGCCTTTTTCTTCACAAGCTTCCCACTGGGAGATTTAGAGGCACGAGACAAGTTCGCAGCGAACGTCGCCTTTGGTGTGCGTGTAGATGCAGAAAATCCGTCCGAGATGCTACTACGTGCAGGCTTGTCTTGGGGGCGCGGACTGACCAATGGCTGGATCGCTGTTGACGCATTGGCGACATATGGCACAAACGCTAGAACCTTCAGGCCAAAAATTGACGTTACATGGGGGCGCCGGTGGTCAGAACGGTGGACGACCTCCCTACAGCTTCAAACCGGTCAAGGGTTCACAAATGATTATTACGCCAAAGTTGCACCATCAATCATCTACGATCTAAAAGATAACATACAAGTTCATTTAGGTGCGGTCCATGCACTTACCGGAGACCGCGGTTCGGGTCTAAAATTCGAGACCTGGTTGACGTTTTAACCTAACAAAACCGCGGCGATACTCGCCCCCAAGGCAATGCATGCTGGTCCGTAAACATATCGGTCAAGCGTCGCGAACGGTTCCTGCGGGGTCATCTTGCGCCACATGGGCACCCAAGCAAGAACGCCACGTAGAAAAAACACCGTCGCAGAAAGCCACAGCACAAAACTTCCTGTCCAACTTGGCTGCGCGAGCAGTGCACAAATAACAACAATCAACCCAATCGCAACAAGAGCACAGGGGATAGGGCCGGGCATTCGTGTGGCCCCTCCTGCCCCAACCACGCAACGCACAAGGCGTTCTTCATCGCGGATCGGAAACCATATCCCGAACCCCCAAAGGGCATGCACCAAGGCAACAAGCGCCAGAACGGCGACCAATATAAAACTCAATACCGTCATGAGACAAGCATAAACAGTCCCGCGCAAACAAAAAAGGGGCGACAAAGCACCCCTCTTAAAATAGTTATTTGAAACCGTTTTTACAGAGGGTTGTCCATCCGCACAGTGAACCGTGCAGTGCCCTTCACAGACTTGCCCCACGTCAGATTGATGTTCCGCTTGGTAGAGCCCTGTGCGGTTGCGACAGACGGCGAGATGTATTCCGCCCCGTTGCTAGAATTGAGCAATACACCATCGATACAAACAGAATCGACATAACGTGCTCTTCCAAGAAAAGGTAAAAATGGTTCGGTCTCCGCAGTCCATGTAGATGCCGCTGTCTCTTGGGTATGTTCAAGGAACGCGGGATTATAGACCTCTTGCGACACGCCGTGAAATGTGTTGCCCGAAAAGTTGACCATCCGCATACGGGTGAATTCCAAGTCGGCAAATGTCGTATCGACTTTCTCAACGCCGTCAATGTAGCCGTTGATAGACCGAAACACATTGCCCATCACAGAAAACCCATGAATAAAATGCCCGATCCCGTAAGGTTTAATCACAATAAATTTGAACGATGCCGCAACATTTGATGCAAAGAAAATGTTGTTGTTGATCGTCATCCCGCCGAACGAAAATTGATTACCAAGCGCAGGTTCAAAGCTATGCTCGTTGGTCCATTCAATGAAATTGTTATCAATATAGTTGCCACTAACAATCGACGATGTATTCGGAGACGTGAACACAACGCCTCCCGTGCGTACTCCGTTTTGCCGGGTGTCCCCTTGGAACCAATGGTTGCCGGTCATCAATGTCGTGGATCCACCAATTACCGCAAAATGTCGGAACATCATGATACGATTGTCTCGAATTTTAACGTCGTTGGCATTGGTGTTCATGGCAATTGTCGTGCGGTCCTGTACGTCGTCAGCGGTCTCGTTCGAATTGAACTGACACCGATCCACCATCATACCTTGGCAACCAGTCCCAATAGAGGTTATCCCCCTGTCCTTGGGTTTGGTGAAAAAGCAATCGCGCACATGGAACGTAATCCCGTCTGGCGCAAGCATAACGCCACTCGCAAACCCGTTGCCCTGAAATTCGATATCGTCCATTACAAATTGGCTTAGGCTTTGAAAGCCACTAAAATCCAAAAGATACTTGAACCGCTCGAAGGAATAAGTTTGCGTGCCCTCAGCATCATATAGCGGCGCGCTCAAGTAGACGATTTTTGCTCCGATATTACGCCCGCTAACATAGACTTCTCGCCCGACACCCGTGCCCGTGACCAAGGCCCCAATGGGCACGTTTGCCACATTGACAACGTTGGATAAGCGCGTGGGGTTAGAGGTAGAATAAGTGCCCTGTGACGTTGTTGTTGACGTCGCCCAACTTGATGAATTTTCGGCTTGAAACTGTCCATTTCGAATAACCCGACGGGTCGCAAAACTGTTGCGTGCAGGGTCCGCTGCTTGCATATCCACTGGCTCTGCCAATGAAATCCGGCGCCCACAAAGATCTAGTGATTCGTGGTCGGCAAAGTTGAGCAAAGCCTGAAACGCCTTTTTAAATGCCACTGTCTCGTCGCCAAATGCGTTCAAATAACTGTCGTAATTGAACCCTTTTTGTAAAATGAATCGCTTGTTTGCAGGCTGTGTAACGGTGCCCTCGAATTTGACATTGCTTTCCATCGTCACATCTTGCGATAGGTTGAAGGTGCCCTCTGATACAAAAACTGTCCGCCCGTTCGCCGCTGCATCAGCTGCCTCGAACGCAGCGCTGTCATCGGTGGACCCGTCCCCCAATGCACCGTAATCGCGCACGTCAACGATCGACAACATGTCGCGGATGAAATAGCTGGTGACATCTTCGATGATGATATCGTCCAACCGGACCAATCCGCCACTGGCACCAGTAAAATCAACGCCTAAATGCCCGTAGGAAACACCGTTCCATATCATGTCAACGCCGGTGCGGTCAGCCGTCGCAATGATCGCTGTGACCTCGACAACCTCGCCGTAAGTCGTCAATTGTGTGCTCGGGCCCACCGTTGTCACACCCGTCGCTTGTAAGCCCCCCGCCAGCCCGGGCCAACCCGCAATCCGCACAGACGGCATCGGGCCAGCTACGGCCTTCACTTTCGCGCGCACTTGTAAATAACAGCCCGGCAACAATGGCGTTTCGCCCATATAGCGGACGTTTGCAATGGTCGTGGATTTTAAAACCTCAAGCGAACCGCCAAAATCCTGATCCGCCGCGACGAATACACCGTCGCCGCTGACTGCATATGTATCGGATCCCGGCGTGCCATCACCGCTTGACCAAGCTCCCAAGCCCGCAGAAAATGGCAGTGGTGCGAAGATAACCCCATCAGTAATCGCTTTGTTCATGAATAACCCTTTCCAGAAAACCTATGCAAAAGTGGTCCGGCAAATCTACCGGAGCCTCCAGCTAAGAGGTAACGTGCAAGAGTAAATCAGCGATATGTGCACCGTTACGGTGCTGCACGCAACGCGTTGTATTATGTCCCAACGTTAGGTGAAGGCAGTACGCTAACGCCATCGATCTGCCAGCCTTGAGGGGTTTCAATCATCTTGTATTCCAAAATATACACGATGCCGTCGTCATCGCTGATTATCAGGCGCTGGTAAACGCTATCACCACGTTCGACACGATCAAGAAACCGGACAAAATCGTTGTCCCAAACCATCGGATAAGCGCGTGCAACCATCCCGCCGAAGTTTCCGGGGGAAAGGAAAAGTCGCTTGATCATCGGACTGGCAAACGAAAATGCGCGGGCGGTATCGCGCGCATTAAATGCATCCAATTGGCTCGCAATGACGTCCTCAATCGCGTCTGCTTGGACCGGTTCCGAAATAAGAGCCCACGCAAAAACGGCTGCTATAAAGTGTCTCATCGCTGCCTCCAGTCATACCTACCTACAATAGATACGTCACAAGGCACCAATAAGTTTCAATCAAGTCTCAGCCCGCGAGTTGCGCCTCGATCAACTTCACAGATTCTTTGACGCCATAAAGTGCAATGAACCCACCAAAACGCGGGCCCTGACTGGCCCCCAGCAAAACTTCATAAAGTGCCGTGAACCAATTGCGCAACGGCTCGAAGCCATGCTCCTTGCCGACGGCAAACACCATCGACTGCAACGCTTCGGCATCTGATCCGCCATCCCAAACGCTCAATCGCTCCACCAAATCACTCATTGCCGCGCGCTCCTGATCACTTGGCGCGCGAAACACCTTGTCTGGCTTAACGAAATCATTGTAGTAGCGCACCGCAAACGCCGCTGCTTGATCCATCTGCGGATTTGTCTCAGCCGACGCATCAGGTGCATAGCGCTGGATAAAACCCCATAGCGCATCTTTGTCAGCGGCACCCGAAACGGACGCCAAATTCAATAACATCGCAAACGGAACAACCATATCCGACGCGGGCACGTTAGCGCCATGAATATGGAACACAGGATTATTCAAGCGGGCCGTATCATCTTGGGTCTCATATGCACGCAACTGTTGGTGATATTCATCCACCGCCTTCGGGATGACATCAAAATGCATCCGCTTGGCAGTCTTTGGCTTTAAATACATAAAATACGACAAAGATTCCGTCGACGCATAAGTCAACCATTCATCAATCGTCAGACCATTGCCCGACGTCTTTGAAATCTTGTGGCCTTCGGCATCCAAAAACAATTCATAGGTGAAATGTTCGGGGGCGCGGCCACCTAAAACGCGGCAAATGCCATCGTAGATAGGTGTATTGGTCGCATGATCTTTGCCATACATCTCAAAGTCTACATCCAATGCAGCCCAACGCGCGCCAAAATCCGGCTTCCACTGCAACTTGCAATTGCCACCCGTCACGGGCGTTGTGACCTCGGTGCCATCCACATCATTAAACGTGATCATGCCATCCTTGCTGACATTTTTCATCGGCACATAAAGCACCTGACCAGTGGTGGGGCTAATTGGCAAGAAAATCGAATAAGTCTCGCGGCGTTCTTCGCGCAATGACTTCAACATAATCGCCATTATATCGTCATAGCGGGCAGAACAGCGCAGCAAAATATCGTCCATTTTGCCAGCTTTGTAATAGGCTGTTGAGCTCGCAAACTCATACTCAAACCCAAAGGTATCCAGAAACGCATTCAACTTGGCGTTCATATGGTCGCCAAAGCTAGGGTGCGTGCCAAATGGATCAGGCACCGACGTCAAAGGCTGCTGCATATAAGGTTTCAGTGCGCCAGGATCTGGCACATTGCCTGGGATTTTGCGCATCCCGTCCATGTCATCGGAAAAACACAACAGTTTTGTGGGAATATCAGAAATTACTTCAAAGGCACGGCGCACCATTGTTGTCCGGCTAACTTCGCCAAACGTTCCAATGTGGGGCAATCCTGACGGGCCATATCCGGTCTCAAACAAGATATATCCCTTCTCGGGTGCCTTCTTTTCATACCGTTTTAACAGGCGACGGGCTTCTTCAAAGGGCCAAGCCTTGGAATTCATCGCAGCGTCACGCAGATTGGTCATAGTATCTCTCAACAGTTGAAATTGTCGCCCCAGTGGCAACCTACTCGCGCTCTCCCTATTGCGCAGGGGCCTAGGCGTCAATAAATCGGTAGTAGAATGAAAAAGGATTGTTGATATGATACCAGACGCGCCAATGACCGGACAAGACGCACTTGTGGCCTTGATGGTCGCTGTTTCTGCCTCGGACGAAGAAATCCGAACCGCAGAGTTGGTGAAAATATCAAACTCTATCAATAACCTACCGGCCTTTGCAGACTATGATGCGGAACGAATGCCGCGCGTGTCAAAAATGGTTTTTGACCTTCTCGAACAAGAAGACGGGCTTGAAGCCCTGTTTGGTCTGATCCGCGACGCACTTGACGAACGGCTGTTTGAAACCGCCTACGCACTGTCATGCGACGTCGCCGCGGCTGACGGGACAATCGGTGGCGCAGAATCCCGTATGCTCGAAGAGATTCGCTACGAGCTAGAAATCGACAGGCTGCATGCCGCCGCGATTGAACGCGGTTCGCGCGCCCGCCATATGACGTTTTAATCAGGGACGTCGTTTAGCGCAGCCCAACGTTGTAGCAAAACCTGCTGTAGCCGCTTCGCTTTTGTATTGAAGGTCGTTGAACCGGCGGGTTGTTCGCCACCTGCTTGCTTGCCGCGTTCACGGGCTTCCAAGTCCGCCGCAAATATTGCAAACGCCAACTCCCGCCCGCCTGCTGTGCGAATATAGCCAGCTAAACAAGAGACAAAATTTAGGGTGCCCGTTTTCGCTTGAACAACAGCAGGGTGATTCTTGATCGTTTTATTATCCTCGTCAGTAAGCACGATTTGTTTCATAATTGGATAGAGCTGCGCCCGCACGCCACCGGCAGTCAAGAACTTGACCATGTCCGCAGCCGTCATCCGTGATGTATCACCCAACCCCGAATGATCGGCAAAAATCGGCGCGATTCCCGCGCGGGCTCGCACCCATTGTGTCATACCCAAAGCAGATGTTCGCAAGCCGCGTATCTGACCCGTGCGAGCCTTTGTTGCGGCCAACCCAGCCGCTTCTGCGGTCAAGTTCGTCGAATATTTCATCATATTGAGAAGAACATCACGCAATTCTGCACTGGTATGCTCGGCCACAACCGGTGCATCAGGCAGCTGCGCAACTTCGACTGGCGCCGTCAAAACAAGATTATTGTTACCAGCAAAGGATGCAAAAACTTCGCCCGCATATAGTGCTGGATACCGTACTGGCAACCACCGTGATCCGCCATTTCCAAGCGCCCTCTTCGCAACCGTCCACTGATCAAAAACACCGCCGTCTTGGTAGGTATATAACGGCGCTGCGCGCTCCACGACCTGCATCCGTGCTATCGAAACAGAAGGACGGTATCGCTCACTGCGCGCATCCATCGACACTGTATAGTTTGCCCCTTGGCGCTTCCACTCAAAGTACACCCGATTGAAATTAAGGTTCAAACCAGACAACGCAGGGTTATAACCCAGATGATCCATTTGCGTGTCATCAATTTCATCCAAATGCGGCAACGCACTATCATAGACCAGAAATGCACCCGTAACCTTACGCAAACCGGTCTCGGCCACTATCCGTGCCAAATCAGCTAGATCATCAGTCACAAGATTGGGGTTCCCCCCGCCCGACAAAATTAAATCACCATTTAAAACACCGTTCAAAATTGGACCGTTCGCCAATACGCGTGTTTTCCACCGATAGCCCGGGCCCAATGCCTCCAAGGCATACAACGCAGTTATCGACTTTGAGACACTTGCTGGCGGCTGCATTACGTCGGCATCGTGCAGCTCCAATACCTCGCCAGTCGCTGCGTCCGCTAAGACGATCCCAACGCGCCCCGTCACGCCTGAATTTGCAACAACCTGTGCAAGAGATTGACGCATTTCGGGTGTGATTTGCCCGGCCCTTATAGGCCGCGCGACGGGTCGTTTTGAAACTAACGGGGCCTGTGCTACCGCCATTGTCGCCAGACTGCTCAAAAATGCCGCCAATGCCGCGCGCCGCGAATAGTTGCCCGTCATTTCGAACCCCTTACCACCGGTGCCGTCCAGTCACCACTCGCGCGAACTGCGGTTGATGACATGTTCGACATTGGTAAATTCACGAAACACCACGCAGGCGCATTCCGCCGCCTCAATAATCCAGACTCGTGGCTTTGCAACATTGCACTTCTGTATATGCGTGCCGCCTTGGACAACCGTGCAGATACTCGATCATTTGGTCGCGCTAATACGCCAATTGGCACCGTCTCCATTATCCACTCCCAATCTTGCCAACGATGGAACTGGATCAGATTATCAGCGCCCATCAGCCACACAAAACGAACCTTGGGATACTTTCTCATCAGGCCCGCAATCGTCTGGGCGGTATACTGTGTTCCCAAGCGGACCTCGATGTCGGTCACCTCAACTCGCGGGTGTTGCATTAGCGCGCGCGCTTGCTGCAATCGACACAACATCGGCGCGGGACTTGCAGTTTTCAACGGATTTGCTGGGCTGACCAGCCACCATACGCGATCGATCCCGAAACGTTTTAACGCCGTTTTGGTAATATGAACATGTCCTTCATGTGCGGGATCAAACGACCCGCCGAGTAGGCCAACAACCTGCCCTGCTCCTGCTACTGGATCACCTTGCACAAAAATCGCCTCTATCACGTCCTTGCTTAGACCTACGCAACTAAGCGCGCAAAAGCAAAGGGCCAGCAACACTGTTGAATCTCGTCGCAGCTAACATAGTCTTGCGCTACCGCATTTTAGACACCGGTACCTACAAATGCGCTCGAAAACGATACTATTGGTCCGGCTTACATATGAGCCTGCGAGATCGAATTTTCTATCACTCTGCGGTCTCTGACGATGTGGCCCACAGATTGATCTTCTCCTCATCAGCATAGGTATCAATCAAGGCAAGCTCTTGGGGAGTAAACTCCAAGTTCCCGACCGCACCCGCACAATCCACAACCTGCGACGGCTTCGACGCACCAATCAATGCAGTTGTGATCCCGCCGCCACGCAACACCCAGGCAATCGCCATTTGCGCCAGCGTCTGGCCGCGCGTTTCCGCAATCTCGTTCAGTTTTTTGATGTTTTCAATCGCCTTGTCCGAAATCATGGACGGAAACAACGATTTGCCCTGCGACGCCCGAGAACCCTCGGGAATGCCGCCCAAATACTTCTTGGTCAGCATCCCTTGCGCCAGCGGCGTAAACGCAATGGAACCTACACCCAAATCAGTCAGGGTCTCCTTCAAACCATCACGCTCCACCCAGCGGTTCAACATATTATAACTTGGCTGATGGATCAGACAGGGGGTACCAAGATCCTTTAAAATCGCAACTGCCTCTCGGGTCCGCTCGGCATTATACGATGAAATCCCAGCATAAAGTGCGCGACCAGAACGTACGATATAATCCAGCGCGCCCATAGTTTCTTCGATAGGGGTGTCAGGGTCAAACCGATGCGAATAGAAAATATCCACATAATCCAAACCCATCCTTTTGAGCGATTGATCACAAGACGACACCAAGTATTTGCGGCTGCCCCATTCACCGTATGGACCGTCCCACATCTCGTATCCCGCCTTGGAACTGATAATCAATTCATCGCGGTACCCCTTGAAATCTTCGGCCAAAATGGACCCGAACGCATGTTCGGCAGATCCCGGTGGCGGGCCATAATTATTGGCCAAATCAAAATGCGTGATGCCGTGATCAAACGCCGTGCGGCAAATAGCGCGCTTGGTGTCATGCGGCGTATCATGTCCGAAATTATGCCACAGCCCAAGCGACACGGCTGGCAATTTCACGCCCGACTTTCCACAGCGGCGGTAGACCATTTTTTCATAGCGGTCGGCAGCAGGTTGATACGTCATTCCATTCCCCAATTTTGTTGTCGAAAATCAACCAGACCACGCGATACGTGTCAAAGCCTTTCGGTGATTGCCCCTTTCGTCCCACCTCGTTATCTAGGGTCGAATTCCTAAATCCGAGCGGAGTGTCACAACATGGCCAGCAATCAATTCGTCTACTTTATGGACGGTGTATCCAAAACCTACCCCGGTGGGAAAAAAGTATTTGAAAACATACGCCTGAACTTTCTCCCTGGTGTAAAAATCGGCGTTGTTGGTGTCAACGGAACAGGTAAATCTACACTGATGCGGATCATGTCAGGCCAAGACAAAGATTTCGCTGGCGAAGCATGGGCGGCCGAAGGCGCGCGCGTAGGCTACTTGCCACAGGAACCTAACCTCGACGAGACATTGAATGTGCGTGAAAACGTGATGCTAGGCGTGGCGGATAAAAAAGCAATCCTCGACCGCTATAACGAATTGGCGATGAACTACTCGGAGGAAACCGCCGACGAGATGGCAGCCCTACAAGACGAGATAGATGCCGCCAACCTTTGGGACCTCGACAGCCAAATCGACGTCTCGATGGAGGCCCTGCGCTGTCCCGCCGACGATGCCGATGTCAGCACCCTTTCAGGTGGTGAACGCCGCCGCGTCGCCTTGTGTAAACTCCTGCTCGAAGCACCAGACATGCTGCTACTTGACGAACCGACCAACCATCTTGATGCTGAAACCATCGCTTGGCTGCAACAGCACCTTGTTGATTATAAAGGCACAATCCTAATTGTTACGCATGACCGTTACTTCCTTGATGCGATCACAGGCTGGATTTTGGAACTCGACCGTGGCGCGGGCATCCCGCATGAAGGCAACTACTCAAGCTGGCTTGAAGCCAAAGCCAAGCGCCTCGAAAAAGAGGCCAAAGAAGACAAGTCCAAACAGCGCACGCTGGAACGCGAACTCGACTGGATGCGCCAAGGCGCCAAAGCGCGCCAAGCCAAGTCCAAAGCCCGGATCAGCGCTTATAATGATCTTGCCAACCAATCCGAGCGCGAGAAAATGGGCCGTGCCCAGATCATCATTCCAAACGGTCCACGCCTCGGCTCCAAAGTTATCGAAGTCGAGGACCTCAAAAAGGCGATGGGCGACAAACTTTTGGTTGAAGGCCTCTCCTTTGATCTGCCTCCCGGCGGTATTGTCGGTGTAATCGGTCCAAACGGCGCGGGTAAATCCACCCTCTTCTCGATGCTGACCGGCCAAGCACAACCCGATGAGGGCACAGTGACCTACGGCGACACCGTCAAACTATCCTACGTCGATCAATCCCGTGATGCTCTCTCGGCAGATGCAACTGTATGGGAGGAAGTCACAGGCGGCGCCGAAATCATCGAACTTGGCGACGCTTCGATGAACTCGCGCGCCTATTGCTCGGCGTTTAACTTTAAAGGCGGCGACCAGCAAAAGAAAGTGGGGCTGCTGTCAGGCGGAGAACGCAACCGCGTTCACATGGCAAAACTTTTGAAGTCAGGTGGAAACGTCCTCCTCCTCGACGAGCCGACAAATGATCTCGACGTGGAAACACTGCGCGCGCTTGAGGATGCACTTACGTCCTTCGCAGGTTGTGCAGTCGTCATTTCCCACGACCGCTTCTTCCTCGACCGTATCTGCACCCACATCCTCGCCTTTGAAGGTGACGCCCACGTTGAATGGTTTGAAGGCAACTTTGAGGACTATGAAGAAGACAAAAAGCGCCGCCTCGGCGCCGACGCGATGGAACCCAAGCGGATGAAACACAAAAAGTTCGTGCGCTAAAAATTTGGGGGGGCGGCCCATCCGGCCGCCCCCTTTTCGCGTCTCGCCTCCAAGCTTGCCGCTCTAAATTTGAATATTTTATTTCCCTAACACTTATTGCCCGACTTGATCAGTTTCAGCAAAAAGCGCGGTGTTTAGGGGAAATCCCGACCTATCCTTCCGTCTGAAACTGGAAACCGGAAACAATTTATCAACAATTTTCGTCGAGTGTCTGGCCTATGCCCAAACATACGAAGAGGTTCTTGTGCGATTTTTTGTTTATGCTTTGCTCTGCCTTTGCTTGGCCGCCCCTCTGCCGCTGCGCGCAGAACTCGCGTCACTTCTGGGAGGCAATGCGCTTCAAGGCCCGCGCACATCGCTTATGCAAAAAGCTGCCAAAACTCCCCTCACGCAGAATACTCTGCGCAACGGCAGTCTTTTCAAAAGCCAAGGCGGGTTCGGTCTTTTTGCGCCTTATCCCGAGCGGTCCGCACCCGGTGAAACTTCGACGAGCGCGACGCTTGCACCTTATCCGACGACCCCAGCTGCCCATATCCGAAACATCATCAGTCAGGCAGAGGCGGGCAGCAAAGGCTATGATGCCGTTCAATATGGCGCCCGCAAACTGCCACCCAAACTGCCTACACAAATGACCATCGCAGAAATTTACCGATGGATCGACCAAACCCCCGGACAGCCCCATGCAATCGGGCGCTATCAATTCATACCCGCGACACTTAAACGATTGGTCAAAAAACTAGCGCTTTCACCGAATGAAACCTTCGATGCGCGCATCCAAAACCGTCTCGCCGATGTACTTTTGGAAGAGGCGGGCCTTGCAGACACCACCCGTGGTGACATGACGCGACAAGCGTTCATGAATAACCTCGCAAAGATATGGGCGGGCCTTCCCAATTCAACAGGTCGGTCAGAATACGATGGTTACGCCGGAAATCGTGCAACAATGACTTGGGCGCGGTTCAGTGCTGAGATGGAAAAAGTCTTCCCTAGCTAACTATTTGCGTTTCACAAATTCGGTCAGAATCACGATACGCTGCCCCTCAACGCGCCCCTCAATATGACCGGCATTGTCATGAACCAGCGAGATACTTCGCACGGCGGTGCCACGTTTGGCCGTAAATCCTGCGCCTTTCACGGGCAAGTCCTTTATCAAGACCACTGTATCGCCCGATGCCAACGCCGCGCCATGCGCGTCCCTATGCACCAATGCGACGTTTTGGGCGCGCGCCATAACCTCCGGCTCCATCATCATACCTGCCTGTGTTTCCGTCGCCCATGCCTCGCCAATCTCGCCCAATTTGCGCCAAACTGCGATCTGGACTGCGGGCTCAGCGGACCAAGCGGCGCCTTCCAAAGCACGCCAATGACCGCCCTGCGCGGGTTTGTCGCCCATACAAACCTGACACAAAAGCGCATCGTCGCTAGGCGTCACCTCAATGCGTTGAAGCCCATTCAAATCCGCGCAAATTTCGCAAACGCCACCCGCGCGGGCCATCAATTCGTCAATATTCAATGTTTTCTCCTACACACTTGGGCACAATGCCGTGGAATGCGGTGCCGCGTCCCAAAGGTCAACCCGCTGCCAAAACGGGTCTGCGCGAGAAACTACGCTACCACCACACAATTTCGCCGGACGTTTGTTGCTCGGTAATTCAATAGAGTATACGTCTGTTGTTCATCAGCGACTTTGCTGACATCGTTACCGCACCAATCATAGTGTCTTCGTAAACATCGGACCTATCGCGGGCTCGGCATCTACTTGCGTATTGGCGCGACCCATTGAACAGGCTGGATCGCCGAGCGAACATATTTCGAAACCAACTGACCTGTAGTCACAGCAAAAATACACTTGTTTTGCAACCCAAACGGATAACACTTGCAATTTTCCTCAAAAAGCGCCATCTGAGGGTTGCAAACGTTATTCTATCTCGACCCACTGTTCTCCTTTTCGGCTACAGTCTTTCGATATTGCACTGACTAAGCCGCGCTGTCGCACTCCGCGGACAGACTGAAAAAAAGGATTATCACCATGGCTACTGGTACAGTAAAATGGTTCAACGCAACTAAAGGCTTCGGCTTTATCGCTCCTGATGGCGGCTCCAAGGACGTGTTCGTACACATCTCTGCCGTTGAGCGTTCTGGCCTGACTGGCCTGAAAGACGACCAGAAGGTCACTTTCGACATCGAAGCTGGCCGTGACGGTCGCGAATCTGCGGTGAACTTGGCCCTGGCCTAAATCACCCCTTTTGGGGCGCCCGTTTTACGGGCGTTCCAATTCGGCGGACATCGCCACCTGCTCCCCCCAAATTGCCAAATCACAAAGTTCATGCGGTGTATCAAAGTGCCGTTTTGAGACCATTGCGATGGCTCTGCGAATCGACCGCCACGCACTGCGAGCCCATCGACGTCTTGCGCGGTTGGATTCGCCTCCGACTGCATCATCCAATCGAATAGCCCCCGATTACCTTATACTCTCGATCAATGCCAACACGCTGGGGCCCATCGCCGCCACATTGGCTGCAACCCCATCCACGTTTGGATGAATGCCATCAGGTTGCAAGAAATCCGTCACCCGATCCTGCGCACCCGCGGCCGCAAACAAACCCGCAAACATGTCTGGGTAAAGCGGCACATCAAACGCGCGCGACAGGTCCACATAGTTCGCATCGAACTGCTCCTTGTACACGGGTCCATAATTACTGCCGGCGGTTATTCCTACCAAAAGTGTCTCGATCCCAGCTGCCTCCGCCTTGGCCAAAATCCCTGTTAAATTTTCGCGGCTCAACGCAGGATCAAGCCCTCGCAGATAATCGTTGCCACCAAGCGCCAAAATCATCGCGTCCACATCAGGGGTCAGCGTCCAATCTGTCCGTGACAAACCACCCGCCGTGGTATCCCCTGAAACCCCCGCATTCACGATTTCGACATCAGCGCCTTGCTCGTCCAGCCAGCGCTGCAACTGTGGTACAAACCCATCGGCCTGCGGCAAACCATAACCGGCAGTCAAACTATCGCCCAATGCCGCAATCGTCACAGTCTCGGCATAAGCCGCCCCAGAAAACACGGCAAATGCCACACATAGGTTGCGCATACTGCGAAATGCCCCATATCCATTAAAGCATATCAAACCAAAGGCCTGCCTTATGTCAAACTCCGTCCTATCGCTTTCACATGCATCACTATCGCTAGACGGGAATGCGGGCAAAGTCGACATTTTGCATGATATATCCCTTGATGTGACACAGGGCGAAACATTGGGTCTTGTCGGGCCTAGTGGATCAGGCAAATCGTCACTCCTTATGTTGATGGGCGGGCTCGAACAGGTAACATCAGGAAAAATCCACGCGTTGGACCAAACCCTAAGCAGCATGAACGAAGACCAGCTGGCCCAATTCCGTTCTGATCATATGGGGGTTGTGTTCCAGTCTTTCCACCTCATTCCGACGATGACCGCACTAGAAAATGTCGCAACCCCGCTTGAGATCGCGGGCGTGCGCGATGCATTCAGCAGAGCATCGGCCGAATTGGATGCTGTCGGGCTGGGTGCGCGCAAAGACCACTATCCCAATCAAATGTCGGGCGGTGAACAACAGCGCGTCGCTCTCGCACGGGCCTCTGCTCCCCGTCCGAAAATCCTGCTCGCCGACGAGCCGACGGGCAATCTTGACGCGGCAAACGGAGCGGCCATCATAAATTTGCTTTTCGATCTACGCGACAAGCACGGAGCGACCCTGATAATGGTCACCCATGCAACCGACCTCGCAGCCCGCTGCGACCGCATTGTTACTTTGAACGACGGGCGGATCACATGAGTCTAAAAATAGCGTCACGGTTTGCGCTGCGCGAAATGCGCGGCGGACTAAGTGGATTTCGCGTGTTTCTTGCATGTCTGGCGCTTGGGGTCGCCGCGATTGCTGCCGTAGGCACCGTGCGCGCAGGTATCGAAGCAGGGTTGGAAGAAGAAGGTGCTGCCCTGCTCGGCGGAGACGCTGAAGTTGAATTCACTTACCGCTTCGCGCGCGAAGATGAACTCGACTGGCTCGCATCTATTTCCAACACCATATCCACAACCGTCGATTTTCGCTCAATGGTTGTTGTCGACCGGAATGGCATAGCCGAACGTGGCCTGACCCAAATCCGCGCCGTCGACGACGCCTATCCGCTCATTGGCCGCGTCTCGCTCGCGCCAGATATCCCTATTTCAGATGCACTGTCAGACCGCGGTAGCGTTATGGAACGGGTGCTTGCAGACAGACTTGGGCTGGTGGCAGGGGATACCTTCAAACTGGGCGAACAAACATTTACCCTGCGCGCCATTCTGGACAAGTACCCCGACAATGCGTCAGGTGGGTTTGGTCTAGGGCCACGCACAATTGTGAAAACAATTGACCTCGAAAACTCAGGCCTGCTTGCAGAAGGCACATTGTTTTCAACCAATTACCGCCTCGACTTGCCACCAGGCACCAATCTTGCTGCTCTCGAAAACGAGGCGGATAGCCGCTTTCGCGAGACCGGCCTTCGCTGGCGCGACAGTCGTCGCGGCGCAGGTGGCACCGCGAATTTTGTCGACCGGATCGGGGCCTTCCTAATCCTGATGGGACTTTCAGGATTGGCCGTGGGCGGCGTTGGTGTCTCTGCCGCCGTGCGATCGTATCTGGCAGGAAAAACCAGCGTCATCGCCACGCTCAAAACACTTGGTGCAAGCCGCAACACTATATTTCTGACTTATTTCTTGCAAATTGGCGGGCTGACATTGATCGGCGTGATCCTCGGACTAATCATCGGTAGCAGCCTGCCGCTTATGTTGGCACCCGTCATCGAATCCCAACTGCCAATTCCAGCAGACTTCACCTTCTCCTTTGCTCCGCTTGCCGAAGCGGCACTCTACGGTGTACTCGCGGCGTTTATTTTTACCCTGTGGCCCTTGGCACGCGCAGAACAAATCCGACCCGCGACGTTGTTTCGCGATGCGTTTGGATCGAGCACCCAACTGCCCGCACTGCGCTATCTAATCATGACCGCCCTGCTAATAGCCACCCTACTCGGAGCTGCTGTCTGGTTGTCTGGAACCGCATTCCTGACGCTATGGACCGCAGGTGGGATCGCAGGGGCACTGCTGATCCTTGTTCTAGCAGCGGGCCTTGCACGCATCACAGCGCGCGCGCTGGGCAAACGGGCACGCGGCTGGCCCACTTTGCGGCTTGCGCTCAATGCAATCGGCGCACGCGTCGGCGAAACAACCTCTGTCGTCCTATCCCTCGGCCTTGGCCTTGCGGTTCTCTCCGCGGTCGGCCAAATCGACGGCAACCTGCGCGCCTCCTTCGCCGACGAACTGCCCGATGTGGCACCGAGCTATTTCTTTGTCGACATTCAGCCCGACCAAATTGACGGCTTCCGCGAGCGGCTCGCCACAGATCCGAACGTGCGCAAAGTTGAAACCGCACCAATGCTGCGTGGCATTATCACCATGATTAACGACCAGCCTGCAGAAGAATTCGCAAAGGGCCACTGGGTCGTGCATGGAGACCGAGGCGTCACTTATGCAGCGACCCTCGACGACCCTTCAGAACTCACCGCAGGTACTTGGTGGGCCGCTGATTACACAGGGCCACCATTGATAAGTTTCGCAGCCGAAGAAGCCGCTGAAATCGGGCTATCTCTGGGCGACACACTTACCATCAATATCCTTGGGCGCGACATCACCGCGACCATCGCCAACTTTCGCAATGTAAACTGGGAAAATGCAGGCATCGGCTTTGTGATGACAATGAACCCGTCGGCTTTGGCTGGCGCACCCCACAGCTGGATCTCCACGGTCTATGCGACCCCCGAATCCGAGGCCGGTATCTTGCGTGATCTTGCCAATAAATATCCCAACATCACAGCGATCCGCATTCGCGACGCAATCGATCAGGTGATCGCCTTGGTCGGTGGCATCGCCGCCGCAACACGCTATGCCGCCCTTGCAACATTGGTCACGGGCTTTCTTGTGCTGATTGGTGCGGCCGCAGCCGGTGAAAGGTCACGCACCTATGAGGCGGCAGTTCTGAAGGTCCTCGGTGCCTCGCGTCGCCGCATTCTCTGGAGCTTCACCCTGCGCGCGGCATTGCTAGGACTTGCAGCCGGTATAGTGGCCTTAGCTGCAGGTATTTTGGGCGGTTGGGCCGTCACAACTTATGTGATGGAAGGCGACTACCGCGTGATTTGGACAAACGCGCTGCTGATCATCGGCGGCGGCGTTTTGGCATCGCTTCTTGCCGGTCTCACCTTTGCCATCCGACCACTTGCGGCAAAACCTGCGCGCGTTCTGCGCGCCCGTGAGTAACCTAGCGTCGGGCGTGCAATAGCTGCATCAAACGGCTTTGGCGCTGGAATGGCTCTGCCGGATCAGTCGGTTGCGGTGCTGCCATGACCCGCCGCGCAAGAAGCCAGGCAATCACCGCAAAAACGGTCCCACCAAGAAATTGGCCAACCAGAACACCAGGCGCCCCAAACCATGCAGACCCGATCAAAACAAATGGCACCATGCCCAACGTGTTGCGCGCCCAATTAATCATCGTTGAATAATACGGGTGCCCTAAATTATTAAACGCCGCATTTGATACAAAAATAACACCGTTAAAAAAGAACAATAACGACAATGGGCCCGCGAACAAAAACACGATCGTTTGCGCAACGCCCGTCAGCACAAAAAGTTCGGCAATCAACGGGCGCAAGATAAACAGGATCGCAGAAACCAGAACCACCACGACAGCCGTAAAGACGATCCCGTCGCGAAATGCACCGCGTACACGGTCGTATTGTCCCGCGCCGTGGTTCTGCCCGATGATCGGCCCTATTGCACCGGACAAAGCAAAAATAACACCAAATGCAACAGGCGTGATGCGCGCCGCAATTGCCATGCCCGCAACGGCCGCTTCACCAAATTCAGCCATCGATCGCGTGACATATGCTTGACCAATCGGCGTGGCTAATTGTGTCAAGATCGCAGGCACCGCAATGGCAGCGATCGGTCGAAAATCAACGTGTAGTGTGATAGCGCTAGGTCGAGTAAAACCGTTATAATGCCGATAGATGGGTACTACTGCGGCGGCGGCCATCACGACCCTCGCAGCCACACTTGCCATTGCCGCACCGGTCATTTCGAGGTCCAAACCAAAAATAAGGATCGGATCCAGAACCGCATTGACGATCCCACCCCAAACCGTCGCCATCATCGCACGGCGCGCATCTCCGTGTGCACGTAAAATAGCCCCTCCTACCATGCCAATCAACAAAAACGGTAACGACGGGACAATGATCGCAAGGTAGTCCACCGTAAGACGCAAGGTTTCGCCCGATGCCCCTACCAGAGCGGCCAGCGGCGCCAGATTCATCCAAACCACCCCTGCAAAAACCACGCCGAACACGACCCCGTAAATCAACGCATGAGTGGCCATACGGCGGGCCTCTTCAACTTTCCCCGCTCCAATTTCGCGCGAGACAAGCGCCCCTGCGGCAATCGCCACGCCGATTCCGAATGATGAGGTGAAAAACAAAATCGCGCCGGCATATCCGACGGCGGCGGCCAATTCAGATTTACCCAGCATCGAAATAAAAATCATGTCAACAAAGTCGACAACGAATACCGCCATCAACCCCACCGAAGCAGTCAGCGACATCACAGTGATATGGCGAAGCAGGTTACCTTCGAGGAAAACTGCCTGCTTTGCCAATGACTTATACCTTTGGTTTGTGCTGCAATAACGGCATCACATCTGCCATTTCGGGCCCTCGTTCACGCCCAGTCACAGCCTTGCGCAGCGGCATGAACAAACCCTTGCCTTTACGGCCAGTCGCCTCTTTAACGATAGTTGTCCAACTTGACCATGTGTCCGCCGCATAAGGTGGATCGCCCAGTAAATCAAAGGCTTGCGCGATAAACTCACGGTCCTCATCGGCCACCAGCGGCACCGCGCCCTTTTCAAAGAACGCCCACCAACCAGCCACATCATCCAGCTTTGTGATATTGCCTTTAATCGCATCCCAGAACGCAACCTTTTGGGCGGCCGGAACGTCCGCAAGCGTGTCGGCCACGTCTTCCGCACTAAGTGTCGCCAAATAGCGCGCAGTCAATGGCCAGAGGTCCTCGAAATCGAACTTTGTCGGTGCCGATCCAAACTTTGTCACATCAAATCCATCAACAATCTCTGGAACGCTTGCTCGCAACTCAACAGGCTCTGATGACCCTAGTCGCGCCATCAAAGACAACACCGCTTGCGGCGCAATGCCTTGCTCGCGTAGATCACGTAATGCCAATGTTCCCAACCGCTTAGACAATGCCTCGCCTTGCGGACCGGTCAGCAAAGAATGGTGCGCAAAACGTGGTACAGTTCCGCCGAGGGCTTCCATGATCTGAATTTGGGTTGCGGTGTTGGTTACATGGTCGGACCCGCGCACGACATAGGTCATGCCCATTTCCACGTCATCGACCACGGAGGCCAAAGTATACAGAATCTGCCCATCGTTTTTAAACAACACAGGGTCGGAAACCGATGCAGCATCGATCGAAATTTTCCCGATAATTCCGTCGTCCCATTCAATGCGCGCTTGGTTCAATTTGAACCGCCAATGCGAACCACGCTCCGCGCGCAGCTTGTCTTTTTCTGCATCCGAAAGGTCCAGCGCTGCCCGATCATACACCGGTGGCTTGCCCATATTCAGCTGCTTTTTGCGCTTCAAATCTAGCTCGACAGGCGTCTCGAAACACTCGTATAAACGTCCCATGTCGATAAGTTCTTGCTTTGCTATCAGATACTTATCCATGCGCTTTGACTGGTGCTCCACACGGTCCCACGTTAGGCCCAGCCACGTCAGATCATCCTTGATCCCCTGCACGTATTCGTCTTTGGAGCGGACC
>TARA_R110002051_G_scaffold318829_3_pt1 | contig 47529 bp, 43 predicted proteins | sample TARA_R110002051 | Tara Oceans TARA_R110002051 (sample SAMEA4397023) | marine metagenome | biome: Polar Biome; feature: [MES] marine water layer (ENVO:01000295) within the mesopelagic zone...; material: water (ENVO:00002006), including particulate matter (ENVO:01000060) such... | reverse complement strand
GGCGATGATGGCATCGACACCGTCAGTGGAGGCGATGCCGACGACGTCTTCTACGACGATGGCCTGGACATCGTCTATGGCGGCGCCGGAAACGACACTGTTTACACGACGGATGACAGCGACACCTCTCGCTTCCACGACGTCGAAACGGTTATCCTTATCAGCCCGAACGACAGCTTGGTCGGTTCCTCCGACAATGACACGCTCCTGAGCGGTGATGGCGATGACACACTTTCCGGAGGGGAAGGGGCAGATAGTCTCGACGGAGGCGATGGAACGGATTTTGCCGACTATTCCAGCGGCACGTCGGGCGTAGCCGTCGATCTCGGTTCCGGCACTGGCTCATCTGGTGAGGCCGCAGACGATACCTTAACAGGCATCGAAGCCATATTTGGCACCGATCATGCCGACACATTGACCGGCTCCTCCGAAAACAACAGCCTTCTCGGAAATGGGGGGGATGATATTCTCTCCGGCGCAGCGGGAGACGACACACTTAATGGCGGAGCCGGAGATGACGCTATCGCGAGTGGGGCAGGAAACAATCTCGTATTCGGCGGAGATGGTAACGACTCGATTACTCTCGGCGACGGACAGAACACTGTGGCAGGCGAAGCGGGAGACGATCTTGTCTATGGCGGCACCGGTGATGACGTCATGTACGGTGACTCAGGCAACGACCACCTGATTGGGTATGAAGGCGACGATCTCTTCTACGGTGGCGATGGCAACGACACTCTGAACGGCTTTCAAGGCAACGACACGATGTATGGTGAAGCCGGTGACGATCACGTTAGTGCCGGTGCCGACGACGATATCCTCTATGGCGGCACGGGAAACGATCACCTCGACGGTCGCGGCGGGAATGATACTATCTATGGCGGTGACGGTAATGACTATGCCAACGCCGGAACAGCCACCAGAGACGCTGGCTCTGACCTGATCTATGGTGGAAGCGGTGAAGATACTTTGATCGGCTTTACCGACAATGACACACTTTATGGTGAAGCTGGAGATGACAGCCTTGCTGGGGCAAATGGGGCAGATTATCTCGACGGCGGTTCGGGCAACGACACCCTGATTGGCGGAGGCAATGCTGACACTCTCCTTGGCGGAATCGGCGACGATTACCTCAATGCCGGTACCGGGTCGGACGAGCTGATTGGCGGCGCCGGTGCCGACAGCTTGTCGGGAGGGGCCGACGCAGACACGCTCACGGGCGGAAGTGGAGCCGACTGTTTCCTTTATAACACGGGGGACGGCGCAGACGTTATTACCGACTTCGACGACTCCGAGGATGTCATCGATCTTGGCACGTCTCTGGCATTCGCCAATCAGGATGCGCTCGACGCCGCCACGACCGAGGATGGGAACGGCAACGCAATCATCGATTTCGGCAACGGCGATACGCTGACGCTTATCGGTGTGGCTCCGAGCACGGTCTCGACCGACTATTTCGTCTGATCTCGCATCAGGCAAATCTCAAACAGAAAGGGCGCGACCATGATGGCCGCGCCCTCTTCTTTTGCCTCGGACGAAAGCTGAACGCCCCGCCCTACTCCGAAACCGTTCCGGAAACAGGATTGAACAGTGTCGGGAAGATGCCGCGTGGCTTGATGTAGTCGTAGGGCTCGCGTGCGAGGAACTTGCCGAAGCCGGGCTCGCAGAAATCCTCGCCGTCTTTCCAGACCACGGAGCCGCGGGCGACGGTCGCCGCCGGCCAGCCGGTGACCTGCATGCCCTCATATGGTGTGTAATCCGTGGCGTGGTGCAGGATATCCTGGCTGATGGTGGTTTTCTTCTCCGCGTCCCAGACCACGATATCCGCATCGGCACCAACGGCGATGGCGCCTTTCTGCGGGTGCAGGCCGAACAGTTTGGCGGCGTTGGTCGAGGTGATGGCGACGAATTCCTGCAGGTCGATCCGGCCTTTCACCACGCCTTCATGAAACAGGATCGGCATACGCGTCTCCAGGCCCGGCACACCATTGGCGATGGAGCTGAACGGCGCGTTGTCGCCGGCCCAGAACTTGCCGTCCGGATCGCCGATATTGTAGGGCGCGTGGTCCGAGGTGACGTTGCCGAGCGTGCCGGACTTCACATAGTCCCAGAGCGCTTCCTGTTCCGCCTTGGTGCGCGGTGCCGGGCTGCAGAGATATTTCGCCCCTTCCCGCGCGTCCCGGTCGAGATCCTCCTCGGTCAGGACGAAATATTGCGGGCAGGTCTCGGCGAAGATCTTCAGGCCGCGCTGCTGCGCCCGGCGGATTTCCTCCGCCGCCTCGCCGCAGGTGACGTGGAAAATCTGGATCGGCTGGTCCATCAATTCAGCCAGCGCGATCATCCGGTAGGTCGCCTCGCGCTCGACCAGAGCAGGCTTGCACCAGGCATGGTACTTGGTGCCGTTATGTCCCGCCGCCAGCAGCTTCTCGGTCATGAACATGATGGCGTCGTGATTTTCCGCATGCACGCAGACCAGCGCTTCGTTGCGCCGCGCCACTTCCAGGATGCGCAGGATCTGGCCGTCATCGACCCGGTTGCTGGCATAGGTCATGAACAGCTTGATCGAGCGATGTCCCTCCCCGATCAGCTTCGGCAGATCCTGGCCGATGACCTCGTCGTTCGGATCGTTGATGACGATATGGAAGCTGTAATCGATACAAGCCGATTTGGCGCGCTCGTGATAGGCGGCAACACCTTCCGACAGATTGACGCCCTTCTGCTGGGGGGCAAAGCAGACCACGGAGGTGGTGCCACCGCAGGCCGCCGACCGGGTCGCCGTCTCGAAAGTTTCCGCATTCCGGCCGCCGGTGCTGGAGGGCTGGTCGATATGGCAATGGCTGTCCACACCGCCGGGCATGACCAGCTTGCCGGATGCATCCAGCTCCTTCGCGCCCGCGCCCAGCGCCTCTCCCAGGGCGACGATGCGTCCGTCACGGACACCGACATCGGCCTTTACCGTATCGGAGGCGTTGACGACCGTGCCGCCGCGGATAACCAGATCAAATTCGCTCATGGCTCCGCTCCTCAATTCGCCGCTTCCGGATAACTCAGCGGCGACAGCTCCTCGACCGGACGCTGTGCCCAGTCCCGCTGGCGCACGCTGGACATGGTGACCTGCTGATATTCGGTCATCTTGGCTGCCGCCTCGGCAACGTCGATGGTGATCACCTCGCCGTCGCGCACCACCTGTGTACCGTCGACATAGACATGCTTTACCGCCCGGTCGCCCGCGGAATAGAGCAGGCTGCGCAGCGGGTCGCGGACCGGCTGCATATAGGCATGATCGAGATCGACCAGCACCATGTCCGCCTTGCAGCCAACCTCGAGCCGGCCGATGTCGGTACGGCCGAGCGTCTTCGCGGCACCAATGGTCCCGGCGTCGAAGATCTCTTCCGTCGAAGCGTTGGTAAAGTCCCCGGACATGATCCGGCCGACGATCATCGCGACTTCCATCTCGTGGATGAAATTGTGCGGGAAGGTGTCCGTACCGAGTCCGAGCGGGATGCCGGCCTTCACATAGCGACCGACATTGTTCATGGCGATACCGCGCCGCCAGAATACCGTCGGGCAATGGGCGACAGAGGTGCCGGATTTCACCAGCAGATTGAAATCATCCGCTTGCGGCCAGTGCAGCCAGGGATGATCGTTCAAGAATATGCAGTGACCGATGATAGTGCTCTCGTCGAGCACGCCGATGCTGTCCAGCCACTCAAGCGGCGTCAGGCCGTGGCGCTGGGTCATCTCGTTGAACTCGACCACGCTCTGCGCCGCGTGGATCTGCATCTTGATGCCGCGCTTCTTGGCTTCCGCATGGGAGGCCTGGATCAGTTCCGGCGTGCAGGTATCGATCTGGGACGGCCCCATCATGCCGGACATCCGGCCGGACGGGTGACGATCCGCTTCCTCGACGATCTCGATGGCGCGTTCCATGCCGCGCTCACCCGCCTCCGGGTCCCAGTCATAGACGACCGAATGACCGTTCTTTGTGGACCAGGCGGCCGAGCGGTACATCGGGCAGAGCACGCCACGGATGCCGGTATCGGCCACCTCGTTCACCCAGTTCTCCCGGGCCCCGGACAGATCGGCGTAGGTGGTCACGCCGCTTTTCAGCATCTCGTGAATGGCATAGCGGCTGGTATAGGGCGCGGCCTCCGGCATGATCCGGAAGACAGGCATATATTCGTAAAGCCCGCTCTGCCCCAGTTTCGGGCTGCCAAGCTCCTCGTTCAGGCCCTTGTTACCGGGCTCCGAGGTCGGATGATTGTGGATGCTGATGAAGCCCGGCATGACCATCATGCGGCTGCCGTCGATGGTCTCGTCCGCGGTGCCGGAATAACCCGGACCGACATGGATGAGAGTGCCGTCCTTGAAGGCAACATCGGCATTGCGGAAGAAACGGTGCCCGGCATCCTTGCCGTTCTTGTCCTTCTCCCAGCCGATCACCCAGGAGGCGTTCTTGATAAGAGTCGTTTTCGACATATCCCTGTTCTCCTTCGCGGGCCTTTACGGCCCCGTCTTTCGTGTCAGGCGGCTTCCGCCTGCCGGTCAAACATGATTTCGCCGCCGACGATGGCCAGATCCGCCGACGCTTCCAGGATTTCCTCGGGTTCGATAGCGAACAGATCCCGGTCGAACACCGTGATATCGCCGAGCTGCCCCTGCTTCAGGGTGCCCTTGATGCCTTCCTCGAAAGAGCCGTAAGCACCGCAGTAGCTGTAGCAATGCAGTGCTTCTTCCAGTGTGAGCGCTTCATTACCGCCGATCAGCGTGCCGCGCTTGGTCTTGCGGGTGATCATCGAATAGAGGTTCTGGAACGGGTTGGTGCTGGAAACCGGCGCGTCCGAGCTGGCCGACGGATATAGCCCCGCATCGAGGAAGGAGCGGAACGGATAAGCCTTGGCGGACACCTCTTCGCCCAGCACGTCGAGATAGAGATCGCCGAACTCGTACATGAAGATCGATTGCGGCGCGGGCAGCACGCCGATGCGCTGCATCCGGGCAAGCTGGTCCGCATTGAGGAAACCGCAATGCTCGATCCGGTGACGGCGATTGCTCTGGGTCTCGACATCGTTGCCGATGGCCAGCTCGTAGGCGGTCAGGATCTGTTCGATGGCACGGTCACCAATGGCGTGGGTGGCAACCTGATAGCCCCGGTCGTGATAGTCCTTCACATAATCGAAGAGCTGCTGATCCTCATAGATCATGATGCCGAGATTTTCCGGCTCTCCGATATAGGGATTGAACATCGCCGCTGTCTTGCCGCCGGCGCTGCCATCGGTGAAGAGCTTCATCGGGCCAACCCGCAGCCATTCGTCCCCGTCTCCCGTCATCAGGCCGAGATCCATGGCCCGGTCCGGCCAGCCACTGGCACCGGCAAGCGGCATCAGGTGCATGCGCAGGCCGAAACCGCCCTGACGGCGAAGCTGCTGATAGGCCAGCCATTCGTCATAGCCCTGACGCAAGCCAACCCCGGGATCGGTGACACTGGTGAAGCCGAGCGCGAGATTGTGCTGCTGTCCTGCCCGGACACCTTCCGCCAGCGCATCGATCGTGTGATCGCTCAGGACCTTGGTGATCATTTCCTGCGCGCGTTCCTGCAGCAGGCCGGTCAGTTTTCCGTTCTGGCTCTCGATATGGCCGCCATCCGGCTGGGCCGTGCCCTCGTCGATACCGGCAGCGGTCAGGGCCACGCTGTTCGCGACGCCCATATGGCCGCAGGTGCGCTTCAGATAGACCGGGTTGTTCGGTGCGACCTGATCCAGCTCCTCCCGGAACGGATGGCGCTTCATATCCAGCTCGAAATGGTCGTACCCGCGCCCGAAGATCCATTCGCCCGGCTTGGCTGTCGCCGCCTTCTCCTTCACCTTCTGCAGCATGTCCTGCAGGCGGGTGTCCTTCTTGCAGTCGATTTCCGAAAGCCCGAGACCGACGGACATCAGATGCTGATGCGCATCGTTCAGTCCCGGAGCGGCCAGCCGGCCGTTCAACTCTATGACGCGCGTGTCGGTGCCAATCAGTGATTCGAGCTCGCTATCGCTGCCATGCGCAATAACGCGTCCGCCCCAAATCGCGACCGATTCGGTGAATCCGGCACCCAGACCGAGAAACACCTTACCGCCGCGCAATACCAGATCAGCTTTCGCCGTCGACATGCTGTAATTCCTTTTTGTGGTGGCCAGCTCGAACCCTGAGGAGATGCGGGGAGCCTGCCGGGAGGGATGTCCAGAGTGCGGATGAACACACACTCTGTCAACGCCCTGCCCACTCCCGGTTACTCACCCTGAAACGGCAACAGCATATTGGGGTTTGGTTGACACTAACGCCAAGATATTGGATATTTTTCAGGTTATTGACTTGGGGTCTATCCCCTTTATCCGGCGGTGATTTTATTGCGATGCGGCATCTGTTCCGACGCTTTGTTCCTGTAATCCTGATCGGCGCGCTTTCCGCCTGCTCTTTCGAGATGCCGGATCTGGATCTCTTCAGCGACAGCGACACTCTTCCCGCCAAAGCTCCGCTCGCCCAGTTGCCGCCGGCTTCGCAGCCGCTGTACCAGCCCGGCGATACCTATGTGTTCAATGACGACGGAAACGTGGTGCAGGAGCAGGTGGTCGGTGTTACGCCGGACCGGGTCACCTGGACCAACGATTCCGGGCTGATCTGGACCACAACGAACGAATTGATCACGCCGCAGCTGTCCTGGTCCTCGCACCCGGAACTCGGGCGCGGCCGTCAGAACATCATTGGCAATCCCGGCACCCTCTTCCCGCTCCAGGAAGGCAATATCGTCGCCTTCGGGATCCGTGGCAGCAGCGAAAAGGTGCCGACAGGATGGGAAGACGAAGTGCGCTGCGTCGTCGCCGGTCAGGAAGACGTCACGGTTCCGGCCGGGACCTTCACCACGTTCCGGATCGACTGCAAGCGCAAGAACGTCGATACCAGCCTCTATTATGCTCCGGTGGCACAGAATTATGTCCTGCGTGAGCGGACCTTCCCGAACTCGCATTCACGCAAGGAACTGATGTCCGTTTCCTTGGCCGACAACCGGACAGCGGAAATGCCCGTTACCGTGGATCAGCCGGCAAAAATGACAGATATGGTCGCTCCCGCACCAAGCAGTCATGTGGACGTGTCGCAGCCGACAGCAATGATGGAAGCTCCCAAAGAGCCCGGCAAGATGCAGGAAGAAGCGGATGACAGCCGCCTGCTGATGCTTATCTCCCGGCTTGAGTCGGTTGTCGGCAAGCTTGAAAATATGTCTGACGGCAAGATGGTGGCTGCCACAGCAGGACCAGACACGAAATCTGCCGCCAAAACGGATGACCAGAAAGACCAGATGGCCGCATCGAGCCCGGACGGTAAATACGGCATCCATCTGGAATCCTACAGAACCATGCAAGGCGCCCGGCGCGGCTGGTCAGCGCTTGAGAAGCGTTACCCGAACGAGCTGAAGGATCTCAGCTTCAAAACCGTGGAGTTTGATGCCGGCGATGGGCGCGGCACATTCGTCCGGCTGGTCGGCGCTGCTTTCAAGACCCGGGCCGACGCCCTCAGGGCCTGCAGCGCCATGAAGGCAAAGCGGCAGTTCTGTCAGGCCATCAGGATCGCGCGCTGATCCTGCGTCTCTCCGCACCGGGAATGATTGCCAGGTCTGCCGAGACCAGATAAGCATCGGGAACGCTTCCGGCGGCTCTCCATGCAGGTCCATCAATGAACAGCGAAAACAGTTCCGGAGCCGCCGATGATGGTGGGCTCAGTAATCCTGCCCGCGCCATCGGGCTGATCGTCGTCGCCATTTCCATGTTCGCGACGATGGACGCTCTTGCGAAATACAGCTCCGAGACCATTCGCGTCGAAATGGTCATCTGGGGCCGGTATTTCTTCCATTTTGTCGCCATGGTGCTGATGCTGCCCCTGCTCGGCGTCCGCCGTGTATTTTACGTGAAGGACCCGGTCAAGGTAACCATCCGCGGGCTTCTGCTGCTCGGCTGCACCATGTGCTTCTTCACCGCGATCTCGCTGATCCCGCTGACCGACGCCAATGCCATTGTTTTCGTGGCTCCCCTGATCACCGTCGCGCTTTCAGCCTTCGTGCTGCGGGAGAAGGTTGGCATCCGGCGCTGGTCCGCCGTCGGGATCGGCTTTGCCGGTGTCCTGATCGTGCTGCGCCCCGGCTTCGCCGAAATCCACTGGGCTTACTTTCTGGTCCTCGCCATGGCCACGATGTTCAGCATTTTCGGCCTTCTGACGCGATCCCTGAACCGGACAGAGGATCCCGTCGCCATGCTGTTCCATACTGCATTGGTCGGGTTTATCGGCACCGGTATTCTGATCGGTTTCTATTGGGAAACTCCAACCCTGCAGGAATGGATATTGCTGATCGTGATCGGCATGATTGGCGGCGTCTCTCACCAGATACTGATCTTCGGATTCCGGTATGCCAGCGCCTCCCTGCTCGCACCATTCCAGTACACCGTCATCATCTGGGCAACCCTCTACGGCTACTTCATTTTCGGTGACCTGCCGGATGCGTGGACCTTGGCCGGTACAGCCCTGATCGTTGCTGCCGGGGTTTACGTTTGGCTTCGTGAGCGGCAAATCAAACCCAAGCATCCCGTACAACTTTAAGTGCCGAATACCGGGAAACGGAAACGACCATGTCAGGCGTCCAGCATCATCGCCCAGCCCTCGGCATCTGCCTGATCATTGCCGGGTTCACGGTGTTTTCCACCATGGATGCACTGGTGAAACATAGTGCCGAGACCATTGCGATCGAGCACGTCACCTTCATGCGTTATGCCGCGCACCTGGCGTTGCTGCTGTGTCTCATGCCCGTCTTTGGTATCAGAATCTTCCTTGGCGGCTCGAAACTCGGATTTCTGACCATCCGCGGCTGCTTCCTCTTTCTCTCAACCATCCTGTTCTTCGGTGCCATCGCCAGCCTGCCTCTCGCGGAGGCAGCGGCCATCAGCTTCATGGCACCGGTGCTGACCGTCGGCCTCTCCGCGCTGATCCTGAAGGAAAGCGTCGGCATCCGGCGCTGGAGCGCCGTTGCAGCCGGCTTCCTGGGCGTTCTGATCATCCTGAGGCCCGGCCTGCAAGAATTGACCACGGCACACCTGATGGTGCTCGGCACGGCGCTCTGCTTCTCCGCCTTCTCATTGATGACGCGGCACGCCGGGAAAGAAACACCAGTGCTCGCCACGCTGTTTCTCACGGCCATCACCGGCGTCATCGGATCAACAGCGCTGTTGCCCTTCGCCGGACCATGGCCGGACGCTTCCGGTTCAAGCTGGGGAATATTAGTCCTGATCGGCCTACTCGCTCTCCTGGCCGAGTTTTGCCTGGTACATGGCTACCGATGCGCCGCCGCGTCTCTGCTGGCGCCGTTCCAGTATATCCAGATGCTCTGGGCAACGCTGCTGGGCTGGGCCGTGTTCAACAGTCTGCCCGATATATGGACAAGCGTCGGCGCCGCGCTGATTATCGGCGCCGGCCTCTATATCTGGCTGAGGGAGGCCCGGATCCGGCAGGTTACGCCGAGCGAAGCCCCCGCCAGCGAACCGAGGTGAACACGGTGAACATCGACAGGAACATGAATCCGGCGATGGCATAGAACACCAGTTCGGGCTGATACTTGTCGAGAATGAAACCGAAGATCATCGGCGCGATGATGCCGCCAATGCTGAACCCGGTTGTGACGAACCCGAACACCTTGCCGTACTGGCCGTCGGGCGTGACCGAGCGCACGATCATGTCCCGCGACGGCATGATCATGCCGTGCATGATGCCCTGCAGGGTCAGTGAGGCCAGCAAGAGCGGCTCGGGCATATCGACAAGGGCAACGATGGAAATCATCACCGCGGTCGCCAGGAAGCAGAAAGCAGCAACCACATTGTGGTTGGAGGTCTTGTCCGCCAGATACCCGCCGACAAGGATCCCTGCGGTGGTGCCGACGAGATAGCCCGTCAGCGCCCCGGTCGCGATCGGGATGGCCGTGCCGTGCAGCAGGTTCAGGGCCGAGACCAGGAAATTGTTGAGCCCGCCGGAGCCAAGCGCCGTCATGATGTAGAAACCAAGGCACATCAGGATCGGAAACGAGAACAGGAGCGCCCGGCTGGACGTATCGACCGGTTTTGCCTGCCCGGCCGACGGCTTCTGCTTGTTGTGCAGGCTGCCGGCGAACACCAGCAGAACGGCGGCTGTCGCCAGACCGGCAAGGCCAAAGCCGACAAGGGCCAGACGCCAGCCGATTGTCTCGCTCAAAAAGATGACCAGTGGCGGGGCGACGGCGAAACCGGCAAACCCGGCGAAGGTATGCAGGCTGAAAGCGCGCCCCATGCGCGGCCCGGACACGGAGGCGGACAGGATTGCATAATCGGCCGGGTGATAGACCCCGTTCGCGATACCGGCGATCGCCATCATCGCCAGAAGGCCCCAGAAACCATCCCCGAGACCAATCATCAGGAAAGCCAGGGATTCCAGCGCGAGACCGCCGATCAGGATCCAGCGCGCCCCGAACCGGTCCACCAGATAGCCAAACGGCAATTGCGTGCTCGCCGTGGCACCGCTGAACACGGCCATGATCAGGCCAAGCTCAAGGAAGCTGACGCCGAACTGCTCGCGAAGCGTCGGGAACAGCGGCGGCAGGAGCAGGATGAACAGATGACTGAAGAAATGCGCGATGCCGATCAGGCCAATCACCTTGAAATCGGCGAGAGAACCGCCTTCCGGCGGCACGGCATGCGTTTCGGCAGTCATTTCAGATTCCAGGCGGATGGTCAGATAAGACCGACAAACTGGAACGCCCCGGACGGGAGGTCAAGCATGCCCTCTCGTCCAAAACGGGATTACTGTTGTGCCAGCCACCAGCGGGAAATCCGGTTCCCGGAATCATCCGTGCTTTCGAACTCATTGTCCTCCAGCAGCCGGACCCGAAGGCACCGCTCCGCATCGCCGCCATAGGGCGTCAGGCAATAATGTTCCTTGGTCGGCCGGACCGTTCCGGTCTCGTGCACTTCCGGAAAGCCGTTCTGCGCAGGCACCCGCATCGAATAAACCTTCCCCTTTTCGAGGGTGAAGTAAAAGACGCGGTTTCCCTTGGTCAGCCATCCGGAAATCATCCGGCCGGATGTCAGCGCGACAAATCCCGGCCCGGTCATTGCCCGCGGGTCGTAGGCGCGTGCCGTGTCCGACAGGGTGGAGACACACATGGTCATCGCCGCAACAGCAAAAGCGATTTTAGAAAAAGCCTTCAAATGCACAGGTAAAGCCCCCACCGTAGTCAGCGATGTAATCGCGCGAAAGATATCAGAACAAAAGCAATCTATGAAGAATATCTTTTACCGGGTTGATATTAATCATTTTAGACGTTTTGAAAGTGCAATATGCGCCAAACATCGCCGAAAACAAACCTAATTTCTCTCCTGTGGGTACTGGTTTCGCTTATCTGGATTCTCCCGCTTGGGGCCTATTTCCTCAATAGCTGGGAAGCAGACCTTAGCCCCGTCGAGCACACCTATAGTGCCCGCGAGCAGAGCTGCAACGCCACCTACCGCGATCCTGAAGCCCGGGAACGCTGCCTGAACATCATGCGGCTCGAGCGCTTTCAATCCCACAGCATCATGATCGCCAACCGGGCACTCGCCTGCGCAGTGCCCCCCTTGATCGGGTTCGCCTTTCTCGTCTATCTCAGGCGGCGCCAGTCCACAGGCAGAACTTCTGTGCGGAGCTCTGCCGGCCGGCCACCTGGCAAAAGGCCCTCTGGAAAAGGAAAGTCTACGTGAAATCCACACCGCCGCCGCGCGCATGGCAGCGTATGCTGAGCGGGCGCAGGCTCGACCTTCTCGACCCGTCCCCCCTTGATGTCGAAATCGAGGATATCGCCCACGGCCTTTCCCGGGTCGCACGCTGGAACGGACAAACAGAAGGCCGCTGGCCCTATTCCGTCGCCGAGCATTCCATTCTGGTGGAAAATCTCGTGTACAGGCTCTATCCGGATCTTGCCCTGAAATGGCGTCTCGCGGCCCTGCTGCATGATGCGGCCGAGTATGTCATCGGCGACATGATCACACCTTTCAAGGCAATCATCGGCTCGGATTACAAAAGCGTCGAGAAGCGGCTCGAAGAAGCGGTCCATCTCCGCTTCGGTCTCCCCGCCGCGTTACCGGCCGACATCGTCAAGAAAATCAAGCGTGCCGACAAAATCGCCGCTTACCTTGAAGCCACCCAGCTTGCTGGCTTCTCTCTCACCGAAGCGAACAAAATTTTTGGGAAACCGAAAGCCGGGCTTGATGTCGTGATTGAGCCGGCCTCGCCAACAGCCGCGAAACAGGCCTATCTCAAACGTTTCCGCATTCTGGGCGGCCCCTCAAAATAAACGCGCGGTTGGATAAGAACCACTCTCTTCCAGCACTCCTGGAACTGGATTCAGACCGCACGATCCGGCACAATCAGAGCGGGCGGATGGAGCCGCTGACGGCTCCGGGATCACCAGGGATACGCGATGCTCTTGCAGGACCAGACAAACAAAAAGCCGCAGAAGAAGCGCAAGCTTTCTCCCATCCTGGATCAGATCCTTTATGGCCCGCCCAGTGTTACCTGGAACATCCTCGGACTGACGCAGAATCAACGCGTCAAGGAGCCGCTGTTCAAAATCCCCAGCCTCAACCGCGTCATCATTTTCAAATACCCGAATTTCAAGGTCGAGGTATCCGATTCCTCTTCGCTCAATTTTTCGGACAAAAGCGCTTCCCTATCCAACGATCGCCCGGTCGAGACCGCGCTTTATATTCCCAATGACGAGGAAGCCCCCCGCGAGGGCGGATATGCCGTCTATCTGCGCCAGAAAGATGCCGAGGCGCTGCTACAGCGCTATGTGGGCATCGCTCATGACGGCATGACGGAAGCAATGCAGAGCGATTTCAACTTTCTTAAAATGATCGATGATCTCCCTTCACTGGATCCGTTCCTGCTGAAAACAGCGTTCGAGCGTAACAAGATCAAATGCAGCCCAGATTATCTGGTGATGGAAGACGGGGAAGAGGACAACATCAAGTCAGTGATCCGAAACAAGGTCCGGCCGATCGTCAACAAGGCTCTTGGCGCCGATGCCAATGAAGTCTCCAAGACGCAGCGCTTCATTGATGCGATCTGGGATCCGACTATTCCCGAAGCCGCCCTGTTCATCCAGGCGTTCAAGATCGACAGCAGTGAAGTGTCAAATGTATTCAGCGCCTGGAAAGGCGTTTCATTTTACCAGTATCAATTCGAGATCAACAAACCTCTGATTGCTGAAGTTATTCGTTGGCTGAAGTCGGAAAACTCGAAACCGATCGACCATCGCGAACACCGCGCCTTCCTTCAACAGCAGAACATGTTCAAACAACAGGTGCTGAAAAAAACGCTCAACTTGCTCTCCAATATTAACCAGATATTTAAAGATTTCGACGCATGTTATGAAAAATTCATCAATGATGGAGACCCGGTAGCCTTTCGAAATTTCCTGATCACATCGCACTATCGATACTGGCTCCTCGGCTATTGCTGTACCGCCCTGATGCACACCCGCAACATATTCGAGAGAAGCCTGAGAGAAGGCACCAGAGGTGCCCTCATGTTTGAACAGCTCAATGATATGCTGACCAATATCGATTCCACGGTGAGCAGTAAATCGCAAGGCACAGAAGACCTGTAAACTCTTTGGTTTTATTTAAAAAAGCCGAGAAGTTTCATTGAAAATCAAACTTATATCGGACAAAAGTAGCGCTCGCACTTCGGGTGCGACCGATGGGCTGAGTAACGGAACCGCAGAGAAGCATGGCGAACAGCGCGACGACAGCGACCCATTTCTGGCCCATCAATTTCGCAGAGCGCGGTGTAGCCGTGCCCTTCACGACGCCCAGCGTGGCGATGGCGAGGGTCCGCAATGGCGAACGCGGACGGCTGGAACTGGTGATTTCCGGCCTTTCCGGCGGGCGCGGCGTTTATGTTATCGGCTGGAGCGCGGTTCCCGAGACCTTCAAGCTGACGGTGTTTGACCGGGTTCTGCACGAACATATAAATGCCATCGATACCGTCACCCCGGATACGGTCAGGGAAGCCGTGCTCGGCGCTACGGCAACGGGGCTGGCCGGGGACGACGCGGCAGAAGCCGCTATTCAATCAAGCAGCAAGATCACGGAAGACCAGATCCGGATCAGCCTTGCCCTGACCCAGCATCTGGTGAAATCCTTTCTGGATACCGACCTGGATATAGGCCTTGCCGAGCTGGTCACGCCAGCCGGTCAGCATAAAGTCCAGAACCTGCTGGGACGTGTCGCCCGTACGGAAAACATCGACCCCATGACTCTCTCCCGCATTCTCACGGAGTGGGGAGATCTGCTTGAGGCACTTGGCGTTCTGGATCACCGGCCACGCGGCCGCTATCGCAGGATCCTGGACGAAGCAGGTCACTTTCAGAAATCCTTTGCCGATTGGCTGCGCACCGGGGAAATTCCGGAAGATCATCCGGCAAATCTTATTGTCGATGTCCTCGAAGAGACGCTGCAGAACTGGAACAACGCCTTCCAGGATGCCGATGCCTACGCGCACGACCCACGATCCTCTCTCAAAAACTGGGCACAGGCCAAAAGAACTCTGGAAATGCTGAGTGCGCGCATTCCCTGGCTGGAGGATGGCTGGTCTGTCATCTTTGCGATGTGGGAAAATGCGCTGCGAGGGGATCATGACCAGCGCCTTGAGACCGTCGGCACAATCCTGTCCGGATTACCGTTGATGCCCCGTGACGAAGTCTCGCCGAACAGCCACCCGCGCTGGATGGAATTCGCCAAGCGGCTCAGCCTGCTTGCCGCGCGGAACGAACAGAGGAGCCAAAGCGACATCTCCCTTGAAAGAATGTTACGGCAGGAGCAGGTCCTGACACGGAGCCTCGGTTAGACAAGTATGAGTTCAGATTCAAACGACATTCCCCTCGGTAATCTCGAGGGGCAGCTCTTCAAGATTCCGGAAGAAGATCTGACCGAACTGGTGGCAAAGCTGGAACGCCGCGCGCAGGACCCCAGCAAGGCGCCTGCCGTCGGCAAGATCCTGGACCAGCTCCGCCCCAGGCTCGCCATTCTGAAGCCGCAACGGCAGGCCACACTGGTCCGGCTCTTCGCCGAGCCCTTCTCGGATCTTCTTTACACCACTGGCGAGCCGCGCAAACCCGTCGGACGGATACCGCGCAGCGCTATCGTTCCCTGTTATAAATTGCTGCTGGAAAATTCAGAACCTGCCCGCATCCAGCGATACCAGAACGACCTGGATGGGATCGAAAAGGAGAATGAAGAGGCGCTGATGATTCTCGGTACCGGCTTCTGGCGCTATGCGTCGGGACAGCTGCACCGGGTTCTCGATATGGCTGAAAAGGACAAGGCAGCCAAGCAGGCTCTGATCACCAAACTGGGCGACACGTTTATCTATGCGGCGCTCAAAGAGATCCTCGGCGTGCTGGAAGTCGCCGTTCCGGTCATGGAGCTGCGCAAGGCCCTGCCATCCGTAGGCATGAGCCATGTCAGCAACGCCAACCTTGAGCATATTCGCATCGCTCTGGACACCGTTCACCGGCAACGGCCGAGCAATGCCGAGTTCATTGTGTTTGTTATCCTTGCCCGCCTGCGTAACCCGGCGATGATCGTTGAGATCATGCAGCGCGTGGAGGAAGCCGGCACTTTGGCCGATGTCTCCGCGGTGACCAACATTGCGAACGAGGCCATCGTCAGCCAGACGGAAGAGAAGATCCGGACACTCGGGGAAAAAATCTACGCGTCCACAAGCTGCCAAAACATGGCCTTGCAGGCCGAAGCCTCCGTGAAAGAGGTTGTTGGCGCCGCCAGTGCCATTGGCAATACCGGGTCCCGCATACAAAACCGGCAGGTGGCACGGACGAAAACCGAAATGGCCGATCTCGTCCGACGTGAGATGCTGGAAGCCCAGGACAACCTGACCAACGCCAACATGAATAGCCTCGGCGGCAACGACAGCGCCAGAGATCAGATCGCCGCCCAGAAAGGCCTGGAAGACCGGATCGTCTCGCTTAAGATCGCCAGCAGATTCGCAAATGAAATCGGTCTCGACCGGGACGTAAACCGGCGCCTGGCCGAGCTCGAGGAAAGCGTAACGGAGCAGTCCAGAAAACTGCTCGCCGCCCTCAAAAAGCGGGATTACGCCGCCCTCGCCCCGGAAGAAGCAGAACGCCAGCTGTTCACCCAGGTCCGGCTCACCGAATTATTGCTCGGCCCTGAACTGGCAAACAGGTTGCGCCTTGAAGGCGAACTGCTGCTCGGCGATTACTAACCTTCCCTACTACGGCAGGCCCCGCTTGGGTGGCCCTATTCCGCCGGTGCAGGCGCCCGCACGATGGCTTCCTCCCGGATTGGCCAGTGGATGAAGCCGGCAAACAACGCCAGAGCAATCGACATATACCAGATCAGATCATAGGACCCTGTCTGGTCAAACACGATACCGCCCAGCCAGACTCCCAGGAACGAGCCGATCTGGTGGCTGAAGAAAACGATGCCGAACAGCATGCTCATATAGCGCATGCCGAAAATCTGACCGACCAACCCTGACGTCAGCGGCACCGTGCTGAGCCAGAGCAGTCCCATGGCCGACGCGAAGATATAGATGACCAGCTCGCTCGGCGGCACCAGCAGCAGGAACACGATGACCACGGCCCGAGCGAGATAGAGTATGTTCAGGAGATACTTTTTCGAGAACTTTCCACCCAGCACACCGGCGCTGTAAGACCCGATCACATTGAACAGACCGACCAGCGCCAGCGCACTGGCGCCTACCGTGACAGGCATCCCGAGATCGGTCACGTAAGCCGGCAGATGGACCGCGATGAAGGCGACCTGGAAGCCGCAGACAAAGAACCCGCTGGTCAGCAACCAGAAGCTTTTATAGCCAAGCGCCTCGCGCAGGGCCTGACCGAGACTCTGCCCGGACGGAAGCGGGTTCGCCTTGGTTCCCTTCACCGGCCAGAAGGCAATGGCCAGCGGCACCATCACCAGCGAGCCGAGCCCCATGAACAACGCCGCGTCCTGCCAGCCGAAGCTGGCGACAAGACTGCCCGCGACCGGAACCAGCAGGAACTGTCCGAGAGAGCCGGACGCCCCCGTCACGCCCAGCGCCCAGGAGCGCCGCTCAGGCGGGAAGAGCTGGCCAACCGCTCCCAGGATAATCCCGAAGGAAGTACCGGCGAGACCGGCCCCGACCAATATGCCCGCGCTCAGATGCAGCATCGACGGTGTCGCGGAAAAGGCGATCAGGACCGTACCGGCCGCATAGACGATAGCCCCGCCACAAATTGCCCGGAACGGGCCGTAACGGTCCGCGATGGCGCCCGCGAACGGCTGGGTCGCCCCCCAGATCAGATTCTGAAGCGCGAGCGAGAAGGCAAAGATCTCACGGCCGACGCCAAGCTCTGCTGTGATCGGTGGCAGGAAAACACCGAAACCGGATCGAATACCGAAGGAAAGCGCGCCAATAATCCCGCCGCAGAGCAGCGCGATATAGGCAAGCCGCATGTTGTAATCCTGGCTTTCGCTGGTGCCTGACATTCGCCTATTCCCTTTGTGTCGGAAGAACGGTGGGCGCTTGTGACGGGCCCGACAACGTTCTAGGTTCGAAATATGGCACCGGGCGAATACGACGACAAACGCCCGATTGTCACCAGAACAATTCATGGGAGCTGACTACCAATAGGCGTATGGCGCCTCTTGGCAGGCCCGCTTCCCACCTCGCGCTTAGGATGGAAGGAAAACGGCTATGTCGACGCCGAAATATGCCGTCATTGACGGCGAAATCGTGGCCTGGGACAACGCGACCGTGCATGTCGCCTCGGCGGCTTTCAAATTCGGCACAACGGTCTTCGAGGGCCTGCGTGCCTACTGGAATGCGAACGATGAGGATTTCTACCTGTTCCGCATGGCCGAGCATATGGACCGGCTGGACTTCTCCCAGCGCTTCATGCGGTTTGACAGCGCCATCCCGGCGGATCTGGTTGCCCGGAAAACCCTGGAGCTGATCCAGGCCAACGGCTTCAAGGGAACCAACCTGCACATCATGACATCCTGCTATGTCGCCGGCATGGGCGGCCCCGGTGCTTGCGGGCCGGTTGGCCTCGCCATCACCGCTCTGGAGCGGCCCCGCTCGGAAAATGTGCTGAACGGCGTGAACGTGCAGGTCAGCTCCTGGATGCGCATCCCGGACAACGCCATGCCGATGCGCGTCAAATGCAACGCCAACTATAATAACGGCCGGCTTGCCACTGTGCAGGCGACGGTCGACGGCTATGACACCGCCCTCTTCCTGAATAGCCGGGGCAAGATCTCCGAAGGTCCCGGCATGTGTTTCTTCATGGTCCGGGGCAATCAGGTGATCACCCCGCACACTTCCAGCGACATCCTGGAAAGTATCACCCGGGACACCGCCCTGCAGCTTGCCCGCGAGGCCGGCTACGAGATCGTGGAACGGGATATCGACCGCAGCGAACTTGCGGCCGCCGACGAAGCCTTCTTCTGCGGCACCGCCTGGGAAGTCACCCCGATTCTGTCCATCGATCGCCTCCCCGTTGGCAAAGGCGGTATCGGACCGATCACCAAAAAGCTGCAGCAGACCTATTTCGATGTCTGTGAAGGCAAGACGGAAAGCCACCCCGAATGGCGTCTGCCGGTCTATAGCGACCGCGCCGCCAAGGCCGCCGAATAAAGCAGCCTAAACCGTCTCCGCCGTGCCGTAAGAGCCAAGGCACGGCGGAGATACGGGATTACATTATCCCCTCCGGCTAACCGCTCCGCACCCGGCGTTGCCAGAGAGACGTCTGAGAAATCAGCAGCAGCAGGAACGATACGGTCAATGCGAGCGATATCGGATGAGCGACGAAGTTCCACAGGAACTCGCCGATATCATGACGCGCGCCAATCATCGCCCGCCGGTAATTACTGTCCAGCATCGGCCCCAGGATCACTCCCAGAATCACCGGGCCGACCTGAAAGCCGAATACCTTCATGAAATAACCGGCCACACCGAAACCCAGCATCCAGGTGATGTGGACCGGATTGTTCTGGATGGCATAGGTGCCGACGGCAGAGAGCACGATGATCAGCGGTATCAGGATCGCCTTTGGACATTCGACAATCTTGGTGAAGACCCGGATGCCGCTCAGCCCGAATATCAGCAGGAACAGATTTGCCAGCGTCAGATTTCCGACGATGAACCAGAACAGGTGCGGCGTTTCGATCAGAAGCAACGGCCCCGGTTTCAGGCCGTGAATGAACAGCGCGCCGATAATGACCGCAGTCACCGCATCCCCCGGAATACCGAGTGTCAGCATCGGGATGAATGCGCCGCCGACCGCCGCGTTATTCGCGGTCTCCGGCGCCACCAGCCCTTCCTTCGCCCCCTTGCCGAAGGGAACTTCCGGCTTCTTCGTCGATCTCTTAGCGTGATCGTAAGCCAGCAATGCAGCGATATCGCCGCCGGTTCCCGGCAGGGCGCCGATGATTGTTCCGATACCAGAGGAGCGCAGCGCCAGACCGAGATAACGCCGTATGTCGGCCAGCCCGGGAATAACGCTGCCGATTTTCTGCCGGATCGGCGGCAGCGAGAGATTGTGGAGCTGCACCAGCGCTTCGGCCACGCCAAAAAAGCCGATCATGGCGGCAACATAGGGAATGCCGCCCATCAACTGTATCGAGCCAAAAGTCAGTCTCTGCTCGGCCGTCATCGGGTCCAGTCCGACCATTCCGATCAGCACGCCAAGAGCACCCGCGAAAACACCTTTGGCAAAGCTTTCCCCGGAAAGGGCCCCGACGAGCAAAATACCGATCAGGCCAAGCAGTAAATAATCCCGTGACTGGAACATCAGGGCGAAGTTCGCGATAGCCGGGGCGAAAATGGCAAGTGCCAGAATCCCCACAAGCCCGCCAATGACAGACATCACCGTCGTCAGTCCGATCGCCTGCCCGGCCTCTCCGCGCTGGGCCATCGGGTAGCCCTCGATTGCCGTTGCCACTGCGCTCGGCGCACCCGGTATGTTCAGCAGGATGGCCGTGCGTGCGCCGCCATATACGCCGCCGACAAAGACACCGGCAATCAGCGCCAGGGCATCATTCACCGGCCATTTGAAAGTGAAGGAAATCAGAATGGAGGTTGCCATGGTGACGGAGAGGCCGGGGATCGCCCCGACATAGATCCCCGCCATGGTTCCCGCAGCCGTCAGCAGCATCAGCCAGGGATCGAACCATGAGATCGACAAGTTGGAAAGGATCTCCGGCATCTCAGAAAACTCCCCGCAGCCACGTTCCCGATGGCAGGACAACCTGGAAGCCAAGGCGAAAAACAACGTAGATCACGGCAATCGAGACGCCCGTGATCAGCAGCGAGAGAAACAGGCCCTGGCGCCAGAGATAAGAGAACGCGGCGAACAGGAACAAGGCCGAAGACAGCACGAAGCCGATATAGGGCATCGCGGCGACATAGGCGGCGACCATCGCGACGATAATCAGCAGATCGCGCGAAAATACCGGGCCGGCATGCGCCGTCACCGGCCTGTCGGCGGCATCGCTTTCGGACAAGCCCCGCACAGCCCCGGACAGGACAAAGGATGCCGCGGCCAGCATGGTCGCGGAGGCAAGCATGGGGAACATGCCCGCAGTCGTCAGGCCGCCGAATCCTGAAATACCATAGGATTGCCAGAATGCGGCGGCACTGAACAGAACCAGGATGAGCGAGAACAGGGCCTCGCCCGATCCCTTCATTTTATGAAGCATCATCGATGATCAATAGCAGTCCTGGGGGCGTCCGAAGACGGCCCCAGGGCATGCCATTACGGCCGCTTGATACCGAGAGAAGCCGGGTCGACCTTTGCCGCGCCCGTATCCTGCAGTGCCCAGACAGTGACCTGCTGCCACTTCTTCAGGAACGCCTCCGCTTCACTGCCGGAGATATTCATCATCACATTGCCCCGATTGGCCATCAGCGTGGTGAACTGTTCGCTCTCGGCGGCTTTCTTGAAGGCACTCTCAAGAACGGCCTTCACGTCGTCCGGCGCATCCTTGCGCACGAAAACCCCGTAGAACGGCCCCCACGGCAGGAATTTATCCATTCCGGGAATAGCGTCGGTGATCGGCGGTACGTTCGGCAGCGTGTCTACCGATGACGGATTCACCACGGCCAGCGCCCGCATCTTGCCAGCCTTGATCTGCTCGGCTGCGGCGGAAATGCCGGACGGCATGAAATCGACCTCGCCGCCGAGCATGGCGGTCAGGCCCGGTCCCTCACCGCCGAACGGAATGGCGGTGACCTCGAAATCGGCAGCGTTCGCGATCAAGGCACTGATCGTGCTTGGCAAGCCGCCGGGACCGGTCGATCCCATTTTAACGGCACCGGGATTGGCTTTGATATCAGCCAGCAGGTCGGCCATCGTCTTGTATTTGGAGTCCGACGGAACGGCGATCACAGCAACGCCACGGCCCAGAATGTTGACCGGATAAAAAGAGGAATAGTCGAGGCTGGAAACACCCATCACCGGATGCAATTGCGGATTCTCGGCCCCATAAAGGAATGTGTACCCGTCGGCCGGAGCCGCATTCACGAAAGCGGTCGAGATCGCGCCGGCTCCGCCGGACTTGTTCAGCACAACAATCGGCTTTCCAAGCGCTTCCTCAGCCGCCGGATTAACGGCACGGGCCACGGTATCGGTCGCGCCACCGGCGCCCCACATCACGACACCGAGCACTTCCCGCTCGGGATAGTCCGCAACGGCAAGACTGGAAGAAAGAGCCAACGCCGCAACGGCGCCAAGCAAAGTGCGTTTCATAGTTTCGACTCCCTAAGTCGTATTTGTTTTTGCGCCCTCCAAAGAGGCAGCGCTTGGTTCCGTGAGTCGTTGCTCGCGGAATGATTAAGGCGCCGAGTAGTTAGGAAAATATATTCCGCATAGGCAAGGCATAATTCCCGCCATCAAGCATCACCGGGCAGCGCCCCCAAGCAAAAGGATCAGATCCAAATGCTTTGTCATCGCGTGTCCAGGGATCGGGCGATTCGGCAGTCTATTCGACTCTTCGCAAAATATAATTCGGCCCGTCGCAACTGGTGACCAGAAAATCGCCACCGAAATAATCGAAAGCCTTTCCGTCCATCGAGTCCCCGGCAGTGCAGAAGAAAAGCGCATCCTTTTCGTCGATCGATGGCCTGCTTTCATCAGCGCAGGTCAACTCAACTTTCAGCCAGTCGGGATAAAAATCCGGAGCCTTGCGAAGGCCCTCGGACTTGAGGTCGTTCGAGAACAACCAGCGCTCACCGAAATAGCCAGCTGTATTATCGATCAATTCCGCCGCGTAGCGGTCAACGCGGCATCGGTAGCCTAAAACATCCAGATGGGAATTCGTGATCTCGATACGGCCGCCGATGAAAGGTTCGGCCTGCTCTGGTGTGACGGCGGTTATGCCGGAGAAATCGACCTCCTCAATCACCCAGACGCCTTGAATCTGGCTCGGCATGAAAGCGAATGAAGAATGATTTTGCGCTTCGGCCCTTATCGACAATAAACAGAAACACACCAGGGCTGCTCTTGCCAAAACGCTTCTGGCCCGAGTACGGCCCGGAGCGGGACGTAACATCATGCGACTTACCGATCGTTTCATATGGCAAAAATCCAACTCTTGGCTCCAGCTGCTTCCATCCCGCACCTCCTGATACTTGTTCAGAACCGCTTGGCGTGGCGAGCGCCTTAATGTAGGTATCCCGCGTCTGGTAAGCGGCGGGCCCCGTGGCGGAACTGGTAGACGCACGCGACTTAAAATCGCGAGTCTTAGGACGTGAGGGTTCGAGTCCCTCCGGGGCCACCATTCAGAATCCTGCCGACCGCTCACGGCGCGTTCAAACTCTCCACTGATCGCCCATCAGATCGCATAAACATCCTACATCAGGTGCCGCTTCGTCCACGCCACCAGCCCGGCACCGGCCAGCAAGCCCGCGGCCGCAAAAGACGCGGCGGGAAAGCCGTTCGCGGCATAGAGCATGCCGCACACGAACGGGCCAAGGAAGATTGCGCCGTAGGTGATTGTGGTGTGCAGCCCCATCAGAACCGGCCGTGCGTCATCTCCCCGCCGCGACAAGAACAGGATGATCAGGTTCACGCCGATATGGTTTGCCATACCCCAGACAAAACCTGCGGCAAGTGCGCCGGGATAGCTCGTCGTGGCCGGCACAAGCGCCAGATAGACGAGACAGAGGAAGCCGAGAATACCTGGAAACACACGCGCCGGCCCCGCACGATCCACCCAGGACATGCAGGTACTGGCGATCCCGAACCCGGCGCCGTACGTAAGGACGACGAAGCCGGACATCGTCGCGCTTGCCCCGAACGTTTCGCCAAGCCGGACGCCCAGAAACGGATAGAGACCGTAAAACGCGGTCATATAGAGCAGGCAAATGACAAGCAGGGGCACAGCTCCTGGCCGGACGAGCGCCTGCTTCACGCTGATCGCCACCCTGTCAGCCGCTTGTTCCGCCCCCAGTGGTATCCGCGTAAAGGCGACCGCCGTGATCCCGGCAAATCCGGCAAGCACGTAATAAACCGCCCGCCACCCCGCGAGATCCGAGACAAATGCCGAGAACGGCACCCCGAGAACAAGTGCGATCGCCCAGCCGCGAATCACTTTGCCGAGAATTTGGGCTCCCTGTCCTTCCGGTGCGCTCGCTGTTGCTGTCGCATAGATCGTCGGCAGCATCTGTCCAACAGCCAGGCCGACCTCTCCCTGCGCCAGAGCCAATACATGCCAGGTCTCGCTGATGGCACTGACGATGAAACACAGCGCCATCATCGCCGCTCCCACCGAAAGCACCCGCCGGACGGATACTCCGCCGCCATAGCGCGCATAGATGAGTGACGAGACCGCCGTCGCGGCGCCAAACGCAGAGATTGCCCGCGCCACTATTGCCGGATGAACTTCCATGTCACGTGCGACATCGCCGAGGATCGGGCTCAGCACAAACGAGTTCGAGCCGATCACCATAATCCCGGCCGTCAGCGCCCAGGACAGCAAACGCCCCGATTGAATCGTTATCATTTGATTGGGATTCTGGAATGATTAAAGACCGCTCATGATCTGACTTAATCCTGTCAGGTCAAGGCTTCTGCGTGCTGGAGCCAGAATTCAGACAGCCCGGCCGAATGAAATCACACCAGTGAAACGCTTCGGCCTTTAACCATATCGAGGCAACGATTATGGTTTCGCCATCATGACAGAAAAGATCAAGAATTCAGCGGCAAAACCCATCCCCGCCCCCGACCTGCCTCCCATTGAGAGGCTGCGTCAGGTCATGGCGAGCCTGCGCGATCCAGATGGCGGATGCCCGTGGGATATCGAGCAGAGTTTCGAGACGATCGCGCCCTACACCATCGAGGAAGCCTACGAGGTTGCGGATGCCATCACCGAAGGGGATATGCCCCATCTCGAGGAAGAACTCGGCGACCTGCTGCTTCAGGTGATCTATCACACGCAAATCGGTCAGGAAGCCGGGCATTTCGATTTCGACAGCGTGGCGCATGCCATCACCGAAAAGATGATCCGGCGGCATCCGCATGTCTTCGCGTCAGAGAATGTTGCCGATGCCGACGCCCAGACGCGGAACTGGGAAGTGCAAAAAGCCGAAGAGCGCGCCCGTAAAGCCGCCAAAAGTGATGTACGGCCAAGCGCTCTGGATGATGTCTCTTCGGCCTTCCCCGCCCTGATGCGAGCGGTGAAACTGCAAAAGCGCGCCGGCCGCGTCGGGTTCGACTGGCCGGGGACGGATCAGGTGTTCGACAAGCTGGAAGAAGAGATCGCCGAAGTCCGCGCGGAATTGAAGGATCATCCGGCCGAGCGTGACCCCGACCGGATCGAGGATGAAATCGGCGATCTTCTGTTCGTTTGCGTCAATCTTGCCCGCAAACTCGATATCGACCCGGAGAGTGCCCTCAGGCGCTGCAACCGGAAATTCGAGACCCGATTCCGGGTTGTCGAGACAATGCTGCATGATGAAACGGGACGCTCCCCGGATCAGGCGGATTTGGGTGAACTGGAAGATCTCTGGCAACGCGCCAAACAGTTCGACAAAGCCTGATCACATCAACAAAATGACATAAATTTTTGTTTTAACTGTCTTTTATCGAAGGAGAAAAGACATGACCAAAACCGTTTTCATCACTGGTGCGACCTCCGGATTTGGCGAAGCGACTGCACGCCGGTTTGCCGCCGAAGGCTGGCAGACCATCATCACCGGCCGCCGCACAGACCGTCTTGAGAAATTACAGGGCGAACTGCCGACACCATGCCATGCAGTGACACTCGACGTGCAGGACAAGGCCGCCGTCGATGCTTGCATCGCCGGCATTCCGGAGAGCTTCAAGCCGGTCGACGTGCTGGTGAACAATGCCGGTCTCGCCCTCGGTCTGGAAAGTGCCGACGAGGTTGCGATCGAGGATTGGGAAACCATGGTCGATACCAACATCAAGGGCCTGCTCTACACCACCCGCGCCATGCTTCCCCACATGGTTTCCGCCGGCAGCGGCCATGTCATCAATCTCGGCTCCGTCGCCGGCAGCTGGCCCTATCCGGGCGGTAACGTCTACGGCGCCACCAAAGCCTTCGTGAAACAGTTCACCCTGAACTTGCGCGCGGACCTTGTCGGCAAGAACATCCGGGCAACGGATATCGAACCGGGCCTTGCCAATACCGAGTTCTCCGCCGTCCGCTTCAAGGGCGATAGCGACAAAGCCGACAATTTTTATGACGGCACCGATCCGCTCACGGCCGACGATATCGCCGACGCCATTTTCTGGGCCGCATCGCGCCCGGCGAATGTGAATATCAACCGGATTGAAATCATGGCGGGTTGCCAAGCCTTCTCTCCATTCAATATTGTGCGGAAATAAGCGCGGCAACAGGGCTGCGCAACGAGGAGATCCGCTATGGCGGTAAGCATTTTCATCGACGGTGAAGCCGGGACCACGGGCCTGCAGATCCGCGAGCGACTGGCGGGGCGGGACGATGTCTCCCTGATCAGTCTCGGCGCGGACGAACGCAAGGATACCGAAGCCCGACGCCGTGCGCTGAATGAAGCGGATCTCTCCATCCTCTGCCTGCCGGATGCGGCATCCATCGAAGCCGTGTCACTGATCGAGAATCCGGAGACGAAGGTAATCGATGCCTCAACGGCGTACCGGGTGGATAATGACTGGGTATACGGCTTTCCGGAACTGAGCTCCGGCCAGGAAGAGGCCGTGCGCCATGCGCGCTTTGTCAGCAATCCCGGCTGCTATCCGACCGGCGCCATAGGTCTGATCCGCCCGCTGGTGGAGAACGCCCTGCTTCCGGCCGATTACCCGGTCACGGTCAATGCCGTTTCGGGTTATTCCGGCGGCGGCAAGGCGCTGATCCAGTCCATGGAAGACACTTCGGCAGCGGATCATCTTTCCGCGAACGTGTTTGCCTATGGCCTCAACCTGCAGCACAAGCATCTGCCGGAGATGCAGCAATATTCCATGCTGGAGCACGCGCCGATCTTCCAGCCGAGCGTCGGACGATATTACAAGGGCATGGCAGTCTATGTGCCCCTGCATCTCTGGGCCCTCAAGGAAGGCATCGGCGCGGCGCGGATTCACGAATGCCTCAGCGACCATTACAGCGGACATCTCTTCGCTGATGTGGCACCTCTGGATGAAGCAGCCTCCCTTCCCCGCCTGGATCCGGAAGAGCAGAACGGTACCAACACTATCCGTTTTTACGTTTTTGCGAACGAGAAGAACGGACAATGCGTGCTGGCGGCGACACTCGACAATCTGGGCAAGGGGGCTTCGGGTGCGGCGGTTCAGAACATGAACCTGATGCTGGGCCTGGAAGAAGGCCGCGGGCTTACCTACAAGAGCGCGGCCTGAGCTGTCATCGGCTTGCAGCCCCTGAGGTTGCACAGGCCCAGTGATTATGGCCAAAGCTTTTCCCTGAGCTCGTCCCAGGATGCTTCGTCCGGCGCGATCAGCAGACCGCCGTCAAGCTGATCCGGGTAATAAGGGCGCTTGTTGAAGCGGGCGTGAAAACCGCCCGCTTCCTGGTGCAGAAGAGCACCCGCCACGTGGTCCCACGGCATATTTTTCGGATACATGGCGAAATGCGCGTCGCCTGTCAGCAACGTGAGATATTCGTGGCCGGCACAGCCTAGCCGGAAATGATCCTGTACCCCGGTCTTGGCCCGCTCTTTCATCTCCTCCTTCAGGGGCGACGACAGGAAACGGAAATTCAGAGCTCCCCGCATTTCCCCGCTTGGCCTTGGTGCCAGCACGGACAATGCTGAATCACGCTCGTCATAATCCCGCATCCACGCCCCCTCACCGCGCACGGCAAACGCACAGCGTTCGCCCAGCGGATCGAGGATGAAGCCAAGAACCGGCTGACGCCGGTAAACCAGCCCCACCATCACGCAAAAATTGCGGCTTCCCTTGGTGAAGTTACGCGTACCGTCAACCGGATCGATGATCCAGGCTGGTGCCTCCGCCGTGAGATTGCCGAGAACGGAAATATCATCGGCGACGGCTTCCTCGCCAACCACGCTTGAGCCCGGCAACAGATCACGCAGTAACGGGGTCATGCGGCGCTCGGACTCGATATCCGCGATGGTCACCAGATCATCCGGTCCGGTTTTTTCCTGGATTTCACCGGACTGAAGAGAACGGAAACGGGGGAGAATTACGGCATCCGCCGTTTCACGCATGATTTCGATGACTGCGGCGGGGTCTGGGATATTGGTCATGCGATCCTTTGAACTGACGCATCGGACGATGCAAGGCGGGTCTGGATATCTACCCGTATACGCCCTGTTCTGGAAGTGATCTAAATCACCATCAACATATCGTGTTCAGACATTGAACCTGGCGTCAAAACGTTCCGCATCCACGGGAGCCAGGCGTACCTTCATCAAAATGTCGGTTTCCCCGTCCTGCCGCTCCATGACCTGACCGTGCTCATACAACCACGCAAGCGCGGCTCCGTCGGTGACATCGAGCTCGAAAGTCCGTGTGACGTCAGCCGCGCCGATCATTTCATCAAGCACGGAGAGGACATTCTTGCAGCCCTCCCCCGTGAGCGCGGAAACCGCGATCCGGTGCGTTTTCCCGGACGCACTATCCAGACTGGCGGGATCTTCCATCAGGTCGATCTTGTTCAGAATTTCGACCGTTTGGTCTTCGAGCTTCTGCTCTTCAAGCCCCAGATCACGCAGGACCGACAAAACGTCATCCCGCTGCGCATCGCTGTCGGGGTGCGAGAAGTCGCGGACATGCAGGAGAATATCCGCCTCGCGGACTTCCTCCAGCGTGGCCCTGAAAGCCGCGACCAGATGTGTCGGCAGGTCTGAAATGAAGCCCACGGTATCGGACAGGATCACCGTCCGCCCGGATGGCAGCTCCACCCGGCGCATGGTCGGATCAAGGGTCGCGAAGAGCAGGTCCTTGGCATACACTTCGGACTCGGTCAGCCGGTTGAAAAGTGTCGATTTTCCGGCGTTGGTATAGCCGACGAGCGCGACGATCGGATACGGCACCTTGCGCCGGGACTCGCGATGCAGCTCCCGCGTCCGCTTTACGTCCTCAAGCTCATTACGGATCCGGGAAATACGCTCGAGGATCAGGCGCCTGTCGATCTCGAGCTGGCTTTCACCGGGGCCGCCGACAAAGCCAAACCCACCACGCTGGCGCTCAAGATGTGTCCATGATCGGACCAGGCGGCTGCGCTGGAACGTCAAAGCCGCCAGCTCGACCTGAAGACGGCCTTCATGGGTCCGCGCCCTGGCACCAAAGATCTCAAGGATCAGAGCGGTACGGTCAATGACCTTGCACTCAAGCTCCTTCTCGAGATTGCGCTGCTGCACCGGAGAGAGCGAGGCATCGACGATAACGACATCGACTTCCAGCCCCTTGACCGTTCCCGCCAACCGTTCAACGGCCCCGCCACCCAGATAGGTCGCGGGCCGGACTTTGGACAGCGAAACGGTCTCGGCGTGAACCACGTCGAGCTCAATGGCCGCAGTCAGCCCGACGGCTTCCGCAAGACGCCCCTCCGGGTCTCGCAGTGCCGCGGGCTCACCCGCTCTCTGTTTTTCGAAAGGATGGACGACGAGAGCCAGTCCGCTGCTCGCGCCCGGCGTGCTACCCATGCACGCTCCGGTCATTCAGAATCAAGAGCACCTTCTTCCCGTGTCGGCTCAAACAATTGAACCGGCTGAGACGGCATAATCGTCGAGATCGCGTGCTTGTAGACCAACTGCGAATGAGCGTCACGGCGCAACAGCAGGGAGAAATTGTCAAACCATGTGACGATGCCCTGGAGTTTCACACCGTTGATAAGAAAAATTGTAACCGCAGTCTTGTTCTTCCGGATCGCGTTAAGGAACACTTCCTGAACGTTTTGATTCTTTTCGTTGGCCATTGCACGGACCTTTTGTTCGTTGCGTTTCAGCGCATGCCTTAAAAAGCCTGGCACCGCCCTCATCTCGCAAATGCGAAATGAGCATCTCCTTTATATAACTATTTCTCCGTCCGACTCAATCGGTCAGCGTCCGCCGCATTTCGTGGCAATCCGCGAAATGGAATGCGGGAGGCCATTTTGCCAGATCGGCCTCGGAAATAGGGTCTTCCCCGACAAGAACCGGAACGCAGCCGCTGGCCAGACCGCATTGCAAATCCACCAGGGAGTCTCCGACAAACCAGACCCGATCACCAGCATCATGTCCCGATTCCGCGAGCACAAGATCGACGGGATCGCGGGCGGGCTTGTCCTTCGCCGCGTCCGTCGCGCCAACAATACGGTGAAAATAACCGGCCCAGCCGAGACTCTCTGCCTCGGCCCGGAGAAAATTCCCGTTCTTGTTGCTCACCACGCCGAGCACGATCGAGCGGTCCCGAAGCTCCATCAGAAGCTCTTCCGCGCCAGGCAACGCGCGGAGCCCCTCAAGATGCCTTGCCTCGAAGGTCTCATAGAAAATGTCACGGGCCTTTTCCCAGCCCGGACCGAATATTTCCGGAAAGCTCTCCCGCATGGAGCGCTTGGCACGGGCCCGCATTTCCGCCTCGGTCCAGACGGCCAGCTCAAACGCGGTCAGCGCCGCATTCATGGCGACCGTCACACCCGGCCAGTTATCGACGAGCGTGCTGTCCCAGTCGAACAGGATCGCGCTTGGCTTCGATATTTCGCTCATGTCATCGGCCTAGAAGAAATCCAGCCGGACCGCGAACAGCTTCTCGACCTTTTTCACCACCTCGTAGGTCGCGAACAGGATCACCCGGTCGTTTGCCTGAATCACCGTGTCGCCACGCGGCACGAGGACCTTGTCCCCTCGATAGATCGCCCCGATGATGACGCCCGATGGCAGTTTCGCATCACGCAACGGATGACCGACCAGAGACGATGTTTCCAGCGCTTCCGCTTCGATCACCTCGCCGAAATCGGCACGCAGGGAATAAACGCCGCGTATCCGGCCCCGCCGGACATGCTGCAATATGGTCGAAACCGTAATGGCGCGCGGATTCACCACGGCATCCACGCCAAGGGTCGAAATCAGCGAGGCGTAAGTCCCCTTGTTGATCAGGGCAACCGTCCGGTCCGCCCCCGCCCTCTTGGCCAGAAGCGAGCCAATGATGTTCACTTCATCGTCGTTGGAAACAGCAACGAAGGTTTCCGTCTTGGAAACGTTCGCCTCCTCCAGCACTTCCGTGTCCAGTGCATCACCGTTCAGCACCATGGTGTGATCGAGCGTCTGGGCCACGAGCTTGGCCCGCTCCCGGTCATATTCGATGACCTTGACGCTCACGCCCGAATGCTTGGACTCGATCTCTTCGGCGAGCATCAGGCCTATATTGCCGCCGCCCGCGATAATGACGCTCCGGCCCTCTTCTTCTTCATGCCCGAATGCAGCCATGGCACGCGACAGATGGTCCACATCGCAGACGAAATAGACATCGTCTCCCGGCAGCATGTGATCGTCCGGCTTCGGCACGATGCCCCGGTCATCACGGATGATACCGACAACGACGATGCTGAGATCCGAGAACAGGCTGGTGAGCTGGCGCAGCGGCGTGTTGACGATCGGGCATTCCTCGTCGCACCGCACGCCGACAACCCGGACCATCCCGTCGGCCATCGGCAGGACGTCGAACGCCCCCGGTACCTGAAGCCGCCGCCCGATGGCCTTTGCCACTTCGCGTTCCGGCGAAATGATGTGGTCGATCGGCATGTTCTCGCGGCTGAACAGATCAGCCCAGAGAGGCTGCAAGTAATCCTGCTGCCTGATCCGGGCGATACGCAACGGCACATTGAAGAGCGAGTGCGCCACCTGGCAGGCCACCATGTTGACCTCGTCGGAATAGGTGACCGCGATCAGCATGTCCGCGTCCCGGGTCCCCGCCCCCTCGAGGATGGACGGCAGGGAAGCCAGTCCATGCACACCGCGCACGTCGAGGGTTTCCGTGATCTTGCGAACCAGGGCAGCGTCCTGGTCGATGACCGTCACGTCGTTATTCTCGCCCGCGAGATGCTGAGCAATGCTGGTACCGACTTGACCGGCCCCGCAGATGACGACTTTCATGCCGTGATCCTGTCCTGAAGAGGGTGTTTACGCAGAGCGTTCGGCGCTGACGCCGAGCGATTTCAGTTTACGATGAAGTGCAGACCGCTCCATACCGACAAAACTGGCCGTTCGGGAGATGTTTCCCCCGAACCGGTTTACCTGGGCCAGAAGATATTCCCGCTCAAACATTTCCCGGGCCTCGCGCAACGGCATCCCCATGATTTCGACACCCTTGTCGAAATTGAGGCTGATCGGCGCCGCGGACCCGATTTCCGGCGGCAGCATTTCCGCCTTCACAGGCTCGTTCGCCGCCCCGGGAGCCATGATCAGCAGCCAGTCGATCACGTTGCGAAGCTGACGCACATTGCCCGGCCAGTCATAGGACTGCAGCGCGGCAATGGCATCTTCGCCAAGAACTCGGTGCGACATGCCCGAACTGCGTGCGGAACGCTCAATGAAATGGGTGCAGAGCAGCGGGATATCCTCCCGGCGTTCAGACAGCGCCGGGACAATGATAGGTACCACGTTCAGCCGATAATAAAGATCCTCGCGGAAACGGCCTGTTGATATTTCCTGCTGAAGATCCCTGTTGGTCGAGGCGATAACACGGACATCGACGGAAATTTCCCGCTCCCCGCCAACCCGCCGGAACCGCTGCTCCTGCAAAACCCGGACGATCTTGCCCTGGGTTTCCTTCGGCATGTCCGCGACTTCATCAAGGTACAATGTACCTTTATGGGCCTGCTCCAGCATACCAACGGTGCGGCCTTCATCACTCTCGCCATCCCGGCGCTCCGCGCCGAAAAGTTCGATCTCGAGTCGCTCCGGGCTCAGCGTCGCGCAATTCAATACCGTGAACGGACCGCTCGCACGGGCCGAGCTCGTATGGATCATGCGGGCGACGACTTCCTTGCCGACCCCCGCCGGCCCGGTAATCAGCACCCGGCTGTTCGTCGGCGCCACTTTTTCCACGGCCTGCGCCACCTGTGCCACCCCGGAGGAGTTTCCGATCAGCCTGTCTTCCGTATCCGACCGCGCCCGGAGCTCCGCGTTTTCACGCCGGAGCTGCACGGCTTCCAGTGCCCTGCCGACTTGCAGTAACAGGCGTTCGGTCTCGAAGGGTTTTTCAATGAAATCGTAGGCACCGATCTTGATCGCGGAGACCGCGGTCTCGATTGTTCCGTGCCCGCTGATCATGATCACCGGGATATCCGGATGCTCCGCGCTTAACCGCTCCAGTATCTGGAGACCGTCCAGCGTGCTGTTTTCCAGCCAGATATCGAGAATGACAAGGCCTGGCCGGCGTATATCGACGGCTTCGAGAGCCTCGTCGCTATTCCGCGCCTGCCGCGTGTCATAGCCTTCATCCTCAAGAATCCCCGCGAGCAGAGACCGGATATCGGCCTCATCGTCTACGATGAGAATGTCATACGCCATGGTGGCTCAGCCTAAAGTCATTTTCATTTGAGTCCAATGTCGCCTCGTCCGGCGACGCCTCGAAATTGTCCCTGAAGGTCAAACGGACTCTCGTCCCTCCGCTTTCACGGTCCATGAGGGCAATCGAGCCTCCATGATCTTCCATGATTCGCTTTACAATTGCCAGACCGAGGCCGGTGCCTTTTTCCCGGGTCGTCACATAAGGTTCCGTCAGACGATCACGATCCGTCTCCGGAAGCCCCCGGCCCGTATCGTCAACATCAACGACAATCCTTTGATCCTCCCGGGCGATTGAAACAGAGATTCTATGCCCCGGTGCACGCTTTCCGCCAGCCTTGGCCGGCGCAATCGCATCGATTGCGTCAATCGCGTTCTGCAACAAGTTCGTCACGACCTGTCTGATCTGCCGTTGGTCACACTCAAGCTCAACCGGCTCCTGATCTCCATTGAAAGCGAAGACAATGCCGGATTGTGCCGACCTCTGAAGAACCACCTGTTCACGAATGAGCTCGATCAGATTTTCCCTCCGCATCACCGGAGCAGGCATCCGGGCAAAAGCCGAGAACTCATCAACCATACGCCCGATATCACCTACTTGTCGCACAATCGTGCTCGTGCATTCAACAAATGTCTCAGGATCGTCTTTTATCTGCTTCAAATATTTACGTTTAAGGCGTTCAGCAGAGAGTTGAATAGGGGTCAGGGGATTCTTGATTTCATGGGCAATCCGGCGCGCGACATCCGCCCAGGCAGCCATCCGCTGCGCTGACAGAAGTGCGGAAATATCGTCAAAAGTCAGCACATATCCCGAGACCTTGCCGTCAGTGATTTCGGCCTTGATCCGCGCCAGAAGCGTTATTCTTTTGCTTTCCCTGTTCAGCTCGATCTGCTTTTCCGATTGCCGGTTAGGGTTATGCCTTGCCAGCTCAAGCAGCTCGATCATCTCCGGTATCTGCTCCGCCAGCATTCGCCCGACAAGGGATTCAATCGTCACCCCCAGCAGGCTGGCGGCCGATTTATTCGGCAGATTGATCCGCGCATCCGCATCGAGGCCGATCACTCCGGCGGACACACCGCCGAGTACGGCTTCGGTGAACCGCCGCCGTGCATCAACCTGACGGTTCGCGCTCATCAGCTCGCTGCGCTGCATTTCCAGCTGCCGCGTCATACGGTTAAACGCCCTGGCAAGAAGTCCCATTTCGTCCGCTTCGACAGGCCCGGAGACCCGGGCCGTGAGGTCTCCCGAACTGATCCGTTCCGCGGCCCCTATCAGCTCACTGATAGGCTGAACCATCCAGGTGGCGAGATTGAGGCCGATCCAGACCGCGGCAAGCAGGAGCAGGAGCGTCACCATGGCGAAGATCATGATGAAGGACACCTGGATATCCAACCGGCGGCCTTCCAGTTCGGTGAACTGATTGACCGCCTCCTTCGTGCGCTCGATATAGCTGAGGATCTCCGAATCAACGAAGCGCCCGACAAACAGATAGGCGTCGACGAACCGGTCGAGCCGGACAAAAGCGCGAATCCGGTCATCCGCATCCGTGGTCAGAACGACCACGTCACCAAGCCTCGCCTTGGACATCGCGTCCTCGGGAAGCGGCTCGTAATCGAAAGAAAGCGCGAGGTTCGTGCGGGCCAGAACCCTTCCCGTACTGTCGAAGGCCACGGCTTCCGTCAGATTTCGCAGGGATGCCTGCGCGCGCAAGACCTGAGAGAACCGGGAGGGATTGTTCACCAGAAACGGCGCTTCCCGATTGATATCGTTAGCCATGGCCAGAACATCACCGCGGATCACCTGTCTGTGCTCTTCCAGATAGCGCTCGGCAACGGCGACAGAGCCGGTAACAGCCGTCGATACCCGCTCGCTGAACCAGGAGCGGATACCGAAGTCGAACATGACCAGAGAGAAGACAGAGACCAGGATCGTCGGAGCCACGGTCAGCACCGAGAACATGACCACGAGACGGACATGCAGCCGTGAGCCGGCAAGGCCCTGCCGCCGTTCAACCCAGAGACGGGCCAGCCGGTAAGCGACCAGAATGCCGAGCAACAGAAGCAGGGAAAAATCCGCGTAAAGAATCCCCAGCACCACATCCGGGGCCGGACCGGCTGGCCCCGCCCGCGTAAAGACGCCATAGGTCCCAAGTCCGGCGACGATGGCGAGCGCGGCCAGAACATAGGCAGCCTTGCGCTCAAACCCGATGCGCTGCGCCCAGATACGGAATTTTCGCGTGTAGCTTCCGAGCCGGTTTTCAGAACGCAGCAAAACCATATCGGAAGGCCTGACCGCGTCAGAAGGCTTCTCTATTTCGGAAGAATGGGCGTCTGTACCTGCTTCCGCCGGCATGTCTCACCTAATGAATGACGGATCGCGACGTATTAGTCTTAACCTAACCAGCCTTGGCACGCACGTCTCGGGTCCTCGCCCTCTACCGAGCGCTGCGGACAACAGGTATCCCGAGATCCCTGATCTTCTTTCGCAGGGTATTGCGATTGAGGCCAAGCATGGAAGCCGCTTTCAGCTGATTTCCCTTGGTCGCATCCAGAGACAGCATGATCAGGGGCCGCTCTATCTCGCGCAGGACGCGGTCATGCAGACCTGTCGGCGGCAAATTGTCACCATGGGCCGCGAAATAGGTGCGCAGGTGCCGCTCGACCGCATCGGAAAGGTTTTCGCTCTTGTCGGAAGCTTCCTCGTCCGCCCCGGCCGGACTGTCGAGCAACTCCTCATCAATAGCCGCAGAGCCAATCACCTCTTCGGAATAGAGGGCGACCAGACGCTTTACCAGATTTTCCAGCTCGCGGATGTTTCCCGGCCAGTTATAGGCCGTCAGGCGCTGCATGGCGGCAGCATCCATGCTCTTTTCCGGCAACCCCTCTCTCTGCGCCAACGCAAGGAAATGCCGGACCAGATCCGGGATATCTTCCTTGCGTTCACGCAGCGGAGGCAGGCGGATTGGAACGACATTCAAACGATAGAACAGATCCTCGCGGAACATGCCCTGCCGGATCAATTGCCGCAGGTCGCGGTGCGTGGCGGCCACGATACGGACATCGACCTGTATGGCCGAGCGCCCGCCGACAGTGGTGTATTCTCCCTCCTGCAACACACGCAGGAGACGGGTCTGCGCCTCGATCGGCATATCGCCGATTTCGTCAAGAAACAGCGTCCCGCCCCGAGCCTGCTCGAACCGGCCGCTTGACCGGGCCGTGGCGCCGGTAAAGGCCCCCTTCTCATGCCCGAACAGTTCGCTTTCGATCAGCTCACGCGGAATTGCCGCCATATTGACCGCGACGAAAGGGCCGTTCCGGCGCTTGCCGTAATCATGCAGCGCACGGGCCACCAGCTCCTTGCCGGTTCCGGACTCGCCAGCGATCATCACCGTCAGATCCGTTGCCATCAGGCGGGCCAGGACCCGGTAAATCTCCTGCATCGCCGAGGAGCGGCCAATTAGCGGCAATTCCTCTTCGGAAACCTCCGCTTGCGCCGGCACGCGTCCTTCGGAGCGCGCCATCAGTGCCTTGCGCACGACCTGCACCAGCTCGGCCAGATCGAAGGGTTTCGGCAGATATTCAAACGCCCCGCGTTCGCTCGCCTTGACCGCGGTCAGCAGAGTGTTCTGGGCGCTCATAACGATGACGCGCAAATCCGGCCGTACCTTGCGGATACGGGTCAGCAGGTCGAGGCCGTTCTCGTCCGGCATCACCACATCGGTGATCACCAGATCGCCTTCCCCGCGTTCAACCCACTGCCAGAGAGTGGCTGCATTGCCCGTCGAACGGACATCCATACCGATCCGGGTCAGGGCCTGCGTCAATACGGTACGGATCGCCTGATCATCATCAGCGATCAAAATCGAAGCATTGTCCATTGTCATGCCCGCATGTAGGCCTGTGAAATATCGGCGATAGGGAGCGAGATCCTGAACTCTGTGCGCCTCGGCACTGAATCGACCTCGATCACACCGCCATGATCCGCAACCGCCTTGGCCACGAAAGCAAGTCCGAGCCCGGACCCGTTGCGCTTGGATGTCACGAAAGGATCGAAGATCGTCGCTTTCATGTCGTCCGGAATCCCGGGGCCGTTGTCCCGGATCGTCACCTGAAGCGGCAGGTTCACCCTTTGCGACGAACCCGGCACGGAAATCCGCATGCCGTGCCGATAGGCGGTCGACATATGGATCTCTCCATTTCCGTCCATCTCGCCCAGGGCTTCGGATGCATTCTTCAGCAAATTCAGGAAGATCTGCACGAGAATATCCCGGTTACCAAGTACCGGCGGCAGCGACGGGTCGTAGCGCTCATGATACTTCACCCTGCTGCCAAAACCGGATTCCGCGACGCGCTGGCAGTGATCCAGCACCTCGTGAATGTTCACCGGGCTGCGTTCGATCGGACGGTCGTCCGAGAACACCTCCATACGATCGACCAGACTGCAGATCCGGTCCGTCTCGTCGCAGATCAGCTTGGTCAGCGGCAGATCCGCCTCAATGGCATTCTGCTCCAGCAACTGCGCGGCGCCCTTGATGCCGGACAGCGGGTTCTTCACCTCATGCGCCAGCATCGCCGCCATGGCCGTCACGGAACGGGCCGCGCCCTTGAAATTGAATTGCCGGTACAGCTGGTTGGCAATGGATCGCATCTGTAGCGACACGATCACGGCTCCCGCCCGGTCCGTGACCGGGGAAACCTGTACGCTGACGATATGCGAGCCGATGCGCGGACCCTCGAGGATCAGGTCATAATCGAACAGAACCGAAGACTGGCGCCGGGACTGACTGATCATGCTGAAGACGGGACTGTCGAACGGCAGCAGGTCAGAAAGCTTCGTGCCTTGCAGAACCGATGCACTTCCCTGCAGGAAGTGTTCGGCCGCCATGTTCACATAGACGATGCGGTCACTCTCATCGAGACCGATCACCGGTGTCGGAACCGCGTGGAGCACACCGGTCGGATCAAGTGCTATGGACTCCGCACGCGGCGGCGCTTCAACGATCATACTCATGCCGCTTGCCGATCCTGATCGGCACCGTCATGCCCAGCCCTGCCATGCCCCGCTTCATCATGGAAAAAGCGCTGGATCGCATCCTCGACGATCCGGCGATCCATGGTGTTGTTGACAACTTTCCGGAACTCGGCCGACCCGGGAATACCGCTGGCATACCAGCCGATATGCTTCCGGGCCATTCTGAGACCAAGCGCGGCGCCATAGTGCGACAGCATGGCATCGACATGGCGGTGCATGATATCGGCGCGTTCCGCAAAGGATGGATCCGCCGGAACCGGCCGGCCGGCAATATGGGCCGCGACCTGTGCCGGAAACCATGGCCGGCCATAGGCGCCACGCCCGATCATCACCCCGTCCGCGCCGGATTGAGCCATGCAGGCATCCACATCCTCCAGGCTCGCGATATCGCCATTGGCCACGACGGGCAGAGACACCGCGTTCTTAACCTCACGAATAAAGTCCCAGTCCGCATGCCCGTTATACATCTGGCAGCGGGTCCGGCCATGGATTGTCAAAAGCCGGATACCGGCCTCCTCCGCGATCCGGGCAAGCCGTGGCGCGTTCCGGTCACTGTCATCCCAGCCCGTCCGCATTTTCAGCGTCACCGGAACCTGTACTGCCTTCACGACGGCTTCCATGATCTGTCCTGCCAGCGCCTCGTCCCGCATCAGTGCGGAGCCGGCGAGCTTGTTGACCACCTTTTTGGCAGGGCATCCCATATTGATATCGATGATTTCGGCGCCCCGGCCGGCATTGAATTTCGCCGCTTCCGCCATGATCTCCGGATCCCAGCCAGCGAGCTGCACGGCCAACGGGCGCTCGGCATCCATGTCTTCCGGAATCTTGAACATCTCCTCGCGCACATCGCGCAGGACGGCAGCGCTGGCGATCATTTCGGAGACCACCAGACCGCAGCCGAATTCGCGTACAAGGCGCCGGAACGGCTGGTCCGTCACCCCCGACATGGGGGCGAGGAAAACCGGGCTCTCAAGAGTAATTGGGCCGATCTCGATGGTCATTCTCTAAGCACCCGTGATTTGCTGCCCACGAATTAAGCAACTGCACGCAAAATTGTCAAAATGGTATTTTTATATGACGGTTTGGTGACGATCTAATTCAGATCAGAATCTCAGCCACAAACTTGACACCGGGGTAGGCCAGCGTCAGCAGCAGGTATGCCACGAGCACCAATCGGGAGACTGTCCTCCCCCGCATGCCGAAGCGGCTGTTTACCAGCCAGAGAACGGCCAGAATACCTAATGTCACCAACGAGAGTACCGTTTTATGGTCGAACTCGAGGACATGCCCGTTCAGGTAATTTTGCAGCGCGATTCCTGTTGCCAGCCCGCAGACCAGAACGATCACCGCCGCGCCGAGCAACTGGCCCTGAAGCTTTTCACAATCCGCAATGGATGGCAGCGCCGGAGCGATGCCGGACGACATCTGTTTCTTTTTCAGCGCACGCTCTTTGATGAAGATCGCCAGCCCCGTAATAGCCGCCAGGGTCAGCAGGGCATATGTTGCGAGCGCAACCGCGATATGGGCCGAGAACCAGGTCCCCGGCAGGCCTTCATTCAGGACAATATGCGGCGCCATACCGGCAATCGTCGCCCCCAGCGCCATCAGGAACAGATAGGGCACCAGCAACACGGTCAGTCCCCGCGCCTCACGCCGGAACCAGCAGAGCGGCAGATAGATCAACAGGCTGGCACTGACAGCGAGCCAGAGCGCCATGGCAACATCGGAGCGCCAGCTGGAGCCGATCGAAACAATCACGAACAGCAACGGTCCCGCTGCCGCGACGGACAACAGGATCCAGAATAAGCTGCCCGTCCGCTGCGGCGTCCGGAGCGAGAACAGTCCGACGGGAAGCAGCGCCAGCAAGGCGGAGAGATTCAAGAGCAAAGACATTGGCATGAGGTCACTATATCATGCGCTCCGCTCCGAAGTGCCAGAGCAAATTGAGGTGATTTGTGCCACGGTCAAAGACCGCTCTCCTGATTGTCGCCGCCGGGCGTGGAACCCGGCTCGGCAGTGAAACTCCCAAGCAGTATCTGAAGGTCGGCGGAGTCCCTGTCCTGCGCCACGCGGTGCTGCGTTTTCGCGCGCATCCGGCAATCGACTCTCTCCGCGTGGTCATCGATCCGGAACACCGGGCCCTGTACGAGCAAGCGGTCGCCGGAATTGACCTGGCGCCGCCCGTCGAGGGGGGAATGGAACGGAGCCAGTCCGTCCTGAACGGCCTCCGCGCGTTGGTCGATGAGGCGCCGGATCTGGTGCTTATCCACGATGCCGCGCGGCCGTTCGTTCAGAACGCTGTGATTGACCGGGTTCTCGAAGCGCTGGAGCAGGTCCCCGGAGCCATTCCCGCCCTGCCCGTGCCGGATACGCTGAAACAGGCGACAAGCCTTGATGCGCCGATTACCGGCACGGTGGACCGCAGCACGCTGTTCCGGGCGCAAACCCCGCAGGGATTTCACTATCGCGCCCTGCTGGACGCCCATGAGGCGGCAGAGGCTCACACCACGGACGATGCCGCCCTGCTTGAAGCGCGTGGCCAGGAGGTGCGGCTTGTCGAAGGCGCCGAATCCCTTTTCAAGATCACCACGGAGGCCGACCTGATGCGGGCCGGAAACATGATGACGTCACATATGGAGCCGCGCGTCGGCACGGGGTTTGACGTTCACCGGCTTGGCCCCGGCGAAAATATCATGCTCTGCGGCATCGACATCGCGCATGATCGCACGCTGATCGGCCATTCCGATGCGGATGTCGGCCTGCATGCCATCACCGACGCCCTTCTCGGCGCCATTGCGGACGGTGATATCGGCAGCCACTTCCCGCCAAGCGATCCACAATGGAAAGGTGCGGCGTCGGATCAGTTCCTGATGCATGCCCGTGATCTCGTGCTGAACAAGGGCGGGCGCATTACTCATATCGACGTCACCCTGATCTGCGAGCAGCCCAAGATCGGCCCGCACCGCCCGGCCATGCGCCGCCGGATCGCCGAAATCATGGAGCTGCCGGAAAGCCGGATCAGCGTCAAAGCCACAACGTCGGAGAAGCTCGGCTTTACCGGGCGCGGCGAAGGCATTGCGGCACAGGCCGCGGCAACGGTGCTGCTGCCGCTGGAGATAGAACAATGATCGGGCCGCTTCCGCTGTTTCATCCGGTGCGGCTTGCCGCGACCTTCTTCTGGAGCGGGCATGCGCCTTTCGCACCGGGCACCTGGGGCTCCCTCGCCGCCCTGCCCTTCGCCTGGCTGTTCCTCTGGCTCGGCGGCTGGAAACTCCTGCTGGTGGCCGCAATTATTGCGACCCTCATAGGCTTCTGGTCGGCCGGCCGCTATGCGGACACGCTCGGCCTCAAGGACCCGAGTTCCGTTGTGATCGACGAGGTTGCCGGGCAATGGATCACCCTGCTGCCCGCCGCCCTTGACCCGGTGAGCTTTGCAATCGGCTTCATCGCCTTCCGGTTCCTCGACATCACAAAGCCTTTTCCGGCTGGCTGGGCCGACCGGAACCTGACCGGTGCGCCGGGCATCATGCTCGACGACCTGTGCGCCGGGATTTACGCTGGCCTGGTGCTTTTCGCCATCCAGCATTATCTCTGAGCGGGGCCAGACGATGGACAATTTCGATGATGAGACGCGCAACCTTGCAGCCACGGTACTTGAACGCTGCCGGGCGCTCGGCTGGAAAGCGGCAACGGCGGAAAGCTGCACCGGCGGCCTGATCGCCGGGGCGCTGACCGAAATCGCCGGATCGTCCGATGTCGTGGACCGGGGATTCGTTACCTATTCGAACGAAGCCAAAATGCAGATGCTCGGTGTTCCCTCCGAAACCTTGGCGGCGCATGGTGCCGTTTCGGAGCAGACCGCGCGCGCCATGGCACTGGGCGCACTCGCCAATTCGGATGCGGGGGTGAGTGTCGCCGTCACCGGCGTTGCCGGCCCGGGTGGCGGATCGGCCGAAAAACCGGTCGGCCTCGTTCATTTCGCCGCCGCAACGCCTACAGGCATCGTAGCCGATCACCGGATCTTCGAAGGCGACAGGGGGGCTGTCCGTCACCAAACCGTGCTGCACGCCCTCAGAATGGTGCTCTCCCGTACGGAATCGGCCAGCTAGGCCAGCACGGACAGAAACGCCTCGATATCGGCATCCAGCTCTTCCGGAGCCTCAAGGCCGACGCTGAAGCGCAGGAACAGATCCTCTCCGGCAACCTGCCCGACACTGCGGCTGTGCCCGATGGACATTGGCGCCACAAGACTGCGCGTGCCGCCCCAGGACGCGCCGATGGCGAAGGTCTTCAATGCGCCGAGCGCGTCATCCAGCTTTGCCAAAGCACCATCGGCCAAAATCACGGTAAACACACCGGCGGCACCGGTGAAATCACGCAACCAGAGAGCATGCCCCGGGCTGCTTTCCAGCGGCGGCCAGAGGATATCGGCCACGGCCGGATGATCTTGCAGGCGATCGATGAGCCGCTTCGCGCCTTCGGCCGCATGATTGAAACGCAACGCCATCGTTTCCATACCGCGCAGGACCAGAGCCGCATCGTCCGGCGAGACGCCAACCCCGATGCGGCCCATATAGGCCCGCACATCCAGCGCGACTTCATCGCTGGCAAAGGACATCGCCCCCATCAGCAGATCCGAATGGCCAGACGCATATTTCGTCAGGGCCTCGGTCACGATATCCACGCCGAGGGCAATCGGCTTGCAACCCAGCGAGGTTGCCCAGGTATTGTCGCACCCGACCAGCGCGCCGGCCTTATGGGCGATCCCGGTAATCGCCGGAAGATCCTGCACTTCCAGCGTGGTGGAGCCCGGCGACTCGCACCAGACAAGTTTGGTTTCAGGCCGGATGCGCCCCGCCAAATCTTCAAGCGAGGTTGGGTTGAAATATTCCGGTTCGATCCCGCACCGTTTCATATCCACGTCCGCAAGGGAGCGCATGGCGGGATATGAGGTATCCGCGATCAGCACATGATCTCCCGCTGACAGCAGCGCCATCGCCGCAACCGCGTTCGCGGCCTGTCCCGACGGCACCAGAAGCGTCCTTGCCGCCCCGGCGAGCCCGTTCAGCTTCGCCTCAAGCTGCCGTGTCGTCGGGGTGCCGTAGAGCCCGTAGGAATACCCGTCCGGGCCACGCTCACTGCGCGCCGCATAATCCGCCGCGTCCTTGAAAACGATTGTCGAGGCACGATGGACCGCTGGGGCCAAGGATCTATACCCGGCCTCGTTGACCTCGGGTGTCACAACGCATCGTGTCTGGTCTTTCATCGGAAACTCCATCTGCCGCTAATCAGACGTTAGACGGAGTCGACTTATCAAAAAAATACATATTTAAGGCCAGTTGATATATTTTAGTTATGCAATGTTGAAAAACCCTTTGAATTTAAGACAGGTGGAGATCTTTCACGCTGTCATGGTCAACGGAACCACCCAGCGCGCTGCCGAGGTGCTGCATATCTCGCAGCCGGGTATCAGCAAGGCGATCCAGGAGCTGGAACGGCAGCTCGGCTTCGCGCTGTTTCACCGGACCCGGCGGCGGTTGGTGCCGACGGCGGAAGCCCATTTCTATTTCCGCGAGGTCGAGGAATCCTTCGCCGCCCTCTCCCGCCTTCGAAGCGCCGCTGCCCGTATCCGCGATTTCGGCTCCGGCGAAATCCGCATTGCGACGCTTTCGGCCCTCAGCACCAATATCGTCCCCCGTGCGCTGGTCCGGTTCCGCAAACGCCATCCTGACGTATCGATCACGTTGCAGACGCACATGTCCTCGACCGTGAAGGAACTCGTGGCCGCCGGTCAGTTCGATCTGGGGCTGGCGGCGGACGAGATCGATGTTTCGGGTGTTGAGGCAGAGACACTTTCCAGGTTTCGCGGCGCCATAGCCTTGCCGGATGGCCATCCCCTGTGCCGCAAGGCGCATCTGGAGCCGCTGGACCTGAACGATCAGGACTTCATCGCACTGTCTCCTGAAGATACGACGCGTCAGGATCTGGAGCGGGTGCTGGACAGCGCCGGAAGCCGGGTCAAGACCGTGCTTGAGACGCCCTTTGCCAATACCATATGCGCCATGGTTCAGGCGGGGATGGGGATCGGCTTCATCAACCCGATCTGTGCCGAGCCGTTTCTGGGCAAAGGCGTTGCCTTGCGGCCCTTCGTGCCATCGCTGGAATTCCGCACCCTGCTCGTCCGGCCGCCGGCGGTACCGCCGTCACAGATCGTCCGGGACTGTATCGACGCTTTCAGGGAAGAGATTCTCGCGACCAGTGAAAACAGCACGTTTGATGAAGGTTCCTGAACACGCAGCACGTGGTCATAACGGAATCAAAACAAGAAACCTGTTTTTCAGTTAAATAACTGAAATTTTAGTTTAATTATATTTTTCAGGCAACTGCATGCTCACCCTCACTTGGGGCCATACAGCTCATGCGCCCGGGCTTCGAACGCGCCCACCATCCGGCGCACCGCTTCATTGAAGAACACCTCGATGATCTTCTGCAGCATTTTCGAGCGGAATTCGAAATCCACATAGAAATCGATCAGGCAGCCTTCGGGATGCGGCTCGAAGACCCAGTGGTTGTTGAGATACTTGAACGGACCGTCGGTATATTCGACATCGATCCGGTTCTGCTCGGGGCTGAGGGTCACCGTCGAGGTGAAACGCTCCCGGATCAGCTTGTAGCCGATCACCAGGTCCGCGACGATCCGGTTACCGTCACGTTTCCGTATCCGCGCGCCAACGCACCACGGAAGAAATTCCGGGTAACGCTGAATGTCTGCGATGAGGTCGAAAAGCTGCTCCGGGGCAAATGGAACAACCCGTTGTTCTGCATGGGTAGGCATCGGTGGGCTTATATCACGTCATTTGGACGCGGATACTGCCATTTCTGCAAGATCTGTCAGCGACAGATCGGCACGCACCCTTCCCCGCTCGCCGATAAGGCGCCGGTCGCGCTCCGCCCGCATCCGCGCGAAATCCTCATCCGCATGGTAGGAGGAACGCGTGAGCGGGGATGACGCCACCATCAGGAAACCTTTGCCGTAAGCCGTTTTCTTGTAGGCCTCAAACTCGTCCGGCGTGGCAAAACGGTCTATTACCGCGTGTTTCGGGGTCGGCTGCAGATACTGGCCGAGAGTGATGAAATCGACATCAGCGGAGCGCATGTCGTCCATCACCTGATACATCTCTTCCTTCGTTTCTCCCAAGCCAACCATCAGACCGGACTTGGTGAAAATCGTCGGGTCGAGCTCTTTCGCCCGGTCCAGAATCTTCAGGGAATGGAAATAGCGGGCACCGGGACGGATCGAGGGATAGAGCCGCGGCACGGTTTCCAGATTGTGGTTGAACACGTCCGGGCGGGCATCGACGACGATCTCCAATGCGCCATCCTTGCGCATGAAGTCCGGGGTCAGCACCTCGATGGTGGTCTCCGGCGACATCAGGCGGATCTTGCGGATCACCTGCGCGAAATGCCCTGCCCCGCCATCGTCCAGATCGTCCCGATCAACGGACGTGATGACCACATGGCGCAGGCCGAGCTTGGCAACGGCTTCCGCCACCTCGTCCGGCTCATGCGGATCGAGTTTGTCCGGTCGGCCCGTGGCGACGTTGCAGAAGGCACAGGCGCGCGTGCAGACAGAGCCGAGAATCATCATCGTCGCGTGCTTCTTCGACCAGCACTCGCCGATATTCGGGCAGGCCGCCTCTTCGCACACGGTGACCAGCTTGTGGTCGCGCATGAGCTGCCGGGTCTCGAGATAGACCTTCGAGGTCGGCGCCTTGACCCTGATCCAGGACGGCTTCCGCTTCACCTCGTTATCGGGGCGATGCGCTTTTTCCGGATGCCGGGCGGCGCCTATACGGGCCGTCTTGACGTCGCTCTCGCTCATTGCAGCTCTCTTTCCCGCGACCAGAGCACCTGCTCGATCGTGACGCGGTCGAAATAGTCGTCGGCGGAGATGACTTCTTCGGCGGTCTCGATGACCGCGTCCGCCTTCTTCCGGTGCTTGCCGCTGTCCGGGCCGTCCAGCGGGAAATTCACCTTGATGACCAGCTCCTGCGCAATATCACCTTCGGATTCCGCAGTACTCCGCACCAGAATGGCCGTCACGCCATCCAATACCTTGATCCGCTTCAGGTCCAGATCCATCAGTCATACCCGCATTCTGCAAGGCCGCTACGCGGCCGCAATCATTCTAGAAGTGGACCGCACGCCCATAAGCGTCAAGGACCGACTCGTGCATCATCTCGCTCAGGGTCGGATGCGGGAACACCGTATGCATCAGATCGACCTCCGTGGTCTCCAGCGTTTTGGCCACGCTGTAGCCCTGGATCAGCTCGGTCACTTCCGCGCCGATCATATGCGCACCGAGCAACTCCCCGGTCTTGGCGTCGAACACGGTTTTCACAAGACCTTCCGGCTCACCAAGAGCAATCGCCTTGCCGTTGCCCATGAAGGGGAAACGGCCAACCTTCAGCTCATACCCGGCCTCTTTCGCCGCTGCCTCGGTCAGGCCGACGCTGGCAACCTGCGGCTGGCAATAGGTGCAGCCCGGAATGCGCTTCACATCGAGCGGATGCACGTCTTTCAGGCCGGCGATTTTCTCGACGCAAATGACGCCTTCGTGGCTCGCCTTGTGCGCCAGCCAGGGGGCTCCGGCAATATCGCCGATGGCATAGACGCCCGGCTCACCGGTGCGGCACCACTCGTCGATCACGACATGGGTCCGGTCGACCTTCACCTTGGTGCCCTCCAGACCGAGATCCTCGACATTGCCGACGATACCGACAGCGGAGATCACCCGGTCAAAGCTCTGCTCGGAGGACTTGCCGCCCTTCTCGATGGTCGCCACGACTTCCTTGGCGCCGCGCTTGAGGCCTTTCACCGTGGCCCCGGTCATAATCTTCATGCCCTTCTTCTCGAAGGCCTTGTGAGCCAGGCCCGAGATCTCGGCATCCTCGACAGGAAGCACCCGATCCATCACCTCGACGACTGTAACGTCAGCCCCGAGACTATTGAAGAAGCTGGCAAATTCGATTCCGATAGCGCCTGACCCGATGACCAGAAGCCGCTTCGGCATGCTGTCCGCGACCAGCGCATGCTTGTAGTTCCAGACCAGCTTTCCGTCCGCCTCAAGCCCCGGCAGATCGCGGGCGCGGGCACCGGTGGCGAGGATGATATGCTTGGCTGAAAGGGTCTGCTTCTTCCCCTTCTCGTCGATCTCCACCTTGCCGGAACCGGCAAGTTTGGCCGCTGCCATGAAGACAGTCACCTTGTTCTTCTTCAGCAGATGGCCGACGCCCTGATTGAGCTGTTTTGCCACTCCCCGGGAGCGCTGCACGACCTTGTCCAGATCGAAACCGATATTGCCCGCACTCAGGCCGAAACTGTCCGCATGCTTCATGTGATCGTAGATCTCGGCG
>TARA_R110002051_G_scaffold65769_2_pt1 | contig 47891 bp, 47 predicted proteins | sample TARA_R110002051 | Tara Oceans TARA_R110002051 (sample SAMEA4397023) | marine metagenome | biome: Polar Biome; feature: [MES] marine water layer (ENVO:01000295) within the mesopelagic zone...; material: water (ENVO:00002006), including particulate matter (ENVO:01000060) such as...... | reverse complement strand
GGTCAACCTGCACGGCGGCGCGATCGCCCTGGGTCACCCCTTCGGTTGCTCCGGCGCGCGCATCTCCGGCACGCTGCTGAACGTGATGAAGCAGAATGGCGGTACTGTGGGGGTCTCGACCATGTGTATTGGTCTGGGGCAGGGCATCACTACCGTGTTCGAGCGTGTCTGATACGGTTGTGGTGTGACCAGAAACCGGGGCCTTGTGCCCCGGTTTTTGTTTGTGCTTTTTATTTAAGTGCGCTGATTGTTTGAGATAGGTGTCTGGCGCCGGCGGCCATGGGCCTGTGTTCGGCACGCTACAAGCCGTCCATGGGGCTCGTCGATGGCCATCCCTGGCCATCGACGGCGCTCACACAGGCCCATGGCCGCCGGCGCTGTTGTGCAGCGGAGCTACTGGGCGAAATTCAACGTCAAAAAACGGTAGAACGCTTTTGGCAGGATGCACTTTGTTGTGAGCAAAGGGTTCCGAGCGCCGTTGTGTGACCGTCGGTGCACAGGCGACCGCCATGGATGGCGGAAGTGCAGATAATGCAGGAGCAATTTTCTGCTGGTGCACCGACGAGCCCCAGGGATGGCCAGGAGCGTGTCACGCAACGGCGCTCGGGACCCTGCAGCCGATACGTAAGCGTCAGAATCACAACGTACCCAACTGAACTGAGTTATCAAAAAATTACACTAACCTGTTGAGCAAGCACAGAGTTATCTGCGCCATATATGAGGAGGACGACATGTCATTACGCCCAGGCCGTTATCGCCACTATAAAGGAAAGGATTATGAAGTTGTGGGCCTGGCGACCCACTCCGAGACGGAGGAGAAGCTGGTGGTTTATCGCACCCTCTATGGTGAGTTTGACCTGTGGGTGCGGCCCCTGGAGATGTTCGTTGGAACGGTGGAGCTTGACGGCGAGCCAACGCCGCGCTTTACCTTTATCAGCGAAGACGTGTAGGCTCTGGCTCCTCCGGGCAGTCTGAACATGGCATCTATTGCCGCTGCACCCATTATTGTCCCCAGGTTATTGCACATGCGGGCAATCCAGAATTAATAGCGCTAGGAATACAGTTACCCATGGGAAAAGCACTGGTCATTGTTGAGTCTCCAGCCAAGGCTAAGACAATCAACAAGTATCTTGGCAATGATTTCATCGTGAAATCGAGCATCGGTCATATCCGTGATCTGCCTACCAGCGGCAGCGGAAAGACCGAGAGCAAGCCCAAGGGTAGCCGCAAGGCAGCCTCAGCTCCCGAAGTGGACAAAAAGACCAAAGCACGCATGCAACTGGTCAAACGCATGGGCGTGGACCCAGACAATGGCTGGAAAGCGCATTACGAAATCCTGCCGGGCAAGGAAAAGGTCATCGAGGAATTGCGTCGATTGGCCAAGGACGCCGATACCATCTATCTGGCAACGGATTTGGACCGCGAAGGGGAAGCCATTGCCTGGCACCTGCGCGAATCCATCGGTGGTGACGAGAGCCGCTATAAGCGTGTGGTCTTTAACGAGATTACCAAGAAAGCCATCCAGGATGCGTTTGCCAAGCCAGGCGAACTGGACCTGAATCGGGTCAACGCCCAGCAGGCTCGGCGCTTTCTCGACCGTGTAGTGGGCTATATGGTCTCGCCACTGTTGTGGCAGAAAATCGCCCGCGGGTTGTCCGCAGGCCGCGTGCAGTCTGTTGCGGCCAAGCTGATCGTTGATCGCGAGCGCGAGATTCGTGCGTTTATCCCGGAGGAATTCTGGGAAGTTCACGCGTTGTTGAATACGCCACAAAGCCAATCCATGCGTTTTGAGGTCGCCAAACAGAACGGCGAAGCCTTCCGTCCGGTCAGCAAGGCACAAACTGACAAAGCCTTGGGGTTGCTCAAGGATGCCGATTACAGCGTTACCAAGCGCGAAGACAAGCCAACCAGCTCCAAGCCCAATGCGCCTTTTATCACCTCTACGCTGCAACAGGCGGCCAGCACACGGCTAGGCTTTGGCGTGAAGAAAACCATGATGATGGCCCAGCGGTTGTATGAAGCGGGTTATATCACCTATATGCGTACCGACTCGACCAATCTGTCAGCGGATGCGATTGGCATGGCGCGCGACTATATCGAAAAGAACTTCGGCGCCAAGTACCTGCCTGAAAAGCCTAATGTCTATAGCAGTAAAGATGGCGCCCAAGAGGCCCACGAAGCGATCAGGCCGTCGGACGCCAAACTCAAGACCGGCGACCTCAAAGGCATGGAAAAAGACGCTGAGCGGCTCTATGAGCTGATCTGGCGTCAGTTTCTAGCCTGTCAGATGACCCCTGCGCAGTATTTGTCCACCTCGATCACGGTTACTGCAGGTGATTTCGAGTTGCGCGCCAAGGGTCGTATCCTCAAGTTTGACGGCTATACCAAGGTTATGCCGCAGCAGGGCAAAGGCGGCGAAGATGAAGTGCTGCCCGACGTCAAGGTCAAAGACGTCATGGCACTGCAAAAGCTCGATCCCAAGCAGCACTTTACCAAGCCACCGGCGCGTTATTCCGAAGCCAGCCTGGTCAAGGAGCTGGAGAAGCGCGGCATCGGCCGGCCCTCTACCTATGCCTCGATTATTTCCACGATCCAGGATCGCGGTTATGTGTCGCAGAACAATAGGCGTTTCTATGCCGAGAAAATGGGCGATATCGTCACCGAGCGCCTGGCTGAAAGCTTCCCGAATCTGATGGACTACAGCTTCACCGCTACCATGGAAGAGTCATTGGACGAAGTAGCCCAAGGCGGCGTGGTCTGGAAAAAAGTGTTGGATGATTTCTACAAGGACTTCAGTCTTAAGCTGAGCGCCGCCGAGACTGCGGAGGACGGCAAGGGTATGCGCTCCAACGAGCCGACCCTGACCGATATAGCCTGTAAGGAATGTGGCCGCCCGATGATGATTCGTACGGCTTCCACGGGCGTATTTCTGGGCTGTTCCGGCTATGCGTTGCCACCCAAGGAGCGTTGCAAGTCAACAGTCAATCTGGTGCCCGGAAACGAAGTGGCCGCCGATGACGATGAGGGCGAATCGAGAGTGCTGCGTAACAAGCGCCGCTGCCCGATTTGTAGCACGGCGATGGACAGCTACCTGGTGGATGAGAAGCGCAAACTGCATGTGTGCGGTAACAATCCCGATTGCAACGGCTTCGAGATTGAGGAAGGGCAGTTCAAGATCAAGGGATATGATGGCCCGTTGATCGACTGCGACAAGTGCGGCAGCGAAATGCAGCTGAAGACCGGGCGTTTCGGTAAGTATTTCGGTTGTACCAATAGCGAATGTAAAAACACCCGCAAGCTGCTCAAGAGCGGTGAAGCGGCGCCGCCGAAGATGGACCCGGTAAAGATGCCGGAGCTCAAGTGCGAAAAGGTCGATGACGTTTATGTGCTGCGCGATGGCGCTTCGGGCATGTTCCTGGCTGCCAGCCAGTTCCCCAAGAACCGTGAAACACGCGCGCCCTTGGTCAAGGAACTGCTGCCGCATCGCGAGGAAATCGACCCCAAATACCACTTCTTGCTGGATGCGCCAGTCAAGGATCCTGACGGCTTGCCAACAGTGATACGTTACAGCCGCAAGACAAAAGAGCAATATGTACAGAGCGAAGTAGAGGGCAAGCCCAGTGGATGGCGCGCTTTTTATGATGGCAAGCGCTGGATCGAGGACGATGGCCGGCCGAAAGCCAAGGCTAAAGCCAAAGGTTGAGATGACAGAATATGGCCAATGAAGTTTATACCCGCACCAATCAGGCGCTGTTTTTTGCGCGCATGGCTATAGAGTCCTGGGCTGAGGCGGCGGAGTCCGATGCGGTTAATGCAATAAGCCAGGCGCGCTATCACCGTGAGCACGCCTTGTTCCACTTGTATCGCGGCGTGCTCGCCGTGACCCATGAAGTGGCTGACCGATATCGTTGGCCGCTAATGGATGCGCGTACTGTGGAACAGGTGTTAACGGTACCGGTGGCGGAACGTTTTCCTGGCCCGGAGCTGGCGGAATTGACCGAGTTGGCACAGGCTGGCGATAGCTGGCTTGGCCGCTTGTTATCAGGCTGGCAGCAATTGCAGCTGCCGCCTACGCCCGAACAGAGCAAACTGCAGGACACTGGTCTTATCGCCAGTAGCGCGGTAAGGGCGGCCCGCGAGTGGACTCTGGAAGACGCGCGTGAAGCTCATGCAGCGCTGACCGAGCGTCTAGGATGTTATCGCGAGGGCATGCTTGAATGGTAAGCCCGCGCTGCTACAGAGCACCGTCTGTGCTAGACTGCGCGGCCATTTAACAGGAGCCCGGACAATGCCTTCACCGTTTCTCGAAATAGTGGAATTGGCAGATGGCAAGGTAGCCTTGCGTCGTTCCGATGAAGACGCTGAGCCGCTGGTAGTCATCGAGTTTTCTGCCGATGCACGTGAGTACCTGCAGGGGCATCACATAGAAGTTGCCAAGGCCATGATCAGCGCCGGCATGCAGGTTGCCGGCCAAGTAATGGAAGACGGCGAGCCGCTGGACGAAAACCGCATTCTGCATTGATACGCATAATCTTTGTCTACCTGCCCGCAGGCGCCCGGCCAGCGCCAATCACTGGCGCGGCCTGAATAACCCGCCCTTGCTGCCTACAGCGTTTTCAGGCGGCCAAGCACGTATCCAGACGGATATTCAAACTGCGGCAGTGGCCATCACGTGCCGCGCGCGTCAGCAGGTTGCTGGTTATGCCCGCCTGACTAACGTCTGACATCCAGCTCACCACCGTGTGGCTACAGCCCAGGCGGAGCAGCTCACAGCACAGCTCAAGACCGTTCATGCCGCTTTTCGAGCGCACTATCAAGATGCGCTCGGGGTCAAGCCCTGCGTTGCGCAGCCACAGATGGCTGACGGCGGCGGGCGGATCAAGTAGCGTCAGCCAGCCTGGAGCTTGGGCCTGACTCAGGTCACGCAATACCGGTGCCAGCCATTGCAGGCATTGGCTAGGGGCGCCATTGAGTGCAATCTCGCTGAAGCCACTTTCAACCAGGGGCTCAGGCGTGGGTGTCCGGGCGGACTTGGTGCTGGTCGGCAAGGTGTAACGTGAGGCCATCAGCGCATTGTGAAACAGCTCTGCCTGAACCAAGGTGCCGGTATGACGAGGAGGACGGGAGGACTGCATATTTAACCCCTTTAGCGGCGAATAACGCCGACACTCAAACCTTCGATGGTAAGTTCCTGTTCGCCCAGATCAACTTCGATAGGGGCGAAATCCGGATTTTCAGCAAACAGCGAGACTTTGCGGCCCTGCTTGTGAAAACGCTTTACGGTGACCTCGTCGCCGATACGAGCCACTACAATCTGGCCGTTGCGGGCGACGGCCGTACGATGCACGGCCAACAGGTCGCCGTCCAGAATGCCGATGTCGCGCATACTCATGCCTTGAACACGCAGCAAATAGTCGGCACGTGGTTGAAAGAAGCCGGGATCTATCTGGCAGTGGTCTTCGATATTTTCCAACGCCAGAACGGGCGCGCCCGCAGCAACACGGCCAATGACCGGTAGCCGGCCTTCGGCCGCGTCGTCATCCTGGTCGGGCAGGCGAATGCCGCGTGAAGCCCCGGGAATCATTTCAATTGCACCCTTGCGGGCCAGGGCGCGAAGGTGATCTTCTGCGGCATTGGGCGACTTAAAGCCCAGTACCTTGGCGATATCCACTCGGGTAGGCGGGTAGCCGTTAGCGTCCATATATTCTTTAATGAAGGCCAGTATCTGCTGTTGACGTGCTGTCAGTTTTTGCATCCGATCCCACCTGTGTTTTTATACAGTAGCTGTGATTATATACAGTTGTTTGCATCGAGCAAGTCTATTGCTTGTAATTCCAGGTTGTTTTACAACAATGACTGGCCGAACGCCTGCTGATGGCCATGGCGCTTGACATGCACCGCGTTTGAAACGTATGTTTCAAACAATTGTTTATTCTGGATGCCCACACATGGCCCAATCTGAAACGGTAGAGCGCATTCTTGACGCCGCTGAGCAGCTTTTTGCCGAGAAAGGCTTTGCTGAAACATCGCTTCGTCTGATCACCAGTAAGGCGGGGGTTAACCTGGCCGCGGTGAATTATCACTTCGGTTCCAAGAAGGCGCTGATTCAGGCCGTGTTTGTGCGTTTTCTCAATCCCTTTGTTGCTAGTTTAGAGCAGGAGCTTGACCGTCATCAGCGCGAAGGTGATTTGGCGGGCCTTAGTCTTGAACAACTGCTGGAAATGCTGGTGCGCCAAGCACTGTCGGTAAAGCCACGCAGTGGCAACGATCTGTCGATTTTTATGCGCCTGCTCGGGTTGGCTTTCAGCCAGAGCCAAGGTCATTTACGTAAATATCTCAGCGAAGTCTATGGCCGCGTCTTTCATCGCTACATGCAGTTGGTGCTTGCCGCAGCGCCGCAACTGCCGGCGCTGGAGTTGTTCTGGCGGGTCCATTTCATGCTGGGGAGTGCGGCCTTTACCATGTCCAGCTTGAAAGCACTGCGGGCCATTGCCGAATCCGAATTTGACGTACACACCGGTATTGACGATGTGCTGAAGCTGATGGTGCCGTTTCTGGCTGCGGGCATGCGCGCAGATAGTGGTATGCCCTCCTTGTCGTCCGAGGTCGCAAGAAGCACTCGCCTGGAACCTGTCTGAGATCATCATGGTTCGCGCCATGGCTAGGTGAACGAGATGGCTGGCCCGCCAGTTAGCGTGCGCGATTGCTAGCGTTATTGTCGGCTGCCCAGTCATTATTGGATGCTTGCTCTATTGGATGTTTCCATATTGCATGTTCCCAGCAAATCCCTGATCCGTTATCGTGTGCACTCTTTGAACGGGGTGGCATATGGCGTTGGATCACATCCACATATCACTCACTGCGCAGCGCTTAATCGGGCTCAGCGCGGGAGGGGTAGTGTGCGACTTTCCGGTCTCTACCGCACTCAATGGTGCGGGCGAGCAGAACGGCTCTGGTTGCACGCCGCGCGGCCGGCACAGGGTGCGGGCACGGATCGGCGAAGGGCAGCCACCAGGCGCGGTGTTTATCGGTCGCCGGCCTACCGGGGAGATATGGACTCCTGAGCTAAATGCCCTGCACCCCCAGCGCGACTGGATATTGAGTCGTATTCTGTGGCTGTGTGGTGAAGAGCCCCTGATCAACCGTGGCGGCGACTGCGACTCGCAACGGCGTTATATCTATATCCATGGCACTGCCGATGACCAGCCTATGGGGATACCGCTTTCCCACGGCTGCATTCGTATGCGCAATCTCGATGTGCTGGAACTTTTCGATCTGACGCCTGCCGGATGTCAGGTCACCATTACCGAGCAGCCTTATTCTGCGCTGCCTCAGAACCCATAAGTTGTTGGAGACACCTCTGTTGAACACTGGCACCTTGATGCTCGATTTCGCCGGCACCACGCTCGACTCCTCTGATCGTCAGTTGCTCCGTCAGCCTGAAGTCGGCGGCATGATTCTGTTTGCCCGCAATACCGAGTCGCCCAGCCAGGTACGCGAGTTGATCAAGGCGGTCAGGGCGGTGCGTCCGGATATGCTGATGGCAATCGATCAGGAGGGCGGGCGCGTCCAGCGTCTGCGCCGTGATGTGCTCAAACTGCCGGCGCTAGGGCGTATAGCGGCGCTGGACGCCGAGCATGCCGAGCGTGCAGCCTTTAGCGCCGCCTGGTTGATGGCCTGGGAGATGCTGTCCTGTGGCATTGATATCAGCTTTGCACCGGTGCTCGACTTGGACTACGGTCGCAGTCAGGTCATTGGTGATCGCTCACTCGGCGGCAATCCGCAGCAGGTGATACGTTTGGGCCGTGCTTATATTGCCGGCCTGCATGCGGCGGGCATGGCGGCCACAGGTAAACATTTCCCTGGGCATGGTTGGGCTGAAGCCGATTCGCATTTTGCCTTGCCGGTGGATGAGCGTAGTGAAGAGGCGATTCGAGCCACCGACCTTGTGCCTTTCGCTGGTTTGGCCGCAGAGCTAGATGGCATCATGCCGGCGCATGTGGTGTACCCGGCCATTGATCCGCTGCCTGCGGGTTTTTCCCGGCGCTGGCTGCAGGATATTCTACGCAAGGAGTTGGGTTTCAATGGGGTTATTTTTAGTGACGACCTGACTATGGCCGGCGCACATGCGGTGGGCGGTATGCCACAACGGGTGGATGCGGCGCTGGCTTCAGGCTGCGATATGCTGCTGGTATGTAACGATCGCGCGGCAGCCGAAGAGGCACTGATCCATGCCCAGAAGCTTGTCATGAAACCGCCAATACATCTGGCTAACATGCTTTCCAGGCGGCAGCCGGGCGTTGATTACAAGGCCAACCCCGACTGGGCTGCCCATCTCAATGTGATGAAGGAGTTACAGCTGGTTTGAGTAATATGATGAACGAATTTGTTGAAAGCCTGCCCCTGGAACATCTGCCGCTGAGCAGTGAATTCTGGGTATACCAGGTATTTGCAATCATTTTTGCGTCCCTGGTGGTGGCCTATCTCGGCAAACTGGTGCTTGATCGCCTGGAGGCCCGGGCCGAGCAAACCCGAAGCGTCTGGGATGATGCGCTGGTGATCTCGGCACGCCGTCCGCTATGGGTGTTGATCTGGAGCATGGGTTTGCTCTGGGCAGCGCAAATCACCGCTGCGCAGATGGACGAAGACCTGGCAAGCGTGCTGGATAGGCTTCAGGACGTGCTGCTTATTGTGCTGTTGTGCTGGTTTCTGATGCGTATGGCGCAGCGGGTCGAGGACCGGCTGGTTGATCCGCGCTACCGGGAAAAGCCGATGGATCAGACCACAGTCAGCGCGATGGGTAAACTGCTGCGCATTTCGGTCTTTATCACCGCCGGCCTGGTGATCCTGCAAACGCTTGGCTATAGCGTATCCGGCGTGCTGGCGTTTGGCGGTATAGGTGGGATTGCCGTGGGGTTTGCGGCCAAGGATTTGCTCGCCAATTTTTTTGGCGGGCTGATGGTCTATCTGGATCGCCCGTTTTCTGTGGGCGAGTGGGTGCGGTCGCCGGACAAGGATATTGAAGGCACGGTGGAGCATATTGGTTGGCGGCTGACGCGGATCCGCACCTTCGATAAGCGCCCGATTTATGTACCCAATGCGATCTTTACCAGTGTGGTGCTGCAAAACCCCTCGCGCATGAGCCACCGGCGCATTTACGAGCATATTGGTATGCGTTATGACGATATCGCGCAGATGGAGCCGGTGGTAAAGGCCGTGCGCGAGATGCTCAAGGCGCACCCCGATATTGCCCAGGATCAAACCCAGATGGTGTATTTCGATCGCTGCGCAGCGTCCTCGGTGGATTTTTTCGTGTACTGCTTTACCAGTCCGGTATGGGCCGAGTTCCATCGAGTGAAGGAAGATGTGCTGTTGAAAATTTTGGCTATTGTTGATGAGCACGGGGCGCAGGTCGCCTTTCCCACCTCGACCTTGCATGTTCCTGATGGCCTTGCGCTGCGTAATCCGGCGCCGCGTGATAGACCAGAGTATGCGTCAGAACGATCAGGCGCAGAAATCACGCGTCATGAAGGGAGTCACGCATGAACGCATTGGCGATCATTGGCGGTAGTGGCTTGACCCGGCTGCCCGGCTTCCAGGTGACCGGTGAGTCCAGCGCAGACACGCCCTACGGCCCCGCTTCGACACCTGTGATAAAGGGTCTGATGGCAGGCCGCGAATTGTTGTTTTTGGCGCGCCATGGGGATCCACATCGGATTCCTCCGCATAAGGTCAATTACCGGGCCAATCTCTGGGCGCTAAAGCAGGCGGGCGCCGATGCGGTGTTGGGGATCAACGCGGTAGGCGGCATCCATCCGGCCATGGGGGTGGGGCATTTTTGTGTGCCCCATCAACTCGTGGACTATACCTGGGGTCGTTCAAGCACCTTCTTTGAGGATGATCTGCAGCAGGTCACGCATATCGATTTCACCCACCCGTATGATGAAGCATTGCGCCAGCGCGTGATTGGCATATTAGCCCGGTTGGGAGTGGCATACAGTGCTTACGGCGTGTACGGCGCTACCCAGGGGCCAAGGCTGGAAACTGCCGCCGAAATCAATCTGCTGGAGCGCGATGGTTGCGATATTGTCGGCATGACCGGGATGCCGGAAGCGGCCTTGGCTCGCGAGCTGGACCTGGCTTATGCGAGTTTGTCGTTGGTGGTCAATCCGGCGGCAGGGAAGGGCCAGGGTCTGATTACCATGGCGGCGATCGAGCAGGTCATGCAGCAGGGTATGGATCAGGCGCGGAACATCATCAGCCATCTGGTGGCCGCCGGCACCTGACCGGCTTCAGGCTCGTGGCTGGGCGCTCAGTTACGGCTGATACGGATCAGCATGCCCATACTCTGGTGATCCAGATAGTGGGTCTCGTTCAGCCGCAGGCGGCGGATCTGTTTGATTCGTTCGCTGACCAGTTCCCGCTCCTGGGTCTGGTTGTTGATCCAGGCGGTGATATCAACTTCAAGTAGGCGCTCTCGCCCAAGACTGATCAGCGCTTGCACCGGATACACGCCGTCCATTTCCTGACCTTCATGCACCGCAATCACCAGATTATTGTCGTCCGGTTGAGTCCAGGCCTGATGCAGCACCACCTTGTAACCCTGTGCACTCAATTTGCCTGCATCACTGCTCAGACGGTGGCGGCTGCTGTCCAGGATGCGTACGTCGCTGCGCGTGGTTTCGCCGAGCTTGGTCGCTTGGTCGGCCCAGCCGTAACTCGGGGCGGTGCCTGGCGTTAGTTGGGCAGAAGGCTGGGAAAAAATAACCAACTCCACCTGATAGTTGTTCTGGCTCTGCGCTTGGGCCAGCCCCATCCAGCCGCATAGAGTCAGAAGTGCCAGTAGTTGCAGGGAACGAAGAGAGATCATGGGCGTTTTCCTTTGCCTGGGGTAGGGGGTTGCGGTGTTTCCAGCCGTTCTATCAGTGCTTCTATTGTATTCAGGCGCAATTCGGCCGCACCCATGGGTGCATTGAATCGAAATAGCGTGGCACCTTCAAGCTTGTAACGGTTGGGTTGGTCCTGAATCAGTCTAACCAGGGTCATCGGGTCTACGCTGGTGTGGGCGGCAAATTCAAGTCGTCCGTGCTCCGGGCCTACGTCTACTTTGCTGATGCCCAGCGGCTCACAGCGCAGCTTCAGGGCGGTGACCCGGAACAGCGTTTTAGCGGCATCGGGTAGCAAGCCGAAACGGTCGATCATTTCCACTTGCAGGTCTTTCAACGCCTCGTCATCGGCGGCATTGGCAATCCGCTTGTAGAGGATCAGGCGGCTATGCACATCGGGCAGGTAGTCGTCCGGAATCAACGCCGGCAAGCGCAGGTTAATGTCCGGCCCGCCGCCCAGTGGTGTGTCCAGCTCGGGTTGCTTGCCCTGCTTGATGGCCTTGATCGCACGTTCGAGCATATCCATGTACAGGGTGAAGCCGATCGCTTGAATCTGGCCGCTTTGGCCTTCGCCGAGCAGTTCGCCAGCACCGCGAATCTCCAAATCGTGGGTGGCCAGGGTAAAGCCGGCGCCCAGGTCTTGAGCTGCAGCGATGGCTTCCAGGCGTTTTTCTGCATCGCTGGTGAGCTTCTTACCGTGCGGCGTCAGCAGATAGGCGTAAGCCTGGTGGTGACTACGGCCGACGCGTCCGCGTAATTGATGCAACTGAGCCAGGCCGAATTTGTCGGCGCGCTCGAGAATAATGGTATTGGCGTTGGGGACGTCGATACCGGTTTCGATGATGGTGGTGGTCACCAACACATTGAAGCGACGGTGGTAGAAGTCGCCCATGACCTGTTCAAGCGCGCGTTCCGGCATTTGCCCGTGGCTGATGCCGATGCGCGCCTCTGGGACCAGTTCGGCCAAGTCAGCAGCGCATTTCTCGATGGTCGAGACTTCGTTGTGCAAATAGTAAACCTGACCGCCGCGCAGCAGCTCACGCAGGATAGCTTCCTTGATTACCGGGGCCTGTTGCTGCATAACGAAGGTGCGTACTGACAGGCGCCGTGCCGGTGGCGTGGCGATGATCGACAGCTCGCGCATGCCCGACATGGCCATGTTCAGCGTGCGTGGAATCGGCGTTGCGGTCAGGGTCAATACATCGACCTCGCTACGCAGGGCCTTGAGCTGTTCTTTCTGGCGTACGCCGAACCGGTGCTCTTCATCGATGATCATCAAACCCAGGTCCTTGAACTGGATATCGCCCTGCAGCAATTTGTGCGTGCCGATCATGATATCGACCTTGCCCTCGGCCAGGTCTTCGGCGGCCGCCTTGATCTCTTTGGCTGATTTGAAACGCGACATGACTTCGACCTTGACCGGCCAATCGGCGAAGCGGTCACGGAAGCTGTTGAAGTGCTGCTGGGCCAGCAGGGTAGTGGGCACCAGCACTGCGACCTGCTTGCCGCCATGTACCGCGAGAAAGGCGGCGCGCATCGCCACTTCGGTCTTGCCGAACCCCACGTCACCGCACACCAGCCGATCCATCGGTTGCGATTTGACCATGTCCTCGATCACCGCCAGGATCGCCGCCTCCTGATCTGCGGTTTCCTCAAACGGAAAGGCCTCGGAGAACACTTGGTAATCGCGCTCTGGTGCGCTAAAGCTAAAGCCCTTGCGGGCGCCGCGGCGAGCATAGACATCCAGCAGCTCGGCCGCCACATCGCGGACTTTTTCGGCGGCTTTGCGCTTGGCTTTCTGCCATTGCTCTGAGCCAAGGCGATGCAGCGGCGCGCTGTCGTCTTCGCCGCCAGTGTAGCGCGCAATCAAATGCAGATTGGAAACCGGCACATAGAGCTTGGCATCGTCAGCGTAGGCCAGGGTGAGAAATTCGGCCTGCTGGTCTTCTACGGTCAGGTTCACCAGGCCAAGAAAGCGCCCGACACCGTGATCGATATGTACCACCGGGGCGCCCTCACGCAGCTCGGTGAGGTTGCGGATTACCGCGTCGCCCAGGTCAGTGGCTTTGCCGCGTCGGCGGCGCTGCATAACCCGCTGACCGAACAGTTGATTCTCGGTAATCAGCGCGACGGCGGGATGGCCGCAGAGCATGCTCTGATCAATGGCGGCGATGATCACGCCTGGCCGAGCCCCGCTGGCGACAAACTCGGGCCAGCTTTCTACGGCCTCAGGTTTGATGTCGATGCGCGTCAACAGCTCCAGCAGCGCTTCACGGCGGCCGGCACTCTCAACCACAAACAGCACTTTGCCTTCAAAGCCCTGAATAAAGGTCTGCAGCGCGGTTAGCGGTTGATCGAGGCGGTTGTCGATGGCCAGTTCAGGGCTAGGCTGACCATTGAAGTTGGTGGTGCCGGCTTTGGCGGGTAGCGGCTCCTGATGGCAGATGATCCGCGGGAAGTGCTTGATCTGCGCAAAGCAGTCTTCGATGCTGAGAAACAGGCTGGCGGGGGCGAGCAAAGGGCGTGTCTTGTCGACCCGCTGCTCTTCATAGCGGTGGCGCACATCCTGCCAGAAGTGCTCGGCGGCGCCTTCAATATCCGGCAGGCTGAACAGCAGAGTGTTGTCGGGCAGATAATCAAACAAGCTGCTCAGTTCATCGAAAAACAGCGGCAGGTAATATTCGATGCCGGGGGGCACCATGCCTTCGCTGAGGTCCTGGTAAACCGGACAACGCCGGTAATCGACATCGAAATGTTCACGAAAGCGCGCGCGAAAACCGGTCAGCGCCGATTTATCCAGCGGGAATTCTTTGGCCGGCAGCAGCTCAATGCTGGCCACTTTGTCGACCGAACGCTGCGAATCCGGATCGAAGGTGCGCAGGGTTTCGATTTCATCATCAAACAGGTCGATGCGGATCGGATCTGGGCTGCCCATCGGGAACAGGTCCAATAGCGCGCCGCGCACAGCATAGTCGCCATGCTCATAAACGGTATCGACACAGCGGTACCCGGCCGCATCCAGATTCAGGCGCATGCGCTCAATATCGAGCTTCTGGCCGACCTCCAGCATCAGTACCGAGCCACCAAGAAAGCTGCGTGGGGCTATGCGGTGCAGCAGGGTGGTCATGGGTACGACAAGTATGCCCTGGGTTACCTGGGGCAGCAGGTTCAGCGTTTTCAGGCGCTGGGAAATGATGTCCTGGTGCGGCGAGAAACGATCGTAGGGCAGCGTCTCCCAGTCTGGAAAGCTGAGTACCGGCAGGGCCGGTGAAAAGAATCGCAGCTCCTGCTCGAGTTGATCGGCGGAGGCCGTGTCGCGGGTGATCACCAGGCTAAGGCCGGCATGTTCAGCCGCCGCCTCGGCAATCGCCAGGGCCCGTGCGGCGCCAGCCAGATTGCCCCAGGCGCTTCTGGCCTGGTCGCGGGCGACCGGAGGGACGGAAAGAAGGCGCGTATTAACGGGCATAAAGCGAGGGTCTCTGTGCAAAAAGCCGATAGTGTACCCCTGTCTGCGGGACTGTGCCGCAGCGATGTGTTTTTGCCGGATGATTGCCTCAGCATGCTAACGGCCGCATAATATTGGCCCTTTAGATCCCAAGACCTGGAAGGAACAGTCGTGAACCAAGCCCAATATGAGCAATGCCTGGAAAACTGGACGGATCGTGAATCAACTGCCGAGGCGATGATTCCGCTGATCGGCCGCCTGTACCGTGAACATAACGTAGTGACCTCTATTTATGGCCGGGGTTTGGTTAATCGCTCTGTCATCAGCATTCTTAAGTCGCATCGCTTTGCCCGGCAGATCGATGACACCGAGCTTTCAGTGCACGATACCTTTCCTCTGATCAACGCGCTGCTCGACCTGAATCTGGGTCCGGCATCCATCGATTTGGCGCGTCTGGTAGACAAGTTCCGCAAATCTCCCGGCGACGACCTGGATGCGTTTTTGCGGTTAGAGCTGGCCAGCGTGATTGGCCACAAGGGCGAGCGTCGCCAGGGTCGTGATGTAGTTCTCTACGGTTTTGGCCGTATTGGCCGCTTGCTGGCACGCATCATGGTGGAGAAGGCCGGTGCCGGTGATGGTCTGCGTCTGCGTGCCATTGTGGTGCGCAAGGGCGCGACCAACGATCTGTCCAAGCGTGCCAGTCTGCTGCGCCGCGATTCGGTCCATGGTTCCTTCCAGGGCACTATCAAGATCGACGAAGAGAACAATACCCTGACGGCTAACGGCACGGTCATTCAGGTGATTTACGCCAGTGATCCCACCAGTGTCGATTACACCCAATACGGCATCAAGAACGCATTGATTGTTGATAATACCGGCGTATGGCGTGATGCCGAGGGTCTGTCCCAGCACCTGAAGTGCCCTGGTGCCACACAGGTCGTACTGACCGCGCCAGGCAAGGGCGATATCAAGAATATCGTGCATGGCATCAACCATGCTGCGATCACGCCAGAAGACAAGATTGTCTCTGCCGCCTCCTGTACCACCAATGCGATCGTGCCTATTCTCAAGGCGATCAACGACAAATACGGCATTGCCAATGGTCACGTTGAGACGGTTCACTCCTACACTAACGATCAGAACCTGATCGACAACTTCCACAAGGGTAACCGTCGTGGCCGCAGTGCTGCCTTGAACATGGTGATCACCGAGACGGGTGCAGCCAAAGCAGTTGCCAAGGCACTGCCTGAACTGGAAGGTAAGTTGAGTGGTAATGCTATTCGGGTACCCACGCCGAACGTATCGATGGCCATTCTGAATCTGAATCTGAATGCCGCGACCAATCGTGAAGAGGTTAATGAATACCTGCGGTATATGGCGCTGCACTCGGACCTGCACAAGCAGATCGACTTCACCAATTCTCAGGAAGTGGTTTCCACTGATTTCGTCGGCTCACGTCACGCTGGTGTGGTGGATGCCGAAGCAACCATCTGCAACGATACCCGGTTGATTCTCTACGTATGGTATGACAACGAGTTCGGTTACAGCTGTCAGGTCGTGCGTATCCTGGAAGATATGGCCCAGGTTAATTCACCGGCGTTCCCGGAGTATTGATCAGGCTGTACTTGGCTGTCAGGCAATAACAAAAAGGCGCTCCGGCGCCTTTTTTGTGGGCAGATGTGGGCGCCGTAAGCGCCTTTGCGGCGTTCAGTCCCCGGCTATCAGTCGCTTGCGCAGTTTGTCCGACAAGCCGTTCTCCCTGAGCCAGATACCCACATACGCGCGTGCCAGTTCTGCGTCATCCGTTTGAAATATCTCTTGGCCGTTGTACCTCAGACTCAGCGCGTGGTGGCGGTCCAGGGTTAGGCTGTAGCGATCGTACGGCTGGATGTCGGTAAAGGTGTCGTGCAGGCGCTCGATCTTCGGGCGCAGCTTGGCCAGCCTGGCAGCACCATGTTGGCGCTCCAGTGCTATCCAGGCAGCCCTGATCACGTCTGCTCGGTCAATATTTCGATAGTAGAAGAGCTCCAGGTGTAGCGGTGTCCCGGTCTCGGTAATGGTCTTCAGTGGCGCGCCTGCGGGCGTCAGCAGGGCGGCACTGTAAACATCTACAAACAGATATTTGAGTACGCTGGCATTGCGTAAGACCAGTTGCTCCCCATCGACCTCCAGGGTGTCTGGAAAATTGGCCTGGTCCAGGCGTTTGTTGCTCGCATCGGCGACCAGTGGCAATACGCATAGTAGGGCGATGATAACGACTCTTAGCATGGTCTTTTCCATCCCGGTAAAGCGTTATTACCGCCGCTATACGGTGAGGCGTCAATCTGATTGCCGCACCAATATGTAACAGCAGAAAACCTGAAAAAACCAAGTGCTTGAGTAGCATTGGCGGGCCATGATCTTTATACTTAGCGGGATTTTTGATGGGGGTTTGTGGTCCTTTCCCAATGTTTCCGCGTCTGTTGCCCAGAGCTGTTTCTTGGGATTTCCGTTTGCCGGATGCCGGCCCGCCCTTGACGATTCTAACCAGTGATTAGGCTATACGTATGATAAAAATCAAACGGGGCTTGGATCTGCCAATCACCGGCTCCCCCGAGCAGACTATCGAAGACGCCCGCCCTGCGCGCAGCGTCGCCATCGTCGGCTTCGACTACCATGGTATGAAACCGACCATGGAAGTGCAGGAGGGGGACCGGGTCAAACTTGGCCAGATCCTGTTCAGCGATAAAAAAACACCTGGCGTGATCTTTACCGCCCCGGCAGCGGGTGTTGTCAGTGCCGTGAATCGTGGTGATAAACGCGTTCTGCAATCGGTCGTTATCGATGTGGACGGTGACGAGGCGGTTAGCTTCGACGCTTATGACGCCGCTTCTCTCGGATCTCTGGAGCCACAAAAGGTTCGCGAGCAATTGATCCAGTCCGGACTCTGGACTGCGTTGCGGACTCGTCCGTACAGCAAAACGCCAGCGGTGGACAGCGAGCCCCATTCGATTTTCGTCACGGCCATCGATACCAATCCCTTGGCTGCGGATCCTGCGGTGGTGCTGAGCCACTACGCTGCTGAGTTCGAGAATGGCCTGAAGGTGCTGGCACGGTTAGGCAATATTTGGCTGTGCAAGGCTGAAGGTGCCAGTATCCCCGGCGAGAACCTGGATGGCGTGCGCAGCGAAAGTTTCGCTGGTCCGCACCCTGCCGGCCTGCCTGGTACACATATTCATCTGCTTGACCCGGTCAGCGAGACCAAGACCGTTTGGCAGATCAATTATCAGGACGTGGTTGCGATCGGCAAGCTGTTCACCGATGGCAAATTGTGGACTGAACGGGTTGTAGCACTCGGTGGACCTCAGGTTGAAAAGCCCCGTCTGCTGAGAACCCGCCTGGGCGCGAACCTTGACGAGTTGACTGCGGGTGAACTGAAGCAGGGCAGCAACCGCGTTATTTCAGGCTCGGTGTTTGGCGGTCGTCAGGCTCATGGTCCGGTTGGCTATCTTGGCCGCTTCCACTCACAGGTTTCGGTTCTGGCTGAAGGTAGCGAGCGGCAGATGCTGCACTATCTGCGTGCCGGCGTGGACAAGCACTCTGTCCTGAATGTGTTCGTCTCCAAGCTGAAGTCCAGCAAACTGTTCAATTTCACCACTACAACCAATGGCAGCCCGCGGGCAATGGTTCCCCTGGGGAACTATGAAATGGTCATGCCGCTGGATATTTTGCCCACACAACTCTTGCGCTACCTTATCGTTGGCGACACAGACATGGCCCAAAAGCTGGGTTGTCTGGAGCTGGACGAAGAGGACCTGGCTCTTTGCAGCTACGTGTGTGCCGGCAAATACGAGTATGGCCCGATTCTGCGCGATAACCTCGCCCTAATCGAGAAGGAGGGTTAAGCCATGGGTTTGCGTACATTTTTGGACAAGATCGAACATAACTTCGAGAAGGGCGGCAAGCATGAGAAGTTCTATGCCCTTTATGAAGCTATCGATACTTTCTTTTACCGCCCGGGTAGTGTGACCAAAACCACTGCTCACGTGCGTGACGGTCTAGACCTGAAGCGGATGATGATTACCGTGTGGCTGTGTACCTTCCCGGTGATTTTTTACGGGATGTACAACATCGGCTTCCAGGCTAACAGCATCTACGCTGCCAATCCCGAGCTGCTGGACGCTCAGGAAAGCTGGCGGATTGGTTTGATCGCCATGTTTGCCGGGTTTGATGCCGGGAGCCTGTGGGACAACTTTGTCCACGGTGCTGCCTACTTCTTGCCGGTCTATGCGGTGACCTTTATTGTCGGTGGCTTTTGGGAGGTGCTGTTTGCCTCGATTCGCAAGCACGAGGTCAACGAAGGTTTCTTTGTTACTTCAATCTTGTTTGCGCTGATCCTGCCGCCGGATATTCCCCTGTGGCAAGTGGCGCTGGGTATCAGCTTCGGTATCGTGATTGGTAAGGAAGTGTTCGGTGGTACCGGTAAAAACTTCCTTAACCCGGCGCTGACCGGTCGTGCCTTCCTGTTCTTCGCTTACCCTGCAGAAATTTCGGGTGACGCAGTATGGACTGCAGTGGACGGCTATGCCGGTGCAACGGCTTTGAGCCTGGCTGCTTCGGGCGGTATTGACGCGGTCGTCAACGGCGGTATCACCTGGCTGGATGCGTTTGTCGGCAATATCCATGGCTCCATGGGTGAAGTCTCGACACTGGCTATCTTCCTCGGCGGCGCCGTGCTGCTAACCACCAAAATCGCCAACTGGCGCATCGTCGCTGGCGTGATGATCGGCATGATCGCGATGAGCCTGCTGTTCAATCTGATTGGCTCAGAGACCAATCCGATGTTCGCCATGCCGTGGTACTGGCACATGGTGGTGGGTGGTTTTGCCTTTGGCATGATCTTTATGGCTACCGATCCGGTATCGGCTTCCATGACTAACCAGGGTAAATGGATTTTTGGCGCACTGATCGGCGTGATGGTTTTGCTGATTCGCGTGGTCAATCCGGCATTCCCTGAGGGTATGATGCTGGCCATTCTGTTTGCCAACCTTTTTGCTCCCCTGATCGACCATTTTGTCGTCCAGGCCAACATCAAGCGGAGGCTTGCCCGCCATGTCCAGTAAAAAAGAAACTGTCAGCCGCACCATTATGGTGGCGCTGCTGGTCTGTCTTGTTTGCTCCGTGGTGGTGTCTGCCGCAGCGGTTGCACTCAAGCCAGTGCAGATCACCAATCAACTGTTGGATAAGAAGCGCAATATTCTGTCGATTGCGGGCTTGCTTGAGGAGGGTGCTGATGTCGAGGCCCAATTCGAGAAAGTTACCGCGCGTTTGGTTGACCTGCGTACCGGCGAATTCAGCGAAGAGATGGATCCGCTGACCTACGACCAGCAGAAAGCGGCGAAGGACCCGGCGCTATCCGAGCGTCTTGCGGCTTCTGACGATATTGCTAGCATCCGTCGTCGTGAAGACTACGCGACTGTCTATATGGTCGAGAACGATGATGGCATTGAAACCATGATCCTGCCGATTCACGGTTACGGTTTGTGGTCGACGCTGTATGGCTTTATCGCGCTGGAAGGTGACTTGAAAACGGTTGTGGGTCTGGGCTTTTACCAGCATGCCGAGACACCTGGCCTGGGCGGTGAAGTAGACAACCCTAACTGGCGCCAGCAATGGACCGGCAAGGTGGTCTATGACGAAGACGGCGACGTCGCGGTGCAGGTACTTAAGGGCAGCGTGGACAGCAGCAACCCCAATGCCGAACACCAGGTCGATGGCCTGGCTGGAGCTACCTTGACCAGTCGTGGTGTTGAAAATTTGGTGCGGTTCTGGCTGGGTGAGAATGGCTTTGGCCCATTCCTCGACAATCTTGATGCAGGGGAGGCTTAATCATGGCTAAAGCAAGCGCCAAACAGGTGCTCTTCGAACCCATTTTCAGTAATAACCCGATTGCCCTTCAGATCCTGGGTATCTGTTCGGCACTGGCGGTCACCACCAGCATGAACGTGACGCTGGTCATGTGTCTGGCATTGACCTCGGTAGTGGCTCTGTCCAACCTGTTTATTTCGATTATCCGTACTCAAATCCCCAGCGCGATCCGTATGATCGTACAGATGGTGATCATTGCGTCGTTGGTAATCGTGGTGGATCAGGTGCTCAAGGCCTATGCCTACGACATCAGTAAGCAGTTATCGGTATTCGTTGGACTGATCATTACCAACTGTATCGTAATGGGCCGGGCTGAAGCCTTTGCCATGCAAAATCCGCCGCACATGAGCTTCCTTGACGGTATCGGTAACGGTCTGGGCTACAGTTTCATTCTCATTGTGGTCGCGTTTTTTCGTGAACTGCTCGGCGCTGGCAAGCTGTTCGGCATCGAAATACTGCCGGTCGTTAACCAGGGTGGCTGGTATCAGCCCAACGGTTTGCTGCTATTGCCGCCATCGGCATTCTTCATTATCGGTCTGATTATCTGGGCATTGCGTGCCTGGAAAACTGAGCAGGTGGAAGAGCCCGAATTTAAGATGGCGCCGCAAAGCCGCGCGTTGAAGGAGGTTATGTAAGCCATGATCGAACATTATATCAGCCTGCTGGTGCGGGCTATTTTCGTAGAAAACATGGCGTTGGCCTTCTTCCTTGGCATGTGTACCTTTATTGCCATCTCCAAGAAAGTGCAAACGTCGCTCGGCCTGGGTATCGCAGTGGTTGTGGTATTGACCATTACTGTGCCAGCCAACAACCTGATTTATACCTATCTGCTGCGTGACGGCGCGTTGGCCTGGGCTGGCTTGCCGAATGTGGATTTGAGCTTCCTGGGACTGCTCAGTTACATCGGTGTTATCGCGGCACTGGTGCAGATCCTGGAAATGTTGCTGGATAAGTTCGTGCCGGCCCTTTACAACGCTCTCGGTGTCTTCTTGCCGCTGATCACGGTGAACTGCGCCATTCTGGGTGCGTCGCTGTTCATGGTGGAGCGCGACTATTCCCTGGATGAAAGTATCGTCTACGGTTTTGGCGCTGGGGTAGGTTGGGCGCTGGCCATTGTTGCGCTGGCCGGTATTCGCGAAAAACTCAAGTACAGCGACGTGCCAGACGGTCTGCGTGGTCTCGGTATTACCTTCATCACCGTGGGATTGATGTCCCTGGGGTTCATGTCCTTCTCGGGCGTGCAACTGTAAACAGGAGCTGTAACTGATGAATATCGAAATCTTTTTGGGCGTCGGCATGTTCACCGCGATCGTATTGTCGCTGGTGGCTGTGATTCTGATTGCCCGCTCCAAGCTGGTGACCAGCGGTGATGTGACCATTGAAATCAATGGCGAGCGCACCATTACCGTTCCAGCCGGTAACAAGTTGCTCAATACCCTTTCGGACAACGGCATCTTCCTGTCCTCTGCCTGTGGTGGCGGTGGTACCTGCGCGCAGTGCAAGTGCATCATTGAAGAGGGCGGCGGCGAAATGCTGCCCACGGAAGAGAGTCACTTCACCAAGCGTGAAGCCAAAGAAGGCTGGCGTCTGTCCTGTCAGGCTCCGGTCAAACAGGATATGAAGATCGAAGTGCCGGAAGAGGTTTTCGGCGTCAAGAAGTGGGAATGTACCGTAGAGGCCAACCCCAACGTTGCTACCTTTATCAAGGAACTCACTCTGCGGCTGCCGGAAGGCGAGAATGTCGATTTCCGCGCCGGTGGTTATGTACAGTTGGAGTGCCCGCCGCACACCGTGCACTACAAGGATTTTGACATTCAGCCGGAATTTCGTGGTGATTGGGATAAATTCGATATGTGGCGCTTTGTCTCCAAGGTTGACGAGACGGTGATCCGTGCCTATTCCATGGCCAACTACCCGGAAGAGCGCGGCGTGGTCAAGTTCAACCTGCGTGTGGCGTCGCCACCGCCGGGCCGTGACGACCTGCCACCGGGCAAGATGTCGTCTTGGTGCTTTGCCCTGAAGCCGGGCGACAAGGTGACCGTTTATGGTCCCTTCGGTGAGTTCTTTGCCAAAGATACGGATGCCGAGATGGTCTTTGTCGGCGGCGGTGCCGGTATGGCGCCGATGCGTTCGCACATTTTTGACCAGTTGGGTCGGCTCAAGAGCAAGCGCAAGATCAGCTTTTGGTACGGCGCTCGTTCGCTGCGTGAAGCCTTCTATGTTGAAGAGTTTGACAAGCTGGCACAAGAGAATGAAAACTTCGAGTGGCACTTGGCGCTGTCAGACCCGCTGCCTGAAGATAACTGGGAAGGCCCGACCGGCTTTATCCATAATGTTCTGTTAGAGAACTACCTCAAGGATCATCCCGCGCCTGAGGATTGTGAGTTTTATATGTGTGGGCCGCCGATGATGAACGCATCGGTGATCAAGATGCTGCAGGATATGGGCGTAGAGCCAGAAAATATCATGCTTGATGACTTTGGCGGCTAGCATGCTACTGCGCGTCATCCGGCCCGTTATCGCTGTTGCTATGGCAACAGCCCTAACGGGCTGTTTCAATTCTATGGAGCCGGTTTCGGAAGTGACCGGCGCGGCCATGGGTAGTACTTATTCAATCAAGTGGGTCAATGCCGAGGGCGTTCCGGATACGGCAACGCTACACGGAGAAATCGAAGCGCTGCTCAGTGATTTTGATGCGGAGGTATCTACCTGGCGGGATGATTCGGATCTGGCTCGCTTTAACGCAATGCCTGCCGATAGTTGCGCTGAGGTGCCGACATCGTTGCTGGAACTGGTTGGCTTGGGGCATATACTGGCTGAGGACAGCGGTGGTGATTTTGATCTGACGGTGGGGCCGCTGCTGCGAATCTGGGGTTTTCATGGTGGCAACGGCAGCCAGGTGGTGCCTGATCCAGAGGAGCTGCAAGCTGCTCTGGAACAAGTAGGTCAGCGTCATTTACAGGTTAACGGCACGCAGTTGTGCAAGTCAGCCAACGTCCAGGTTGATGTCAGTGCTATCGCTGCGGGTTATGCAGTGGACAAGGTAGTCGATCATTTGCTCTCCCGTGGTATCAATAGCTATATGGTTGAGATTACTGGCGAGCTCAAGGCAGCAGGGGTCAAGCCCGATAATACTCCGTGGAAGATTGCAATCGAGGAGCCGCGGGATGATCAGCGCATGGCCCATCTGATTGTCGCGCTCGATGGGCAGGCGGTGTCGACTTCGGGTGACTATCGCAATTATTTTGAATACGAAGGCAAGCGTTATTCGCATACCTTTGACCCGAGTAGCGGCAGACCAGTGATGCATGAGCTAGCGGCAGTGACCGTGCTGCACAATTCTGCGGCGACGGCTGATGGGTTATCAACGGTGCTATTGGTTAAAGGGCCCGAAAAGGGCTGGGACTATGCTTTGGAGCATGAGGTGGCTGCGCTCTTTGTTGTGCGCGATGGTACCCGTTTTGTTTCCAGGGCTACCCCCACATTCACGGCTCTGACGAAGAGCGAGGAGTAGATCATGGTTTGGGTTTTGGCGTTTTCATTAATGGTGCTGATTGTGATCGGCATGTCGGTCGGCGTGATGATGGGCCGCAAGCCCATTGCCGGCTCCTGCGGTGGGATTGGCGCGACGGGTGTGGATAAAGCCTGTGGTATCTGTGGAGGTGATGTCACCAAGTGTGAAGAAACCAGCACCAATGCCGGAATAGAGCCACGCAAGCCGAAGAATCTGGGCTATGACGCGACCAAGGTCGACTAGCTGTAAAACGCCATACGTGTCAGTATCCCGTCGAAAATCATAAGGAAATCAATGCATGGCTGTATATAACTACGATGTTGTGGTGCTGGGTTCCGGCCCGGCGGGTGAGGGCGCTGCGATGAATGCAGCCAAGCATGGCCGCAAGGTGGCTGTGGTGGAAGAGCGGACCATGGTTGGCGGCAACTGCACTCATCTGGGGACCATTCCCTCCAAGGCATTGCGTTATTCAGTCAAGCAGATCATCCATTTCAATACCAACAAGATGTTCCGCTCGATTGGCGAGCCGCGCTGGTTTTCTTTCCCTGACGTGCTGAAAAGCGCTGAAAAAGTCATGGCCAAGCAGGTCACCTCGCGCACCAGCTATTATGCGCGCAACCGCGTTGACGTATTTTTTGGCAAGGGCAGTTTTGCCGATGAACATACCATCGAGCTGGTCAACCGCTCCGGCGTGGTGGAAAAGCTAATTGCAAAAGAGATCATCATCGCTACCGGTTCGCGGCCATACCGCCCGGCCGATGTGAACTTCAGCCACCCACGCATCTATGATAGCGATACCATCCTCAAGCTCAACCATACCCCACGTACGCTGATTATCTACGGCGCAGGGGTTATCGGCTGTGAGTATGCGTCGATTTTTTGTGGCCTTGGGGTCAAGGTTGACCTGATTGATAACCGTGACCGCCTGCTGAGCTTTTTGGATGACGAAATCTCCGACGCCCTGAGTTATCACCTGCGCAACAACAGTGTGTTGATTCGGCATAACGAGGAATACGAGAGCATCGAAGGGTTGGACAAGCGTGGCGTGGTGCTGAATCTGAAGTCCGGCAAGAAACTCAAAGCCGATGCGTTGCTCTGGTGTAATGGTCGTTCAGGCAACACGGATGGCATGGGGCTGGAAAATGTCGGTTTGCGCCCGAATGGTCGCGGTCAGTTGAGCGTCGATGAGAACTACCGTACCGAGGTGCCAAACATCTATGCGGTGGGCGATGTTATTGGCTGGCCGAGTTTGGCCAGCGCTGCCTTTGATCAAGGTCGTTCGGCAGCTGGTAATATTGTCAGCAACGACGCCTGGCGCTTTGTTGATGACGTGCCTACCGGGATTTATACGATTCCGGAAATCAGCTCGCTGGGCAAGACCGAGCGGGAGTTAACCGAGGCGCAAGTGCCCTATGAAATCGGCCAGGCCTTCTTCAAGAGCATGGCCCGAGCGCAGATTACCGATGAGCCGGTAGGGATGCTGAAGATTCTGTTTCACCGCGAAACCTTGCAGGTGCTGGGGATTCACTGCTTCGGTGACCAGGCGTCGGAAATTGTGCATATCGGCCAGGCGATCATGAACCAGGAAGGGGAGGCCAATACGATCAAGTATTTCGTTAACACCACCTTCAACTATCCGACTATGGCGGAAGCTTATCGCGTCGCCGCGCTGGATGGCTTGAACCGGTTGTTCTGAGGTATTGGCAAGCCTGCGCATTAAAAAGCCCTGCTATGCAGGGCTTTTTAATGCCTCTAAATCAGGCGGGTGCTTTGGCCAGGGTCTCTACAGCCAGCTGCGGGAAGTCGGTGATGATGCTATCGACCCCCATCTCCACCAGGCGCTGCATTAATGCGGGCTCGTTTACCGTCCAGACTGAAACGTGGAGGCCGTGCGCCTTGGCGCTGGCCACACGCTGGGTCGAGCAGAGCTTCCAGTTCAAGATCAGATAGTCGCAACCATAGCGCTTGCAGCTTTTGATCCAATCAATCAAGCCGTATTCTTCCACTAACCCGGTGGGCAAACCGAAGCTGCTATCGCGCGCGGTTTTCAATAGTGTCCGGCTGCTGGATGTGAGCACGACTTTTTCCTGCAAGCCGTAGCGGGTGACCAGCTCGGTGACCGCGTCGAGCACAATACGCGACTGCCCGGCGGAGCCGCTTTTGACTTCCAGCTGGTAATGTTCGAATTCCGGGCAAGTAGTGAACAACTGCTCCAGGCTGGGTATCGGGCACTCTTCGGGCCAGGCCGGGCCGCCACGGCGCGCATCCATCTGCATCAGCTCGGCTGCGCTGTGATGCGCTATCTTGCCGCGCAGGCCAGTGGTTCTGCGTAACGTCGGGTCGTGTATGACCATCAGTTGGCGGTCGGCAGACAGGTGCAGGTCGAGCTCCACGCGTCGCACGCCCGCATCCAGGGCTCGACGAAAGCTCGGCAGGGTATTTTCCGGCGCTTCGCCCCGGGCGCCGCGATGGCCGTAAATCAAGGTCATAGGTGAGTGGTCATAGGGTGTCAATTGCCCTGGCGCCGATGCTGGCGGACGCTGTGAATAACATTGTCGTGTTCAAAATAGACGCTGAAATCAGCGTAGTCCCAGCGGCTGATAGGGGGCTGGCCAACTGGCGCATGGCGGTTGGCAGGTTCGCCGTAGCGCTGACGCACACTGCTGCTGTTCAGGCCGCGCTGAGGTAGCTGCGCTGAGGCCTGAGCTGCCTGCTGGCCTAACGGGATGACCAGTGTGTCCGCTTGCACCGTTGGCGAGGTTAATAGCAGAAAGCCGGCGAGGGCGGTGGAAGACATAATTGTGCAAGACGTTATCCAGATCGATTTCATGTCGGCATCCCTTCGGTGGTTTTAGCGGCACGGATTTCCTGTGCCTGTTTTTGCAGAATATGACGCGCCAGCAGCTGGCGTTGTGCATCACTCAGATTGTCAAAGCTGACGCCCAGCTGCCACTGGCCGGTGTCTTGTTCAGCCTCGCAGCGGATCACCCTGGCGGGCAACACCAGCCCCAGGAGTGAGGGCATCAGCACCATGCGCAGCATCAGCCAGGAATCTAGGGCGTAGGCCTGTGGAGAACTGAAAGCCATGCCCCCTTCGCTTAAAGTGACCTCCTGGGGCTCGCTCAGATCCCCAGTCAACTGCATGGCGAGCGCCTTGCCAACCAGATCAACGCGTTTGTTAATTATCTTCAGATAATGGGCGAGGGCTCGGTCACGCTCAGCAATTTGCCGGAGCAAATGCTGAGATTCATAGTCCAGCATGTGCAGGTCGCTGAGCAGACTAAAAAGAGGAGACTCGTCGTCCTGCGTCTCCTTGTTCAGCTCGGGCCCATCGATTGGCTTGACCTGCAGCGCCATTTGGTCACGGATGCGAAAGAAATCCCGTTTTTCGTCCGTCTCGCCATCATCTGTGTGCATGACATTACTCGCAATAAGCTGGTCTGAAGCGCTGAACAATCGCCTGGAATCAGTGTAACATGCAGTCCGAACCGTCACTCAACAGGGCAATGCCCATCAGGTAACCGGTATTTCATGTTCAGACCTTTGCCTTTCTTTATTGGCCTCCGTTACACCCGGGCCAAACGCCGCAATCATTTCATCTCTTTTATATCACTGATCTCCATGCTTGGCCTCACTCTGGGGGTCATGGTCATGATCCTGGTGCTGTCGGTGATGAATGGTTTTGACCGTGAGCTACGCACCCGCATTCTGGGTATGGTGCCGCACGCGACCATCAGCTCCGAACAGCCTATGGATGACTGGCAAACGCTGGCTACGCGGCTTGAGGAACATCCACAGGTAATCGCTGCGGCGCCGTTTATCCAGCTGCAAGGCATGTTGACGCATAACGGCAGCGTGGCTCCGGTACTGGTCAATGGCGTCATACCTGATGCCGAAAAGCATGTTTCGATCATCGAACAGCACATGACCGAAGGTGCGCTGAGTGATCTGCAGGATGGCGAGTTCGGCATCATCATTGGCGAGCTGATTGCCAAGCGTTTTGGTGTTCAGGTTGGCGACAAGCTGACTTTTGTTTTGCCGGAGGCGTCGGTGACACCGGCGGGTGTATTTCCGCGGCTGAAACGCTTTACCGTGGCGGGCGTATTCAAGGTCGGGGCTGAGCTCGACAGCTCTCTGGCGATGATTCACGCCGGGGACGCCGCGCGACTGTCGCGTTGGCAGCCGGGCCAGATGCAGGGTTTGCGGGTCAAGCTGGATGACCTGTTTCAAGCGCCCAAGGTCGCCTGGGATTTGGCGTTGACCCTGCCGGGCAATTATTACGCGCAGGACTGGACGCGCACCCACGGCAACCTGTTTGCGGCGATCCGTATGGAGAAGACCATGATCGGTCTGCTTTTGTTGCTGATCGTGGCGGTAGCCGCGTTCAATATTATCTCCACGCTGGTGATGGTGGTGACTGACAAGAAATCTGATATCGCCATTTTGCGTACGCTGGGGGCTTCTCCGGGCACCATCATGGGTATCTTTATGGTTCAAGGTTCGGTCATTGGCGTTATCGGTACACTGGCTGGCGGTGTTCTCGGGGTATTGGCAGCGTTAAACGTGTCGGCCATGGTCGCCGGGCTGGAAAGCCTGTTCGGTGTTCAATTCCTCAGTTCAGACGTGTATTTCATCAGCTACCTGCCCTCACAGTTGATTTGGAACGACGTAGTGCTGATCTGCCTGACGGCGCTAGGTATGAGCTTTGCTGCGACCCTGTACCCCGCCTGGCGGGCCTCGCGAACCGAGCCGGCGGAGGCTTTGCGTTATGACTGAAGTGGTGCTGGAATGTCGCCAGCTGAGTATGGAATATGCTATTGGGCCGCAGCGTTTGCGGGTGCTGGACTCGATCAACTTGCGCCTGGTTGCTGGCGAACGAATAGCGATCGTCGGGAGCTCGGGGTCCGGCAAAACGACCCTGTTGAACCTGCTGGGCGGGCTGGATACGCCCACGGACGGTGAGGTCTGGTTGGCAGGCCGTCAGATGTCTGCGCTCAAGGAGTCCGAGCGTGGTCAACTAAGGAATACCGGGCTGGGCTTCGTTTACCAGTTCCACCATTTGTTAGCGGAATTCACTGCGTTGGAAAACGTGTGTATGCCTTTGCTCATAGGCCGCACGCCGATTAACCAGGCGCGGGAGCGGGGCATGGAAATATTGCGCCGCGTTGGCTTGACCGAACGTGCCGGGCACAAACCTGCGGAGTTATCGGGTGGCGAGCGTCAGCGGGTGGCCATTGCCCGGGCGCTGATCAATCAACCAGCTTGCGTACTGCTGGACGAGCCCACCGGCAACCTGGATCAAACCACGGCCAAGAGTGTCCAGGAGTTGATGCTGGAGTTGAGCCAGAGTCTTAATACCGCCTTTATGGTGGTGACCCATGATCTTGCGTTGGCCTCGCAAATGGACCGTGTACTGACGCTCAATCAAGGGCATCTGGCCGCATTAGAGCTCTAATAAATTGGAGCTCTAGTAAAGCTGGAGCTCGATAAGGCAAGCGTCACCTCTCCAATGTGCTGACTAGGTACGCTGAACAGCATCCGCCCTGGATCCGAATCAGATGTGCCGACGGCGTCGCAATTTGCGCTTTTGCCAGTTGCGCCCCACCCATATTCGCCAATACAACATGGTCGCAGCGTAACCGACTGCGGCTAATACGGTACCGACCAGCAGCGCGCCGAGTAGCAGCGGTTGCCAGATATGGTGTATTTCCGACATCAGCCACGTCAGTGACAGCTCCATAGGCATGCTGCGTTCGGGTGCGCCCAGGAGCAGAGTGCCGATCTTGTATTGGGTGAAGAACACAGCTGGCATGGTAATCGGATTGGTCAGCCAGACCAAGCCGACTGAAATGGGCAGATTGGCGCGCAAGGGCACGGCGATAGCGGCCGACATCAACATCTGCATTGGGATCGGTAACATGGCCACGAACAGTCCTATGGCAATGGCACGAGCGACACTGTGCCGGTTGAGGTGCCATAAGTTTGGATCGTGCAGCATGGTGCCCATAAAGCGCAGCGACGTGCTCTGCTTTATGCGTTCAGGGCTAGGCATGTAGCGTTTTAGGAGCCTACGCGGCATCGCGGATGTTCGACCTGAGAAATGTGCACCAATTATGCATGGAATGTCAGGGCGGCACTACTGCCTGACGGCAAAGGAGATGCACAGAGCGTGAGTTTTTTATCCTCGCTTGCCAGCCGATTCTTGGCTTTGTTGCTCGGGCTGGTGTTACCACTGGCATGGGTTTCACTGCCACCTCTCCCGTGGCTGTTGCTATTGAGCTTTTTGCTGCCCGCGATCGGTCTGTGCCGGCCTCCTGGCCGGCATGTGGCGCTGATCGGCGCAGGCTTCGTCTGGGCCTGTCTGTTCCATCACCAACAACTGGAGCAACGCCTGCCGGCGGAGTTGGATATGCAGACGGTGGTGTTGGAGGGCCGTGTCCATGGTCTCCCAGAAGCGACGGATACGGGCTGGCGTTTCATGCTACGCAATGCGCGTATAGCGGATACCGGCGAACCTCTGCCGCCGATCCGAACACACTGGTATTCAGGTGAGCAAGTGTTCCCGGGTGAGTACTGGCGATTTCATGCACGGCTACGGCGGCCCAGAGGACTGGCCAATCCAGGGCGTTTCGATTATGAGGCCTGGCTTTACGCCAGAGAGATTGGCGCTTTGGCCAGCGCGCGCAGCGGCGAGCTTCTGGCGCTGCCGCACAGTGCGGGGCTAGGACCGGTGCGGGCCTATATCCGGCAGCGGCTGGATGCGGTGTTTGCCGACACAGCACAGCGTTCTCGGCTCGCAGCCTTGGTGGTCGGCGATCGCAGCGTATTGAGTAAGGCCGATTGGCAGGTGTTGCAGGCCACGGGCACCAGCCACCTGATGGTCATTTCCGGGCTGCATGTGGGCATGCTCGCCGCGGCCGTTTTTGCGCTGGCGTCACTGCTGGGCCGTATAGGCTGGTTACCCGTCCCCTGGCCGCGGATATGGCTCGCGGCACCCCTGGCGATTGTTGCTGCGGCTGTCTATGCCGGGCTTGCTGGCTTTGCCGTGCCGACGCAACGGGCGTTATTGATGGTCGCGCTGGTATTGCTCGCGCGGTTGGTATATCGGCAGCCGGGACCCTGGATATTCTGGCTTATGGCGATATGTGCGGTCACCTTGTTTGATCCCGCTGCACCCTTGCTGGCTGGCTTCTGGCTATCTTTTATGGCGGTGGGTTTGCTGGTTCTCGGCATGCACGGGCGCTTGCAACAGCGAGGGTTGTGGTGGCGTTGGGGGCGTGCGCAGTGGGTGGTATTTATCGGTCTCTGGCCATGGCTGTTGCTATGGGGCATGCCGGGCAGCGTGATCGCGCCCTTGATCAATGTGCTGGCGATTCCCTGGGTCAGTGTGCTGGTGGTGCCAGCCGGATTGCTTGGTACTGGATTAGAACTGTTGTTCGGCTTTTCCTGGCTGCTTGTGGCAGCCGATCAGGCACTGGTATGGCTGTTCGATAAACTGGCCTGGGCCGCACAGTGGCATATCCCCAGCTACCTGGCTTTCCCCGGCTGGATCAACTGGTCTTTGGGCACGCTGGCGACCCTGGCTTTGCTAAGCCCGCTGGCCAGGTTGCTGTGGCTGCCGGCACTCGTGTGTCTACCGGTGATGCTTCACAATCCCCAGTCTCGCCCTGAGGAGCAGCAGTTGTGGGTCACCGTGCTGGATGTTGGGCAGGGTTTGGCAGTGCTATTGCAAACCCGGGACCATAGCTTGCTTTATGATGCGGGCGCGCGCTTGTCCAGCGGGTTTGACCTGGGTGAGGCGGTAGTCCACCCAGCCCTGGTAGAGCTGGGCGTCAAGCGCCTTGACGGGATGCTGATCAGCCATGCGGATAATGACCATGCCGGAGGTGCCATGGCTCTGGTCAGCCGCTTGCCGGTAGCGCAGGTATTGGCCGGCCAGCATGAATCGCTGCCGGACGCGCTGCAGGCCAGAGCCTGTGTTCCGGGTGAATCGTGGCGCTGGAATGGTGTGACCTTTGCGGTGGTTTATAGCGCTCCGCCGCCTGCGCCAGCCAACGAGCGCTCCTGCGTATTACGTGCCGGCGTGGGCCGGGCGAGTGTCTTGTTGCCAGGTGACCTGGGTATTCGCGGCGAGTACCAGATGCTGCGTGAGCCACTCGATGCTCAGCTTCTTATTGCGCCACATCATGGCAGCCGTAGTTCATCGTCCTACGCCTTTATCCGTGCGGTAGACCCGCGCTGGGTGGTGTTCAGCGCCGGGCATGGCAATGCATTTAACCATCCACATCCCAAGGTTGTGGATCGCTACCGCGAATTGGCTGTGGAACCTGTTTATACTAGCGCCTCGGGTGCGGTGCGTTTCGTGTTGGACGACGCACGCGGCAGCTACTGGAAATGGTCCTGGCGTGAAAAGGCTCGGCGTTTCTGGCATGAATAACAAGATTGCGCAGGCAGGGCTAGGCGCTGTGCTAGAGTTAGCCATCATTTGGGGGAGGGAACGCGTGTGTGGGAATTGATCAGTGCGGGCGGCTGGCTGATGCTGCCGATAGTATTATTTTCAGTGGTGGCTGTCGCCATCGTGATAGAGCGTTTGTGGACGTTGCGCCTGGACCGGGTCGCACCTCCCAGCTTGCTCGGCCAGGTCTGGCGTTGGGTCAAGGACGGTGAGCTTGACGCGGCAAAGCTGAAAACCTTGCGGGCCGACTCGCCGCTGGGTGAGATTCTTGCTGCAGGGCTGGCCAATTCAAGGCATGGCCGGGACATCATGAAAGAGTGCATTCAGGAAGCCGCTGGCAAGGTCATCCACGAGCTGGAACGTTACCTCAATACCCTGGGTACCATCGCCGCGATCACGCCGCTGCTCGGTCTGTTGGGTACGGTCATCGGCATGATAGACGTGTTCAGTGCCATCATGATTCAGGGTACGGGTAATACGGGCGTTTTGGCTGGTGGTATCTCCAAGGCGTTGATTACCACCGCCGCCGGTTTGACCGTGGCTATCCCTGCGCTGTTTTTCCACCGCTTTTTTGTCCGCCGGGTAGAAGAGCTGGTGATTGCCATGGAGCAGGAAGCGACCAAGCTGGTAGAGGTTATGCAGGGCAATCGTGAAGTAGAAGGCGCTGAGCAGCCAGTGAAGGTGTCGCATGTTGGCAGCACACGCAAGGGAGCCTGACTGTGAACTTCCGACGCAAGAAGGCTGACGAGGCCAGCGTAAATCTTACCCCGCTGATTGACGTGGTGTTTCTGTTACTGATTTTCTTCATGGTCTCGACCACCTTTACCCGCGAAACACAGCTCAAGCTCGATCTGCCGCAGGCCGCGTCCGGCGAGCAGGCCGAGAGTACCGCTGGGCAGCAGATCGAGTTGGTCATATCGGCTTCAGGCGACATTGCCATCAACGCAAAGGCCTTGGCCGCGCCCTCGGTTGATACTCTGAAAACCGCGCTGCAACGTGAGTCTGCAGGCGATACCGAGTTACCACTGATCATCACTGCCGATGCCCAAACTCCGCACCAGGCGGTGATTATGGCCATGGATGCGGCTGGCCAGCTGGGCTTTACCCGGCTGCGGCTGACCACCAGTGAGATGGAGGCGGGCGATAGCCAGTGAGTGGTTTTTCTCTGGAGCAGTTCATGCTGCGGGCCTGGTATCAGTCAAGCCCGTGGCTGAGGTTACTCAGACCGCTTTCCGTGCTCTACGCGGCGGTCGCTAGCCGTCGTCGTCAGCGTTTTCTTAGCGACCCATCCCTGGTCTGGCGAGCCCCTGTTCCGGTCATTGTGGTGGGTAATATCACCCTCGGAGGAACCGGCAAAACCCCTATGTGCATTTGGCTTATATGCTATTTGCAGTCGTTGGGTTTGCGTCCTGGCGTGATCAGTCGCGGTTACGGCGCCAATAAGGTGGTGGGCTTTCCGCACTTGATCGCCCCGCTGATTGACCAGCCTGGGGAGGTAGGCGACGAGCCGTTACTGATCGCTCGCCGCTGCGCTGTACCTGTGGTCATTGATCCCGATCGACCAGCCGCAGCGCGGCATCTGTTGGCTAATGCGGATGTCGACGTGATCATCAGCGATGATGGTTTGCAGCACTATGCGCTGGGCCGAGATGTGGAAATTCTAATGCTCGACGCCGCCCGGGGCCTGGGTAATGCTCGCTGCCTGCCGGAAGGGCCGCTGCGCGAACCGGCTCGGCGGCTGGCGTCCGTGGACCTGGTCGTGAGCAACGGCTTGGCGGCTGACACGGCGGGCACTTTTGCCATGCAACTGGCGCCGACCGAGTTGGTTAATTTGCGCAGCGGTGAGCGTTTGGCGCCCCAGAGCTGGCGGGCGGGCAGGGAGGTCGAAGCCATTGCCGGGATCGGCAACCCGCAGCGTTTTTTTAGTACCTTGGAAGGGTTATCCTTGCAACCACACGGGCATGCTTTCCCGGACCACGCACAGTATACGGTAGACAGTTTTGCCGCTTGTGACCCGGCCAAGCCACTGATCATGACCGAAAAGGACGCCATCAAATGTGCCGGCTTCGCGCGGGATAACTGGTGGTATCTGAGTATTGATGCATCGCTGGGCGATGCGTTTGTTTCAGCTTTGCAGCAGCGGCTTGATGGACTGCCGGATTAACGCTGCGGCGCTGAGCCCCCCAATTGCTTTCAGGAGTTGTCTGATGGATCCCAAATTGCTTGATATTCTCGCCTGCCCGTTGTGCAAGGGGCCTCTGGTGCTTAATGCTGACAAGACCGAGCTCTGGTGCCGTGCCGACGGATTGGCTTTTCCGGTGCGTGATGGCATACCGGTGATGTTGGAGAGTGAGGCAAGGGCGCTGGACGCTGATGAGCGGTTGGATCGCTGAGCATGTTTCACGTCATCATTCCCGCCCGGTTTGCTTCAACCCGCCTGCCGGGAAAGCCATTGCTGGATATCGTCGGCAAGCCGATGATCCAACACGTTTGGGAGCAGGCATGTAGAAGCAACGCGGCCAGTGTCACCGTAGCCACTGACGACCAACGCATTGCCGATGCCTGTGCCCGCTTTGGCGCCGCGGTGGTACTGACGCGCAGTGACCATCCCTCGGGCACCGATCGTCTGCAGGAAGTGGTAACCCAGCTGGGGTTGGCGGCCGATGCTTGCGTGGTCAACGTGCAGGGCGATGAGCCGTTGATTCCGCCAGCCCTGATCAATCAGGTGGCAGCCAATCTCTTGGCTTATCCCCAGGCGAGCATGGCTACCCTGGCTGAGCCGTTGGCGGATCTGCAAAGCCTGTTCAACCCCAATGTGGTCAAGCTGGTCACCGATCAGCAGGGGTTCGCGTTGTACTTCAGCCGCGCGCCGATGCCCTGGTGTCGGGATGCCTTCGGCGAAGAGCCAAAGACGCTGCCTGTGGATGTACCCTTCCGCCGGCACATAGGTCTCTACGCGTATAAAGTCAGTTTCTTGCATGATTATGTCACCTGGCCGCCGAGCCCTCTGGAGCAGGCGGAATCGCTTGAGCAGCTGCGAGCGCTGTGGTTTGGTTGCCGTATTCAGGTTTCAGACGCCTGTGAGGCACCTCCAGCGGGTGTGGATACCCAAGCGGATCTGGAGCGTGTGCGGGTACTGTTGGGGGCACCATGACGCGCATACTTTTTGTCTGCCTTGGCAACATCTGCCGCTCACCCACGGCTGAAGGGGTCTTCGCCAGTCAGTTGCAGCGCAGTACCTTGATGCATGATGTGTGCATCGACTCGGCTGGAACCGGTGGGTTCCATACAGGTGAAGCGCCAGACCGCCGAGCTAGCGCTGCCGCGCTGCAGCGCGGTTATGACATTCGGGCCCTGCGTGCCCGGGCAGTGGTTGACGAGGATTTTGAACGCTTCGATCTTATTCTCGCAATGGATCAGAGCAATCTGAACAATCTGCGCGCTCGCGCACCAGCGCAGGCGCGGGCACAACTACATTTAATGATGGACTTTGCGTCTGGTGACTGGCCCTGCGAAGTGCCTGATCCGTATTTTGGTGGTGATGATGGGTTTGAGCGCGTGCTCGATATGCTCGAGGCTGCTAGTTGCGGGTTACTCGAACAGCTGGCAAAACCTTCATGCTGAAGCTGACCGAGAACGCAGATCTGCAGGCACTCAATACCCTGGGTATCCGTGAGCAGGCTCAGCATCTGGTTTGCGTCGAAAGTGAGGCGGAGCTGCGCGCGGCGCTGGCATTGGCCCAGGCGCAGAACTGGCCGATCACGTTACTCGGCGGCGGCAGCAATGTGTTGCTAGCCGGCCCGCTTCCAGGCCTGGTCATCGTCATGCGTAGTCGCGGCCGGCGCATTGTGCAGCGCAGCGCTGAAGGTGTGGTGATCGAAGGCGAGGCGGGTGAAAACTGGCATGCACTGGTCAACTGGTCGTTGGATCAGGGGTTGTCCGGACTGGAAAATCTGTCATTGATCCCGGGTACACTGGGCGCCGCGCCGGTGCAGAATATTGGTGCCTATGGCGTCGAGCTTAAAGACAGCTTCGACAGCCTGGAGGCGTTGGACCGGGAAACCGGTCAGGTGCAGCGTTTCACCCGGGTAGACTGCCGCTTTGCCTACCGCGATTCCCTCTTCAAGCAAGCAGCGGGGCGTTACGTTATCCTCCGCGTTCGTTTGCGTCTACGCGCTCAGCCGGTACTGAAAGTGGATTATGCGCCCTTGGCGGCTGCATGGCAGGCCACCGGCCTGCAGCGTCCCGATGCGCGGGTGGTAAGCGCACTGGTCTGTCGCATACGCAGCAGTAAGCTGCCGGACCCCGCGCTTCTGGGCAATGCCGGGAGTTTTTTCAAGAACCCGCTGGTGTCTGCAGCCAGGTTAAACGAGCTGCTCGCTAAACATCCGCAACTGCCGCATTACCCGCAGCCTGATGGGCAATTCAAGGTGGCGGCCGGGTGGATGATAGAACAGGCTGGCTGGAAGGGTTATCGAGTCGGCAATGTGGGTGTTCACAGTGAACAGGCTCTGGTTCTGGTCAACTTCGGCACTGCCCGCGGTTGGGAGGTGTCGGCGCTGGCGAATAACATCAAACAGGATATATTGATGCGCTTTGGCGTGGAGCTGGAGATGGAGCCGCAACGGATCGGCTGATGCTATCGTTAAGCTCCGCACACTAAATAGGTGGCATAAAAAAAGGGATGCTTGCGCATCCCCTTTTTTTGCTCTGAACCTGCTTATCGCGGGTTCTTGTCGGCATCCTCAGACGAATCAACTTTCACTTCGTCTTGAGCTTTCTCTGCCGCGTCCTCTTGCTCTGCTGCATCACTCTCGGGCTCGATTGCCAGCGCGGCTTGTTCTGGTGCTGAGGTTGCGCGGGGCGCTTCCTCTGGCTCCACCGCAGTGGCAGCAGCGTCAGTCTCGACAGCAGGCTGTGGTGTTTCTGCTGCGACATCTTCTTCGATAACGGCCTCTTCTACCTTTGCCTCTGGCTCTGGCGCGTTCTGAACGACAGGCGTTACTGGCTCGGCTTCTGCCTGTTCGGCAAGTCGTTTGGCTTCAAGTTGGCGGCGGCGAATTTCCCGCGGATCGTTATAGGCTCGACCGCTTTCCGTTATGGCAGGGGTCGGTTCAGCTGGTACTTCGCTGACCGGCTCCACGGTCACTTCAGCAACCGTTTCTACAACAGTCTCCACAACAGTCTCTGGCTCCGGTGCAGGTGCTACCGGCGTTTCTACTGTGGTCAGTTCGGTAGTGGTTTCGTTAACAGACTGGGTAACGGGGGCGACGGTTTCGGTTGTTTCAACGGCTACGGGTGTGACGGTTTCCGGCGTAATTGCCTCTTCGGGTGTTTCAACGTGCTCGGCCTCGGCAGCCTGCTGCTCGCTGGGTTGTGAGTGGCTGAAGGCTTCCACCGCATGCTCAATCGATGCTTCGAGTTCGGCAGCAGCCTGGGTCAAGCCGGCTTCTACCTGCGCGTTGATCTCACCGTCGTCGGCTTCAGGCGCAACTGCGGCAGCCTGTTGCTGGCTTTCTAGATCGGGCAGTGCAGCGGTAGCCGCGACAGCGGCGATCGCAACCTGGTTTGGCTCGACATTAGCGTCGGCTTGCTCAGCTTGCTCGCTGTTTTGTTCGCCATCGGCATTCAGGGTTTCGTCCTGATTGACACGGCTGCGACGGTTGTTGCGGCGGCGCTGGCTATTGCGTGAACGCCGCTTGGGACGCTCGCCCTCGTTACCTTCTTCCGTGACATCCTGACTTACCTGCTCGAGATCAGTGACCTCCTCGGTGGCCAGCTTTTCTTCAGTGCGGCGCGGGCGGCGTTCGGTTGGTGCCTCGCTGCGCGCTGGGTTAGTGGCTTCCTGGTCCGCTTGGCGTACTTCGGTGCTTGCTTCTACAGGTCCGCGTCGACGGCGACGGGTGGTCGGCGCTTCTGTAGTAGGAGCGCTGCTGCTGTCAATGGCTGCAGCGGGTGGCAGATCGCGTTTCTCGGTCTGTGGCTCATTGCGTGGTGCCTGCGTTTTGCGCTCGGGGCGCTCGGCGCGTTCAGGCTTGTCGGCACGCTCATTACGCTCAGGCTTTTCCGCGCGCTCGGGACGGTCGCTGCGCTCATTGCGTGGGCGGCGATTGCGGCTATTGCGGCGCTCGTCGTTACGCTTGTTGTCGCGGTTGGCTGGACGGCTTTCGGCCTTGGCTTCCGGCTTGCTGGCTTCGGTGCTGACAGGCTGCTCGTCGCTGGCAAACAGGCTCACTAGTGATTTGATCAGACCCTTGAAAATGCCCGGTTGGGCTTCCTGAATAGCCTGGGCTGCTGCGGCCACTGGAGAGGGCGCAGGGCGCGAAGGGGCAATGGTTTTGACCGCTGCTTCCTGACGCACAATGGCTTTGGTCTGGCTGACCGGCGCAGGTTCTTCAGCGACGATCTCACTGCTCATGGTGTAGCTGGTTTCGCCGTTTAGCACCGACTCGTGATCATCACGCAGGCGTTGCACGTCGAAGTGCGGTGTTTCCATATGTTCGCTGGGCAGGATCAGCAGGCGGACCTTGGTACGCTCTTCAGTCTTGGCCAGCGCATCGCGCTTCTCGTTGAGCAAGAAGGTGGCGACGGCAATCGGCACATGTGCACGGACTTCGGCGGTACGTTCCTTGAGGGCTTCCTCTTCAATTAGACGCAGCACGGACAGGGACAGGGATTCAACGTCGCGGATGGTGCCACGGCCATTACAACGTGGGCAGACGATGCCGCTGGTTTCACCCAGGGACGGACGCAGACGCTGACGAGACATTTCCAGCAGTCCAAAGCGCGAGATGCGGCCCACTTGCACACGAGCACGGTCAGCCTCGAGGCTTTCTTTGACGCGTTCTTCTACGGCGCGTTGGTTCTTCGCCGGGGTCATGTCGATAAAGTCGATGACAATCAGGCCACCGATATCACGCAAACGTAACTGGCGGGCGATTTCTTCAGCCGCTTCCAGGTTGGTTTGCAGCGCGGTTTCCTCGATATCAGCACCTTTAGTGGCGCGCGAGGAGTTGATGTCTACCGATACCAGTGCTTCAGTGTGATCGATGACGATGGAACCGCCGGAAGGTAGCTTCACTTCGCGTTCGAAAGCGGTTTCGATCTGGCTTTCGATCTGGAAACGGTTGAACAGCGGTACGGTGTCTTCGTACAGTTTGACCTTGCTCGCGTACTGCGGCATGACCTGGCTGATAAAGTTCAGCGCCTCTTCCTTGACCGTTTCGCTGTCGATCAGCACTTCGCCGATGTCCTGGCGCAGGTAGTCGCGGATTGCCCGAATGATAACGTTGCTTTCCTGATAGATCAGGAACGGGGAGGGGCGTTCGGTAGAGGCGCCTTTGATCGCGCCCCAGAGCTGAAGCAGGTAATCCAGATCCCATTGCAGTTCTTCGGCGCTGCGGCCCAGGCCAGCGGTACGGACAATCATGCCCATGTCGGCGGGTACGTTCAGGCTGTTGATGGCTTCACGCAGATCGTTGCGCTCATCGCCTTCGATACGGCGCGAAATACCACCGGCGCGCGGGTTGTTAGGCATCAGTACCAGATAGCGGCCAGCCAGACTGATAAAGGTGGTCAGGGCGGCGCCTTTGTTGCCACGCTCTTCCTTGTCTACCTGGACAATGACTTCCTGGCCTTCACGTAGTACTTCCTTGATATTGACGCGGCCTTCAGGCTGCTTGGAGAAGTATTCGCGGGAGATTTCCTTGAGAGGAAGAAAACCGTGACGATCAGAACCGAAGTCGACGAACGCGGCTTCGAGGCTGGGCTCGACCCGGGTGATCCGGCCTTTATAGATGTTGGCTTTCTTCTGCTCACGGGCTCCGGATTCAATATCCAGATCGTACAGGCGCTGGCCATCTACCAGGGCGACGCGCAACTCTTCGGGTTGAGTTGCGTTGATCAGCATTCTTTTCATGAAGTACCGTTGTGTTTCCAGTGCTCCCGGATTACACAATGACGGCACCTGCGACTCTTATGTCAGGTGTCAGGCGTGTTTCTGCTTGGGCCAACCTTGCCCTGGTTCAGAGTGGTTATCACGGCCTGAGCAGTGACAACCGCGTCTGTCTACGGCGAGTACAGAGAAACTATTTCAGAAAACCTTCAAAGACGGGCTGGCGTGATCTGGTCACAGCACGACCTGGTGAATAATCCTGGCCAGAGATGCCGGCATCGGATGGTGTCTTACCACCGGCAGAAGATCAGATCGCCTGCTGGCATGTTCAAAGGTTCCTTCGGGAGGAATCAGCCGGACTGGGAACGGGGACACATAAATGGCACGTATCTACGCTCGTCACATGATCCTGAAGCTGTGCATCTCCACCTAACACAAACCCATCTTAATCGGGTGCCGCTCATCGTCATGCGGGGAGCGGGTTTATATTCTGGCTGCCACATGGCAACCAGCGTGTCGATCAATAAGGCCGCCTGGCAAGTTCTATAATAGCCTGGCGAGGCCTCTATATCGGTGTTTCTGGGGGCTGCGGCATCATTTTGTGCTAGCGGTTTCCCCGGCTGCTTGTTACGCAGCTCGTCCGAATATAACAGCATTTTTTAAGTGCTTCAATTGCAAGAAAAAATGTATCATGCGCGGATGAATACAAGTACCTCCGATATGCCCCCTAAAGTCCAGATTGATCTGATTACCGAAGACCAGGCCGGTCAACGTATCGACAACTATCTGCTGACCCGCCTCAAGGGTGCACCGCGCACCTTTGTCTACCGCATTCTGCGCAAGGGCGAGGTGCGGGTGAATAAGGGCCGGATTAAACCCGAATACCGGCTTCAGGCAGGCGATAACGTACGCATTCCACCGGTCAGATTGCCCGAGCCGAACGAGCCAGTATTGGTCGGGCAGGGCATTTTGCAGGCGTTGGAAACTAACATTGTGTATGAGGATAAAGGCCTGATTGTGGTCAACAAGCCAGCGGGTCTGGCTGTACATGGCGGCAGTGGGTTGAATTTTGGCGTGATCGAAGCCATGCGTCAGCTGCGTCCCGATTGCCCGCAACTGGAACTGGTGCATCGCCTCGATCGGGATACCTCCGGTTGCCTGATGATCGCAAAAAAACGCAGCATGTTGCGGCATTTGCACGCGGCTTTGCGCGGCGATGGGGTGCGCAAGCGTTACCTGGCTCTGGTGCGCGGGCACTGGCCCGCCACCACCAAGCGCGTACATGCGCCTTTGCAGAAGAACAACCTGCGCTCCGGGGAGCGGATGGTCGAGGTTAATCCAGAGGGTAAGGAATCTTTGACCGAGTTCAGCGTGGTCAAGCGCTTTGGCGATTTTGCCACCCTGGTCGAGGCGCGCCCGATTACCGGGCGCACCCATCAGATCAGGGTGCACGCCCGGCATGCAGGCCACCCGATTGCCGGTGACCTGAAATACGGTGATGACGACTTTTCCCAGCAGATCCGCGAGATGGGTGGTAAGCGGTTGTTTTTGCATGCCGCCTCGCTGACAACTGAGCTGCCGGATGGTACGCGCCTGGAGGTGGCTGCAGAGCCAGGCAAAATGTGGGATGACGTGCTGAGAAAACTCGCTAATGTCTGAGATTCGAACAATTATTTTTGACTGGGATGGCACGCTGTCGGACTCCATCTCACGCATTGTCGAATGCATGCGTGGCGCCGCCGAGCTGATTGACGTGCCGTTGCCGGCAGAGCAGCAGGTCCGCGATATCATCGGCCTTGGCTTGCCGGAGGCCGTAGCTGTTCTGTTTCCCGGTATTGATGATCCTGCGCTGACGCGCCGCCTTACCGAGGCGTACAGTCAGTTTTTTGTCGCGCAGGAACACACGCCGTCGCCTTTGTTTGATGGCGTGTTGGAAGCTTTGGCGGATTTTCGGCAGGCCGGCTACCAGCTTGCCGTGGCGACCGGAAAAAGCCGGCGCGGGCTCGATCGGGTACTTAAGTCACATGATCTGACGAATTTCTTTGATGTCACTCGTTGCGCCGATGAGAGTCTGAGTAAGCCGCACCCACGGATGCTCGAAGAAATTCTCAATCATCTGGAAACCCCTGCCAGCCGGGCTGTGATGCTCGGTGACAGTGAATATGATATCCGCATGGCGCATAACGCCCGGGTCCGTGCGGTGGCTGTCAGTTACGGTGCGCAGTCCCGCGAGCATCTGTTGCAAACCCGGCCGGAGCATTGTATTGATGCTTTCAGCGAGTTCCATCCTTGGGTTATGTCGTCAACGAACTCCGCACCCGTCAGCAAAACTATCTGTGTCCCCGTCAGTAGAGGTTAGAGCATGTCATCGGATAAGTGGACCGAGAGTCCTCAGCAGGATCGTGAGCAAACTCGGGAGGCGGCATTGAAAAGCCGTGAAGACCGTAAGGCCTGGGAGCTTCTGGAAAAGGGCTTGCTGGCGTCGGTGCAGGAGCAGCGTCGCTCGCGGCGTTGGGGTATTTTTTTCAAGACGCTGACATTTGTTTATCTGTTCGGCGCGATCATGCTGTTTTCTCCATTTTCCTCGTTGGATCGGGCCAGCTCGGCTAGCAAGCCGCACACCGCTGTCATCGAGCTGCGCGGGATTATTGCCGATCAGCAGGAGGCTAGTGCAGATAATCTGGTCACCAGCTTGCGTAGCGCATTTGAGGACGACAAGACACGTGGCGTCATTTTGCGCATCAATAGTCCGGGCGGTAGCCCAGTACAGTCTGGCTACGTATATGATGAAATCAAACGCCTGCGTGCTTTGTATCCAGACAAGAAAGTTTATGCGGTGATCACTGATCTGGGTGCCTCTGGCGCTTACTATATCGCTGCCGCTGCAGACGAGATCTATGCTGACAAGGCCAGTTTGGTGGGTTCAATTGGTGTGACGGCCGCCGGGTTCGGTTTTGTCGATACCCTGGAGAAGCTCGGTGTCGAGCGGCGCACCTATACGGCGGGTGAGCACAAGGCATTTCTGGATCCCTTCCAACCAGAAAAGCCGGAAGAGCGCGCGTTCTGGCAGGACGTTCTGCAAACCACTCATCAGCAGTTCATTGCGCAGGTAAAAGCCGGCCGAGGGGATCGTCTCAAGGAGCATCCGGATATGTTCAGTGGTCTGGTCTGGTCTGGGGAGCAGGCCGTGGAGTTGGGCCTGGTTGATGGGCTGGCCAGTACCTCGGCGGTGGCGCGGGATATTATTGGTGTGGAGGAGCTGGTTGACTTTACCCATCGCGAGTCGCCCTTCCAGCGCTTCTCGCGCCAGCTGGGTACGAGTATCGGCAATACCCTGGCAACGCACCTGGGTTTGAGTGCGCCAGTGCTACGCTGAGGTTGTGCTGCTCAGGGTAGATCGACCCCTTCCTTTATAAGCATGTCACACAGCCTGATCAATGGAAGTCCGATCAGGCTGTTGGGGTCATCGCCGTGTAGTGCATGAAAAAGCGTAATGCCTAGCCCCTCCATCTTGAAGCTTCCTGCGCAATCATAGGGCTGCTCCTTTAATAGGTAGCGCTCGATGCGCTCTGCGTTCAGCGTCCTGAATACCACTTCGAAGGGTTCGACTACGCACTGGCTTTCACCACTCTGGCTATTAAGTAGGCACAGTGAGGTGAGAAAAGTCAGCGTCCTGCCGCTGCATGCTCGTAGTTGCTCGCGCGCTGCCTGGTGAGTGCCCGGCTTGCTAACGGCGGCGCCATCCAACAGCAAGACCTGGTCAGAGCCGATTAGCAGGTGTTGTGGATACTGGTGAATCAGCGCCGACGCTTTGGCTTGGGCTAGGCGCAGGGTCAGTTGTCTTGCGCTTTCGCCGAGCTTCGGCGTTTCGTCAATCTCAGGTGCGGCCCAGTTGAAGGGCAGGTCCAATCGTTCGAGCAGGGCGCGTCGATAGGGCGAGCTGGAGGCGAGTACAATGGGCAGCATGCTATTGACCTGACTAGGGAGTGGAGGCTGCATTCTAACCCCGGCACCCGGGGTTGTGATTAAACTGCAAATAGTTTTGACAGCGGGGCGCATGATGCCTAGAATTGCGCGCTTATGTCTGGACCCATACCTGCACACATAGAGCCACGCAAGCTGGTTGACCGCGAAATCGTTCTGAAAGGAACCGTTGCTGCCGTCAAGATGCCACGCCTGAGTGCCCTGTTGGACGCTCCTGCCGGGGACGTTCAAGTTGAACTCGCTTTTGCGCGGGACGAGCAGGGTATTGCTACCCTGCACGGACACTACCAGGTCGAGGTAGCACTGATTTGTCAGCGCTGCTTGGAACAGGTGGTGGTACCGCTTGATAGTCAGTGTGACGTGGGTTTTGTAACCAGTGACGAGGCAGCCAAACAACTGCCGCGGCACTATGAACCGGTTGTTATGGATGATGAACCCCTGGATCTGCATGCGCTGATCGAGGATGAACTGCTCCTGGCTCTGCCTGCAGTTCCAATGCATCCAATGGAAACATGTCAGCATCCTCGGGGTTATCAACCCGATCCAGAGGAGCCTGAAGCGGAAAAGACTGAGAAGCCTAATCCCTTTAGTGTGTTGGCATCGTTAAAACGTGATACCTGAAAAGCTTAGGAGCTTATCGCCATGGCTGTACAGCAGAACAAAAAGTCTCGTTCCGCACGCGGAATGCGTCGTTCACACGATTCACTGACTTCAGCGGCTCTGTCAGTGGACAGCACCACTGGCGAGACTCATCTTCGTCACCACATGACTCCAGATGGCTTTTACCGTGGCCGTCAGATAGTCAACAAGGACAACGACGAGTAAGTCTTGTCCACGTCAGTCCGTCTTGCGATTGATGTGATGGGCGGGGACTTCGGTCCCCGTTGCATTATTCCTGCGGTTGCCCGCAGTTTGCAGATGATGCCTGATCTGCATGTTCTTTTGGTTGGCTCCGCCGACCCCGTCCTCACGCTTTGCCAACAACATCGTCTCCCCCCCGAACGTTTCCAGCTTGTTCCCACAACTGAAGTCATTCTCGCCGATGATCCTCCTGCCAGTGTTTTGCGCGGCAAGAAGGATGCGTCCATGCGTGTGGCCATCGAGCAAGTCAGGGATGGGCGCGCACATGGCTGTCTGAGCGCGGGTAATACCGGTGCATTGATGGTGCTGTCGCGGGCGCTGCTGGGTACGCTGCAAGGTATCGAGCGTCCGGCAATCATGGCGGCACTGCCGGTAGCCGGCCGCTGTTGTTTTCTTCTCGATTTGGGCGCCAATGTGGACTGCTCCGCCAGGCAGTTGTTCGAGTTCGCCATCATGGGATCGGAGGCAGCCAGCGAAATCTGCGGTATCGACAGGCCTCGTGTCGGGCTGTTGAATATCGGCAGTGAGGTGAACAAGGGGTCGCAGAATGTGCGTGAGGCGGCCCAACTGCTACGCGACAGTGATCGGGTGAATTACATCGGTCATGTTGAAGGCGATGCGCTCTTTCGCGGCGACGCTGATGTGGTGGTCTGTGACGGTTTTGTTGGCAATGTGGTGCTCAAGGCCAGTGAGGGGCTTGCTGGCTATCTCCAGGGTGAAATTCGTAATGCTCTGGGCAGTAGTCTGTTGCTGCGCTGTTTGGCGCCGGTGCTTCGCGGCGCGTTGAAACCGATGGTCCGGCGGCATGATCCCGGCTGCTACAATGGAGCCAGCTTGCTCGGGTTGAACGGCGTAGTGGTCAAAAGTCATGGCAATGCCGATGAGACGGCTTTCTGCACTGCTATCCAGCAGGCGGTGCAGGTGAGTCGTGCCGGTCTGCCGCAGCGTCTCGCTGCGAGGCTCGAGGGCCTGAGTTGGCCGCTGAGATGAAGCCTTATTGTGACCTGTTGGTCATCGCGACCATCCAACCTGCAATTCGTACGGCGCTAGACATGCACGCTGGTTACACTGGTTTTGATAATAAAATGAGGAAGATGGTATGACTCAAACCCTCGCATTCGTATTTCCGGGGCAGGGCTCTCAGGCGATTGGTATGCTGGCTGGCCAAGCCGAGCAACACGGCCTGATTGCCGATACCTTCGCTGAGGCGTCTGAGGCCTTGGGCTACGATCTGTGGAAAATCTGTCAGCAGGGGCCAGAAGCCGAACTTAATCGCACCGATATTACCCAGCCCGCTATTCTTGCTGCCTCTGTAGCCTTGTGGCGTCTCTGGTGCGCGCAGACTGATGTACGGCCAGCCTATGTCGCTGGACACAGCCTGGGTGAGTACTCCGCGTTGGTGGCGGCAAATGTAATCGGCTTTGCCGATGCCCTGCGTCTGGTTGAGCGCCGTGGCCAATTGATGCAACAAGCGGTACCCCAGGGGCAGGGCGGGATGGCGGCGATTCTCGGGCTGGAAGATCAGCAGATTATCGATATCTGCGCAGAGACGGCCCAGGGCGACGTGGTCAGTGCGGTCAATTTCAATGCGCCAGGGCAAGTTGTTATTGCTGGTCAGGCAGCCGCGGTAGAGCGGGCGATAGCTGGGTGCAAGGCCGCTGGTGCCAAGCGAGCCATCGCTTTGCCGGTCAGCGTGCCATCACATTGTGCCTTGATGCAATCGGCTGCCGAACAGCTGGGCAAGGATTTCGCGGGGCTTGATTGGCAACCTGCGCAGATGATTCTGGTGCAGAATGTCTCGGCGCGTCCTGCAGCCGATCTGGATAGCCTGCGTCACCTATTGGTGGAGCAGCTGTATAATCCGGTGCGCTGGGTAGAGAGTATCGTCTGGCTGGCGGAACAGGGCGTAACTGATTTGGTCGAGTGTGGGCCGGGCAAGGTGCTTTCCGGGCTGAACAAGCGCTGCGCAAAGGGCGTGAATACTCATCATCTGGAATCGGTTGATGGCTTTTCCGCAACCCTGAATCACTTTATACAAGGAGCCTGAACATGAGTCTCGAGGGAAAAGTTGCTTTGGTCACCGGCGCAAGTCGTGGTATTGGCCAAGCCATTGCTCACGCTCTGGCAGCCAAGGGTGCCACTGTAATAGGCACCGCTACCAGTGACAATGGCGCTGCGGCTATCGCCGCCAAGCTGACCCAGGCGGGTTATTCCGGCACAGGTATGAAGCTGGATGTGCGTGACCCGGCCTCGGTTGCCTCGGTGCTTGAGCAGGTTGCTCAGGAGTTCGGTGCGCCGGCTATTTTGGTTAATAATGCAGGCATCACCGGCGATAACTTGCTGATGCGCATGAAAGATGACGAATGGGACGAGGTGATCAATACCAATCTCGGTTCTGTTTACCGCCTGTCCAAGGCGGTACTGCGGGGCATGACCAAAGCTCGCTGGGGGCGTATTATCAACATCAGTTCGGTGGTCGCGGGTATGGGTAATGCGGGGCAATCCAATTACGCTGCGTCCAAGGCCGGGATGGAAGGTTTTACCCGGGCACTGGCTCGCGAAGTAGGCTCGCGGTCGATCACCGTCAATGCGGTAGCGCCGGGTTTTATTGACACCGATATGACCAAGGCCTTGAATGAAGGGCAGCGCTCTGCAATGCTGGAACAAATCCCGCTCGGGCGTCTTGGGCAGGCAGAAGAAATCGCTGCAGTGGTCGAGTTTCTGGCCAGCGAGCCGGCTGGGTACATCACCGGAGCAATCATTCCGGTGAATGGTGGAATGTATATGAGTTAAGCTACGCCCCTCTGGAATGGGCTCTAGGGCCCGGAATGCAGGGGTATTTTTTACGCGGTGAAGGCCCAGTGGCCTTGACCTCTTTGAGATAGAAACGATTCGTGCTTGAAATGACGCAAATTGTTTCTATAAACTACCCGCAGTCCGGCTTC
>TARA_R110002051_G_scaffold294537_5_pt1 | contig 48019 bp, 46 predicted proteins | sample TARA_R110002051 | Tara Oceans TARA_R110002051 (sample SAMEA4397023) | marine metagenome | biome: Polar Biome; feature: [MES] marine water layer (ENVO:01000295) within the mesopelagic zone...; material: water (ENVO:00002006), including particulate matter (ENVO:01000060) such... | reverse complement strand
CCGCCACTTTCGCGCGTTAGAAAATTTTTGCTAAAGCGGCGCGACAATTAAATTTCATAGTAAGCTGATTCTTTGATATGATTCCCTCGTGGCGTCACCGAATTCGGGTGGAGTACGTGGGGCAAATGCATCGGGTGACTGTTTTCCGTTGCAAGGCCAATCCGAACTTTGGTCTATTCCGGCGGCGGCACTGTATGTGAACCGATTCCGAAGCGCGCGACCGGGCTGAACCTATATGTTTTTTGCAAACCTACTTGGCATGCTCTCCGCCGACATGGCGATTGACCTTGGGACAGCGAACACGCTGGTCTACGTGAAAGGTCGCGGCATCGTCCTCAATGAACCGTCGGTTGTCGCTATCGCCACTGTGCGCGGCAAGAAACAGGTTCTCGCCGTTGGTGATGAAGCGAAACAGATGCTGGGCCGAACGCCCGGCAATATTCAGGCGATCCGGCCGCTGCGCGATGGCGTGATCGCGGACTTCGAAGTCGCCGAGGAAATGATCAAGCACTTCATCCGCAAGGTGCATAACCGGCGCAGCTTCGCCAGCCCGCAGGTCATCGTCTGCGTGCCGTCCGGCTCGACAGCGGTTGAGCGCCGGGCCATCCAGGAGAGCGCGGAAAGTGCCGGCGCCCGCCGGGTGTTCCTGATCGAGGAGCCGATGGCCGCCGCGATCGGCGCCAACCTGCCCGTGACGGAGCCGACCGGCTCCATGGTCGTCGATATTGGCGGCGGTACCACCGAGGTCGCCGTGCTGTCTCTCGGCGGCATCGTTTATTCCCGCTCTGTCCGGGTCGGTGGCGACAAGATGGACGAAGCCATCATCGCCTATATCCGCCGGAACCATAACCTGCTGGTGGGTGAGGGCAGTGCGGAACGGATCAAGAAAGAAATCGGCTCTGCCTTCCCGCCGGAAGACGGCGTTGGCAAGACCCTCGAGATCAAGGGCCGGGATCTGATGAACGGCGTGCCGAAGGAACTGGTCATCGACCAGAGCCAGGTCGCCGAAAGCCTGGCCGAGCCGGTCAGCCAGATCATCGAGGCGGTCAAGGTCGCCCTGGAGCAGACCCCGCCGGAGCTTGCGGCCGATATCGTCGACAAGGGCATCGTGCTCACCGGCGGCGGCGCATTGCTCGGCAATCTCGATTACGTGCTGCGGCACTCGACCGGCCTGCCGGTTTCCATCGCCGACGACCCGCTTTCCTGTGTGGCCCTCGGTACGGGGCGCTGCCTCGAGGAAATGAAGGTTCTTCGCAACGTTCTCATCGGTGCTTACTGATCGGTGATGCTGCGGTAATGGCTCGGTAGGAAGGTAAGGCAAGGAATGGGGCGTAGACCGGCATCATTTTCCCGTGTCGCCCAACCTGTGCGAACCCTTTGGCAGCGCTTTGCCTTTACCGCGCTCGTTCTCGCGGCTTTCGGGCTCATGTTGCTTGGCAAAGCGGACATCGTTGTCGTCAAGCGGCTGCAGATCGCTGCCGTCGATGCCGTCACGCCTATCCTCGATGCCTTGTCTCACCCCGCCGCGGCCGTGTCTCAAGGTGTGGAAACCGTGCTCTCTCTTCGGGATCTTCACGCAGAGAATGAGCGTCTGCGTGAAGAAAACAGCCGCCTGAAACAATGGCAGCATGTTGCCCACTTGCTGGAATCCGAAAACAAGACCCTGAAGCGTCTGACCCATCATGTTGGGCCGCCGCCTGTCAGCTATATTTCCGCCCGTGTGATCGCCGAGGCGGGCGGTCCGTTCGTGCGCAGCGCCCTGTTGAACGCGGGCCGCCGCAGCGGTGTTCGACGGGGGCAGGGCGTGGTCTCGGAAGACGGCCTCGTCGGGTCTGTCGTCGAGGTTGGCGAGCTGCATTCGCGCGTGCTTCTGGTAACGGACCTCAATGCCCAGATCCCGGTTCTGATCGGTGCGGCGCGGGAGCCGGGTATTCTGGTCGGGGACAACACCAACCATCCGCGCATCCTTTACCTGCCGCAGAACAACCGGGTTTCTCCCGGCGATCTGGTGATCAGCTCCGGCCATGGCGGCATGCTGCCGTCCGGCCTGCCCGTGGGCACTGTTTCCTCCGTCTCTGAGACCGGTATCCGTGTTACGCCGGTGGTTGACTGGACCCATCTCGAGTTCGTCCGGATCGTCGATTACCGGATGCAGGGGGTGATCCCCGGTCCGATGGACCCGCCGCCCTTTACCGTTCTGGCGCCGGACCCGGAGCCGACCCTGGTTGAGCGGCTGGGCGTGACCCGCGGAAAGACCGATAGATGAAGACGAGTTTCGTCCAAAGAATGGATCTTTGGGCGCGCCATCTGATGCCTGCCGTGACGACGTTGCTGCTGGTGCTGGTGAGCGCGGTGCCGCTCGGCATTCCGGGATATGCGCAGGTTTCGCCCGCCTTCACGCTGATGGCTGTCTTTTACTGGGCTGTCTACCGGCCCGATCTGACGCCCCCCTCCGTGGTCTTCCTGACCGGGCTGGCCGAGGATCTGGTGCATGGCTACCCGCTCGGCCTGACCGCCATTATCTTTCTTGCTGTTTATGGTGTGACGACGACCCAGCGTCAGACTTTCCTGACCAAACCCTTCTTCATTGCCTGGGGAGGCTTCGTCATTATTTCCTTCGGCGCGTTCCTGCTGGACTGGACGCTCATGTCGCTGTTTTCGCTGGCATGGATCATGCCGGACACGGTGCTGGTCCGTTTTGGTCTGACAGTGGCGCTTTTCCCGGCCATGGCATGGCTCTTCGTTCGCGTTCACCGCTATCTGGTGCGATAATATGCGGATGAAGAACCCAAAGGATCAGGATACCAAGCGGGCCTTCACGCGGCGCTCGCTGATACTCGGCGCAGGCCAGCTCGGCCTGGTCGGCGCTCTTGGCGCGCGACTCTACTATCTTCAGGTGGTGGAAGCGGACCGGTACAGGACGCTCTCCGAGGAAAACCAGTTCAATCTGGAACTGCTGCCGCCGACCCGCGGTGTGATCCTGGACCGCAACGGTATTCAGGTTGCCTCGAACGAGGATAATTTCCGCGTTGATCTTGTCCCCGAGCAGACCAGCGATGTCCGCGCGACAATCGATGCATTGCGCCAGGTCGTTCCGGTCGATGACTGGAATGTGAAGCGGGTTCTGAAGGAAATCGCCCGCAAGCGCAGTTTCGTGCCGGTGACCGTGGTCGAGAATCTGACCCGGGAGGATATCAGCCGGGTCGCGGTCAATGCGCCTTATCTGCCCGGTATCCGGATCGAGGAGGGACGCTCCCGGGTTTATCCGTTCGGCTCCAAGGCGGTGAATATCACCGGTTATGTCGCGGCGGTCTCGGACACTGAACTGACCGGCGATCCCGTGCTGGAGTTGCCGGACTTCCGCATCGGCAAGAGCGGCATCGAAAAACTCTACGATCAGGAAATGCGCGGCTCCGCCGGCCGCCGTCAGGTGGAGGTGAACGCGCTTGGCCGGATCATCCGGAAGCTTCCGGGGGATGAGGGCCAGCCGGGCAAGAACATCCGCCTGACCCTGGATATGAACCTGCAGGTCTTCGCCCATGAGCGGCTTGAGCGTGGCCACGCGGAACGGGTTCCCATCGCGGATATCCGGGTGCAGGAAGCTCTTGCGCGATCGGGTGTGCCGAAGCGCTATCTGGAAAATGACGACGGGACGGTGTTCCTCGACGAGGGCGGCAACATCGTGCAGGGCGAGAGCGGTGCCGCGATTGTCATGGATGTGCATACGGGCGAGATCCTGACCATCGCCTCGACGCCCGGTTTCGATCCGAACAATTTCAACAAGGGGCTGAGCGCCCGGGATTGGGAAAATCTGCTTTCCAATCCTCGCCATCCGCTGACCAACAAGGCGATTGCCGGAACCTATCCGCCCGGCTCGACCTTCAAGATGATCGTGGCGCTTGCCGCGCTTGAAGCGGGTGTGGTAGGGCCGGAAACCCAGGTCTACTGCAACGGTCACACGGATCTCGGCAATGCCCGCTTCCACTGCTGGAAGCGCTGGGGCCATGGCAAGATGGATGTCATGGATGCCCTTGAGCAGAGCTGCGATGTCTATTTCTACGAGGCTGCGAAACGTGTCGGTATCGACCGGATCGCGGAAATGGCGCGCCGTTTCGGTCTCGGCGAGACGCTGGAGATCGAGCTGCCGGGTGAGCGGAACGGCCTGATCCCGACGCGGGAATGGAAGCTCGCGGTCCGTGGCGAGCGCTGGCAGAAGGGGGAAACCCTGATCACCGGTATCGGACAGGGATTCGTCCTGGTGACGCCGCTGCAGCTCGCGGTCATGACCGCGCGGCTGGTCAATGGCGGATATGCGGTGAAACCCTCGCTGATCCGCCGGGAGGAAGGCGACGCGCCTGTTCCGAAGATGAATATTTCGCGCGGCCACCTTGCCCATGTGCTTGAAGGCATGCGGCGGGTGGTCAATGGCGCACATGGCTCGGCGCGGAGCGCCAAGATCCCGGATTCCGGCTTTGAGGTCGGCGGCAAGACTGGAACGGCGCAGGTCCGGCGGATCACCAAGGCAGAGCGGGCGACCGGCGTGATCAAGAACGAGGATCTGCCCTGGCGTGAGCGGGATCACGGATTGTTTGTCGGCTACGCTCCGGCGGATGCGCCGCGCTATGCGGTTGCGGTCGTGCTGGAGCATGGCGGCGGCAGTAAGTACGCGGTGCCGATAGCCCGGGACATTCTTGCCCGGGCGATGGAAGCTGACGGGTTCGAGGCTTCGGAAGCCGAGCCGGTGGAAATCCTGCCGCAAGCTCAACCTGAAACGGATCAGGGCTAGGCCATGGCGACCGGCATGCACTCCAACTCACTCAATCCGCCGGAGCTGACGCTTGGCATCAAGCTGCAGCAGATCAACTGGGGGCTCATCCTGCTCCTGACGCTGATCGCTTCCGTCGGCTTTGCCATGCTCTATTCGGCCGCCAACGGCAGCTGGACGCCTTGGGCCATGCGCCAGGCCATCCGGTTCGGTATCGGCCTGGTGATCACGCTTGGCATTGCGCTGATCGACCTGCGGTTCCTGATGCGCTGGTCCTACGCCTTCTATTTCCTGTCTCTGGGACTGTTGGGGGTTGTGGAAATCGCGGGTGAAATCGGTATGGGCGCGCAGCGCTGGATCGATCTCGGTGTCTTCCGTCTGCAACCGTCCGAGCTGATGAAACTGGCATTGGTGCTGGCGCTGGCGCGCTATTTCCATCGCCAGACTTTCGAGGAAGTCGGTCGTATTCGCAGTCTGTTCGTGCCGCTGGTTCTGGTCTTTTCGCCGGCGATCCTGGTGCTGCGTCAGCCGGATCTGGGCACGGCCGGCATGATTATTCTTGGTGGCGGGGCGATATTTTTTCTTGCCGGTGTGCGGATCTGGAAATTCGTCACGGTTCTGGTGCTTGGCCTGTCTGCGATCCCGATCGGCTGGCAGTTCCTGCATAATTACCAGAAGAACCGGATCCTGACATTCCTCAACCCGGAGAACGATCCTCTTGGCGCGGGGTATCACATCCTGCAATCCAAGATCGCGCTCGGCTCCGGAGGTCTATTCGGCAAGGGGTTCCTGCAAGGCTCTCAGAGCCATCTGAATTTCCTGCCGGAAAAGCAGACTGACTTCATTTTCACCATGCTTGCCGAAGAGCTCGGGCTGGCGGGGGCACTGTTCCTGCTGCTGCTGTATGTCCTGGCGCTTGGATATGGCTTTGCCATCGCGTTGCGTTGTTCCAGCCAGTTCGGCCGCCTGCTTGCGCTGGGGACAACGACGACGCTGTTTCTCTACATGTTCATCAACATTGCCATGGTGATGGGGCTTATCCCGGTTGTCGGCGTTCCGTTGCCTCTGATCTCCTATGGTGGAACAGCCATGCTGACGGCAATGATCGGCTTTGGCCTGATCATCAATTGCTATGTTCATCGTGATATCGAGATTGGCCGGCAAAGCTTCGAGGATGAGGATTGAGACTGTTTCTCCTCACTGCGCCAGCTCCGAAATGTCTTATGGTTGAGTTTTTCTTAAACAGAAAAGCACTTTAATAGACTTTTAAATGGTTTTTACGGTAAACTGACGTCAACAAGCGTTTTATTATGTAAAACTGCCTGCTGGTTTCAGCGCAGTGCCGAACGGGGTGGTGATCCTTGGATAATATTGAACGCAAAAGCCTGAAAATTCTCGCTGACTCCACGCGTGAGAGCCAGGGTGAGAACGACCTTACACGCAATCTCGATGCAGCAGCCGAAACCGGCGATCGGGAAGAATACGACCGGGCCAGGGACAGCTTTGATTCCCTGCCGCCGGAAGAACGGCGCAGTATCGGTAGCGGCGCTATCGAGCATGCGGAAACCGTCCGGATAGAAGCCAAGCTTTCCAAAGCGACCAGTGGTCGGCCGATACCGCCAGATCAACAGGCCGAGGAAGAGCGCGATATGCTCGGGTTGGATTGGGTGCTGGGAAAGCCTGAGGGCACTCCGGTGCCAAGAAGCAAGAAGAAGACCCAGATGCGCGCCCCGAAATCTCCCCGCCCAACGGCCCAGGCGCCCTTGCCGGACGACGGGGAAGGGAACTGGAATTGGCAGGCGCTGCCGGACGACCCAACCCTGCGAAGCGGTAAGAAAACGAAGGACCCCTTGCAGGAGCTGCGCGAGCAGATGCTTGGACCGGACTCAGGCCACACCTGGCGGCGATCCTCGCCTTCCGGCGAATAATTCAAAACCCGCTTGCAATAGGATCACGCCTTTAGTATCAATCCGCTCCTTCGACGGGCGGGCGCATAGCTCAGTTGGTAGAGCAGCTGACTCTTAATCAGCGGGTCGTAGGTTCGAGTCCTACTGCGCCCACCACTCTCCGCCTTGAAATCAATAGCTTGCTCAACGGACGTGGCGATGCCCGACCGTGCAGCTTACATGCTTCGAACTCTCTCGAAATCCAGAAACGCGATAAGCTTGTCGACGATTACGCGATCATCCGACAGGGGGAAAATCGCGCGCTCAATCGTGTGGTGATAGTTGTTGAGTTTCCGGAATTCGTGGTCTGAAAAAACCGGGCGTTTTTCCAGAACGGGCAGGCGGTATTCAGTCAGGACTTTCTCTCTGACATCACCAAAATCGATCTCGTCCATATACATCCCGGTATAGTCACTGCCATACATTTCGACGATTTTGGTGCCCACGAGACGAATTCGTAGCCTTGCACCACCATCCTCGACATCGACCAGGATGATGGATGAGAGAAGCCGGGGCATTTCCACCGGATCGAAATCTTCCCGCCGTGGCATGAGATGGGTGCCGCGTTTACCATCCCAGAGCGCGAATGCCTTGCGGAGAAGCGGGGACTTCACGCGTGCGAACGGTTTTTCATCGATATTCAACTGCGGCATCGCATTCGTTTTGGAGCGTGATTTTCCTATCTGTTTTTCAACATACCAATCATGGCTCGTAAATGTGAGTGCTGATTGCGCTATCGGGGATCATTCCTGAGGGGAGCGTGAGCATAATGCCGGATTATCCAGATACCCCGGATAACCGGGCCACCGCCGTCCTGTTCAGCTGTACGCACCGGCGGAGTAGGTAAGCTCGTAGGAGTGAGAATAGAGCTCGAAAACAATACCGAACGGATCTTCGACATAGACCATCCGGTAGGGTTTCTCGCCCGGGAAGTACTCGCGCACAGGCATGCGCTGCTTTCCGCCCGCGGCCACGATCCTGGCGGCAAGTGCCTCGATATCCGGATCCTGGATGGCGAAATGGAACATGCCGGTCCGGCGGAACGGCAGATTGTCTTCGGGGGCATGATTGCCTTCGAACTCAAACAGCTCGAATCCGATCCGGTCGGCGGTGGCAAGATGCGCGATGCGGAACCTGCCCCAGCCTTCGCCGAAAACATCGTTACACATCACACCGATGTCGGTGTCGTCATCCGTGATCAGGGTCGGTGGCATGATGACGTAGAAGCCGAGCACGTCGCGGTAGAATTCGACGGCCCTGTCCAGGTCAGGGACGGACAGGCCTATATGGGAGAAGGTGCGGGGTGTGGTCTGGGGCATGAAAATCTCCTGAAACTGCGTTCAGGTGAGATTTAGGATTTCTGATGCATGTTTTGAAATTATCGTTTGAACGAAAATAGATTACGTTTTGTAATGATGCATGTTGAATGCACGATGGCTCGAGACATTCGTAACCCTTTGCGAGACGGGGCACTTCACGCGTGCCGCCGAGCAGCTGCACATGACCCAGCCGGGCGTCTCGCAACATTTGAAGAAGCTTGAGGCACAAATCGGGCAACCGCTGATTTCCCGTGACGGCAAGAGTTTTACCCGAACTCCCGCAGGTGAGGCGGTACTGGCTCTCGGGCGCGAACGCCGCGCCGGAGAGCGCGCCCTGCATGAGGCGCTGGGCGCGGACGATCCGGATGTGGGCAAGGTTACGCTGGCCTGCTCCGGCAGTCTCGCCATGCTGGTCTATCCGCATTTTCTTGGCTTGATGGAGCGTGCGCCCAGGCTGATGATCAGCCTGGAAGCAACGCCGCAGGCGCGGATCGTGGATGGCGTTTTGTCTGGCGATTTCGATATCGGCATTGTCGATCACGCACCGGGCCATGCGCGACTGTCCAGTGAAAGGCTTGGGGCCGATGAATTGACCCTGGTACTGCCGGCGGGCGCGGAGCGCAGGGTCGATTTCGATGATCTGCAAACGCGCGGCTTTATCGCCCATCCGGACGGGTTCGGGTATGCGGAGGAGCTGTTCTCGGCAAATTTTCCGGAGGCGTTCCACGGGGTGGAGCAATTACGCCTGCGGAGTTTCATAAACCAGATCGGCCAGATACCGGAGCCTGTCGCGCGGGGGCTGGGATACACGATTTTGCCGCGCAGCGGGATTGATGCTTATCCGGGGCGGGCTCTTCTGACGTGTGCCGAGCTGCAGCACCCGGTGCGTCATGAGCTTTGGCTGATCCAGCGCCGCGGCAAAGTGCTCGCGGCCAGAACGCGGCGTGTACGGGATTTGCTGGGCGGGCTTTTGCTGCCTCTTTAGGAGGCGGGGCTTTATTGCCCGGATTTCATGACACCGGCCCGCAGCCCTGGAGCTGTGCCGTGGCCCTCCCGTCCGGCAGAAAGACCGCAGTCGCCGGGTCTTGTCCTACGGTCGTGATGACAATCATCGCGCCGGCAATCTCCGATGAGTCGATGACTGTCTGCCCGTATAGGCCCTCGGGTAATGTGTCGTCGACATCCACGGTGAAGATAACGCGTCCGCGCCCTTCAAGCCTGTCAAACAGGATAGATGCGACGCGGTCGCCGTCCGTGACGGGGGCGAAGCTCCGGACCGAATCCCGGCCCTCGGCAATCCCGAATGGCTCGTAGACGCTCGCGCCCGCGCCGCCTTCGGAAATATCGAACAACAGACCGCCTGCCGAGCTGCGGAGGTCTATCTGCAGGCCGAAATCGTAATATTCGCAGTCGTTCAGGTTCTCGACGATGAACAGGTCTGAGGGGGAAGCCTCAATGAATGTCACGGCCAGATCCGCCAGTGCCGCCGAGGGCAACAGGGACAGGAGAGCGGTGAGGAACGTGCGACCGGTCATATGGAGGATATAGGTCTGCGTGCGAGGGGGGACAGTCCCGATGACCTTTTAGTGAATATACAGAAATTTTTGCTGTTGTAGCCTACATGCAGACAAGCATGTCTGTAGTGGGAGATCCAATATGCAAAAAATCAAAAAAATACTGACATCCTTCGGTTTTGCTGCCGCTCTTCTGACGGCGGCGCCGGCATTTGCGGATGGTCATCTGGAAAAAGCCATCGCTGCCCGCCAGGCTGTGATGTCCCTTTATTCCTTCAATCTCGGCCAGCTCGGGGCGATGGCGAAAGGTGACGTGGCATATGACGCTGCGGCGGCCAGCGCGGCTGCGGGCAACCTCGCGGCGCTGGCCGCGCTGGATCAGGGCGCAATGTGGCCGCAAGGCTCGGACGCGACCGCGATGCCGGACAAGACCCGCGCCAAGGCGGAAATCTGGTCGACCTATCCGGAGGTCTCGGAAAAGAGCAAGGCGCTCGCCGATGCATCCGCGGCGCTGGCCATGGTTGCCGGTGACGGCCTGCCTGCATTGCAGGGCGGGATCGGTGATGTCGGAAAATCGTGTGGTGGCTGTCACAAACCTTTCCGGGCTCCCAAGTAATCCAGATCCGGTTTTGCCGGAGTCCGGTTTCGGCCGGGCTCCGGAGGACGTACGGGAGAATATGTGATGACAGGTGGTCTGCGCCGGGCTTTGCCCTGGGTGATCGTTGTTGCCGTGGTGGGCGCGGCGGCCGGGTGGTTTCTGACGGAACCCGGGACGGAATCGGAAGGGGCTTTGCCGAACGTGGCCGGGGATGCCGAACGCGGCCGGGCGATATTCACGATCGGGGGCTGTGTTTCCTGTCACGCCGCTCCTGATGCCAAGGGGGAGCAGAAACTGGTTCTCACGGGCGGCCGTTCTTTCGTTACCGAATTCGGGACCTTCTATGCTCCGAATATTTCTCCCGACCCGGAAGCCGGGATCGGAACGTGGCGGGCCGTGGATTTCGTCAATGCCATGAAGCACGGCGTATCACCGGATGGGAGGCACTATTACCCGGCATTTCCCTATACATCATACGCCCGGATAAAAATCGAGGATCTGCTGGACCTCTGGGCCTATATGAAATCACTGCCTGCGAGCCCGCAGGCGAACACGCCACATGCGGTCGGCTTCCCGTTTTCGATCCGGCGCGGTCTCGGGCTCTGGAAACGACTTTATCTCGATCCCGCTCCGGTGATGCAGGTCGGCGCGGATCTGGAACGCGGACGTTATCTGGTTGAAGGGCCGGGCCATTGCGGGGAATGCCATACGCCGCGTTCCGCGATCGGCGGGCCTGATCTTTCGCGCTGGCTCTCGGGGGCCCCGAACCCGGACGGGGAGGGCACCATTCCAAACCTGACACCGGCTGGTGGCGATATCGGTTCCTGGTCGGAGGCCGATATCGCGGAATATCTGAAATCCGGTTTCACTCCCGATTTCGATACGGCGGGTGGCTCCATGGCGGAAGTAGTGGAGAATACGGGCTTGCTGAGTGACGAGGACCGCCGCGCCATTGCCCGCTACCTCAAGGCCATTCCGCCGGTCGGTGCGGCGGAATAACTGGCCTCGAGAAGGCGCTGTTCGGTCAGGCGGCGAGTGAGCCGCCGTCCCAGGCGCGGATCGTGTTCCGGATGGTTCCATCGAGCTCGATGAACTCGGCACCGAATCCCTTGACGCGTTTGCGTTGCCGGACAACCCGGGCCTGAACCAGGCCGAGGCCGGTCAGGTCGACATCAACGATGGAGCCTTCTGAGACATCCATATCGGTTCCGATTTCGAGGCCGGTTTCCGAGATGTTGTGGATGATGCAGTCATACCAGTCATCGCCGAGGCGGAATTTAGAGGCTTCCATCATCGTCTTGCGTTCCGCTTCCCGCCGGTTACCCGCCGCGGATGCCCGGACAATGGTGGTCAGTCTGCCCTGCAACTCATGCATCTTGTTCGTGATGACGGTCGCGGAAGTGCTTATCTCCTGGGATATGACGCCGTTTTCTTCCGCGGATGTGGCGACACCGGTGATCTTTCCGGAGACCTCCTGGGTGCCCATGGCCGCTTCCTGGACGTTCTGTGTGATTTCATTGGTCGTATCGCTCTGCTGTTCGATGGCGACCGTGATCTGCTCCGATATCTCGTTGATCCGCAACACGGTCTCACCGATGCCGCGCATGGCCTGAACGGCGTCCCGGGCGATGCTCTGAATGCTCTGGACCTGCTCTGAAATGTCTTCCGTCGCGCTGCCTGTCTGGTTGGCGAGGGATTTCACTTCCGAGGCAACAACCGCGAACCCTTTTCCGGCTTCCCCGGCGCGGGCCGCCTCGATGGTCGCATTGAGAGCCAGAAGATTGGTTTGCTCCGCGATATCCGTGATCATGCTGACAACCGCGCCGATTTTCTCGGCGGCGCTCGCAAGGCCTTCGACCGTTGCATTGGTTTTCTCGATCTCGCTCGTCGCATCCCTGGCAATATTGGTCGATGCACCCACCTGCCGGCTGATTTCCTGAATGGATTGCGACATCTCCTGGGATGCCGCTGCCACGGTATTGACGTTGACTGTGGCTTCTTCCGAGGCGGCGGCCACAGCGATGCTTTCCTGCCGCACATGCTCCGCCGAGCGGTTCATGTTCTCCGACCGCTGGCGCATTTGATCCATTTCCTCGGCGATGGAGGCAACGGCGGTTTTCAGCTCTTCTTCCAGTTTATTGCTGAGCGAGAGCATTTCTTCCTGCAGGCGGCGTTGTTGCTCTTCCTGCTCCCGTTGCCGGGATTCGGTCATCTGCTCAAGCTCGATACTGGCTTCCTTGAATACGGAAACGGCCTCGGCCATGCTTCCGATCTCGTCTCTGCGACCTCGCGCAGGCACATCCACGCTGTAGTCTCCGATGGAAAGCCGGGCCATGGCGGATGTCAGATTCACAATAGGCCGCGCCACCGCGTTGCCTATAAGCGTGCCGCTCAAAAGCCCGCCAATCAGACCGAGGCAGGCAAGAATCACGATAATATGGAAGCTCTGCTGCTCGTGTTCTTCTGCGGCATAGAGCGAGCCCTGCGTGAATTCCCCGATTCTGGTCAGGACCTCTTCCATTTTCTGGTCAAGGGAGATCTCCAGGGCTTCTGCCTTTTCGGCAAAGCTGGTCGCGACCTCAATGTCGCCCGCTCTCTGGGCCTTGAATGCGGATTTGGCCTGCACTTCATAATCAGCATGCAGCAGTTTGGCTTCCTGGATGTTTTCCGAAACGGCGCTGAACTCCTTTACCGTTTCGGTCGAGCCGTGTGACGAACTTACCTCGATCGCATGCTTCAATCTGCTCTCAAGCTCCAGAAACAGCGTGTCTGCTGCTTTACTCTGTTCCTCGAATTTCTCGATTTCCTTGGTGACGGCGGCGTCAAGATCGACATTTTTTTTCTGAATGCCGGAGAACCGCATGGCCTTTTCGAAATGAATGGCCTGCTCAAGCTGCAAGACAGTCACTTCGGTCAATCGCCGGGTGATCGGCATGTCTTCTTCCGCGATCTCCTTGAGCTCAATGCCGATCAGATTCATGGAGAAGACGGCATAGATCAGCGCAACAATAGGCAGAGGGAGAGTGATAAGGCATACGCCAATGATTTTTTTGCGGATCGATAAACTGGAAAACATATAAAGCAGCCCCTTGTGTGATCACCCAATGGGTTGTTGCGTTAAAAACTGTACAGCCAAAGCGTGCCCCTGCCTTCATCTGATTTTATGAAATTTCCGCATTTTTCGTGTAGTTTTTAGGGAAAATTCAATATTTCAGAGTGCTGTCGTCATCTGACTGTATGGGGTTTACTATCCTGAGTTTATAAAGGAAAAAATTAATAACCCATTAATGTAAATGCTTGTTAAGGCTTATCCGACGTATTTTGATATGCGGAATTCAAGCTTTCGTTCCCCCTGACATCAAGCTGGTTTTTTGCATCACGTTGATTTTGATTTGGAAAAACCTTCTTGCTTCCCGATACCGGTTTGGGTGCAGTAAGGTGGGCTTTCATTTCAGGCTGCAATTTGCGCGGCCGTAAGGTCGTTATGCGGCCTTTTCCGGATTATTCAGATACGCCGACACCAACACGTCCGGTCAGTGCGGCCGCACCATGGCTCCCTCTACAGCCCTACCGCCGTGGCAGGACATTGAAAGGAACAGGTAGAAATGCCGATCAAGAACCGTATCGCCGAATTCGAAGGCGAGATGCGCGAGTGGCGCCACGATTTCCACATGCATCCGGAGCTTTGCTACGAGGAAACCCGGACGGCGGGGATCGTTGCCGAGAAGCTGCGCTCCTGGGGCATCGAAACCCATGAAGGCGTCGGCAGGACCGGCGTGGTCGGTGTGATCAAGGGCAATGGTTTAGGAACGCGCGCCATCGGCATTCGGGCGGATATGGACGCCTTGCCGATGCAGGAAGTCTCGAACCCGGAATACAAGTCGACAATTCCCGGCAAGATGCATGCCTGCGGTCATGACGGTCATACCTCCACGCTGCTTGGCGCGGCGAAATATCTGGCTGAAACCCGGAATTTCGATGGCACTGTGAACCTGTATTTCCAGCCCGCAGAAGAAGGCGGCGCCGGCGCCAGAACGATGATCGAGGACGGCCTGTTCGAGCGTTTCCCGTGCGACGCGGTCTATGGTCTGCACAACATGCCGCAGCTTCCGAAAAACACGTTCGGCATCCGCAAGGGGCCGCTGATGGCTGGCGCCGATAGTGTCACGATCACCATCAAGGCCCGTGGCGGTCATGCCGCGATGCCGCACATGGCGATCGATCCGATTGCCATCGGCACGCAGATCTATCAGGCGGCGCAAACCTTCGTCTCCCGTTCGATCAACCCGTTCGATACCGCCGTGGTCAGCATTACCCAGTTCCATGCCGGCACGGCGAACAATGTCATTCCGGGCGAAGCCGTCCTGAACGCCTCGGTCCGCACCATGACCAAAGAGGTGCAGGCGCTGATCAGGGAGAAGTTCCAGAAGCTTTGCGAAGGTCTGGCGCTGGCCAACGGGATCGAGATCGAATGCGAGTATCGTGAAGGCTACCCCGTCACCTCGAACCATGACGAACAGGTCGAGCGGATCATCTCCGCCGCGGCCAGTGTCGTTGGCATGGAAGCGGTCGATCCGGAAACCGAGGCGCTGATGGGCAGTGAAGACTTCTCCTTCATGCTGGAAGAGCGTCCGGGCGCCTATATTTTCCTCGGCGGCGGTGACGAGACCCACACCCACTCGGTCCACCATCCGGAATATGACTTCAACGACGAGACCCTGACCACGGGCGCGAGCCTCTGGGCGGCCCTTGTCGAGGCGGAGCTGCCGCGCGCCGGTTGATCCGGGAAAAAAGCACGCATGCGGACACGGCGCCTCTGGTAACAGGGGCGCCGTATGTCTGTCTGGCTAAGGCTTTCTGTTGCCGGGCGGGGCAGGAGATGCGAGCCTCGGTACGCGATCCGGTAACGCTCTTCTGGTGGGAAAATGAGTGCTGAACGACCGTCTCTGGCGGAATTGCTCGACATAGAGGTGACAATCGATGTCGTCGATATCGGCGCCAATCCCATCGCGACCGATGGGCGCCCGCCTTATCAGGACCTTCTTGAAAGCGGGCGGGCACGTCTTGTCGGGTTTGAGCCTAACAAGGAGGCGCTGGCCGAGCTTCAGGCCCGGAAAGGCGCGCATGAAACCTATCTCCCCTATGCCGTTTATGACGGAACAGAACAAAACCTGAGGATCTGCAAGGCGCCGGGGATGACCTCTCTGCTGGAGCCGAACCCGGCTGTACTGAGCTGCTTTCACGGCTTCGACGAGTGGGCGCAGGTTATCGGCCGGGAGACGATCCCGACTGTTCGCCTGGATGACGTTGACGAGATCGGCAATCTCGACTTTCTGAAGATCGACATTCAGGGCGCGGAGCTGGAAGTCTTCCGGAACGGCACCGACAAGCTCGCAAACTGTCTGGTTATCCAGTCGGAAGTCGAGTTCATGCCGATGTACGAGAACCAGCCGTTATTCTCCGACGTCGACCAGTTCTTGCGAAAGCAGGGCTTCATGCTGCACCGCTTTGTTGAGCAGGTCAGCCGGGTGGTGAAGCCGCTCACCGTCGATAACAATCCCTATGCCGGTCTCAGTCAGCTCGTGTGGTCGGATGCTATATTCATTCGCGATATCACCCGGCTGGATCTGCTGACTCCGGTACAATTGCTGAAAATCGCGCTGATCCTGCATGACGCCTATCGTTCCTATGATGTCGTGCTCCGGGCACTGTTGACCCGCGATGCCATGCTCGGGACCCGGCTCGGCGAGGCCTATCTGCGGAAACTGGAACGTCACTAGTTCATCCGAATGGGGCAGCCCGGGCTTGTCCCGCCAGAGGATACCGGCCACGCTTCCCCCCAAGGATTAAATCCAGTTGGGGGTAGCGAATGACATCGCAGGGATTCGATTTTGAAACAGTCATGCGGCCGGATCTGCCTGCGCCTGCGGGGCGCTGGGGCGGGTTTCCGGATTTCAATTTTGTTGGTGGACATAATGCGCCGGAAAACATCCCGACCGATGCGCTGATCGAGTCGGCGACACGTGTGCTGAAGCGCGAGGGACTAACGCTCGCCACCTACAGTCTGGAAAGCGGCCCGCAGGGATATCGTCCGCTGCGTGAATTTTTGGCGACCAAACTGGGACGCGATGCGGGCATGACCTGTTCGGCGGACGATATTCTGCTGACGTCGGGCTCCCTGCAGGGGCTCGATCTGATCAATGAAGTCATGCTGGCGCCGGGCGATACCGTGCTCATTGAAGAGGCGACCTATGGCGGTTGCCTGACCCGGTTTCAGCGGCTTGGGGTGACGGCTGTCGGCATCAAACTGGATGAGCAGGGCATGCGGACGGATCATCTGGCCGAGACTCTGGAAAAGCTGGCGGCCGAGGGGACGAAGCCAAAATTCATCTACATCATCCCGACCGTGCAAAACCCGACGGCGTCCATCATGCCGCTGGAAAGGCGCAAGGAATTGCTGCGGCTGGCAGAACAGTACGACGTCGCGGTGATCGAGGATGAATGTTACTCGGATCTGATATGGGACGGTCAGCGTCCGCCTGCGCTGCATGCGCTGGACACAACGGGAAGGGTGGTTTTCGTCGGCTCCTTCTCCAAGTCCATCGCCCCGGCGCTGCGCGTCGGTTTCATCGTCTCCCCATGGCCGATCATGGCCCGCTTGCTGTCATGCAAGACGGACGCCGGGTCGGGCTCGCTTGAACAGATGGTGCTGGCGGAATTCTGCAATACGCATTTCGAGTCTCATGTCGTTGAGCTGAACAAGACCCTGAAGCAGAAATGCGACGTGCTGATCGAGGCGATGGAGAAGAATTTCGGCACCGTGGCCGAATTCGAAACCCCGCCGGGTGGCATCTTCCTCTGGGTCAAGCTGCCTGCGGAGATCGATACGTCGCGGCTTGCCACGGAAGCGGCAAAGCACGGCATCCAGGTCAATCCGGGAGCCGAATGGTCCATCGAGGGGCCGGGCGCGAAACGGGCGATCCGGATCTGTTATGCCAACCCGCCGCTTGAGACGATCCGCGAAGGGATCGCCGCGCTGGCGGAAGTGTGCCGGAAGGAATTCGGCCTGCCGAAGACTATCGCGAACGCCTGACGAATTACGCATTGAATGCTCAGAGAGCGCTGGAGAGGAAACTTTCCAGCGCTTTCAGGCTTTCTGGAAAGTTCCGCCGGCACATGCCGAAACGGACATGATCGTCACCCGCATCGAAACACAGGCTTGGGGCCAGCGCGATGGAGGCCTCCCGGACCAGCCGGTCACTCAATGCCTGTGTGCCGCCGGGACCGTGCCAGCGCGGAAAGGCGACGGTGCCCGCGCTGGGTGGGATCCAGGAGAAGAGATTGCCGTGCCGGGAGATGAAATCCTCGGCGGCCGCGATGCTGGTCTCCAGGATATCGCTGTTGCGCCGGATCAGCTTTGCTTCGTTCCGCAAGGCGACACCTGCCAGAAAAGAGACGGGGGCGGGGACGTAGCAATTGAACAGATCCTTCACCCGCTTCACCGCATCCATCGTCTCCATATCCCGGCTGGCGAGCCAGCCGAACCGAAGGCCGGGCAACCCGCAGGTCTTGGAGAGACCGTGCAGGGAGATCGCTTTTTCGTAGCGGTCGGCGAGGTTCGGTACTGCGGTGCCAGCAGGCAGGCCCGCGTAAATTTCATCGGAGAGCAGCACTGTGCCGGAACGCTCCAGCAGTGCAAGGAAGGCGGAAAGATACGCCTCGTCCGGCATGAAGCCGGTCGGATTTTGCGGGAAGGTGGTGATGACGGCCCTTGCCGGCTTTGACAGCAGGCCGGCAAGCTCATCCAGATCAGGCACCCAGTTATTCTCCGGGCGTGCCGGCCAGTGTACGATCTCCGCACCGCGCCATTCGGGCAGAAGCAGGTGCGGCGGATAGCAGGGCGTCAGCACGATCACCCGGTCTCCGGGCTCGATCAGGGCAGCTGCCAGGAGGGCAAGGCCTTCATCAAGGCCGGTACTGATCAGCACGCCGTCAAATGGAACCGATGTGTACTTGTTCGCAATGGCTGCCCGAAGCTCGGCCGGGCCGAAGCGCTCCGGATAGTCGAGCCCGAGCGTGATGAACCGTTCCTCCGCACCCGGCTCAAGGCTGAGCAGTTCGGCCTGACCAACCGGCTCTGATGCTGACGCGCTCATCTTGTGGCGGGTGGCGATGGTCGCCGGATCGTCGAAAAATTCCTGAAGGCCCCGCTGTTCCGTCATCACCATGTCCCGCCGTCATCCGGAAACCAATGCAGTGTCTCTAGCATTGGTAACGAATAGCGGCGAGAGGGAGATGGTCAGGGGACATCTATCAGGCGGTGGCTGCCGTGGCGGCCGGAGCCTCGCCTTGCAATATCCGGTCGAGATCGCCGAAACAGTCGTCCCAGCCACCACAGATATTGAGCCGGGCGCTTTCGGTTCCCACCAGCGAATGGATCAATCGGACATGGGTGCCATCCTTTACTGCCGTGAAAGAGACGGCAACCTCGGACGCCGGTGAGACCTCGCCCTTGCCCTCTGCTGTTTCCTTATGGTGGCGCCAGGTGAAGACCAGGGTCCGGCCCGGATCAATCTCCCCATATTGTCCATGCAGGATATCGCGTTCACCGTCTTTCTCGGCGAAAGTGAAAACCCAGCTCCCGCCGACCCTGAGATCGACTTCCGCTTTTTCCAGCGCGTGGTTGCCGAACCATTGAACCAGATCCTCCGGCGCAGTGAAGGCCCGGAAGATACGTTCGGGAGAGGCGGGGAAGGTGCCTTCGACAATGATCGGGTCGGCACCGCGCGGAGATTTCAGATAGGCGAATGTCATTTCTCTTCCTCCAGAAAACGGGCGAGGCTTTTGAAGCCATCCTCCCAGAACTGCTTGTAGGTATTGAGCCAATCGACCGCGCTTTTCATCGGCGCTGCATTGAGGCTGCAGTAGCGGGTACGGCCGCGCTTGCGGACGGTGACGAGCCCCGCGTCGGAAAGCACACGGACATGTTTCGAGACGGCGGTCTGGGACATGTCGAACGGTTGTGCGATGTCCGAAAGGGCAACCTCTCCCTCATGCAGACGCGCCAGAATGGCCCGGCGAGTCCCATCCGAAAGGGCGGCGAAAGTCTGGTCGAGTGCTGGCATTGCTTGTGCTCATTGGTGAACTGATTGGTTGATCATGATGGATATGCTTTCATTAGTCAACTAAATGGTTCACTTAATTTTGACAGAGAGCGGAATAGCGCCAGCACCCTTGAAAAGCGCTTGTCGAAAGTGAAGCAGACCCTGGTTTTGCAAGGGCAAACCTGTGGGGACGGCATTTCGGTGCGTGAAAACCGGTGTCCTTTCGACCTTCAGGAATGGTTGAATGGTTCGCGTGCGGTTTCGCGCCGAGGGCATGAAACACAGCGCGGGTTCAGATCTTTCCGAGGAGGTAACGGTGCTTGTGAAATTCATGGGACTGGCAATTGCTCTATATGGAATTGGAGCCATCTCCACGGGGGCGGCCGAGGCACAGACCGTAAATGTGACGCCGCTTGGCAGTCACGACGGCGAATTCTGCCGGTTCGACCGGGCGATGATGTTCGAGGATCCGGACGGTACGCGCATTCTTTATGATGCGGGGCGCACGGTGGCCGGGGCAGGTGATCCGCGTCTCGGCAAGGTGGATGCCCTGCTGGTCAGTCACATGCATGGCGATCATGTCGGGGATCGCCATATCGATGCGGTCAATGCCGGTGAATGTGGTGCGCCGGCCATGACGAAAATGGATGCGCCGAACACCAACAGTGTGAACATCGCACTCGGCAAGTCCGCGCTGATTGTCACCGGCAGCGAGATGCCGAGATTTTTCGCCACCAAGCTGAAGGCGCTTGGCGGCGATCCTAAAAAATCCCAGCTCGTCCGATTTGGTGCTTCCCGCCAGGTCGGCGGTGTGACGATCACGACAGTGCCGGCGACACACTCCAACGGTGTGGCGGGAGCCTTTATCGGTGGCGAACTGGGCAAACTGCTGAATACGGCGGGGCTGACGGCCTATGCCGGCCCGCCGACGGGCTATGTGCTGACCTTCAGTAATGGCCTGGTCGCCTACCTTTCCGGCGACACGGGCGTGACGGCGGAGCAGCGCACCGTGGTCGGTGAACAATATGGTGCCGAGCTTGTGGTCATGAATATCGGTGACACCTTTACCACCGGCCCGGCCGAGGCTGCTTTTGTCGTGAATGAGCTGATCAAGCCGGCCTCCGTGATCCCCTCGCATGCGAACGAGGTTGGCACCAAGGGAGGCAAGGTCATCGCAGGCAGCAAGACGGAGCAGTTCATGAAAGCGCTGAACGTTCCCGCGCACCTGCCGCTGAGTGGCAGGACCATGGCCTTCGATGGTGCCGGGAAATGCGCATCCGGCTGCTAGAAGGCTGATAAAGAAGCCCGGCTCCCGGCCTTGATCTTCCCGAGAGAGGCCGGTGACCGGTGCTGTCCCGGTGCCCAGCACTGAGTAATCATGCTCAGTGCTGCAGCATCGCTGCCTGTGGCCGGGGGTCGGAAAGGCTCTCGGGCGTATGATAGGTGAACTGGAACACAACGACGACGCGTTCGATATGCCCGGGAGCTCCAAACGGCAGCATAAGTGACGTGTAGAATTTTTGCCGTCCGCCAGCCCATGTCGCAGGGCCGCAGGTATAGAAAATAGCTGCCTGAGCGTGGCATAGGCGCAGGTTTTCGAGGGCTTCGCCCGCGCCATCGATATGGCTGACTTGCTGTCCCGTAACATCCCGCCCAACTGCCGCGCGAACGCCGGTACCGATAATCCTGACCCGGAAGTCATTATCGTCGACAGGCTCCACGACGGCGAGCGACGATAATGCCTGGCGCGGCAGGGCTACAGGGTCGAGCGCTGATTTTAGCGGCAGAGGGGCGTTCCCTTTCGCGCTCAGCCAGTATCCGAGCATGGCGCGCTGTGCATCGCTGACAAGATCCTCAACCGAGAAGTTCGAGGCGCAATTTGATAAATTCATGGTTTATCCTTTGCCTGTCTTGATGCCGGATTTTATGTGTTTGTCTAATATATGAACCTGTTTTGCCAATCTTTGATGAGTATGAATCAGTTTTGACGGTAATTCGAGCCTGGAGCGCAAAATGATATTCAAAGGCTCAGGCCGGGGAGCATTACCTGTCGCGGCAATGTGATCGGGGTTTGAAGTCAACCTGACTGTTACTCGTGGCAAAACCAAAGACATTGCAAACCTTGTTCTGGAGGTCCTTATGTCATTACGTCTCGCTCTGCGGTTCGGATTAATCGCCGCCGGGATTGTGTCTGGCTCTCTGTTTCTGGCTACGGCCCCGGCGCCGGCTCTGGCGGGAGAAAACCGGATCTATACGGGCTTCCTCTCGAACCTCGCCGTGAATGGTTACGATCCCGTTGCATATTTCGCGGAAGGCCGTCCGGTCGAGGGTTCGGCCGACTATGCGTTTGATTACAAGGGGGCGGAATGGCGCTTTACGTCAGCGGAAAATCGCGAAGCGTTCCGGCAAAACCCCGAACGCTATGCGCCGCAATATGGAGGATATTGTGCCTGGGCCGTTGCCCAGGGCAGTACGGCGAAGGGCGATCCGCTGAACTGGAAGATCGTCAAGGGCAAGCTCTACCTGAATTACAACACCGACATTCAGATGCGGTGGGAGAGGAATATTCCCGGAAATATCCAGTCGGCGGACAGAAACTGGCCACGTGTGATCGACTGAATTTCTGTCGTGCTGAAAACCGGCCTTGGGCCGTCTCGCTATTGTCCGGTTGCTCGATTACCCTCGTCCGGAAAATGCGACGGAGGGGGAAACAATGTCGGAAGCAATTACGGTAATCGGACTTGGTAATGCAGGGCTGTCGGTGGCGACGGCGCTGCTGAAACATGGCCCGGTCCTGGGCTATGACCGCTCGGAGGAGCGCTGCAAGCTCGCCCGGGATGCAGGTGTCGAGGTAGCGGATTCGCTTGAGGGGCTCGACGGGCGTGCTCCCGTGGTACTGTTGTCTTTGCCAAAACCGGAGGCTTCTCTTGCCGTGGCGGGGGCTCTCGCTTCCTGGAAGAACCTTCCGGAACTTGTCATAGAGACCAGCACGGTGACCCCGGATACCGCGCAGAAATCAGCCGCTCTTCTGGATGCGGCCGGTGTGGGGTTTGTCGATGCTGCGATCGCCGGTGGCGTTGCCAGCATGGCGGCTGGGGAGATCACGTTTTTCCTTGGTGGAACAGATGCAAACAAGGCGGCTGCAAAGCCGATCCTCGACCGGATCGCCGCGAAAATTCACGATCTCGGCCCGGTGGGGGCGGGGATGGGAACGAAGGTCGTCAATAACGGCGTCATGCACGCGGTCATGGTGGTCCTGATCGAAGCTTTCGCCATGTTGCGCAAACTCGACATTCCGACGGATACGCTGGTTGAAATCCTGAACCGGGAGGAAGGCCTGTTGCGCCCCTTGATCCACCGGGTCGGAGAACGCATGCAGGACGGCAATTACGAAGGCGGGATGTCTGCCAGCAACGCGCGGAAGGATTCCGTGCTGGCACTGGAAACCGCGCAACAGCTCGGGGTGCCAATATTCGCCACCCTCGCATCGCATACCCCCTATGAGATCGCCTGCTCGAAGGGAATGGGTAATGAGGACTACGCGGCTTTGGCGAAATTGTGGGAGGATTGGTGTGATATTGATTTCAAACGCTGAGTGTACTTTCCTTTTGGTCCCGGAAAGTCTGCATGCCGTGTGAACTATGCGTTTGAATACGTGCTCTTTCTGGTGTGTCCGGGTTGGTTTGTGTTACGACCGGCTAGATAATATTGCGATGAAAGCTGCAGCACCGGATCTGGGTTCTGTCGCTTTATCGTTCCAGACGAGGCGGTCGCAACATGACCTTTGGGGACACAGGATCGCCTGTTGGCGAGGCGCTTGATCAGATCGCGGGCAGGCTGCGTACGGAGAGCACGCGCCTCCTGCTGCAGCACTGGCGCTCGATAATGGAAGAAAACCGGTTACCCAGCCGGAATAAAATAGATCCGTCTCAATTGGCTCCGGTTCTGCCGAGCATCTGGCTTTGTGATTTCATGCGGGAAGAGAACCGGTTCCGCTACAGGCTGACCGGTGAGAAGGTGGCCAAGCGGTTCGGCCATAAACTCTCGAAGCACTATCTGGATGACCTTACGGACCCGAGTTATTATCCGCGGGTCCATCGTTATTACCGTAATGCGGTCGATTTTCCGGCGGTATTGTACATTTACGGGCGGCTCTACGCAGAGACCGCGAACCCCATTCATGGTGAGCGTATTTTACTGCCCCTGTCGGACGATGGTCTGGGTGTTCACGGGTTAATCGGTGCAACGGCGGAAATCATTCCGCGGCAGAACAGGGAAGCGCCTTATCTGCCGGAATTTCAGAAGCATGTTTATGTCACTTTGGAAACCGGCGCTATTGTTGAGGAATCCCTGCCCGTCTGAGTCTGCTATCGGCCCAATCGTGGTTAAGCGTTAATCTTTACGCGAATTTTTGCTAATCTTCACCCATAGTTTGTTTCATGGTGACCTGCGTTAAGGCGTTCGGGGGGAGGATAAAATGTCCGCAATACTTGTCGTGGACGATGACAAGCCTCTGAGGGATCTTCTGTCCAGTGTCTTGCGGGAGCAGGGCCACGAGGTGGCAACCGCAGGAGAGGGAAACGCGGCGCTGGAACTGATGGCGCACACGCGTTTCGAAATGGTGATCTCGGATATCATCATGCCGGGCAAGGAAGGCATGGAGACCATCCGCGAAATCCGGGGGCTTTATCCGGATGTACAGATCATCGCCATGTCGGCCGGTGGTTCGATGGGCAATGTGCAAGTCCTGGAATATGCCCGGATGATCGGGGCGCATGAATCGATCCGGAAGCCGGTAGAGCTGCCGGCCCTGATTTCCACGGTTGAGCGAATGCTGTCCTAGAGTATCTCGCTCTCGGCCTTACGTCCGGCTGTCATGGGCTCCGGATTTCCGAAGCTGAAAGAGATCCGCATAGTGTCCGGCAAGGGATGTGGAGGAAACGGCCATGTTTCCGTCCGCCTTCTTCCGTTCCACCCAGAGCCGGATCCCGGGCCGATGTTCGACATGGAACCAGGCGAGCCAGACGAACAGCAGCCGCCGGAACCAGCCGGGCATGCCGCGCTGATCCCCGAAATCGACGATATGCAGCGTGCCGCCGGGGCGGAGCAGGGTGACGGCCCGTTCCAGAGACTCCTGCCAGGGCGGGATCATGGAGAGGGAATAGGAAAACACGATGTGATCGAAACCGTTCGTCTCGTCGAAACTCGCCTCCGGATCGAACCGTTCCGCATAAGCCAGTCCGAGGCGGACTCTCGCCTCCATACCGGCACGGCTTAACGAGGCTTCCGCCGTTTCCAGCATCTCCGCCGAAGCGTCGATACCGAAATACCGGCAGTCCGGATAGCGTCTGGCCATTTTGATCAGATTACGGGCAGTGCCGCAGCCTATCTCGCAGACGGTCTGACCCGGCGCCGGTGCCAGCTCCCGGATCAGCCGATCCCGGCCCAGCAGATAGTATTTCCGGGTCAGATCGTAGAAATGCCGCTGGACCCGGTAGATCCGGTCCATCTTCTCTCCGGCATCCTCGACGCCATCGTCCCCGGATTTATCAATCTCTGCGGATGTAGAGATGGAAGCCTCCATAGATCGACGAGCGGTCGCGCCGGCCGAGATCGAGTGACTGTTCGGCCTGGTAATCCCAGCGGTCGAGAATCTCTGCGGGGACACGTCCAGGAAGCGGGCTTTCCTCGCCGGCGGTACGGAATATGACCCGGGCGCCCGGTGCGGAAGTGCGCAGAATCTCGATCCAGAGCGCGGTCATCTGCTCCGCATTCATCCAGTCCTGGGCATCCAGCAGGATGTAACGGTCCCGGCTTTCGGCGTCGCAGCCCGCCAGGAAATCGGTCATCGAGGCCTGCACGACATCGACCTTCGAGGCATTGTTCCGCAGGGTCTGGTGATTGCTGTCCCGGAGATAGCGCGGGATGGCTTGCCGGTGTTGCCGGTCGTATCCGCGCCCGAATGCCTGCCAGGCGAAGTAGTTATCGTCGATGGAGAAATCGCAGGCCAGCCGCTCCAGGCGGGAGCGCATCAGCCCGGCCATGTCTCCGCCGGCAGAGGCGGAGAGCGCCTCGAACTGTGCAGGCGGAATACCAAGCCCGTAGAAGGAGACCGGCATCCGGCAGAGTGCCTTGACGACGCGGCTGTCGAAGACCGGGCCGATCACGTCCTCGAACAGGGTGCGCTGCTCCTCCATGGTCTCTGCCCGCAGGATATGACGCGGGTTCTTTCCATGCAGCCGGGCCACGAAATGCAGCAGACCGATGAAGCGACCGAGCAGGCCGAATTCGTAGACATTGCGGGTGAACATGTCGATCCGCCGGCCGCGCAGCCCGCGCTTGCTCCAGTAGGCGCGTGTCTCCGGATCGAGATGCGGGGCGAGGTCGCGAAAATAGACCCGTTTGTTTTCCCGTTCATCCGCATGGCCGAAAAAGCGGAAGAAAGTCTCGTGGTCGGGCAACTGTTCCAGCGCCGTCAGTTTCAGCCGGGTGAGGGCAACATGGGCCGGATTGAGATCCACCGCCTGGATATGCGCCGGCTGCTCCGTCAGGTAGTTCAGGATGTTGCAGCCGCCCGATGCGATGGTGAAGATCCGGCTGTTCCCGTCGAGCTGCAGTGCCTCCAGATCGACTTCGGGATCTTCCCAGATCTGCGGATAGACGAAGCCCTTGAAGGCCATCGTGAACATCCGCTCGAGGATGCCGCGCTTCGACAATTGCTTGTTCTTGATGACTGCGTCGGTGAGGAGGACGTTGGATGACATGGGGGCGAACTCTCCCGGATGGCGCGGTTCCGCGCGCGTGCCGCCGGACCGGTCCATATCTCGCTCTCCCTCATACGGGAATCATGTTGCAGCTTTGTTGCGGCCATGCGGGCAGATGCGGATTTTGCTGTCATGAAAACGCGCTTGAGAAATGGTGTTTTGTGTTATTAAATTAGATTAATAAAACTAAATATTATATTGATAATAATAAATATTATTGAATTTATGAGTGATGTTTTTTTGATGCGAAACCATCAAAAAGAAAATCTGTAATCGCATGGTCACGCGGCAGTCCGCCCTATGCCGGAATACGCGCGGAAGGTCCATATTCTGGCAACTCGAATCGGAGGTCAGACGCGTTCGGGGGCTGGCAATAACATCCCTGCCGCTCTGGTTTGCCTCGATGATGACACGGGACCATGAGGCCCTGGCCGACGGCTTCCTCCCTGACAGTGAGACGGGTGTCTGCAATTCAAGTTTCGGGGATGAGAAATTAGTTTCGAACGATGACGCGAGAGATAGAGAGAGGCGCGGTGGCGTACTCTGCTACACTCGTGAAAACCATCAGCGGGGGCGTGCGGGATGAATGACATTGGCCGAATAATCGCCGCGGCATGTCTCGTGGCTGCGCTTCTGTTCCCGGCGGCGGATGCCCGGGCGCAGACCGATGCGCGTCAGGCCTGGTCCGCCGCATCCGGATCTATCTTTGAAGTCGAGCCGACCTGGCCCGGTTATCAGAAACCGGGCTTCGGGGCGCCGGCGGGGACTGCACCGGAAGGCACGGGGATCGCAATTCTGCGCCCGGGGCTGCTGGTCACGGCGGCGCATGTGGTCTCGAAGGCGACTGAAGTCCATGTCCGCACGCCGGACGGCACACGGCTGGTGGCGACCGTTCTGGCAATCGATCAGAAGACGGACGTGGCTTTCTTGACGGTCGGCATCGAGACCACTCCCATTGCACTGGCGCAAGAGCGGCCGGAGACCGGGGCGCCGGTCTGCGCGCTTTCGAACGCGTTCGGTCTGGGCATCGGCATTACCTGCGGTGTGGTTTCCGCCAGCAGGCGGACGGGTGTCGGCTTCAATCACACGGAGGATTTCATCCAGACCGACGCCTCGGTCAATCCGGGCTCGTCCGGCGGTGCGCTGATTGATCTGGAGGGCAGGCTGGTCGGGCTGTTGTCGGCGATCTTCACCAAGGACTCGGATTCCGATATCGGGGTGAATTTCGCGGTCTCGACGGAGTTGATGCTGGAGAGCCTGCCCCAGAATTTTCGGTGAGCCCTTTTATTTTCGCTCAGGCGTCCTTTGCGCACGCACAAGACAGGGTGAGATGCCGGGAGCGAGCTTGTTCCCGGGCGGCCGTGACGGGATTATGCCGCCGACGCCGGTCATACGGTCGGCTGGAAGAAAATCATGCCAGAAGAAAGTCATGGAGGAATACCAATGCCCGCCACCCTTCCGGGTCCGTTCGAGACCCTGAGCCTTGAGACGCCGTCCGAGCATGTTCTGTTGCTCACCCTGGACCGGCCGGAGCGCGGCAATGCCCTCAACACCCAGATGGGCTTCGATCTCCGTGATCTTTTCACCGCGCTCTATCATGACCAGCGCGATCTCCGCTGCATTGTCGTCACTGGGCGGGGCGAGAAGATTTTCTGCGCGGGCGGGGATCTGAAAGAACGCAACAACATGACAGACGAGGCCTGGCAGACGCAGCATGCGCTGTTCGAGCAGGCCGTCCGGGCGATGATGGATTGCCCGATCCCGATGATCGGGGCCGTGAACGGTGCGGCCTTCGCGGGCGGGCTGGAGATCGCGCTGTGCTGCGATTTCGTCTATTGCGCCCCGAATGCCCGCTTTGCCCTGACCGAAGTCACCCTTGGTATCATGCCGGGCGCAGGCGGCACCCAGAACCTGCCGCGCGCGGTCGGCGTCCGCCGGGCCAAGGAAATCATCCTGACCGGTACTCCTTTCAGCGCCAGCGATGCGATGGACTGGGGCCTCGCCAACAAGCTGTGCGAGGACGGCAAGCTGCTGGAAGACGCGCTGGCAACGGCGGAAAAGATCGCCGGCAACGCCCCGATCTCCACCCGCCAGGTGAAGAAGGCCATCGACATGTCGACCCAGCTCGACCTCAAGAGCGGCTATGCTTTCGAGATCGAAGCCTACAACCGCATGGTCCCGACCGAGGACAGGCTGGAGGGCGTACGGGCTTTCAACGAGAAGCGGAAAGCCCAGTTCAAGGGGAAGTAGTTCTTCCCGATCTTTCCAACATCGTCATTCCGCACGTGATGCGGGATGATGATTGGGGGATTGGCAGGGGGCGTCCCATCACGGATCTTTGCTTCCAAAACCACACGTGCTAGCCAACGGTATTCAGATATTCGGCAGACAACAGGAAGCCCCGATGAGCGACACCATTCTGGTCCCGGTTGCGCCCGGCGAGATGCTGGACAAGATCACCATTCTGGAAATCAAGCTGGAGCGGATCGAGGACGCGGCGAAGCGGGCCAATGTCGAGCTTGAATATACGATGCTGCAAAAAGTGCGTGGCGAGAAGATTCCGGAAAGCCCGGCGCTGGCCGATGCCTATGGCCGGCTGAAAGCTGTCAACGAGGCGCTCTGGGTGATCGAGGACGATATTCGCGATTGCGAGCGGGGCGGTGATTTCGGGCCTAAATTCATCGAGCTGGCGCGCAGCGTCTATCGCGTCAACGACCAGCGGGCGGCGATCAAGAAGGAGATCAATCTCCTGCTCGGCTCGGCTCTGGTCGAGGAGAAATCCTACAAGGACTATATGGCGCCCGATAGCGCCGGTCAGTGAGGCGGGTATGAACGTGTCCGGCGCGGCCGTTCCCGCCCCCCGCTTCGCCCGGTTCCGGTTCTGGTTGCTGGCCGTCGTGCTGCTGCTGTTCGTACCGGTCGGTGTGCTGGCCAAGCAGGCGATGGCAACGCTGTTCATCGCGCTGGCCATTCTGCTGCTCGGCGCCGTCTGGCTTGAGCGCCGCCGGATCGCATGGCCTGAAAAGCCTGTCCTGATTGCTTTCGCTGCTGTAGTCGGCTTGTCTTTGCTCGGGGCCTGGTTTGGCGGGCAGGGGCTGCATCTTGCCGGGATGCTGCAGAAGCTGGGCTTGCTCGCCCTGTTGCTGGTCTGTGTCTCCGCTGTACGGGAGATCCGGGCGGGGCTCTTCAGGGAGCCATTGGTGCTGTGTCTCGCCGCCGGGATCTTTCTTGGCGCGGTGATTTTCGCAATCGAGCTGACTTTCGATGCACCGCTCTACCGGTTTTTCTCCGGCAAGGGCTGGGAGGTGGACATCGCACCGTCCCGCTTCAACCGGGGCAGTACCGCACTTGTTCTGCTGTCCTGGCCCGCCGCGGCGGGGCTGTGGCTCGGCGGGCGCCGGGTGGCGGCTCTGCTGCTCGTCCTGGCCGGACTGGCGGCGGCGTCTATCGGGGAGTCCGCCTCGGCGGCTCTGTCGGCAATGGTCGCTGTTCTGATCCTGCCTCTGGCTGTTCTGAATGGCCGCATTGCCTCGCGGCTTGTGTTGCTTCTGACCGTGCCCCTGATGGTCGCGGCCCCCTGGATCCTCGGCAATCTTCTGGTCTGGATCCCCGACTATGTAACGGTGTTCCCGCCGTCTTTCGCGGACCGGCTGGAGATCTGGCACAGCGCCTCCCTGGCGGCGGTGGAGCAGCCATTGATCGGTCTTGGTCTGGGGGCGATGCGTAGCCTTGAGGTGCCGGAGGCGGTGAAGGCGACATACAGTTTCTTCAAGCACGGCACGATCCATCCGCATAACGCGGCGATCCAGATCTGGCTGGAGCTTGGTATCGGCGGCATTCTGGCGGCATTGTTCCTGCTCTGGCGTCTGGTGCTGGCCTCGGACCCGCTGCCGCGCCCGGCCCGGGCCGCCGCGATTTCGGCGCTGTGCTGCGGGCTGGTGATTGCTGCTGTCTCCTATGGCCTGTGGCAGGAAACATGGCTCGGCATCATCGGTCTCACCGTGCTTGCCTTCGGCGTGCTCTGCGGCAACGAAAGCTCTTCCGACTGATCTCTTTTCCGCCGCCTCTCCCTGGTGTTTAGTTGTTCCAAGAACAGTAAAAACAGGGAGGCCCAAAGTGGCTCAGTATCCGGCGGTCGGCGCGGTCCGCAAAATTGGCATTCTCGGTGGCGGGACGATCGGCGCGAGCTGGTCCGCCTTCTTTCTTTCCAGAGGCTATGACGTCGTGGCCTGGGATCCCGGGCCGGACGCGGAGGCCAAGCTGCGCGCCTTTGTCGATAATGCCTGGCCGCAACTGACGGAACTCGGGCTTTCCGCCGGTGCTGCCGTGGCCCGACTCAGATTCGTGGCGACGCCGGAAGAGGCCGTCGAGGGCTGTGATTTCATCCAAGAAAGCGCACCGGAACGGCTTGATATCAAGCAGGAGCTTTATGCTCGCGTCGATGCGGTGATCGGGGAGCGGACGATCTTTGCCTCCAGCACCTCGGGGCTGGTGATGAGCGATCTGCAGCAGGGCCTGAAGAATGCCGCCCAATTCGTCGTCGGCCACCCGTTCAACCCGCCGCATCTGATCCCGCTGGTGGAGGTGGTCGCCGGGAAAGACTCCGATCCGGCGGCGGCGGACTGGGCGATGGATTTCTACCGGCATGTCGGCAAGCACCCGATCCGGCTGAAGAAGGAGCTGAAGGGGCATCTGGCGAACCGGCTGCAGGCGGCGCTCTGGCGCGAAGCGATCATGGCGGTGAAGGAGGATGTTGCCTCTGTCGAGGATATCGACGCGGCAATGGCGCAAGGGCCGGGCCTGCGCCTCGCCCTGATGGGGCCGCACATGATCTTCGGTCTGGCGGGCGGCAAGGGCGGTATGGGCCATTTCTACGATCATATCGGCCCGGCCATGGAAGCCTGGTGGGAAACCATGCAGGAGACGCCAAAACTGGATGCCGGCTTGCGTCAGAAACTGATCGACGGCGTGGAGGATGAAGCGGCCGGCCGGTCCATCGACCAGCTCGAAGCCGAGCGGGACGACAAGCTGATCGCCTTGCTGAAAATGCTTCAGGCGAAAGGATAGAGGTTGAAATGACCGGTTCCGGGAAGTCCGTGATCGTTGTCGGCGCCGGTATCGTCGGCGTTGCCACCGCGCTTTGCCTGCAGATGGAGGGGCACCGGGTCACGGTGCTGGATCCGAAAGCTCCCGGCACCGCCACCTCGTTCGGCAATGCCGGATCGATCGCCATCGGTGCGATGTATCCGACGGGCTCGCCCGGTAATCTGAAGCAGCTGCCGAAGATGCTGATGGACCCGGCCTCGGCGATCTCCGTCCGCTGGTCCTATCTGCCGCGCATGCTGCCCTGGTTCGTCCGCTTCTTCGCCGCCAGCCGTCCCTCACGGGTGGAGCAGATCGCCCGTGAGCTGGCGACCATCGTGCCGTCGGCCGGAGACGCGCATCTGTCCCTGATGAAGGCGCATGGGATCGAGGGCATCGTGAAGCCGCTCGGCTGGCTCAAGGTCTATACCGGTGAGAAATCATTCGCCGGAACCCTCGGAGAGCGGGAGACGATCATCCGGCATGGCGGCAACCTGCAGATCCTGAACCAGGACGAGCTGCGTCAGCTGGAGCCGTCCCTGTCGCCGCGTTTCACCCATGGCGCCTTCCAGCCGGATAACCATTTTGTCACCAGTCCGGTCAAGCTGACCGAAGCCTACGCCAAAGCCTTCATCGGGCTCGGCGGCCGGTTCCTGGGGGAGAAGGTGACGCGGTTCGAATTCGACGGCAGTCGTGTGCAAAAGGTGGTTACGGATCTCGGCATGCATGAGGCGGACAGTGTCGTGGTCTGCGCCGGGGCCTGGTCCGGTCGGGTTTGCAAGATGCTCGGCTTCAAAGTGCCGCTGGACACGGAACGCGGGTATCACCTGAATATTATCTCGGACGGCGGACCGAAGCTGGGCCGGCCGGTTGTGGTTGGTGATCACAGTTTCGTGTTGGCGCCGATGCAGGACGGCATCCGGCTGACCAGCGGCATCGAATTCGCCGGTGTTGACGCTGCGCCGGACTTCAGGCGGATCAGGCGCATGCTGCCGCTGGCGCGGAAAGCGCTGCCGGGATTAGGAGACACTATTACCCGGGAATGGCTCGGGTTTCGGCCGTCGACGCCGGATAGCAAGCCTGTGATTGGGGCCGCGCCGGGACTGCAGAATGTGTTCCTTGGCTTCGGTCACGGACATATCGGGCTGACCCTGGCGGCTCGTACGGGAAACCTGCTGGCGGATCTTGTCGCCGGACGGGATCCTTCTATCGACCTGGGACCGTTCAGCGCCGGCCGTTTCTAGGGGCCGGTTTCCTTGCTCTGTCCATATTACGAGTTTCTGACAAATCCGGCCCGCTACTCTCTATAGTGAGAAAACCATTGCTTGCGGCGCGCCATCAGCTAAGAGTCTCTTGGGGACTCACCGGCGCTTATGAGATTCCAGCATGAAAGGGAGAAGCATGAAACGCTTTCAGAACCCAACATTGAAAAAGTCCGTCGCCGTATTCGGCGTGGTACTTCTATCCGGCTGTGCCGGTATGCAGCTCGACAATGCTCGCAAGGTTGAGCCAGGGGGAAGCGCCTTCAGCACAGCGCTGTACAAGGAATATATGGCTCTCTCCGAACTCGAATTCCTTGAGGGCGACTACGCGGATTCAGATGTGTTCGCGCTGCGGGCGATTTCCGCCGCAGGCAACAATCCGACCACGCCGGAAGAGATGAGCGCGCGTAATATTCCGGCAGCCAACAAGGGCGAGCTGGCAACGGCACGCCGCGAACTTGTCGAAGCTCTGGCTGCTACGGCAACCGAAAAGGCATCCGTCAACGCCGCTCAGGCCCAGGCCTCATTCGAGTGCTGGATGCAGGAGCAGGAAGAAAACTTCCAGCCTGACGATATCGCCCGGTGCCGTGCGGACTACATGGCATCGATGAACGCCGTGCGCTCCGCTCTTGCGCAGGTTCCGGCAGCACCGGTTGCAGCTCCTGCTCCGGCGCCGAAGGCTCCGCTGCGGATGGCCGCGACCTACACTGTCAATTTCGACTTTGATTCGGACGCGATCACTGATGCGGCCAGCCAGATCATCTCCGAAGCCGGCATTGCGGTTGATGAAATGAAAGCCAGCACGATCATCCTGTCCGGTTATACCGACCGGGCCGGTTCCGAGACCTACAACATGAAGCTTGCGGATCGCCGGGCGAAGGCCGTTCTCAGTGCACTCGACATTCGATCCAACAAGAAGATCGCTGATGCGACAGAGATCAAGGTCTATGGCGAGAAGAACAACAAGAAGAAGACCGAGGACGGCGTTCGCGAGCCGGAAAACCGCCGCGTGAAGATCGAAATCATCCGCTAATCAGCGGGACATAATACGAATAAGGCCGCCCTCGGGCGGCCTTATTTTTTGCTCCGGATTCATGAAATCCGTATCCGGCAACCCGTCATCCTTATTCGGCCATGCCTTCGATGGTCTGCCGGATGATCTGGCGGGAGCGCCACAGCACCATTTCCTTCCAGTCGGCCTTGTCCGGGGAATAGTGATCTCGGATCTGCTGCTTGATGCGCTTGGTTTCCGGTGCCGACCAGTCAACGTCGCCCTGATTGTGCAGCCAGTGATCCTCGCGCAGCACAAGCAAACCGCGGTCCGTCGGGAAGGTGCCGTATTCCAGGGCAACATAGGTGTAATTGTCGCCAAGCTCTGCATTCCACATCTCGCGGGAGGTGCCGTGCAGCGGGATGGAGGAAGAGGTGCCGAGTTCCGGCACACCGACGGAATCGCCATACATCTCGACAACCCGCTTCATGCCTGCACTGCCCGGCAGATGCGCGCAGATCGGCTCGCCATAACCATAGGGACCGAGGCCTGTGTGGTAATCGATAACGCTGACCAGCGCGCGGTCAGCCAGCGTGAAGTCGCGGATGATCTTCTCCAGCGTCTGGCGCGCCCATGAAGGGCCGAAACCGCCAAAGAACATGCTGTGCGCATGCTTGTACTGACCGGCCTTGCGGGCTGTCTGGAAGGCGCTTTCGCCATGATCCGCCCGGTATTTGGCGATCTTTTCCTTCGCCTTGGCCATGGTTTCGTCGTCGAGGGACGGCGGGACGAGGGCATCGACCAGCTCGTCATGGCCCGGGTTTTCCGGAACGGGCTTGGTGAAATCGATATAGTTCCGGTTCAGGTCGCAGCCTTCTTCCGTCACACGGCGCAGCCAGGCGAAGCCGTGTGGGTTCAGTGCGTGGATGTGCAGCGCCGCCATGTCCGCCTCGAGCCCTTGCCGGGCGCCGGACAGGAACCAGTCGATCTGTGCACCCGAGCCGCAGAAACCTTCCACGCCGTGGGTGGAGGAGATCGTCACCAGAACCTTCTTCGCATCTTTCGGCCCAACCCAGGCGGCGTCACAGGCGAGGGTTTCGCCGTAGGGGCCCTTGTTCGGATTCTCGTAGGTCGTGACCGTGGCGCCTTCGCGCTCGGCCGCGGCGAGAAAGCGCTCGCGCGCCTGACGGTAATCGTCGGAAAATGCGTGATCGATGAATTCGAGGATGCTCATCTGGTCCAGTCCATGGGGAAGGTGGCGAAAGCCGTGAAGGGGAACAGAGTAGCAAACAGCCATGCCCCGGCGCCATTGCCGTAACGGAAATATCTGTTGAGCTGATCGGGACAAGTTGGCAGCGTTGCCGCTCAATTTCCTGAAGTGTGTGAGTGCGAGGCGTCATGGCGTTACCCGGGAACATCCTGCTTATTACCGCCGATCAGTGGCGTGGCGACTGTCTCTCTATCCTCGGTCATCCGGCTGTGCGGACACCCAATATCGATGCACTGGCAGCGGACGGGGTTCTGTTCGAGCGGCATTATTGTCAGGCCGCACCGTGCTCGCCGGCCCGCGCCTCGCTCTATACCGGGCTCTACCAGATGAACCATCGGGTCTGCCGTAATGGCAGCCCTCTGGATGCGCGTTTCACCAATATTGCGCAGGAAGGGCGCCGGGCCGGTTATGGCCCGGTCCTGCTCGGCTATACGGACCAGACCCTCGATCCGCGCACCCGGCATCCGAAAGACCCGCGGCTCACCACCTATGAAGAAGTGCTGCCGGGGTTCGAGCGGCACACGCGATACGACGAACATGCGCTCGACTGGCTGCACTGGCTGGAGGGCAAGGGGGAGGACGCGTCCGGTGGTCTCAAGGGAGTCTATGGGGCGGTGCCGCAGGACGGTCCTTTCAGCCGGGCGGATCTGACGCCAAAATTTGCCCCCGAGCATACGGAGACCGGCTATATCACCGAACGGTTCCTCGATTATCTGGGGCAACAGGATGCGGACAAACCCTGGTTCGCGCATCTTTCCTTTATCCGGCCACACCCGCCGTTTTCGGTGCCGGAGCCCTATAATTCCATGATCGATGATGCGCTGGTACCGGAGCCGAGCAGGGCGGAGTCGGTCGAAGCGGAAGCGGCACAGCATCCGTTCCTGCGCTTCATGCTGGACCGTGTGCCCGGCAAGTCCTTTGTGCCCGGTGGCGGTGACCGGCTGGTGACGGACTGGAGCGACGAGGAAATCCGTGCCGTGCGGGCGGTCTATTTCGCCATGGTGGCGGAAGTTGATGCGCAGCTCGGCCGTCTGGTCGAAGGGCTGAAGAAGGCCGGGGCCTATGAAGATACGCTGATCGTGCTGACCAGCGATCATGCCGAAATGCTGGGCGACCATCATTTGTTCGGCAAGCTCGGCTATTTCGAGCAGAGCTATCATATCCCGCTCATCGTCCGGATGCCGGGAGCGCACAATCCGCGCGGCGTCAGGGTGGATCGGTTCACGGAATCCATCGATATCGCGCCAACCCTGGCGGAATGGTCCGGCATCCCCACACCACTGCAATATGATGGCCGCTCCCTGTTGCCGTTTCTTGAAGGCACGGAGCCGTCCACATGGCGTGATGCGGCGCATTGGGAGTTTGATTTCAGGGATGTCACCGGCGGAGTACCGGAAAAAGAACTCGGTTTGCGGCTCGATCAGTGCCAGCTCGCGGTGCGGCGGGAAGGCCGGTTCAAATATGTCCATTTCGCCGCCTTGCCCCCGTTGCTGTTCGATCTGGAGAATGATCCGGATGAACTGGTGAATCTTTCCGGCAATCCTGACTATGCGGCAGAGGAACTTGCGGCGGCGCGTGGCATGCTGTCCTGGCGTCAGGCGATGAGCGAACGCACCCTGAACGGGATCGATGTTACGGCGGACGGGCCGGTGGAGCGGAGCTTCGCGGAGCGTTTTTAAACGAGTCTGGCGGAGCCTCGCGGAGCGATTCTGAGAAACCGTAATCATCCTTCGCCAATTGATACTGATCCGGTTCCGTGCCGCACCTTGGCGGTGCGCGTAAAGCGCTGCTAAGTTACTGAAAACAGCGAGCGCATTCGGGGGATGTTATGAGCGAAGCAGCCGATTATTCGATTGATCCGCAGATGGCGAAAGCCATGGAACGGATGGTGAAGATCGTCGAAGAGGAAGGGCTTCCGCCGCTCCCCGTGAATCCAAGTCCGCCGGAATCCCGCGCCCGGATGGAAGCGGAGCGGTCCTGGTGGAACCAGGACCTGCCGGAAATGGCGGATGTCCGCGAGGAACATATCGACGGCCCGAACGGCCCGATCCGGGTGCGACTGCTTTATCCGGACGTGCCGCGCCCGGCGCCGGTGCTGGTTTATTTCCATGGCGGCGGCTGGGTCGTCGGCTCGCTTGAGACCCATCACCGGGCAATGCGCTGTCTGGCTCTGGAAAGCGGCTGCGCCGTTGTTGCCGTCGATTACCGGCTTGCGCCAGAGCACAAGTTCCCGGCCCCGCTGCAGGATTGCGTCGCGGCGATCGAGTATGTCCGGGACCATGGGGCTGACTGGGGGCTGGATACGAAAAAGATCGCCGTTGGCGGTGACAGTGCCGGTGCCAACCTCGCCCTTGGGGCGGCGCTTGCCCTGCGTGACAAGGGCGACAGCCCGATCCGCTCCCTGACCCTGTTCTACGGCTGCTTCGACCGGGGTCTCGAAGATGAGTCCCATACATTGTTCGGCGATGGCTCCTTTGGTCTCTCGACAGCTTCCATGCGCTGGTACTGGAGCCACTATCTGCGCGATGATGCGGACGCGGAAAACCCTCTCGCATGCCCGCTGAAAGCGGATCTGGCCGGATTGCCGCCGACCCAGCTTTATCCGGCCGGTCTCGATCCGCTGCGGGACGATTCCATCCACATGCATGAGCGGATGAAGGCTGCAGGAGTGCCCGTTGAATACAAGCTCTATCCCGGGGTCTGCCACGCGTTCATCAACCTGACCCGGATGGTCGATCAGGCGCATGAGCTGATCGGCGATGCCTCTGCCGCAATCCGGCGGAACCTCTCCTAGGCTGAGGTCCCGGGGCGCTCTTTCGGCAGGCCGAGGGTCAGGATGTTGGTCATCAGGATGGTTCCCGCCAGCATGTAAAAGACCGAGGCGAGACCGTACTGGTCCGCCAGCATGCCGCCGATGATCGGCATGACGATGGAGAAGCCGCTCTGCGTGCCGAACATCAGGCTGGTGGCCGATCCTCCGAGATGATCCGGTGTCAGGTCCATCATCCAGCTATGCACGACGGGCCGCACCGCATAGAGCACGAAGCCGAGCAGGGATATCCCGGCGACGAAGGCCGCTTCGCTGCCGAGGAAGGTCAGGCTGGTAATCAGGACGGTGGAAGCGCTCAGCCCGGCGAGCACGACCGTGCGTCGTCCGACCCGGTCCGACCAGATCCCAGCTGCCGGTGTGGCGATCACACCGCCAACCTGCATCGCGGCCATGGCAACGCCGATCATGACGGGACCTGAATGCATGACGTCCGCGAGATAAAGCGGCAGGAAGGCCAGCAGGCCGCCCTGTGTCATGGAACGGAAGCCACTCATCACGCAGAGTCCGAGAATGGCCTTGTTGGCGATCACCGAACGGATCCCGGCGAAATACTCGGAAAGACCGACACCGCGTGCTGCCGTGCCCTCTGCTTTTTTCGTCTCATAGCGCATCAGCCCCACAGCCAGGATGACCGCGACGGCAAGTGCGGGCACGGCGGAGATCTCCGCTGCCTGTTGCCAGCCGAATGTGGCCATCAGGGCGCCGGCGGTCAGGGGCGCGACCGTATCGCCGGCACTGGCGCCGAGCCCGTGAATGGACAGCGCATAGCCCCGGTTTTTCGGATAGCGGTTCGACAGGAAGGAGATTGCCGGTGGATGCCAGAGATTGCTGGTCACGCCGAGCACCACCACAAGTCCGGCGAGGGCAAAGAAGGTGGTGGCGAGCCCCATCGCCATCAGCGCCAATGCACCAACGGCGACGGACAATATCTGAAAGATCACGCGGCGGCCGGAAAGGTCCACCAGCGGACCGCTGACGAAGTTCGCGGCGAACGCGCTGAAATGGAAAACACTGACCAGCGCCCCGGTCTCCGTATAGCTGAGACCCAGCGCCGTCGACAGGGCCGGGAGCAGCAGGTAGAAGACTGCGTCCGTCCAGTGGATGGCGCCGTGGCCGAGGCCGACGAGAGTGATGGGAATGTTTTCCCGGAGCGGGAGTCCGGTCAGACGTTCGGAGAAAGACATGGATATTCCGGGTTACTGTTACGCTGCCGCCTCGATTGAGCGGGCAAGGGCGTATGAGGATGGGTGACCAATTTAGCACGCAAGCCCCCGGATTGAGCAATCTCCTTCGCGAATTGCTGGATCATGGAGTGCTTGAAACCGTGCTGTTTGCCGTGTTGCTGCTCGGCGGCCTCTCGATCCTTTATTACACCGTGCGCACCGGTGTGCCGCCCATGCCGTCGCATCCATCGGTCCGCCGCGCCGTCTTCCGGATGATTCCGGACAGGCTTGCTCCGGCGACGATCTATGAGCTGGGCTGCGGTTGGGGCGGCATCGCCTTCGAACTGGCGGCGCGCTATCCGGAGGCACGGGTGGTCGCCATCGAGCTTTCGCCGCTGCCCTGGCTCGTCTGCCATATACGGAGACTTCTACAGCGCCGGGCGAACCTCGAAATCCGCAGGGCCGATTTCCTGAAGAGCGATCTTTCGGATGCGGATCTCGTGTTCTGTTACCTGATGGTCGTACCGATGCGTGGTTTGCAACGGAAGCTCGCCGGTGAGCTGAAGCCGGGTGCTATTGTGATCACAAGCACTTTCGCATTACCGGACTGGCCGGTTGAAGGAACCGAAACTGTGCCGGAATCCATGAGCGCCACTATTTACCGGTATCGGGCTCCCGGGTAATGCGCGGAAGGCGGCACTAAAGTGCCAGCCGCTCCGCATGCCAGCGCAGGTGATCTTCCATGAAGCTGGCGATGAAATAATAGGAATGATCATAGCCGTCCTGGCGTCGCATCGTCAGGCCGATGCCGGAGCTGCCGCAAGCCGCTTCCAGTAATTCCGGCTTGAGTTGGCCTTCCAGAAAACCATCCGCCAAACCCTGATCGACCAGGATTTCGGGAACCCGGGCGCCATCCTCGATCAGGGCGCAGGCGTCATATTGCCGCCAGTCGGCCTTGTCCGGGCCGATATAGCCGGTCAGCGCCTTGTCACCCCACGGGCAGTTCATTGGTGAGCAGATTGGCGCAAAAGCGGAAACGCTTTTGAAGCGGTCCGGGTTTCTCAAAGCGATGGTCAATGCCCCGTGGCCGCCCATGGAATGACCGGTGATAGCCTGCCGGGCCATGTCGAGAGGCTGTGCTTGACCAAGCAGAGCGGGCAGCTCCTTCTCGATATAGCTGCGCATCCTGTAATTGGCGGACCATGGGGCTTCCGTCGCATCGACGTAGAAACCGGCGCCGAGGCCGAAATCATAAGCGCCATCCGGGTCGTCCGGAACGGAGTCGCCGCGCGGACTGGTGTCCGGAGCGATCAGGGCGATTCCCAACTCGGATGCATATCGCTGTGCACCGGCTTTCACGGTGAAGTTGTCTTCGGTGCATGTCAGCCCGGAGAGGAACCAGAGTGCCGGCACCTTTGCTGTCTCCGCCGCAGGCGGCAGATAGACCGCAACACGCATATCGGTCCCGGTCTCTTCCGAGGCATGGGAAAAGACGAACTGCTTTCCACCGAAAGCCTTGGCTTCGGAGATGGTTGTCAGGGCCGGTGCGGTCATTGGGCGCTATCCTCTGTCGTGCGGTTGGGCCTTTGTCGTGCGTTCGGCCGGAGGCTACACCATGGTGGCGGCGGGCGGAACGGTTCCGTTAAAACGGCGGGAAGGAGCCAAGAAAGGTCCCATTCGGGTTATCGGGGTTATGTCCGGCGCCTTAGATCTTTAGGATGCCCGCTGACTTAATAAGAGGGACCCCATGCCTAAGATCAATGCCGAGCGCCTGCTGAACGATCTGAAAACCCTGCGCTCCATCGGAGCGGTCGAGACGGGGGTCGTCAGGCCCGCCTTGAGCGAAAAGGATCTCGAAGCACGCCGCTGGCTGAAGAAGCGTTTCGAAGAAGCCGGGCTGGACACGACACTCGATGGTGTCGCGAATGTGCTGGGCCGCTCCAGGAAGAACGGTCCGGCCCTGATCGTCGGCTCCCATTCGGACACGCAGCCGCGTGGCGGCTGGCTGGATGGTGCCCTTGGTGTGATCTATGGTCTCGAGGTGGCGCGCGCGCTGGCGGAAGACCCGGAGACCTCCGACCTCGCGGTCGATGTGATCTCCTGGCAGGACGAGGAAAGCCGTTTCTATGGCTGCATCGGCTCCCGGTCGTGGATCGGCACCCTTGATCCCGAAGTGGAAGCAAACGCGACCGACCGGGACGGCGTGAAGCTGACCGATGCGCTGAAGGATGCCGGGCTGACCGATGTGCCGCGCCTGCGGATGGAAGAGGGCCGCTATGTCGGCTATCTCGAGGCGCATATCGAGCAGGGCGCCTGGCTGGAAGAGGCCGGAGAGCAGATCGGTGTCGTCACCGGCATCGTTGGTATTCGCGGCATGACGCTTAAATTCGTGGGCGAGCAGAACCATGCCGGCACCACCACGATGGCGCGCCGTAAGGATGCGGCGACGGCGCTTTTCCGGGTTGCGAGCCGGATCCATGAGGAATTCCCGAAACATGCCAAGCCGACGACGGTCTGGACGCTTGGGCGCGTGGTGATCGAACCGGGCGCGGCCTCGATCGTGCCGGGCTATGCCGAGCTTACCCTGCAGTTCCGGGACAGCGAGGAAGCGTTGCTCGACAAGTTCGAGGAGATCGTCGCGGAGCTGATCGCGGAAGTGAATGCGGAGGGCCGCATCAAGGCCAGTGCCGAACGCTCGCGCACACCGGTTCCGCCGTCGGACATGGATGAAAGCTTTCAGGATCATCTGTCGGCTGCCGCGGAGAAGACGTCCCCGGGCAAATGGCGGCGGATGCCGAGCGCGGCCGGACACGATCCGATGGTGCTCAGCGAAGCGCTGCCCTGTGCCATGTTGTTTATTCCGTCCATCGGCGGCATCAGCCACGATTTTGCCGAGGACAGCCATGAGGAGGACATTGTCGCCGGGTGCCAGGTGCTCGCCGATGCCGCTGCGTCCATCCTTAAAACCTCCCAGAAGGAGACACCATGACCTCAGCCGAAAACACGGCGCGCGCTGTCGAGATCCTCGCAGCGTCGCGCCTCGGCGGTGGACCGACTGACCGTCTCCCCGGCCCGCTCATGCCGGCCACGGTCGCGGAAGGATATGAGCTGCAGAACCAGCTGAACGCGCACCTGACACAGGCGGGTTTCGGTCCGGTTGTCGGTCACAAGATCGGCTGCACCACCAAGGTGATGCAGGACTATATGAAGATCAGCGAGCCATGCGCCGGCGAGATATTCGCGACCATGGAATTCCATGAGCGCGCCGATGTTCAGATAGAGCTGTATCACCGGATCGGGATCGAGGTCGAAATCGGGGTCTTGCTCTCGCATGACATGGTCAAGGACGAGGCATTCACCCGGGAGACGGCCGGCGGTTATGTCGAGGCCGTGTTGCCGGCGGTGGAGCTTGTCGATGACCGCTATGTCGATTACCCGTCCCTGCCGGTGCCAATGCTTGTGGCGGACAATTTTTTCAATTCCGGCGCGGTCCTCGGGGTGCCGGTACTGAACTGGCAGCATCTCGATTTAGCGGCCATTACGGGCAATCTCTATATCGATGGGGACGAAGCCGGAGCCGGTATCGGGGCCGACATACTGGGCCACCCGCTCGAGGCTCTTGCCTGGCTCGCAAATCTGCGCCGCAAACAGGAACGGCCTCTGAAAGCCGGAGAATTTGTTCTCCTCGGCAGTATCGTCAAGACCGTGCATTTCGACGAGCCGGCCCAGTGTATCGCGGATCTTGGCGAGCTTGGCAGGATCGAGGTGAATTTCACCTGACCGGGAGGAAGAGCCCGGCCAAGGACCCGCGATTCGGTTGATTTTTGCCGCCAATGATTTTGTGTCAGGCGAACCAATTTTCTGATGAAATGCGCCAGAGGTTTTACAGCGCTTGTCGGACACACCAGCTGGTGTCACCATCCCGCGGTCTTGTACGACCATGGAAATTGTGTGGGTTTGACGGGCGATAGTTCGGGAACGGCTTGGGTATGGCGACTTTCGTATTGGTTCATGGGGCGTGGCATGGTGGCTGGTGCTGGCGGCGGGTCGCCGACCGGCTGCGCGCCGCCGGGCACGATGTTTATACACCGACACTGACTGGCCTTGCCGATCGCTCGCATCTGCTGTCTCCGTCAGTCAGGCTGCAGACCCATATCCTTGATATTGCCAATCTGCTGTCCTGGGAGGATCTGGAGTCCGTGGTTCTGTGCGGGCATTCCTATGGCGGTATGGTGATTACCGGGGCGGCGGACCGGGAAGCCCGGCGGATCAAGTCGCTGGTCTATGTCGATGCCTTTGTGCCCTCCGACGGGGAAAGCGCAATGGATTCGCGTCCGCCCGAGCGGGTCGAGCTGGCTTTCGAACAAATCAGATCCGTCGGCGAGGGATGGTGGATGCCGCCGACCCCGGCCGCGTCGTTTCGTGTGAACGAGGCGGATCAGGCCTGGGTCGATGCGAAATGCACGAACTTCCCGATTTCCTGTTTTACGCAACCGGTCCGGCTGACTGGCGCGGTGGACGGCATATCCGGCAAATATTATGTCCGGGCAGGCGGCTATAAAGCCCCGCAGTTCGATGCGTGTGTCGAGAAACTGAGCGGTGACCCGGACTGGGATGTCCGCAGCTTGCCTTGCGGGCATGATATCATGGTCGACATGCCGGATGAGCTTACCGCTGTGCTGGAAGAAGCCTGCCAATAATGACGCCCCTGCCAGCTGAACAATGTTGTGCTGTTATCAGAGCTGTGGGCAAATCCGAAAATCATTGTTTTTGAAAGTGCTGAACGAAGGAAGACTTGGCGCGTTTACTATTTATTAGGCTTGTTTGGCTTAAAGTGCCCGGTTGATGGTTTACAGTACTGTAGACCGTTCCCGCCGGCTGGTTGACTCCCTGGAATAGACTGCTGGACCATTCATGAGTGACATCGATATTGCCGATCAGTTCAGTTCGTTCGATGCGCTGCACGATAGCGTGTTTCTGATCGATTTTGGCGGGCTTGTCATCGCGGCGAATACGTCCGCGCTCGATACGCTTGGGCTGACAGCGATGCAGTTGGTGGGCAGCCCGTTCTCTAATTATTTCCCGGATTGCGACATGCTGGTTCCCGGCGGAGACGGGGATGTGATCGAAATAAGCGGCCGCCGTGGGGACGGTGCACGCTTGTTGCTGGAAGGCCGCTCGTCCGTTGTTTACCGTAATGGCTCCAGATGTTGTCTTCTGGTCATGCGCGACCGGCACAGCAGGGTTTCTTTGGAAGAGAAACTCATATGGGCCGCCTTCAACGATCCGGTGACCAAATTACCGAACCTGGTCGGCTTCTGCAGCCGTATTGGACAGCGTATTCATGTCGGCGAGTTCCCCCTCGACGGTACGGCAATGGTTATTGCTATCTCCTTGGGACGTCTCGGCTTTTTCGCCGGGACGCTGGGTGAAGCCACCCGGGCCAGGATTGTCCGGGAGGCGGGGGACCGGCTGGGCCGTCTGGAAGAGGTCATCGAAATTGCCTTGCTTGATGACTCAACCCTGGGCGTTGTGGTCTCTACCGAAGACGGACCAGATGATCTGACGGGCTTGGTCGAGAAATTGCGCATCTGTGTCGAGGTCAGTTATTCGCCGAGCGAAAATGCTGCGCGCATCGTTCCGCATTTCGGTATCAGCCGGATTAGCGACCCGGATCTCGATCCCGAGGATATTGTGCGCAAGGCCCGGTTTGCCCTGAATGCGGCAATGCAGAAGGCGATGGGCAGCGCGGAAATATATGAAGACGAAACGCACCGTGAGGCTGTCCGGCATCTGGTGGTCGAGCATGATCTCCGGCGCGCGATATTCGAACGTAAGGAAGAGTTCTGGCTGGCCTACCAGCCAAAGGTCGATTGCAATACGGGTGCTATTTCAGGACTTGAGGCGCTGATCCGCTGGAATCATCCGAAACGCGGCCTCGTGGGACCGAATGAATTTCTGCCGATTGCCCGGCAGGCCGGCATAGCATCGGATCTGACATTCATTGTTCTCGAACGGCTTGTTGAGCAGATCAAGGAATGGCAGTTGGCCGGGCTCAATATGGTTCCTATCGCCTTCAATATCGGGGCTGAGGATGTTCGCGAGAACCGGCTGGTGCCGTTTCTCGCGAACCTGCTTCAGGATGCCGGGATCGCGCCGAGTGCCCTTGAGTGTGAGCTGACCGAGACAAGCATTGTCGCCGACATGAGGGCTGCCAAACACTTGTTCGATCAGCTTGTCGAGATGGGGTTGCAGACGGCTGTCGATGATTTTGGCACCGGCTATTCATCCCTTGTTCACATCATAGATCTGCCGGTCAAAGTGGTGAAGATCGACAAATCCTTTGTTCAGACGATGGAAACCAGCAAAGGCAGCAATGCCATTGTCCAGGCCATCGTTGCCATGACAAGGGCGATGGGGGCAATTTGCGTCGCGGAAGGTGTTGAAACACCCAAACAATTCGCAGACATTCGAAAGCATGGCTGCGATTTGGCTCAAGGGTATTTGTTCGACAAACCTCTGACTCCGGAGGCGGCCGCAGCCCGGTTAAGAGAAACGCGATCATATGGCAAGCGGATCGATGAAGACATGGCGATCCTTGTTTGATCTCTGCCAGCTGGGCACCGCTGCTTTCCGGGCGGTGCCGGCATGCTGGGCTGTTTCCTGGCGGCTTTGCAGGCTGCAGGAGATGAGGGAGCGCTTCTGTGTCTGAGGGCGAGAGTCAGATTCAGGATGACTGTAAGGAGCCGTCAGCGGCGGCCGCTCAAGCGCAACCCCAACCAGCGGGAAAAGGCGGGAAGTCTCCGACTGTAAGCTCTGCGAATGCGTATGTCGCGATCGAAGGTCTTGATTTCACGTATTTTCTTTGGCTGGCAACTGTCGCAACAGCCATTCTTGCGTCCGTCAGTATGTTGATGGCCCTCGGGCTCTTCATGCTGAACTATCTTTCTGATCTGGTTTTTGGGACGCTTCTCGTCGGCGGCGCTAATTATCTGGGCATCATGCGGGTGACAGGCGTGTTCGCGGGGATGTCCATGCTGACTCACCTGCTCCGGTTGCGCATGCTGGCCGTGGCCAATTCGACCCAGGCCATTCCGTTTCCGGACGAAATCGTCGCATCGCCGAATACGGGCGACCCCACTGTCGACAAGTTCGAGTGTCTGGGGCGCGTGCAGATCTATGTGTACGATACGGAGGTTGCCGATCTTATTCTGGCGAACCGGCCAAGGATCAAGGAAGCGTTGTCTTCTGCTCTCTCGCTCGCGGTGAGTGACCCCGTTGTGCGCTACTCAAAAGAAAAGATAGAGCATACTTTGCGTATGGGGCTTGGCGAATTGCTGCCGCTCAAGAGTATTTCCGGAGTGAGCTTGTCCGAGTTGCGCCACAGGGTTCGCTCCCACCGGCCAGTGGATTAATAATTTCAGTTAAGCATTTGATGGGCAGGGAGTTTTTGGCTCATCCATCAACACATGATCCGGATTAAGCGGCCCGATAAGGGTATTTTCGAGGTTCGTTGCACGGAGATTTGTTTTCTGGACACGGCCGACCTTGGAGCCGTCTCCGGTGCTGATCGGTGCGGGTTGGATAATTGCATCCGTGAGGTCTGCCCGCCGCAGGTTACATCCCCAGAGCGTGGCGCCGGATAGATTGCAGCCGCGCAGGCTGGCCATCTCGAAATCTGAGTTCGTCAGATTTGCCAGGATCAGCATGGAGCCGTTGAACTGGGCGCCGCGAAAACTGACACCGCGCAATTGGGCACCGCTGAGATTGAGGTTCCTGAGGTCCGCATTGTCGAGATTGACGCCGTCGAGATCGGCGCGGGCTCCACGGGAGCCGCCGGTCGAAACCCAAAAATCATGCTCGATGAGCTGCCGGTGCAGTTCGACGGACAGGGGATCCATCGCCGCATGCAAGCGGGCGCTCTTCATGTCGACTCCCGAAAGATCCGTATCCTTGATCCGGGCGCCGATCATGTTTGCTCCCTGGACCATCGCATTCTTCAGGGTCGCGCCACTGAGGTCGGCGCCTGTCGCGATGGATTGGCACAGATCGGCGGCATCAAGCGCGGCGCCGACGAGCGTGGCGTTCCGCAATGTAGCGCCACATAATTTCGCGTTGGACAGATTGGTGCGTTCCAGATTCGCACCGGACAGATCTGCGCCTTCAAGGATTGCGCCGGACAGATCCGCTCTCTCCATATTGGCGTGATGGAGCCTGGCATGAGACAGATTGAGCGGTATGGTATCGTTGTCACTTCCGGACCATTTCGTCTCTGTTATCCGTCCCCGTGCGCGTGACAGATTTGCGCCCCGCATGTCGGCACCGATGAAATTGACGGACGCAATGGTCGCCATGGTGAAATTGGTTTTTTCGAGTTTTGCCCCCCGGAAATTGGCGGACATCAGATCGGCACCTGTCAGATCGGCACCTTCCAGATTTGCGCCTTGAAGATTGGCGCCGCGCATCAGGATGTTCCGCATCTTCTTGCTGCGGAAATCGCTGCCAAACAGGTTTGTATCCGAAAGGTCCGCGGGCTTCCCGCGCGTCGGATCATCCAGCCACAGCATGTGCTGGTGCAGGGTGTTCTCAAGGGACTCTTTCGAGATGTAATTGAGTGAGCTCATGCTCCTCATGCTACGTCATGCTGTTTAAGGGATCGTTAATAATTGGGCTGTTTCTGACCCTGGTTTCCACATAATCGAGGCTAGACGGCGCCGCACAGCATCGGCATAAAGGCTTCCAGATAGTTCAATTGCAACACATTAGGGGTTCGGTCGTGGCGATTAACAAGATTGTTGATGCTCGTGCTGATGCAGTGTCCGGGGTAAAGGACGGCAGCATTGTCCTGATTTCCGGCTTTGGCGCGGCAGGCGTGCCGACGGACCTTATCCATGCGTTACTCGACCAGGGCGCCCGGGATCTGACTGTTGTCTCGAACAATGCCGGGACCGGGGATCGCGGTCTCGCTGCCCTGCTGAAAGAGGGCCGGGTGCGCCGGATCATCTGTTCCTATCCGCGTTCCGCCGGCTCGGTTGCCTTTGACGAGTTGTATGCTGCGGGAAAGATCGAGCTGGAACTGGTGCCACAGGGAACGCTTAGCGAGCGCATGCGCGCGGCAGGTGCCGGAATTGCCGCTTTCTACACACCCACCAGCGTCGGAACGCAGCTTGCCGAGGGCAAGGAAGTGCGGGAGATCGACGGACGTGAATATGTGCTGGAATATGCCCTGAAAGGCGATGTCGCTCTGGTTCAGGCCGAGAAGGCCGACCGGTGGGGCAACCTGATCTACAACAAGTCCGCCCGGAACTTCGGGCCGGTCATGGCCACGGCCGCCGATCTCACCATCGTCGAGGCGCGTCATATCGTCGATCTGGGCGAAATCGACCCTGAAATCGTCGTGACGCCGGGGGT
>TARA_R110002051_G_scaffold87169_3_pt1 | contig 48180 bp, 39 predicted proteins | sample TARA_R110002051 | Tara Oceans TARA_R110002051 (sample SAMEA4397023) | marine metagenome | biome: Polar Biome; feature: [MES] marine water layer (ENVO:01000295) within the mesopelagic zone...; material: water (ENVO:00002006), including particulate matter (ENVO:01000060) such as...... | reverse complement strand
CCTCGGCGCCGAAATCGCCAAGTTGGAGCGAGGTCATGTTCCCCGCCACCAGCCGTGAGAGGTCAATGACCTTTACGCCCTTGAGCGGACCTTCGGCGTCGGGGGTGAACCTTCGCACCATCAGCGCAGCCTCGCGCCGGACCTGGTGTCAAACAGCAGCGCCTTGCCCGCATCGGGTGCGATAAAGATCGTCTCCCCGGCCGAAAGGATTGCCCGATTGTGCAGCACCACCGAAAGTTCGGTCTGCCCAACGCGCACGACGAGTTCCTGGCTGTCGCCGGTGGGTTCGACCAGAACGATCTCGGCGTTGATGCCGGTATCGGACACGGTGAAATGCTGCGGCCGAATGCCATATGTGACCGGCGTACCTTTTTCGAGTGTCACCGGCCCGGGAAGCGGCATGCGGGTGCCGTCGGTCATCTCGACTTCGGCAGCGTCGGAGCCAAGAGTTTTGGCGGCGAGCAAATTGATCTCGGGCGATCCAATGAAACCGGCAACAAAGGCGTTGGCCGGGTCCTGATACACCTCGAGCGGCGTGCCCAGTTGGGCGATATTGCCATCATGCAGGACGACGATGCGGTCGGCCAGCGTCATAGCCTCGGTCTGGTCGTGGGTGACATAGATCATCGTCTTGCCCAGCCGCTGGTGCAGTTTCTTGATCTCCGAGCGCATCTTGACGCGCAGCTTGGCATCGAGATTGGAAAGCGGTTCATCGAACAGGAAGGCGGTGGGATTGCGCACGATGGCGCGGCCCATGGCAACACGCTGGCGCTGCCCGCCCGAAAGCTCGCGCGGCAGGCGGTCGAGGAGGTTTTCGAGGCCCAGAATGTCGGCGGCGATCTTCACCCTGTCCTCGATCTCGGTCTTGGGCTGGCCAGCCAGCTTGAGCGCAAAGCTCATATTGTCGGCGACCTTCATGTGCGGATAAAGCGCGTAGGACTGAAACACCATGGCGAGGTCGCGCTGCTTGGCCGGCATGGTGTTGACCACCTTGCCGCCGATTTCCACATCGCCGCCCGTTATGTCCTCGAGCCCGGCGATCATGCGCAGCAATGTCGATTTTCCGCACCCCGATGGGCCAACCAGAACGACAAATTCACCTTGCGCGATGTCGATGGAGATGTCGTTGAGCACGGGCACCTGACCGTAGCGCTTGTGGACATTCCTGAGCGTGATCTGGGACATCGAAATCCTCCCTGTCGGCCTCTATTGCTCGACGATTTCAAACTTGGAGACCGCAAGCCGGCCTGGACCGCCCAGCCGGACGCCGGCCTGCCCGTAAGCGAAACGGTCATCGCTTGCTGTCAGAAGCTTCTCGCCATCGACGCTGACGGCAATGGAGGTCTCCTTGACGTCGACTGCGAGACGATAGGTGCGGCCAAATTCGACGGCGAAATCGGTCTCGGCCAGGACGCTCTTGCCGAAGTCTTCGCGGATAATCCGGAGCTTGCCGTCCTCAAATCCGGCGGCGTAGAAACGCGACGTGCCCTGGGCCCGAAAACTCACAAGATGCGAGGCGCCCGACTGTGGGGTGATCTCGGCGCTGACGACGGCATCACGCGTATAAAGGTGACCCGTCCACAGATCGGCATCGGTATCGGTGAGACCGGTGATGGTTGCGCCGTCCTTCTTCCAATAGCCCCGGTTCCAGGTAAATCGGGTGATGGCATCCCACTCCTCGACCTCTTTTGCCGGATCGATGCGGGTTGTGCCTTTGCCGGTGACGCGGAAATTGGCGAGATGGAGCTTGCCCAGAAATTTGAGCCGGCCGAAATATTCGATGTCGAGACCGATTTCGTCGATGGCTTCGCCATCGGCGTCGGGCACTGTAAATTCGATATGGGTCCAGGACCCTGCAGCCGGCTGCTGGTAAGCCCCGGTTTCGACGATCGTCTTGCTCATCGTGGCACGGACATAGGGCGCGATGCGCAAATGGCCATCGCCTTCCCATGGCTCCATGAAGATATCGAACGATACGGTCTGTCCGCTGGCAACCAGCGGCGAGAACATCGGGCGGTAGCGCTCATCGTCGAAATCGGCACGCCGGTAGAACGGTTTCCAGAACACCTTGCCTGACTGCCCACGCTCGAAACGGTCGATGAGGATCTCCAGAGCGCCAACTCCTGCTCCATTGTCCTTGTCGGTCCAGCTCAGTTCGAGCTGGTTGGTGCCCGAAGTCTTGAACCCATGTGTGGAGCCGGGCAGCGAAAAGTCGAAATGGATGCCGCGATCGTCCATCGCCTCTGCCCAGCCTTCAGGCACATTCTTGCCGTCCAGTTGCAGGGCGAGCGTCGCCAGTTCGCGGGCGAAATTGGGGATATCGACGATGTTGAGCGCGCCGGTGACGCCCGATGTCACGACCATATCGTTGATGGGCTTGCGGTATTTGTCCCAGCCCGGCTGGACACCCTCGAAGGTGCCGATGATCGCCCCGGCATTGCCGGCGTTGCAGTCGGTGTCCCAACCGCACATTGTGGCGATCTCGACGGTGCGGCAGAGTTCGCCCTTGCCGTAGATCATGGCGAGCGCCAGAACACCGGCATTTGGAATGATGTGGCAGACACCCGGATAGCGGTCATAGCCCCAGTCGCGGGTCAAAAGATCGCGGCAGGCGCGCCAGTCATCGGGGTCATTTTGATGCTGGCCGAGCACGGCCCTGACGACGGCGGCATAGGTTGAATCCGAAGGGATGACCGAAAGGCCGATTTCGAACAATTGCTCGACCGACTTTGCGGTGAACGCTGCAGCGATCATCGCGGCGCAGAATCGGGCACCGTTGAGCCCTTCTCCATCATGGGCGACCGAAGCGGCGCTGGCCGACATCTCGGCGGCACGTTCGGGATTGCCTGCGTTCACCCAGCCCCAGCTGTCGATAAAGATCTGCCCACCGATCTGTTCGGCAATCGCTGCGCCATTCTGGGCTATCGAACCCGATTGCGGCGCTTCGATGCCGGCACGCAAATTGAGGTACGCGGTGTGCTCGGTCGAACGGCCATAGCCGCCCCACCAATACATGCCGTGGCCCTCCGCGGCATAGTTGAGCCAGGTCTTGGCAACTTCGTGCGGTGTGGGCACAAGCTGGTAATCGCGCATGGCGCGGATGAAATAGACGGGACCGTTCGTGTCGTCATCTGCCGCAAACGTCTTGAAATCGCGCAGATAGCCGGTGATCTCGCCATAGGTGTCGCGGATCCGCTCATAGCTCCAGATGGTCGGCTCGACCGGCGCGCCAAGGCGCACGCCAATGGCCTTGCCCAGAAAGCCCGAATAGATGCGGTGGACGAGATCGGAGGAGGAAAGCATTCAAATTCCTGTTTGAAAAAGGGGTATCAGTTCTGCGCCGCGCTGACGGGCGCTTCAAGGATGGCTGCACGCTGAGCACCGAGCGTTTCCAGACGCTTCTGGTCGACGCTCATTATGGTGCTGCACGTTGCGGCAAAGCGGGCGGCTTCGCCGGCAAGGTCCAGCCTGTTGATCGTGTCGATCTGGTCGGCTTCACCGGCATCGATGACGGCTTCCCCGTGCATCGCGCCAAGGATCGCTCCGGCCATCACCCCGATGGAATCGGTATCGCGACCCGAATTGACGCCGTCTTCGACGGCCCGGCGGAAATCGCCATCGGCGACAAGCGCAAAGCCCAGGGCCAGGGGCAACTCCTCGATCGAGAAGAACCGGGAGGGCTGATAATTCTGGGTCGGTCGGCCAGCCTTTGCAGCGGTGTGGTCCAGATCGTCGCCGAGCGGCGAAAAAGGCAGGATGGCCTGATGAAACGCCTGTACCACCTCGGCATGACCGGCTCCCCTGATGCGCAAATCCCTGGCGGTTTCGGCAATCGCGCCGATGGCGGCACGGGTGCCGTCCTTGGCGAGGCCATAGGCGGTATCGACCACGGCATCGATGCTTGTCCCAGGAACGAAGGCGGCAGCGACGGCGGCGGCCAGAACGCCGGCAGCTTCCAGCCCATAGCTTTGCTGATGGCCCGAGGCGAACGCGATAGCCTCGTCATAGGCGGCGCGCGGATCACACGCGTTCACGACGCCGATCGGCGCAATATACATCGCTGCACCGCAATTGACCATGTTGCCGATCCCGCCCTGGCGCGGATCGCAGCCGGAGAGTTGGTGGCGTTGGAAAATCCATTTCTCGGGATAGAACAGGCGCTCGAGCAGCGGACATTCGCGCTGGAGCTCTGGAACGTAGCGTTTGACCCAGGCGATCTGGCGCACCATCCCGTCGGCCATGTCCCAGGCGTCGATATGGCGGCCGGTTTCATTATAGACGGCCATGAGCGAGAGGGTCATGAGCGTATCGTCGGTGACGATGCCATTGCCGCGCACGCGTCCATTGCCGGCGGCCGGGTCGCGGCTGGTGCGATGCCATTGGTTGTCCAGAGAATTGACCCGCCCATACATGGACTGGATTTCCGCCGGAGTGAGCTTTTCGACGGGCGCCCCGATGGCGTCGCCGAAGGCGACGCCATGGAGCAGTCCGCGGACCCGGCTTTTGAAAGCCGGGCCCGTGTTCTGCAGTGTGGTCATGGAAGAACGGTCCTTGCGTGATCGGTCATCGCCTGGCCCCCGGCGGCGTACCATCCCTCGACATACTGGTCCCACTGGTCCATCGACCATTCACCAGAAACGAAGCGGAACACCGAGGTGCGATAATATTGTTCGGCCGCATCAACACTCGGTGCGAGGTCCGCGGGCCAGACAAAGGCGTTGTCGGCGACAAAATATTCGGCGCCTTGCTCAAGCGAACCCTGAGCCACGTCCGAGAGCAACGGGACGGGCGGCGTCCAATAGTCAGGGTTTGCCGTCCAGAAGCGCGGATACCAGCCGCCCATGGCGGGCAGCACTTCGAAACTATCGCCGTTGCGGGTGTAATGCTCACCCTCGACACCCATGCGGTCGATGAACTGGCCTTCGGGACTGGCGAGGAAATCGAGAACCGCGAAAGCGGCTTCCTTGTTCTCGCTCATGGCGTGGATGGCGTAGCCGCGGTCTTCCTTGGCCACGTTGACCGCTTCAAGTCCGTCGGGGGGATCGAGCAGAGCGAGATCGGCGCCCGGATTGGCCTCGGCCATCTTGGTCTTGTAAATCTCGACCACCGGACCGGCGGTGCCCATGATCACGGCAACGCGGCCCGAATAGAATTTGTCTTCCTTCACTTCCCAGTTGGAGGTGACATATTCGGGATCGAGAATGCCTTCGGCATAGAGCATCTGGTAGTAGGCCAGCTTGTCGCGCTCTGCATCCGACACACGCGAATGGATCCACTCGCCGTTTTCGTCTTCGAGCCAGGTCGCCGATACACCGAACGACTGGTTGAAAATGGCATCGAGTTCGGCGGTGTTGTCCGGCGCCAGAATGCCGTACGTGTCCTGCTCGCCATTGCCGTCGAAATCTGACTGGGACATCTCGGTGAGGAACGCGGTCCATTCATCGAGATTTGTCGGTGCGTCGAGCCCGCTCTGTTCGAGCCAGTCAGAGCGCATCACTGCCGATTTTGTCCGCGCCGGGAAGATGTAGAGAAGGTAGGGGTAGTTCTCCATGCGCGCTTCATTGTGCGGCCACATGGCGTTCTGGATGTGCTCCGACTGCTCGATCCACGGACCCAGATCCTCCAATATGCCTTGATTGGCAAATTCGGCATCGGCCCCCTGGAAGTAGATGATGTCGGGGATTTCACCCGATAGAAGGCGCAGGCTGAGCGCGTCGGCATAGCCCGAACTGGGCAGCCCGACCAGTTCGATATTAACCGGTGTTCCGGCGTCGGCCATGCCCGCCTCGATACGCTCGAAAAGCTCGGCATCGCCTGGGTTGTCGTGCGCGATGATGGTTACGGTCGGGGTGTCCTGCGCGAGAACGCCGCCTCCCAAACTCAGCGTGGCCGCCACGGCAGCGACCGTGGTCATAAGGTGTCTTGCAAGCATCTGGTCCTCCTCCTTGTTGGAATTTTGCTTGTGTTATCCCTTCAGGGCACCGCTCATGGTGCCCTTCGTGAAGAATTTCAGGATCAGCGGATAGACCGCCAGAATGGGCAGGATGGTCAGCATGATCATGCCGGCATTGAGGGCCCGCGTGCTGATCTGGGCCGCGCCCTGATAGTTCGACATGGCCGCAAGCCCCACCATCGAGGACTTGTCGCCGTCGAGAACGAACTTGCGCAAAACGACCTGCAGCGGATGCATGCTGGAATCGTTGAGATAGATCATCGGGCGCAGGAACTCGTTCCAGTGATAGACGAGATAGAACAGCGTAATGGTGGCCAGCGCCGGCATGGTCAGCGGCAGCACCACTTTCCACAGCGTCTGGAAGGCATTGGCGCCATCGAGTTCTGCAGCCTCGAGCAATTCGCCCGGCACTTCCTCAAAGAACCGGATCAGGATGATCAGATACCAGGCGTTGACGAGCTTATAGAGAATGACCGCCCAATAGGTGTTGAGCAGGCCCAACTCGCGCACCACGAAATAGTCGGGGATCAGGCCGGGTTCGAAGACGATGGTGGCCAGCACGAAAACGAACAGGATGCGGCGCCCCGGCAACCGTGGGCGCGACAGTGCCCACGCCATCAGCGCCGTAAAGGTCACGTTGAGGATTGTGCCGGTGATCGTGATGAACAGCGAATTGAGCAAGCCCCGCTGGACTTCGGGATTGGCGATCAGCAGCGTCCAGACATCGAGCGAAAATCCCCTCGGGACAACGGCGAGGCCACTCATTCCGGGCACCTGTGCGGAGTCCGAAAATGAGATGGCGAGCAGATTGAGGATCGGCTGGACCGTCACGACCACCATGAGCAAAAGGCTCGATACGATGATCGTTTGTTCGAGACGCTCGAAACGGGTGGAATTGGCGTTGGCCATTACCACACTCCCTTGCCGGTCAGGCGCTTGGAAATGGTGTGCGCGGCAACGATCAGCACCATGCCGATGACCCCCTTGAACAGGCCCGCCGCTGTCGCCAGCGAGAACTGACCCGACTGCAGGCCGATCCGATAGACATAAGTGTCGATGATATCGATCTGGTCGCGGATGGCGTCGTTGGAGAGGTTGAAGACCTGGTCAAACCCCGCATTCATGAACAGGCCGACATTGAGGATGAAAAGGGTCGCGATGGTCGGGGTGATGCCGGGCAGGGTGACGTGCACGATCTTTTGCCAGCGATTGGCCCCGTCCATTTCCGCAGCATCATAAAGCTGGGGGTCGATAGCCATGATCGCAGCGAAATAGAGCAGCGAATCCCAGCCCGCCGTGCGCCACATCTCTGAAAACACAATGACCCAGCGAATGGAGCCGGACTCGGTCATGAAGGACCGGGGCGCAAAGCCGAGTGCCTGCCCGATATCGTTGACGACACCGCTAGAAGGCGAGAGCGCTGCGATGAAGATGCCGGCGATCACCACCCATGACAGAAAGTGGGGCAGATAGATCGCCGACTGAATGAAACGGCGCAAATTGGTGCTGCGCACCTCGTTGATGAACAGCGCAATGAAGATGGGCACGGGGAAGACGAAAACCATCTTCATGGCCGAGATGATCAGCGTGTTGGCGAGAACCTGAAAAAAGGCCGGAGAGTCGAACAACGTGTCGAAGTGCTTGAGGCCCACGAACAGGTTGTCGCCGAAAATCCGGAAATCCTCGAAGGCGAGCTTGGCCTGGTAGATGGGGAAATAGTGAAACACCAGAAAATAGACGATGCCCGGAGCCATCATAGCGTAGTAGGGCCACCAGGCCCGGAGCTTGAAGCCCAACGCAGCTCGCCGTGAAACACGTTTTGCGCTTTTGGGAACGTTCCCAAAATTAGAAACTGTTGAAGCCAGCTCTTTTTCGTCAAGGCTCATGGCTAGTTGCTCCCCACGGCCATCAGGCGGGTCGGACCGAGGTCGCTGTTATGGGCCAGCGACCCGCGCGAAGTGAGCGCGCAGTCGAGCAGGACACGCCGATGCTCGAGTTTGCCTTCGATGGTTTCGGCCAGCAGATGCATGCCCTCGACGCCGATGGCGCGGGCCGGCTTTTCGATGGTGGTCAGACCGGGATCTGAAAAGGCGGCCGCGGGAATGCCGTCAAAGCCCAGGATCGATACGTCGTCGGGACAGCGCAGCCCGGCTTCGCGCACGGCCAGCAGGGCGCCGAGTGCCATCAGATCGTTTGCGGCAAAGACGCACCGGGCCGCCTTCGGGTCGCGTTCCAGCAGGCGCAGCATCGCCGCGCGCCCCGATTCGACTGTATAACTGCCTTCTTCGATCACCAGCGTTGCCGGATCGATATCGTGGCCAATGCAATAGTCGTGAACCACGCGCATGAAGCGCACGCGGGCCAAACGGTTTGCCGAGCCAACCAGAAGCGCCGGGCGGTGATGATCGAGGCTGGCAAGGTGATCGAGGCCCAGAGCAACGCCTTGCGCGATATCGCTGCCCACGCTCGAGAGCTCGGGAAACCGCTCGGCGCTCGACCCGATAAGCACAACCGGGAGGCCGAACCGGCCCAGCCCGTCCACATTGTCGGCAACCGGATTGACGATGGCCCCGTCGACACGCGCCTGGCGCAAGGCGCGCAAATGATGCGCCTCGCGCTCGGGGTCCCAGTCGGAGCTGAAAATCAAAAGTGAAGCGCCGCTGGCCGCCGCGGCATCCTGAGCGCCGCGCGCCACTTCGGCCCAGAACGGGTTGGCAATATCGGGGATGACCAGGCCGATCAGTCCGGTCTTGCCCGAACGAAGGGAATGGGCAAGATGGTTGCGCTCATAGCCCAGCGCCCGCACAGCGGAAAGCACCCGTTCTCGCGTCTTTTCTCCGATATGGGGCGACCCCGACAAGGCGCGCGCGACGGTGCTCTTGGAGACACCCGCCACTTCCGCAATGTCTATGATCGTCGGCTGTTTGTTCCGGCGCGTGGTCATGCCTTGATGCGGCTCAGCCGCTTCCTCCCATTTTTGGGAACGTTACCAAACGGATTTGCACCTGTAAAGACGCGCCCGAAAAATGGATCGCCATCTCGCGGCATGGGAGCTGATTGAGGGAGCATGGAAGCATTCGGCCCGGCAATCGGCGACTTCGCCGGCATTGGAAATGGCGCCTGCCTTACGCGGGTATTAGCCGTGTTAATATTGTGTCATTGCCCGTTTATTGCCTCTCCCTAACGTCCCCGGCGACGACCCCCGAGGTCGTGAGCAAGTTATTCACGAACGGAGAGCAATATGACAGTCCTCAAAAGGGTGGTCATGGTATCGGCCGCGATTCTGGCGATGGCGGCACCCGCCGCCGCCCAGGACGATCGTCCAACCCTTACCATCGGCGTGCAGTCCCTGCCCGCCGGTTTCGGCCCCGGCCTCAACATTTCCAATGTCGGCCAGCGGGTCAATTATTCGATTTTCGACGAGTTGATCCGTCGCGCCTATTGGGAAGGCGGCAACGGCAACGGGACCGAACTGGCCCCGTCCCTGGCCACCGAGTGGCGCAATGTCTCTCCCAAGGAATGGGAAGTCGATATCCGCACCGACGTGGTCTTCCACGACGGAACGCCGATGACGGCGGAAGACGTCGCCTTCTCGTTTGGCGAAGAACGGGTGTTCGGCGCGGACCGCCTCGTTGCTGTCGGCCCCACCTATTTCGGCAACTTCACCGCTGTCGAGGTGGTCGATGAGGACACGGTTCTCTTCACCACCAGCGCTCCTGATCCCATCTTTCCCTATCGCTTCACCGCCACCATGGGAAAGGTCGTACCGAAAGACTATTATCTCGAACTCGGTCCCGAAGAATTCAATCTCGCCCCCATCGGCACCGGTCCCTACAAGCTTGCTGAAATGCGGCAGGGTGAATTCATCCGGCTTGAATCAAACGACGCGTATTGGGGCGGCCTGCCGCCGGCCCGCGAGATCACCTTCCTCGAAGTTCCCGAGATGTCGACCCGGATCGCCGGGCTGATGACCGGTGAACTCGACATGATCACCGATATCTCTCCCGACCAGAAGGGCACGCTCGAACAAGCCGGCAACGTGCAACTCATGCCGGCGTTGATCGACAATTCGCGCGTGATTGTCTTTAACACGGTCCAGGCTCCCATGGACGATGCCAATCTGCGCCGCGCCATGGCCTATGCCGTCGATCGTCAGGCGGTGGTCGAAGCGCTTTGGGGTGGCGACTCCCAGGTGCTACCCGAGCTGGTGTTTCCCAGCCATGGTGAGGAAATCTTTTCCGGTCGCGAGGCGGCCCTCTACGATCCGCAAGAAGCCGCGCGGCTCCTTGAGGCTTCGGACTACAATGGTGAAGACCTCATCTTCCGCATCAATGGCGGGTATTACACCAACTACCTCGAAGTCGCCCAGGTGCTCCAGCAGATGTGGCGCGACGCGGGGATCAACGTGACCATCGAGTCCTCGACCGAGGGCGGTGGAGCGCTGGTCGAGGGGGTATGGCATATGCGCGCGTGGTCGAACGGCATGCAGATGCCCGATCTCACCCATCCCATGATCAATGCCTGGGGTGCCACCTCGATCCGCACCAACCCTGACGATTTCCGGTACACCTGGACCCCGCCCGCGCACTTGCTTGAATTGCACGATCTGCTCAACACCACTCTCGATGCCGATGAGCGTGTCGCCTATTTCAACGAAGCGCTCGATATCGTCGAGGCGGAGGCACCGCAAATGGAATTGTTCCAGCACGTCGAATATTTCGGTGTCCGAGAAGGCATTGACTGGCAGCCCTATTCTTTCTGGATGATGGATCTGGGCCCCAACAATCTCTCTTTCGAATAAGGATCAGCGGCGGGTGGCGCGTCTGTGCCATCCGCCTCAATTTCCGGGAGTTCGGACTTGTGAAAGCCCACCCTGTTGCCGCCCGCGCGATGCGCATGGGCATTACCCTTCTGGTCGTGGCCGTCGCCGTGTTCTTTATGGTCCGGCTGTCGGGTGACCCAATCGCCATCATCGCCGGGCCCGATGCCGATCCGCTCCAGATCGAGCGCATGCGTGAACGCTGGGGCCTGGATCGGCCACTCTACGAGCAGTGGTTCGCCTTTCTAGGTGGCATTTTCCAGGGCGAATTCGGATACTCCATCGCGACCGGGATGCCTGCGGCCGAACTTTTTCTCGAACGTCTGCCGGCCACAATTGTGCTGGGGCTTACCAGCCTTGCACTCAGCATCGCCATTGGCTTGCCGCTGGGGATCATCGCAGCGCTGCGCCACAATACCGCGCTCGATCGGTTCGTCATGTCGCTGTCGGTCATGGCCTTTTCGATGCCGAACTTCTTTCTCGGCATTCTGTTCATCCTGTTGTTTTCGCTCCATCTGCGCTGGCTTCCCACTTTTGGAAGCGGCTCGCTTCTTCATCTCATCCTGCCCGTGATGACATTGGGCCTGTCAAGCGCCGGCGCCATCGCACGTTTCGCGCGCTCCTGCATGCTCGATGTTCTCAATCAACCCTATATGCTGGCAGCCCGGGCCCGCGGCATCCGCCCACAGCGACGGACGATCCTGCATGCACTGCCCAACGCCTCGATCCCGCTGGTGACAATCCTGGGTTTGCGGCTGGGCGATCTGGTGGCTGGGGCCATAATTGTCGAGACCGTCTTTGCCTGGCCCGGCATCGGCCGGCTATTGGCTGAATCGGTCATGAGCCGAGACCTCGCCGTCGTTCAGATCATCGTCCTTGCAACCGCCACCACAATGGTCCTCACCAACCTTGCCGTCGACATCGCCTATGGATGGCTCGATCCGCGGCTGCGCAAATCATGAAAAAGCTCTTTTACAACATGCCTTTGACAACGCAGCTGGCCCTGATCTTCCTTGTCGCGCTCATCGTTCTGGGACTGGGTGCCGATTTTCTGGCGCCCTATGATTATCGTGACACCGATATTCTCGCACGCCTCCAGCCGCCTCTTCTTGCTGGTGGCGGATGGGACCATGTGCTTGGAACCGACGAGATCGGGCGCGACGTGCTGTCGCGCATTCTTTTCGGCCTGAGGACAAGCCTGCTGATCGCAGCGCTCGGCACCATGGTCGGCGCCGTCGTCGGCACGCTGCTGGGGTTTGTGGCCGCTCATTTTCGCGGTCCGGTCGATCAGATCATCATGGCGGCCGTTGACTTTCAGGCGGCTGTGCCCTTCATCATCCTCGTCCTGTTCTTCATGGCGATCGCGGGGAGTGGACTATGGATATTCCTCCTGCTGGTGGGGCTGGCAGGATGGGAAGTCTATGCCCGCCTGACGCGCGGCATGGTGCTGAGCGCCAAAGAGCAGAACTACGTCATGGCGCTGCAGGGGCTCGAGCTCAGCCAGTCGACGATCTATCTGCGCCACATCCTGCCCAATATCGGCAGCGCGCTGATCGTTCAGCTCACGCTCAATTTCCCGGCGACCGTGCTGCTTGAAACCGGCCTGAGTTTTCTCGGCCTGGGCGTGCAGCCGCCCAACACGAGCCTGGGGTTGATGCTGGGACAGGGGCGCAATTTTCTTCTCAATGCGTGGTGGATTGCCGTGTTTCCCGGCAGCGTGATTTTTCTGACGACCCTGTCGATGAGCATTCTGGGCGATTGGCTGCGCGACCGGCTCGATCCACTCTCCCAATCCCGGTAACGCTGTCGGTGCAATCAGTCGAGATGGCAGGCGATCTGCCGGGCGGTACCGTCTTGCCGCAATTGCGGCCGCTCTGTGCTGCAAATCGGCATGGCGTGGGCGCATCGCGGATGGAAGGGGCATCCCGCGGGCAGGGCGAGGGGGTTGGGCGGCTCGCCGATGGCCGCCTCGTCCCGCCGATCGCGGCGCGGATCCAGCGCTGCAGAGAGCAGGACCCGCGTATAAGGATGACGCGGTGTTGCAAAGATTTCGGCCGTGGGACCGTATTCGACAATCCGCCCCGCATACATCACCGCGATCTCGTCGCAAAGATAGCGGACGCTGGAGAGCTGGTGGGAAATGAACAGATAGGCCAGCCCCAATTCCCGGCGCAGCTTTTCAAGCAGACCGAGAATCTGGGCCTGCACTGAAACGTCGAGCGCCGAAAGGGGTTCATCACAAACCAGAAGTTTGGGCCGGGCCGCCAGCGCGCGCGCAATGACCACACGCTGTTTCTGCCCGCCTGAAATCTGGTGCGGAAACCGCTCGGCCATGTCGGTGGACAAGCCCACAAGCGTAAGCAGGCGGTCGCGCTCGGCGAGCCGATCTGGTTGAGAGCCGCTAAAGGCAATCCCTACCGCCTCTTCGATCTGGTCGCCAATGGTCATGCGCGAATCCAGCGCGCCGGCCGGATTCTGGAAAACCATCTGAACGCTGCGCCTTAACTGCCGCCGCTCTTGCGGCCCAACCGCATCAAGGCTGCGCCCGTCGATGCGAACCATGCCGGCACTCGGGTCGAGAAAATGGGTGGCGATACGGGCGAGCGTGGACTTGCCGCATCCGCTTTCTCCCACCAGCCCCAACGCCCGACCCGGAGCGATCGAAAGCGAAACTCCGCCGACGGCGGCAAGCGCGCGCCGCGGCGAGAATATGCCCTCGCCCGCGACATGGAAGGTCTTTTCGATATTGTCGAGGGTGAGCAACGTAGTCATTGAACGCTGAATCCGGTCGAACCGAGCGGGTTGTGGCAGCGCACCATGTCCTCGGCTGCGAGGGCGACACGCTCGGGAAGAACCTGTGCGCAATGGGCGGTGGCGTGCGAGCAGCGCGGATGAAAAGCACATCCCGAAACGCGCTGTTGCGGGCCGGGCACCTCGCCGGGAATAGCAGCCGGTGGTGGTGCTTGCGGGTCGAGCGAGGGCAGACAGTCGAGCAGCGCGCGGGTATAGGGATGCTGCGGTCGGTCAAACAGATCGGTCATGGATCGCGATTCCACCGATCGACCCGCATAGAGCACTGTAACCCGGTCGCAGATTTCCGAGACGACGCCAAGATCGTGGGTAATCAGTACGATGGCAAGGTCGCGCTGGCGCTGGATCGACCTGAGCAGGTCCAGAACCTGGAGTTGCACAGTCGCATCGAGTGCTGTGGTCGGCTCGTCTGCAATCAGGATCTCGGGCTCGGTGGTCAGGGCCATCGCGATCATCACCCTCTGGCAGGTGCCGCCGGAAAGTTGGTGCGGATAGGCGTCGAGCCGCGTTTCGGGCGCGGAAATGCCAACCATGGCCAAGAGCTCGCAGGCTCTGGCGCGTGCTTGTTTCCGGGTCATGCCCATATGCATCCGCAGCGGCTCGACAAGTTGCACGCCGATGGTGCGCACCGGATTGAGCGCGCCCTGGGGATCCTGAAAGATCATGCCGATCTTGCGGCCCCGCACCGCTTCGAGCTCGGCCCGGTTCCCGCCCAGCAACTGGGTTTCCCCCAATCGCACCGAGCCCGAAACCTGTGTACTGCGCGGCATGAGACCGAGCGCCGCCAGGCATGTCACGGTCTTGCCGCACCCGCTTTCCCCAACGATGGCATGGCACTCGCCACGAGACACCGAAAGGCTCACATCGTGGACGAGGTCGAGCCTGCCGCCCTGAGATGGAACGCTGACAGCGAGATTTTCGATGGCAAAGGCCGGAGATTTGCGTGCGATTGAACGGGGCTCCGCCATCGCGGCGAAGGAGGGGGCGGGGACAGGCAGTGATAGCGTCATGATGCGATCTCCAGCGGGTCGGGATCGGCGTCGGGAACACTCACACCCCGCTTGGCGCAATTGTCCACGAAATCGGTAAACTGACCCCTTGGGTGCGTGTGGACATCGCCGGCATAGGTGAAATCCTGCTGGTGGGTCACAAGGCTGCGCTCACCGACCAGCGCAACCGCGTAATGGGGCGCGCCTTCCCAGCGCGAGACCAGATCGGTCGAAAGGTCGGGATAGACTTGCGAGCCCATCGAGCGCAGGCCCGAAAAGGAAATGCCCTCGACATGGCCCTGCATGTCCGTGTGGCAATGGCCGTGAAAAATATGCCGGATCTTTGCGCTGTGCCGAGCCAGGACCTTGTGAAAGGCGTCCCAGTCCGCAACCCCTTTGGCATCCATTGCAAAAGCTCCGGTCGGGGTGGGGTGATGGTGCATGAACATCAGCACCTCGCGCTCGCTTTCGGCCAGCCGCTGATCGAGCCAGCGCAGGCGGTGGCTGCCGAAGGCGCCACCTGCAGTGCCGGCGGTCTGGGTATCGAGAAACAGGAGCCGATAGCGATCATGATCGACCCAGTACTGCATGAAGGGTGCGTCAAACCGATGACGCTCGCCGAACACCGACAGGAAGTTCTCCCGATTGTCGTGATTGCCGATCATCAGATAGACGGGCAGCGGATAGTCGGCCAAAAGGCCCTTCAACTTGCGATAGGCTTCAACCTCGCCCCAATTGGCAAGGTCGCCGGTGATGACCACAAATCCGGCATCGGCGAAATGGGTGCGGGCATGATCGAGCGCCTGCCGCGTCGCCTCGTGAGTGTCATGACCGAAATGGAGTTCGCCGGTTCCGGTCAGATGAAGATCGGTCATATGGATAAGCTTGAGCAACGGGGCCTCGTAGACGCATTCAAATTGAAACTCTCCCGCCGATATCATCGAACTGTCACGTCGCGGTGATGTAGTATTAGCGCTGTTTATACATCGATCACGCTCCGGGAACGGCCATTGAAAATCAATCATCACCAGATCGTCGCCTTCAACGCCGCGTGCCGGCACAAAGGATTTTCGAGCGCGGCCAAGGCGCTTGGGGTGACCCAATCCTCGGTCACCCAGAACGTGGCCAAATTCGAAGCCGAGATCGGCGCACGGCTGTTCGAGCGTCGGCGCACCGGGCTCGTGCTGACCCCGGCCGGAAGCAAAATCCATTCGGTGACAGAAGAAATCGGCCACCTCTATCTGGTGCTCGAAGAGCGCATGGGTGAATACGCCCACCTCAATAAGGGGCTCCTGCGCGTGGTCGCTGCGGCATCTCAGCCGGCGCTGTCCTATCTGAGCCGGTTCAAGGAGCGGCACCCGGGAATCGAGTTGGCCTTCGACAACGCAAGTTGGCGCCAATGCGCCGATCTGCTTCGCAATCGGGACGCCGATGTGGCGCTCATGCCCCAACCTGAAAATGCCGCCGGGCTCTACCTGTGGCCGATCGAAGAGCGCGTTCACATGGCCTTGGTTTACAAGGGGCACCCGCTGTTCGAAGCACCCGAAATTACCATTGCCCAAATGGCGCAAACCACTGTGGTTCTTGCCAGTTCTCGCTCATTCGCCCGCTGGCGTTTCGAGCGGCGCGCCGTCGAACTGGGCGTGCGTTTGCCCGATATCATGACCGTCGGGTCGACCCCGATGGCCGTCGAGGCGGTCAGCAACGGCCTGGGTATTGGCATCACCTATGGAGAGGCCGTGCAGTCCGAACCGCGCCTGCGCGCCATCCCAATTGCCGACCTTGCCGATTCCTACTCACTGGTGGCGGCGTGCAACAGCGACGTGCGCGATCTGGCCATCATCCGCAGCTTTTTCGATTGCATGGATTGAGCGGGCACCGACCCCCGGACCCGGTGCCCAGCCGTTTCATCCCACCCATCCATGATCGGCAACAGTACGGCGGTCCAGCCTGCGGATCTGCAGATGCTGCTCAAAGGCGCCGTTGCTGACCGATACGGTTTCCACTTCAGGCAGCGCATCGGAAGGCTCGGTGCCGTTGACCAGCAATCCGCCCAATGGTCGTCCGACCATCGATTGGGGCTGCTCGATGCCGAACAGCGACAGGATGGTTGCGGCCACATCCACCATGCCGCCGACGGTTTCCGTCCGAAAATGACTTTTGAAGTCCGGCCCCGCGGCAAAAAATACGGTCGCGAGCTCTTCCGCATGCAGCCCGCCATGGCTCGACCCGCTCGGGCCCTTGTCGCCCGCATTGAGACAATGGCCGTACTGCCGTTCATGCCCATCGGCGTCCATGCGGCGCAGTTGAAAAAACAGGTCAGGTGCGCGTTCATGATCGAGTGAGAGCAGGCTGGTCGAAAACGTGCCGGGGATCGCACCGGCCACGCCGTCGCCGCCGGCGGTCAAAAGATTGCCGCACCATGGCTGGGCCTGCATCCAGGAAACGATATCGGCCAGGACCGAGCTGTCGGTATCGCGCAGATAAATGCCGCCGCTGCCAAACGGCAACAGCAAGGCACCGGGTTGGGCCGGATCGGTGGTGAGCGGCAGGCCGGTTTCGGCGAAAAGAGCTTTCAGTGCAATCGCGCCGGAGGTTTCCACATGTCCGTGGTCGGACAGAAACAGCAGATTGGGCGCGTCATCGCCCAGCCCGCGCCACCACTTGATGACCTCGTCGACCAGGTCGTCGGCATGGGAAAGTGCCGCTGCGCTTACCGGCCCGCCAAAGCCGTCGACATGGAGGGATTTGTCAGGCTCGTCCGACCAAACGACCGTAACGTCCGGCAAAAGCTGGGGATAGACGATTTCGGTCATCGCTCTGACCGCATAGCGCGAACGTTCGAGATTGACCCCGCTCGGAGAAGGCATGGGCCCCAGCTCGGCTTCCACCGCAGACCATAAACGTTCAGAGCTGAACTGCGGTCCGGCCAGCGACAAATAATGTTGTCCGCGTTCGGCCGCACGGTAGTTGAGCAATTGGGGCGCACCCGAGGCGCCGCAATGGATGACCGCCATGGTCCGGTCAGCATCGGCCAGTGTCTGGCCCAGCGGCGTTGCCGTCACAAGGTCCGCGCTGGGGTCAAGACCAGCCATCTGGGCAAAATCGCCGACATCGAGAATGCCGCCGGGCTTGAGTGTGCCGCCGGCGATCTTGTTGAAATGGATGCCGTGATATTTCGGCGTCGTGCCGGTTCCAAGGCCCGTCTTGTTGACCCTGGTATGGCTGGGATAGAGCGCCCGGCTTCCGCCCAGTACCGCCGCCTCTTCGCGGAAGCGGGCAAGGTTGGGCATCCTGTCGAGGGTAACGAGATCAGGCCGCAGGCCATCCAGAACGACGACAACGAAACGATTGTGGGTCACGAACATCTCTCTTTGTTAAACGATGTTCAAGTCCACTACGTCGTCCCCGTGTCACGCTGTTGACGCACTATTACCCGCGCTAATGGGTTGGTTACCCGACAACCTCCGGCTAGGCGTATATCTGGACCGCGCCGGGCAGGGTACTCCATTGCGCGTACCAGTTCTCGAACAGTTCCAACTGGCTTTCGGCATAGCCGTGCTGGCTGTCGGTGAGGGCGTCCGTTTCGTTGAAATTGAGGGCATACTCGGCATCGCCCTTGATCGCCATCAGGTGCTTGTAGAAAAGCACAAGGTCCGGCCCTTCATCGAATGAGGACAAAGCGCCAAGTGCGCCTTCGAGTTCGAGGGCGCGTTGACGAGCATCCACATCGCCACCGGCTGCCGCCTGCGCCAGGGCGCACAGATGGAGCACTTCGCGGGGCAGGACATTGCCGATCCCGGTGATGGCGCCCGCCGCACCGCAGTTGACGAAGCCGTGGAAGACCGTTGTATCGACACCGATCATCAGCGAAATCTCATCATCCTGGCTGGTGATGTTTTCCGCAGCATAGGTCAGAGATTCGGTGCCGCCGAACTCCTTGAAACCGACGAGATTTCTGTGTTCCGCACGCAGCGCGAAGAACAGGTCGGCGCGTGTTGCAAAGCCATAATAGGGACTGTTGTAAATCACAGCGGGCAGGTCGGGTGCCGCCGAAAGGATTGCCTTGAAGTGATGGCGTTGCGCGGTGGTGGAGGGGCCGCGCGACAGGACGCGCGGAATGACCATCAGGCCCTGTGCCCCAACCTCTTGGGCATGGGCTGCAATGGCGACAGCCGAGCCCGTGTTGATCGCGCCGGTTCCCACAATAACGGGCACACCCGCACCAACCAGTCTGGCGACACCTTCCATGCGCTGGGCATCGCTCAAGAGCGGCCAATCGCCCATCGATCCGCAGTAGACGACAGCGCGCATGCCGGCAGAAATCAGTTGCTCGCCCTTGCGGACCAAGGCGTCGAAATCGGGTGTTCGGTCCGGCTTGCAGGGGGTCATCAGGGCAGGAATGCATCCTGAAAAGATGCTGGCGGCCATCGCGACGTCTCCTCGATCATGGCGGTTTCGGCGTTTGAACCCCAATAATACGCGTTGTATTTTGTTTGTCGACAGAAATTTCGGGCGCACGGTTTAATGCGTCGAGCTCCTCCTCGATCCGCTGCTACAAAGACATATGTGCGTTGATGCGCTTGTCGGCGGTGATGTAGGACTGAATCTGGGTGACAATCTGCTCTGCATGAGCGCTGGCCAGCCGATCGGCCTCCTCGACATCGCGCGCGGCGATCGCGGCGATCATCTGGTCATGTTCCGTCACGTATTTGCGCGGCAACTCGTCGTTGAACGAGGAATAATAAAGCCGCAGGATTCGCCGGTTCTCGTCGAGCAGCCGCACAAAAAGCTCGGTGTAATAGCTGTTGCCGCCGGCCCGCGCGATTTCGAGATGGAAGTCCCGGTTGGTGGCAATCAGCGCAAGCGCGTCGCGGGCCTCCACAGCCCGTGTGAACTCCTCCTGCTTGGCACGCATGCGGACAATGTCGTCAGCGCTGTGATGGCCCGCAGCCAGTCGCGTTGTCACGCGGTACATAAGCGTAAGCGCGTCGAAAAACTGAGGCAGATGGAGAAAGTCGATTGTAGAAACAATGGTGGCCCGGTTGGGCAGCGTGGTAATCAGCCCTTCGACCGAAAGCCGCACGAGAGCTTCGCGGATCGGGGTGCGCGACAGCGAAAAGCGGTCTGCGAGTTGCAACTCGTCCATCGGGCTGCCGGGGGCCAGCTTGAGATCGATGATCTCGTTGCGCAGGATCTTGTAGACATGGCTGGAACCCGACCCGCGTTTGGGCGTGCCGGTGCCTTCCGTTCTTGCCTGCTCGGTATCTCTGGCCATGCCACCCATCCCTTTTCCTGCATTCATTCATAAGGATGGATCTTGATGCGGGGAAGGGTGTCGATAGCCAATATTTTCTATGTCGACAGAGTTGTTGCCCGTCGATATACACGGTGCGGTGCTGAACGGGGATCGAAATGCCATGCGCGTCGCGGTAGTCGGAGCAGGGGTAATTGGCGTGACCGCCGCACTGGCGCTGGCCGAACGCGGGCACGCGGTAACGATATTGGACCGCCAGGGCGTGGCCTCCGGCGCCTCGGGTGGCAATGCAGGTGCATTTGCCTTTTCCGATGTCATTCCGCTGGCAACGCCCGGCATCATGAAAAAGGCGCCTGCCTGGCTTCTCGACCCCAACGGGCCGCTTTCCATTCCTCCCGCCTATGCCTTCAAGATTGCACCCTGGCTCCTGGCCTTCTTCAAGGCGAGCCTGCCCGCCCGTTACGGTGACGCGGTCGTGGCGCAAGGCGCCTTGATGGGCCACTCCGCTGCCGCGCTCGAGCGTCTGGTGAAAACCTGCGATCTCGAAGAGCTGCTGCGCCGCGAGGGGCAATTGCAACTCTACGAGGGCGAGCGCGAATTCCGGGCCAGCCTGCCCGGTTGGGAAGAACGCGAGGCCGTGGGTGTCAAATTCGACCTTCTCACGCGCCCCGAAGCGATTGCCGAAATCCAGCCGGGTCTTTCTCCGCGCTTTACCCATGCAGGGTTCACCCCTGACTGGAAAAACGTCACTGACCCCGCGCTCTGGACCACGGCAATCGCCGACAGGGCACAGGATCGTGGCGCCACATTTGTCAGATCCGAGATCACAGACATCACGCCCACCGAAAACGGCGTGGAACTGACCGGTTCAGATAAAAGTCTCGTATTCGATAAGGTCATTGTGGCCGCAGGCGCCCATTCGAACCGGCTGACGCGGACGTTAGGGATCAGTCTGCCGCTCGAAACCGAGCGCGGCTACAATGTGACCTTGCCGGAGGGCGCTTTCGATCTGCGCACTCATGTCACCTTTGCAGGGCACGGATTCGTGGTCAGCCGCATCGGTGACGGCATCCGGGTCGGTGGGGGCGTGGAGCTCGGCGGGCTCGATCTGGCACCGCGGATGAGTCGTGCCGATGCCTTGCTGGCCAAGGCGGCGCGGTTTCTGCCCGAACTCAGGACCGCCGGTGGACGCCGCTGGATGGGATTTCGTCCCTCAATGCCCGACAGCCTGCCGGTCATTGATCTTGCGCCGGGCCATTCCCGTGTCATTCTGGCATTCGGTCATGGGCATCTGGGGCTCACGCAATCGGCTGGAACTGCAGAAATCATCGCCGATCTGGTTGACGATACCCCGCCTTCCATCGACATCACGCCGTTCCGGGCAACCCGTTTTTGAGAAGAGGTTTATGAGCCAGCATACCTTCCAGTGCATCGACGGACACACCTGCGGCAATCCGGTACGTCTGGTCGCCGGCGGCGCGCCCCTGCTCAAGGGTAACACCATGCTTGAACGGCGCGCGCACTTTCTGGCCGAATTCGACTGGATCCGCACCGGGCTGATGTTCGAGCCGCGCGGACATGACATGATGTCGGGCTCGATTCTTTATCCGCCCACGCGCCCCGATTGCGAGGTTGCGGTGTTGTTCATCGAAACCTCGGGCTGCCTGCCCATGTGCGGTCACGGCACCATAGGCACCATCACGATGGCGATCGAGAACGGGCTGATCGCCCCGCGCGAACCGGGAAAGCTCTCGATTGAAACACCCGCGGGCAAGGTCGACATCACCTATCGTCAGGAGGGTCGGTTCGTTGAGGAAGTGCGCCTGACCAACGTGGCGTCTTTCCTCCACGCTGAAGGGCTGACCGCCGAGATCGAAGGGTTTGGAGAGCTCGTCGTCGACGTTGCCTATGGCGGTAATTTCTACGCGATTGTCGAGCCACAAAAAAACTTTCGCGACATGGCCGATTTCTCGGCTGCCGAACTGATCGGCCTGTCGCCCAAGCTGCGCGCGGCGCTCAACGAAAAATACCAGTTTGTGCACCCCGAGTACCCCCAAATCAGCGGGTTGAGCCACATCCAGTGGACCGGACAGCCGACCCAACACGGCGCGACGGCCCGCAACGCCGTCTTTTACGGCGACAAGGCGATCGATCGCTCGCCCTGCGGCACCGGCACTTCGGCGCGCATGGCGCAATTGACCGCAAAGGGAAAGCTCGCCGTGGGCGACGAATTCGTCCACGAAAGCATTATCGGCTCACTGTTTTCCGGTCGCATCGAGGCAGCGGCCCGGGTGGGCAGCCTCGAAGCCATCATCCCCTCCATCGGAGGCTGGGCCCGCCAGACCGGGTTCAACACCATCTTCATTGACGACCGGGACCCTTACGCCCACGGCTTTACGGTGATCTGACGCCGGGCTTCACCCCGGCGTGCCTGCGGGCCATGTATCACCGATACGATATCCCTCCGGCCAGGGATCGGACGGATCGAGCATGAGTTGCCTGGTTTCGGTTATCCATGCCCGACCTGAGATGGATGGAACTATGGCCGGTGTGTCGCCGATCGTGGTTTCGCGCTCGATCCGGCAGGCAAAGCGGCTGCCAATGATCGAAACGCCATGAAAGTCCTCACCAACCGCCAACTCGCCGCGTGCATGAAGAACGGCCATGCGCGCCGAACAGCCCGTGCCGGTTGGTGAGCGATCGAGCTTTCCCGGTTCGATGGCGACAGTGTTGCGACCGGTCTTTATCCCATCGATATCCTGGACCGGAGCGGTGAACTGGCAAAATGAAATATGGGACCAGTCCGGGTTCGTGGGGTGAGAAAATCCGAGCTGATCAGTGGCGGCGCGGGTCAATTTCATACCCATGCTGGCAAGGTCGTATGCCTCGTCCGGAACAAGGGAAAACCCAAGTTGATGGGCATCGACAAGAACAAAACTGTCCCCGCCATAAGCAGTATCGACCCGAAGGGTCCCGACCCCCTCGACCTCGATCACAGCGTCAAGCTTTGCCGCAAAACTGGGGTGGTTGGTAACGCGGATTGAGGTGGCTTTGCCATTCTCGCATGTCGCCACGACCCCGATCAGCCCGCCGGGCGCTTCAAGGGTGAAGCGGGTTTCAGGCTCGGTCATTTCAATGATGCCCGTATCGAGCAGCACGGTCGAAACACAGATCGAGTTCGATCCCGACATCGGGGGCGTATGGATCGGTTCCATGATGATCCAGCCCATCGCTGCACGCGGGTCCTTGGGCGGTACCAGAAGATTGACATGCCGGAAGACGCCACCACGCGGCTCGTTGAGAACGAAATTACGCAGCCGGTCGTCGGCAGCGATCCATCGTGCCTGCTCCCAGATGGTTTCGCCGGGTGGGGGTGCATATCCACCCACTATTACGTCGCCGACCTCGCCTTCGGCGTGACAACCTACGACATTGATGATTTTTGACGACCGCATGTGTCAGGCAGCTCCGTTCAGCAATGGTGCGGTGATGCGGGCTGAGTGCGGCGCGTCATCCCCTGAGCGGCTCGACGACCCGCGAACATATCCAGAGCACCTCGGCATCCTCTTCCGAGGCTCTGATGAGCGCGTGGCCCATGGTGCTGTCGAAATAGCAACTGTCACCCACCGAAAGCCGGGTGGGTGCATAAAACTGCGTATGAAGTTCGATCTCTCCCGACAGCACGAAAACAAACTCTTCACCGGGATGGGACAGCATGCCGTCAAATCGGGAAACCGAGTTCGCCTTTATTCTGGCTCGAAGCGGTACAAACTGCTTGTTTGCCAGATCGGTGCACAACATCTGATAGTCGTATTGCGCGGTATCGAGAGGAACCCCGTCTCCGGCGCGCGTTACCGTGCGGCGCCCACTGACAGTTGTGGTCTGGCGTTCTGAAAAAAGATCGGCGACGTCCACCCCCAGCCCTTCGGCCAGGCTCAGAATTGTATCGTATGTCGGCGACATCTGCCCGTTCTCGATCTTGGACAGCGTCGAGGGGGCCAAATCACACCGCCGGGCCAGTTCATTGAGGGTAAAGCCATTGCCCTGCCGCAGATGGCGCAAGGTTTCGGCGATGGAATGTTGCGACCGGCGCTGCGAGCTTTTCTCGGATGGCTTGGGGAGGGTGCTGTTCATGAGCGCGGCCGCTGTCCTGTGGGTTTGTTCAAGTTTTAGGCTATTGCCAATGTTCTGAGACTGGCAAGGTCTTCTGCAGTAATGGGTATGCCGTTTTGTGTCGTTTGGGCACGAATTTCCGCGCGGCGCTGACCCGGTAGTCGCGAAACCCCCGCATCCTGCATTGCCGCGATCAGTGTATGTGCGCGCCGGTCGAACGGTTCACCCGCCGCGCGTGAAGGGTCGATCAGGATGATCAACTGCCCGGTATGCGGCGTCTGCGCGCCCTTGTGTCCCGACCAGTCGAACTCGAAGGAAAAGTGCCCACCCGTAAGGGCCGCGCCGAGCAATTCCACCATCATCGAAATCGACGATCCCTTGTGGCCGCCAAAGGTCAGCAGGGCGCCACCGTCCAGCACAGCCTGGGGGTCATCGGTTGGCTTGCCGTCTTTGTCGACCCCGGAATCGGGTGACAGAGCATGTCCCTTGCGGGCTGCGATCTGCACGTCGCCATTGGCCATCGCAGAAGTTGCGAGATCGAAAACGATCGGATCGCCGCCATCGAGTGGTGCCGCAAAGGCAAAGGGATTTGTGCCGAACACCGGGCTCTTGCCATCGAACGGCACGGTGCATGCAAAACTGTTGACAGCACTGATGGCGATCAGGCCTTCGCGGGCCAGCGGTTCGATATCGGGCCAGAGCGCGCTCAAGTGATGCGAATTGCGGATCGCCAGAACCGAAACTCCGGTTTGCCGGCACTTGCTGACGGCCAGATCGCGGGCGCGCGCCAATGCGACCTGGGCAAAGCCATTGCTCGCATCAACCCTGCAAAAGGACGGAGCGATGTCTTCGACCTCGGGAATGGCTCTGCCGTCGACCCAGCCTGTACCCAAGGAATCCACGTAGCCCCGCATGCGAAAGATGCCGTGGCTATATGCGCCATCGCGCTCGCACATGGCGCAGTTCTCGGCCAGGATCGACGCGACGACCTTGTCCGTCCCGTGGTGCAGGAAGATTTTTTCGAGAAGTTCCACGAGTTCTGCATAGGCGATGGTTGTGGACACGAAGCGCTCCAGTAGAGAATATTTCCGATACGAAATATAGATTGATTTTCGTTACCCGTGCAAGAGGGAGCGTGTTTGGTATGGCTCTCGTTCTTGAATTGAAGAATATGCCCAAAAAAGAGGCGGTTCGCTACCAATTCGATCGGGTTTAATCGAACAAAAAATCGAAACTGGTCGATTGACAGCATCGGATGGGTATGTACTATCGGAAATATAGTTTCCTTTAGGTGCACTCTTGAGGGGCGTTGAGGGTGCACCGCGTAGTGATACGCACAAGTCATAAATGACGCCCGCATATCGAAAGGACATTCGAATGCGCATCGGAAACATCGGAAAATTGTCGCTTGTGGCGGGACTGCTTTCGTCCCTCACCATGGTGGCAGGGCCGGCGTTGGGTCAGGACTCGGACCTGGTGGTCAACAGCGCTGTCGCGCCAAGTACGCTCGATCCTGCATGGGCCTGCGGGCTGCAGGAGATCAGCTTTCTCCAGAATTTCTATGTAAGGCTTACCCAGTACGGAACGGCGGAGGGTCCGGAGGGTACTCGCGTCGTCGATTATTCGACCGTAGAGCCCTACCTTGCGGATTCTTGGGAGGTCAGCGACGATGGGTTGGTCTACACCTTCCATCTCAAGGAGGGTTATACCTTCGAAAGCGGCGCTCCGGTCGATGCCGAAGCGGTGCGCTATTCGCTCCAGCGTGTCCTGGACATGGCTGGCTGCGGGCGCTTCTTTTTGACAGACGGGCACATCGATCCCGTCATCATCGATGCGATCGAGGTGGTCGATCCGCTCACGTTGACCATCACGCTCAACAAGCCAAACGGCAATATGTTGGGTGATCTGGCGACCCATGCGGCATCGATCGTTGATCCGTCGGTCGTGGAAGCCAATGGTGGTGTGGTCGCGGGGCAACCCAATGAATTCATGGCCGCCAATGTGACCGAGTCCGGTCCGTTCCTGCTTGAATCCTATTCCGCAAACCAGAGTGCGCGGATGGTTGCCAATCCCGAGTTTGTTGGAGAAGCTCCGGCGTCGGATGCGATCAGCGTCAACTGGATCACGGCGGCGCCCACCCTGTTGTTGCAGGCGCGCACAGGGCAGGCCGATATCACCTTTGGTTTGGCAAAGCAGGCCGTGACCACGCTTGCCGATAACCCGGGCACGCGCACCATCGCCTATACCAGCCCCTTCGTGCAGCAGATGATGTTGCCGAACACCAAGGCGCCCTGGGACAACGTTCTCTTCCGCGAGGCCGTTGCCCATGCCGTGCCCTATGAGGACATCGTGGAGCGCGTCGCCTATGGCTACGGCACGCTCTACTACGGCCCCATCCCCCCGAGCTTGCCGGGATACAATGCCGAACTGAGCCAGCCCATCCCCTTCGACCTCGATCGCGCCAGGGAGTTGATCACCGAAAGCGGCGTGGCCACGCCGGTCGATATCGAGGTGATGATTCAGGAAGGCGATGCGACCCAGCAGCAGTTGGCGACGATCCTGCAGAGCACATGGGCGGATCTGGGCATCAATCTCAATATTCGCGTGGCACCGGCTGCCGAGTTCCAGGATCTGTCGCAGGGTCATCAGGTTCAGTCCCTGATGCGGCTCGATGGGCCGGGCGTGTTCGAGGTCGGCTACTATTGGGGTTACGACGCCGTCTGCGACAACTCCAACAATCTCACCGAATATTGCAACCCTGAAGTCGACGAACTGGTCGATCAGTTGCGCGCCTCCTCCGATGAGGCAGAGCGTCAGGCGATCATGGATCAGGTGACCGAAATCTGGCGGTCGGAATATCCCAAGATCCTGTTTTTCGAGGACCAGCCGGTCGTCGTGCTGAGTGATGCGGTGACCGAGTTCACCTTCTCACCGCTGCCCGACTACCGCTATTGGGCGAAATAGACTTTCCAGGAGAAAGAACGAATGGCAACGCGTATTGGTGTCGATATTGGCGGCACGTTCACTGACCTCGTCTATTTCGACGAGCGGACGGGCAAGACGGCGGAAGGCAAGGTTCCCACTGTACCTTCCGCGCCAGAGGAGGGGGTCGTGCATGCGATCACCAGCCACGTACCTCAGGATATCATCGAGGAAGCCGAGTTCTTTCTCCACGGAACCACAGTCGGCCTCAACGCTCTTCTGGAGCGTCGGGGTTCGAGGGTCGGCCTGATCACCACCACCGGGTTCCGCGACGTGCTCGAAATTCGTCGCGGAGACCGGGCCGAAATGTACAATTTGTTCTGGAAACAGACCGAGCCTCTGGTGCCCCGGCGCCTGCGTCTTGAAGTGGACGGGCGCGTGCTGGGCAACGGCTCCGAGTATCGGCCTCTCGATGAGGATACGGTCAAGGTTGCTGCACAAAAACTGATCGCCGAAGGCGTCGATGCGATCGCCGTCAGCCTCATTAACGCCTATGCAAACCCCGATCATGAACTCGCTGTCGAGCGTATCTTGCGCGACGAGGGGTTCGAGGGCGGAATTTCGCTTTCGCACAAGATTTCCGGCGAGTATCGCGAGTATGAGCGGACCTCGACGACCTGTATTGACGCGTTTGTGCGTGGCCGCATGTCCAACTATCTGCGCCGTCTCGATGGCCGGTTGCGTGAACTCGGTTTCAAGGGCACATCGCTGATCACCCGGTCCGGCTCCGGTTCGATGACCTTTGCCGAAGCCGAGGATCGCCCGTTCGAGACCATCATGTCCGGTCCGGTGGGCGGCGCACAGGGTGCCAGCGAGCTGGCCAGAATGCTCGGCATCAAGGCGCTGGTAACCGCTGACGTCGGCGGAACCAGCTTCGATACGGCCCTGGTGATCGACGGCAAGCCCCAGGTACTGTTTGAGGGCATGATCGACAACATGCCAATCCAGAGCCCTTGGGTGGATGTCCGCTCGATCGGGTCCGGCGGAGGCTCGATAGCCCATATCGATCCGGGCGGACTTATGCGGGTCGGGCCGCGCTCGGCCGGCGCCGTGCCGGGTCCCGCCTGCTACGGCAAGGGCGGCACCGAACCGGCCATGACCGATGCCGCAGCGTGGCTGGGGATGCTCGGGCCGGGCGATCTGGCGGCCGGAATTCATCTCGATATCGAAAAGGCAAGGTCCGCACTCGAATCGGTGGGAACTCATATCGGTCAGGATGTCGAGGCGACGGCCGCGGGCGTGATGCGTATATCCTCAGCGGCGATGGCAAATGCCATGCGTGAGATTTCGCTCGACCAGGGCCTCGACCCGCGTACCATCACGCTTGTGCCTTTCGGTGGCGCCGGGCCGTTGATGGGCACGCTGCTGGCCGATGAGCTCGAAATGAACCACGTCGTGATCCCGCCTCTGGCCGGAAATTTCTCGGCCTGGGGGCTTCTGGGAGCAGACATGGTGCAATCGGCCGCCCGCACCCGTGTCATCGACTTTGTTTCCGGCGCTCTCCAGGAGGTCAATGGCGTTCTGGACGAACTTTTTGCAACGCTGACAGAGCGCAGCACGGCCCATGCCAACCACGCTGTGCAATCGGCCCGGCTGGACCTTCGCTACAAGGGGCAGGAACACACGCTTTCCATCGAGGTGGCGGTAGAGGGCGGCGCGGTTTCCGAAGACGAAACAGTCATCCTCGACCGGTTTGTAACAGAATATGCGCGCACCTTCGGTGCCACAATGAACCAGGACGTCGAACTGGTTTCGGTGCGGGCCAGCACCACGGTTCTGCTGCCGCGCCGCGATCTGAGCTACGCGCCGAAACATTCCGATGGCAATAACGATCGCGTAATGGACGTCTATTCCTTCGAAACCAAAGAGCGCGTGCCGTTCAGGATCATCCCCCGGAGCACGATTTCGGGCAGGGTCAGGGGCCCGGCGATCATAACCGAAGAGACAACGACGACCTATGTCGACGTTCAATGGACCATCTCGAACGGCAAGGCGGGCGAGATCATTTTGGAGCGGACCCACTGATATGGCAAAGAGACACGAACCAGTCGTCCACAATGCGGGCATGTTCGGCCGGATGACCGAGACAAAGGCGGATCCGATCACAACGGAAGTCATCCGCCACGCGCTCAACTCCGCGGCCAACCAGATGAAACGGGCCCTGATCCGGACGTCGTTTTCACCCATCATTTACGAGGTGCTCGACTTCGCGGTGGCGATCTACGACAAGGAAGTCCGGCTGCTCTCCCAGGCGCCGTCGCTTCCGATGTTCATGGGCACGCTGTCCTTCTGCATCAACGAGGCGGTCAAGGCCAATGGGGGACCCGAAACCCTCAATCCGGGAGATGCGCTGATCTACAACTGGCCCTTCGGGACCGGCTCGCATCCCCAGGACATGGTCATCATCATGCCCGTGTTCCTCAACGATGAAGAGTTGATCGGCTATACTGCGATCAAGGGCCACTGGCTCGACATCGGGGCCAAGGATCCCTACTGCACCGATACAACCGACGTGTTCCAGGAAGGTGTGATCTTTCCGGGGGTCAAGATTTATAAGGAAGGGGTTCTCAACGAGGATATCTTCCGCATGATCATGGCCAATACCCGCGTGCCCCAAATGGTGCGGGGCGACCTTGATGCCCAGATCACCGGTTGCCGGGTCGGCGTAAAGTCGCTGCTCGAGGTCGTCGAGCGCTTCGGGCTCGAAACCTATCGTGCGGCGGTCGACGACATGTTCGACCACGGCGAGCGCATCGTGCGATCCTATTTCGAGAAAATCCCTGATGGCCGTTATGTCGGCAAGGGCGAGATGGACAACAACGGGGTCACCAAGGATCGTATCCCCTTCGAGATCGCGCTCGAGGTCAAGGGATCGGACGTGGTTCTCGATTTCTCAGGCGTTCCGGACGAACAGGTCGGCCCGACGAACTCGCCGCTCCCCACGACAATTTCGGCCAGCCGCGTCGCCATCACCATGCTGGCGGGCTATGGTGAGGCTCCCCACGAGGGCCATTTCCGCGCCCTCAAGGTCATCACCCGCCCCGGGTCGATGTTCGATCCCCTGCCGCCAGCGCCCTCCTTTATTTATGGCTGGCCGGGCTTGCAGGCCATCGAAGTGATCTACAATGCGGTCGCCAATGCATTGCCCAAGGCCGTTCCGGCTCAATCGGGCGGCTGCATCTGTTCCATTGTTGCATGGGGACAGCGTGAAGAAACCAGGGAACCCTGGGCGGACGGCACTCCATTGCCCACCGGACAAGGTGCGTGGGACGGCGGCGATGGCGGCACCATGCTACACATAGCCGAATCCGCGACCCGTTTCACTCCGGCAGAGGTTTGGGAGCAGCGCAATCCCTGGATCGTCGAGCAACTGGCACTGGCCAGCGATTCGGTTGGACCGGGAAAATGGCGGGGCGGTCCGGGGCTCAATCTCGACATCCGCATGACTGAGGATACCCTGATTACAACCGTGTTCGAACGGTCTCTCAACGCACCCTGGGGATTGTTGGGCGGCAAGGAAGCACGGCCGAACAATTGCTATGCGCAGATGCCGGATGGTGAGGTTCATTCGATCGCCAAATCGACCCACTTCCACATGCCAAAGGACTCGGTTCTTCAAATGAAGACCGGCGGTGGCGGGGGTTATGGCGATCCGTCCGAACGCCCCATCGCAAGCGTCCAGCGCGATGTCGAGGATGGCTACATGACCGAGGCCTACGCCCGGAAACACTATCCTCACGCATTCGCCTGAGCCCAATGCCGGGAGTGCGGCGAAGTCATCGCACTCCCGAAACGAAAAATGTTGAGAGGACGGATTTGGTGCGACGACTTTTTGCGCAACTGGCCCATGACCGCGAATTGCTCTTTGGCGTGATCATTCTTGGCGTCATCGTGTTTCTTGCGCTGTTCGGTCGCCTGCTATGGCCCCTCGATCCGCTTCGCGTCGATATTTTGAACTCTCTGCTCCCGCCAAGCTTCGAGCACCCGATGGGCACCGACGATGTGGGGCGTGACGTCTTCGCGCGCTTCATCCAGGGCGCGCAGGTCTCGATCGGTGTGGCCATCGGGGTCACGATCGCCGGAACGCTTATCGGCGGCACCCTCGGTCTGCTTGCCGGTCTTGTCGGCGGGTGGTTCGATGCTGTCATTTCGCGGGTCATGGATGCTATCCTGGCCTTCCCGCCGCTCATTCTCGCAATGGCGGTTGCCATTGGGCTCGGAGCGGGGATCGTCTCGGCCGCCATCGGGGTGATCCTTGCCGCCATCCCCTGGTACTTCCGGCTGTTGCGCAGCGAAGTCCTGCGGTTGCGCACCCTGATGTACGTGGAATCCGCCCAGGCCCTGGGTGCCTCCAATTTCCGTCTGATCCGGCTCCATATCCTGCCCCAGACCACCTCGACGATCTTTATTCAGGCCTCCTCGGTCTTCAGCTTTTCGATCCTGACCCTTGCCGCCCTCGGCTTTGTCGGCCTTGGCATCCAGCCCCCCACTCCCGAATGGGGAACCATGATCACAGAGGGGCTTGCCTTTGCGCTGACCGGTCAATGGTGGCTCGGCTTTTTCCCGGGATTGGGCATTTTCATGCTCGCGGTATCGGCCAACCTGATTGCCGACCGGCTGCGCGACATCTACGACCCGAAATCGGGCGCGCGACTGTCAATCTAGGAGCGGTCATATGATAAATTTTCTGCTTGGACGGATCGGTTCAGCTTTCATTACGGTTTTCGGAGCCTCGGTGCTGGCCTTTGTGGTTCTGCGTGCCGTGCCGACCAATCCGGCCCGTCTGATCGCCGGCCCGTTCGCCAATGACGAAGTGATCGCCAGCATCACCGCTCAACTGGGCCTCGATAAGCCGCTCTTCGTTCAGTATTTCGACTATGTCGTTTCATTCTTCTCGGGCGACTGGGGATTTTCCTACAGTGCCGGCCAGCCGGTCCTGTCCCAGATCCTTGAGCGGTTGCCCGCCAGCGCCGAATTGGCGCTTTATGCATTCGTGTTCGCTTTTGTCGGGGCGGTTCTTATTACGGTTCTGGTCAGTTTCCTCCAGTCGAGATGGCTCGACCGGCTGTTGCGGCTCTTTTCCTTCATCAGCGTGGGAATTCCCCCATTCTGGTTGGCACTGCTGTTCCTGATGGTCTTTTTCGAGCAGCTCGGCTGGTTCCCCGGTCCTGTGGGGCGGGGACCGGTGCCCGCCGACCTCCGCACCGGCTTTTATACGTTCGACTATCTTCTGGAAGGCAACCTGGCCGGATTTGCCACTGCGTTCCACCATCTGGCGCTTCCGGCCCTGGCCCTGGCGCTCGGGCCACTGGGGTATCTGGTGCGTCTGTTGCGGGCCAATCTTCTCGATGTGGTCAGCGAGCCGTTCGTCACCGTCCTGCATGCCAAGGGCGTGGCGCCCATCTCGACCCATTTCCGGCACATCCTGCCCAATGCCTTTTTGCCCACCCTGACGGCGGGCGGACTTATCCTTGCCCAGCTTTTAGGGGGCAGCGTGCTTGTCGAGCGGATTTTCGTCTGGCCGGGGATCGGCACTCTGGTGATCGATGGGATCCTGCGCCAGGACTATGCGGTGGTGCAGGCATTCATCATGCTCAGCGCCATAATCTATATCGGCGTCAATCTGCTGGTCGACATTCTCTATGGCTATGTCGATCCGCGCGTGCGTAGGAGTTGAGGCTATGACCGATCCCGCTGCAATTCCGCTGCTCGAGGTGAAAGGTCTCAAGACCTCGTTTGCCACCCCAAGGGGGGTCGTGCGCAGTGTCGACGATGTATCGTTTTCCATTCCCGCCGGCAAAACACTGGGTGTCGTCGGGGAGTCCGGTTCCGGAAAATCGGTGACCTCGCTGTCCATAATGCGCCTTGTCGGGCGCGGGGGCGGCAGCATTGACCAAGGATCCATCAGGTTCAACAGGCCCGGCGGGCCGGAAATCGATATCCGGGCGCTTGACGAAAGAGCCATGCGCGCCGTGCGCGGCAACGACGTCGCGATGATCTTCCAGGAGCCCATGACCAGTCTTGACCCCGTGTGGTCGATTGGGGCGCAGATCATCGAAGCCATCAGGCTCCACCAGAACGTATCGAAAAAGCAAGCACGCGAAAAAGCTATCGAAATGCTCCGGCTGGTGGGGATCCCCGCGCCGGAAAACCGGGTCGACGATTTCCCCCATCAGCTCTCGGGAGGCATGCGCCAAAGAGTGATGATCGCCATTGCGCTATCGTGCCGGCCCTCCCTGTTGATCGCCGACGAGCCGACAACCGCGCTCGATGTGACCATTCAGGCCCAGATTCTCGATCTCATCCGCCGCCTCCAGAAAGAGATCGGCATGTCGGTGCTGTTCATCACCCACAATCTCGGTGTCGTTGCGGAAATCGCCGATCGTGTGGCGGTGATGTATGCGGGCCAGGTGGTCGAGGAAGGGCCCGTTCGGACAATCTTTTCCGCCCCGCGCCACCCCTATACCGTGGGTCTGCTCAAATCCATTCCCAACCCCGCGGTCAGGTCTGCGTCAAGCAAGCTCGAAACCATTGGCGGCGCGCCTCCAAACCCTCTGGACCTGCCGAAAGGCTGCCGCTTCGCGCCACGCTGCCCGCTGGCCATCGACGCGTGCCGCGAGGCGGCGCCACCCTTGTTTGATGTCGGTGCCGACCATGGCGCACGCTGCATCCGCTGGCAGGAGGTGAGCCAATGAGTGCTTCAAAAGCTCTTTTGTCCGTCAATAATCTGTCCAAGCGCTTTCCGGTCAAGGGCCAGCCCTTTTCGCGCGAAAAGCGCCAGGTGCACGCGGTCGACGATGTGAGTTTTGAGATCGCCCGCGGCGAGGTCGTCGGGCTCGTTGGGGAATCGGGGTCGGGCAAGACCACGATCGGGCGCACCATAATGCGGCTGACCGACCCGACCGAAGGCGAAATCGTCTATGAAGGCACTGACATCGCCAGCTTGCCTGAACGCGAAATGATGGCCTTCCGGCGCAAGATTCAGATGGTGTTTCAGGATCCTTTTGCGAGCCTCAATCCGCGCAGGAAGGTGGGCGAACTGATCGCCGAAGGCATGGAAATCCATGGCATTGGCACGCGCAAGGAGCGTGAGGCCGAAGTGGCGCGACTGCTCGAGCTTGTCGGGCTACCCGCTGATGCCGCCCAACGGTTTCCGCATGAATTTTCCGGCGGCCAGCGCCAGCGCATTGGCATTGCACGCGCACTCGCGGTTTCCCCGGGCTTTATCGTCGCCGACGAGCCGGTTTCCGCGCTCGACGTGTCCGTTCAGGCCCAGGTTCTCAACCTCTTGCAGGACCTCAAGGATCAGCTTGGACTCACGATCTTGTTCATCGCCCACGATCTTGCCGTGGTTGAACATTTTTGCGATCGGGTGATCGTTATGTATCTGGGTCGCATCATGGAGATCGCCCCTCGCGACCGGCTCTACGCATCTCCCAAGCATCCCTATACCGAAGCGCTGCTGTCGGCCGCGCCTGCTCCCGACCCCGACAGACAAGGCCACCGTATCGTTCTTGAGGGGGATATCCCAAGCCCCATCGATCCGCCGTCGGGGTGCGTATTGAGAACGCGGTGCCGCTACGCGCTTCCCGAATGCGCCCAAATTCGCCCGGAATTGCGTGAGGTCGCGCCCGGCCACCTCAAGGCCTGTATCCGCGACGACATTCTCTGAAGGTCCACCATGCCGATTATCAATTCCATCAATGAAATGCTCGATGACATCGTCGCCTGGCGGCGCGATTTTCATGCCCATCCCGAACTGCTTTACGATGTGGATCGGACGGCGGCAAAGATCGCCGAGCGTCTTGAAAGCTTTGGCGTCGACGAAGTCGTGACCGGTATCGGCAGGACCGGCGTCGTTGGCGTGATCCGCGGGCGCGCACCAGGCAAGTCCATAGGACTGCGGGCCGATATGGATGCGCTGCCGATCAAGGAGGCCACGGGCCTGCCTCATGCGAGCACCACACAAGGGCTGATGCACGCCTGCGGCCATGACGGGCACAGCGCCATGCTCCTCGGGGCGGCTCGACATCTGGCCCAGACCCGAAATTTCGATGGCACGATCATGGTGATCTTCCAACCCGCCGAAGAGGGCGGAGCGGGCGGATTGGCCATGGCCGAAGACGGTTTGTTCGAGCGGTTCGGCATCGAAGCGGTCTATGGCATGCACAATCTGCCCGGCTTGCCCGAAGGCAGCTTTGCCACCTGTTCGGGCGCCATCATGGCTTCGGCCGATGAATTCGATATAGAGATCACGGCCCAAGGCGGGCATGCCGCCTGGCCTCATGAGGCCATCGATCCCGTACTCGTTGCCGGTCACATGATTACCGCGCTCCAGTCGATCGTCGCGCGCAATGTCGATCCGCTTGCCTCGGCGGTGATTTCGACAACCCGCATGGAAGCGGGCAGTGCCTACAACGTTATCCCCGGTACAGCACGACTATCGGGAACCGTTCGCACGCTTGCCCCCGAGACGCGCGATACGGTCGAAGCGAAAATGAACGCGGTTGTTTCGCACATCGCCAGTGCCTTTGGTGCCGCCGCAAAGCTCGATTTCCGCCGTGGATACCCTGTAACCGTCAACGATCCTGAGCACACCCGGTTTGCCTGTGCAATCGCCCAGGAAATCGTCGGCACCGAAAACGTCAATCCCGATCTCGTGCCGATGATGGGCGGAGAAGATTTCGCGTTCATGCTCGAACGCCGCCCGGGAGCCTATGTCTTCATTGGCAACGGCCAGACAAGCGGGCTTCACACCGACACCTACGATTTCAACGACGAGATCATCCCGGCCGGCGTCAGTTATCTGGTTCGTCTGGGCGAGGCTGCGGCCTCCGGTCGATCTCGGTAAGACTGGCCGGCACCGCCCAAGCGGCCGATCACACGGCGACCGACGTAGCAGGGCGTGGCGCGCCGCCGATCGACTGCACTGACAAAGATCCGGCCGTAACGCCCGCATCGAGGCACTCGCCCAGAGCGCGCCCGGAAAGATACGCATCGATCAGGCCCGCGTTGAAGGCATCGCCCGCTCCCGTCGTATCGACGACATGAACCTTGGGCGCCGTAGTCGAGAGCCGCGTCTTGCCTGCGCCGAGCAATCCGCCCCGGCCGCCGCATTTGATCGCGACGATGGGAAAATGATCGGCCAGCACATCGAGCGCCTGTGCGAGATCGGACTTGCCGGTGATGGCGGCCGCTTCCTCGGCATTGGGAAGAAAGATGTCCACACCCGCGCAGGCCTTGAGCAGCCCCGGTTGACCGATGAGTGTTTCATCCCAGCTTGGATCGAGCGCGACGACCAGCCCGGCCGCCTTGGCACGCGAAACAAGGTCTGGCTGTTCATCGAGCGTTGCATATTCGGCAATGTGTAAGAGGGCTGCCCGCTCCCAGGCCAGTGCGTTCGCAAAGCGAGGCGGTACGGCGCGGCCGGCCCGACATGAAAGAAAGGCCCTGTCCTCCGCATTGGTCATCACGACGGTGACCTGCGGCCCCGCATCGGCCCGACGCTCGAGAAAACGCAGATCGATGCCACTCTCTTCAAGTTGGGTCGCCAGCGTTTGCGACAGCGGGTCGGTGCCATAAGCGGCCAGCAGGGCAGCCGGGCGGTCAAGATGGGACAGATGGGCCGCGGCGATGAACGCCCCGCCGCCAAGCACAGGCTGCATGGAACGCGCAAAAACCTCATGGCCCATTTGCGGCATGCCCGAGAGTCCGGAGAAAACAAGGTCGCAATAGATACGGCCGACGCTGATCACAGCGTCGCGCGGCGATTCCAGATTCATAGACGCCCCAAGGCTTTTTCGCTCTGCGCGTCGAAGAGATAGAGATTCCCCGGAGCCGCCCAGGCTGTAACGATACTGTCGACTGCGGGCAAAAGCTTGCCCGGTGCCGTGGCAATGGCCGATGATCCGGCGATATCGAGATGCACCAGAGTTTCCGAACCGAGCGGCTCGACCGCGGTGACCTTGCCGTCAAAGGCCAGCGCGGCATCGGCCGGGGCTTCGCCCACGAGGAGGTCATGCGGTCGGACTCCGACAAGGATTTTGCCCGATCGGGCCTGGGGCAGGGTGCCCTTGACCTTGACGCCCCCAGCTGTCAGCGCGCCGTCTGCCGCGCTGCCATCGATCAGGTTCATGGACGGGCTGCCGATAAACCGTGCGGTAAAAACATCGACGGGGCTGTCGTAGAGCTCGGTCGGCGTGCCCACCTGCAAGATGAGTCCGTCGCGCATCACAACGATACGGTCGGCCATTGTCATCGCCTCGATCTGGTCGTGGGTGACATAGACGATGGTGGTTCCAAGGCGCTGATGCAGGCGCTTGATTTCGATGCGCATCTGCGAGCGCAATTGTGCGTCGAGGTTGGAGAGCGGTTCATCGAACAGGAACGCTGCCGGATCGCGCACCATGGCGCGCCCGATGGCGACACGCTGGCGTTGGCCGCCCGAAAGTGCAGCCGGACGGCGCTCGAGCAGATCTTCAAGGCCTAGAATCTTGCCGGCCTCGGCAATGCGCCGCTGCTTTTCGGACTTGGAAAGTTTGGAGGTGTAAAGCCCGAACCCGATATTCTGCCCCACCGTCATGTGGGGATAAATGGCGTAGTTCTGGAACACCATGGCGATGTTGCGCTGCTTGGGTTCGTACTGATTGACGATTGTATCGCCGATCTTGAGCACGCCGCCCGAAATTTCCTCGAGCCCGGCGATCATACGCAGGGTTGTCGATTTTCCACAGCCCGATGGCCCGACGAAAACCACGAACTCGCCATCGGCAATTTCGAGGTCGATGCCGTGAACGGCGGTCACCTTGCCATAGCGCTTAACGAGGCCTTCCAACTGGATTTCTGCCATCACGCCGCTCCTAAAAGTGCATTGAATTTATCATTGAGTTCGCTGTGTGCGTTTTTTTGCCGTTCCGCGCGTCGGGCCGCGCCGGCGGAAAATGTCGCGAGCTTTTCGCGATAGCGTCCGAGCGAGGCTCGAAGTGCTGCAGGTGCAGGACCCCCGAGCCGGTCGCGAACCGAAACGAAATGCCTTGCCGAAACCAGTTCGGCAAATCGCTCGGGCGAAAGGTTTGAAGCCCGCCCCGTCGCGTCTTCGAATGCCGATGTAAAGGGCCCGTATCCGTCCTCGGCCAGCGAGCCCTCGGCCGCAACCACGGCTCGTGCAACCGCCGCCGAAACCTCGTGGGCCTGCCGGAACGAGAGATCCTCGAGCCGGACGAGACTGTCGGCCAATTCGGTAATGGTGATGCAGGAGCGCTTGGTGTTGATCTCAACCCGTTCGGCGTTGATCGACACCTGCGCGATCAGTGCGGTGAAAAGGTCGAGCACGCGACAGGCGGCATCGAACGCCTGATAGCCCATGGCCTGGCTTTCCCCCTCGCTATCGTTCATGTCGGTGAAGGGCGTGTTGTGCATGATATCGAGCATCGCCTTGGCCCGGCCATAGGTTTGGCTAGCCAGATGGCGAAGATGCTCTATGGGCACCGGATTGCGCTTTTGCGGCATGATCGATGAAATCTGAACCAGCGAGTTGGGCACGTAGAGCTGCCCTACCTCGAAGCTCGACCAGACCTGAAAGTCCTGGATGGGCCGGCCGAGATGGAGAAAGCTCAGCGCCATCGCGCCATAAATGCCGGTGATGTAATCGACCGACGCAATACAGCCATAGGAATTTTCCAGCGGACGGGAAAACCCGAGCAACTCGGCCACCCGCTCACGCTCGATTGGGAAACCCGATGTGGTGATCGCCGCGGCGCCCATGGGCGAGAGATCGATCACCTCGAGAGCCGCTTCCACTTTCTCGATGTCGCGGATCAGCACCTCGGCCATGGCGCCAAGATAGTGCCCGAAGGTCGTCGGCTGCGCCGGCTGCCCATGCGTATAGGCAACGATCAGCGTTTCCGCTTCCCGCTCGGCTGTTGTCAGCACCGCGTCGAGCAGCGCCCGCATCTTTTCGAGCAGGATTTCGGTGCGCGGCTTGAGCCCGAGCTTGAACAAGGTGTGATCGATATCATTGCGCGACCGCGAGGTATGAAGCCGCCCCGCCAGGTCGGGTCCGAGCCGGCCCTTGAGGTGCTTTTCGATCAGGAAGAAGAAATCCTCGACCTCGCCGGCATAAACCAGACTGTCGAGATCGATTTCGGCATCGATGGCGACAAGAGCCTTGGCAATCGACGCGGCCTGCTCGCGTTTGAGGATACCGGTTTCGGCCAGCATGACCAGATGCGCCCGATCGATGGCCCTGAACCCGTCGGCATGATGATCCTTGGCGCCGTCGAAAAGCGGGCGAAGCACGGTCTCCTTGTAGACAGGATCGGGAAAAACGCTCGTATCTTTCATCGCGGTCATCGATCAGCCCTTCAAGCCGGCCAGCATCACACCGCGTACGATGTAGCGCTGGAGGACGAGGAAAACGAGCAGGGTGGGGATGGTCGCAAGCGCTGCGCCGGTCATGATCATTTCCCACTGGATCGATTGCTCGACCGCAAAGCTCGAAAGCCCCACCGGCAGCGTATAAAGCTCGCGGCTGTTGGTGACGATGAGCGGCCAGAAAAACGCCGTCCAGTTCCCCAGGAAGGTAAAGATCGCCAGAGCCGAGATGGCCGGGGCCACCATGGGCATGGCAATTTTCCACCAGATCGTGAATTCGTTCAGCCCATCCACGCGCGCCGCTTCGAGGAAATCGTCGGGCACGGTTTCAAAGAACTGTTTCATCAGGAACGTGCCGAACGCCGTCATCATGCCCGGGAACATGATGCCCCAATAGCTGTCGATCCAGCCCAGTTGAGCGCTCATCAGATACCACGGGATCACCAGCATTTCGGTGGGGATCATCAGGGTCGACAGAATGGCAATGAAAATCAGGTACCGGCCACGAAACTGGAATTTCGCCAGCGTGTAACCAACCAGGGAGTCGAAAAAGACGTTCGAAAGCGTCACGCTTACCGCGACCAGCGTCGAATTGAAGAACCACCGCACGAAACGCCCGTCCGATAGCACCTTGATATAATTGTCGAAGGTGGGCGCCGCTGGGATGAGCCGCAAATCATAAACCTGGCTCGCCGTTTTCAGCGAGGTCGAAAACATGAACAGCAGCGGGGTGATCATCAGCACTCCGCCAATGAGCAACAGTGTCCAGATCAGGATACGGTCCGGGCGGATGGAAGCGGCGTTGTGTTTGAGCTCGGAGCTCGTGGCAGCTGTGGCGGTCATCAGCGTGTCCTCAGAACCCAGAGTTGCAGCAGCGAAACGATCAGAAGGATGGTAAAGAGCACCACCGTCTGCGCTGCCGCATAGCCCATGTTGAAGGAAGAAAAGGCCGTCTGGTAAATCATCAGCACCAGCGGCTTTGTCGTGTTGAGCGGCCCGCCCGGATCGTTGCTGGTCATGTTGTAGACCTGATCGAAAATCCGCAGGAATCCGATCGAGGAAAAGACGACGAGGAATACGGTCGTGGGCTTGAGAAGCGGCAGGGTGATCTTGCGCAGGATGGCCCACTCGCCAAGCCCGTCAATGCGCGCCGCTTCATAATAGGTCTGGGGAATGGCCCGCAGTCCGGCCATGAAAATGATGATCTGGAACCCCAGCCCCGCCCAGATCGCCGTCACCATGATGGCGGGCAGAGCCTGCTCTGTCGAGCGCAGGAAAGGCTGGGCCGGAAGGCCCACAGTGCCCAGAAAGCCGTTGATTATGCCGATCGGTGGCGGCTGATAGAACCAGCGCCAAACCCACGCCATGGCGGCGGCCGTCGTCAGGAACGGCAGGAAATAAAGGGCACGTATGAAACTGTGCATGAACCGCACACGGTCGAGATAATAGGCCACGGCGAACGAGATGACGAGGCTGATCGGCGTGCCGACAATCAGATACGCGAACGTATTGCGGAACACCTGCCAGAACAGCGGATCGTTGTAGAGCTCGATATAATTTTCGGCCCCGATGAACTCGGCCGGTCGCAGAAGATCCCAATCGGTGAATGACAGCCAGAACGCCTGCACAGTGGGATAGAAACGGATCACCACGTAAAAGACCACGGGCAGGGCCAAAAACGTCCACACCCAGACCAGGCGCTTCTGTCCAATGCTGAGACGATTCCAGGCTCCGGGTCGCTCCACGGTGCCATTTGCCGATGCTGCCGCAGTCATCGCCTGCCACTCCTGCTGATTTGCATAACCGGTACGGCCGGGCTGTTGTCCGGCCCGATTGGATCGAATGCCAAAAGAGCGGACCGGTCAGTCAACCGGTCCGCTCCCATTGTTACTGGTCGGCGTAGAAGTCGTCGAGGATGGCCTGTTCTTCCTCGGCGGCCGCAGCCAGCGAGTCTGCGGGCGACTGACCCTGCAGCGACATGCGGCTTTCCATGTCGATCGCCACCTGCCGCTGGGCGGCCTCGTCCACAAAGATCGTGGTGTGGGCGTATTCAAGTCCTGCAAGGAACGGACCATAGATGGGGTCTGAAAGATTTTCCTCGGTCAGGGCAACATCCTTGCGGGCCGGCAGTTCGCCCACCACGTCGAGCCAGATTTCCATGGCTTCGGGCGAGCTGATATAGGCGAGGAACTTCTGGGCCGCTTCGAGCTCTTCGCCTTCGGCGCGCGCGCCGATCGCATTGGCAAAATAGCTCGCATAGTTCGAACGCATGCCGTCTTCATTGGCAGGCAACTCGGTCACACCCCACTCGAATTCCTCGATGGAGCCGAACGCACCAAGACGGAAAGTGCCATCGATGGTCATTGCGGCGCGGCCGGCGCGGAAGGCGGCCTGCGGCTCATCCATGAACCCGACCTGGGTCACGGCATCATCGCCCAGATAGAGGTCGGCCTGCCATGTTGTTGCGGCAAGGCCCGCTTCGTCATTGTAGGTCACGGTGCGACCATCGTCGGAATAAGGCTGGCCGCCGAACTGGCGGACGAGGCCCTCGCGCCACCACTGGTGGTCCTGACCGGCCATGCCCATCGCAATGCCGACCGTCGTGATGTTGCCGCCGCCGTCACGCTCAACTGTCGCTTCCGCAGCTTCGACGAGCTCGTCGAGCGTCTGCGGAGGGCTTTCCGGATCGAGCCCGGCAGCTTCGAGAATGTCCTTGTTGTAGAACAGGGCCAGCGAACGGACGGCGGTGGGCAGCCCCCAATACTGTCCGTCACGCTCCATGGCGGAAACGATGGGGAAGAAATCGGCTTCGATTTCCTCGGTCGGGAAAACCTCGGGATCGAGCGGCTGGATCAATCCGCCAGCGATGAAATTGTCGAGCCAGCCATAAAACAGCTGGGCCACATCCGGACCCTGACCGGCAACATTGGCGGCCACGACGCGGGTCTGGTAATCGGCATAGGGGAATGTCTGGTGATTGACCGTGATATCGGGATTGGCTTCTTCGAAATTGGCGATCAACTGGTCCATTGCCTGGACGCGGGTGTCAAATACATACTGCCAGTATTCGATTTCCACCGCCTGGGCCGAACCCAGGGCAGCCAGGCTGACGCCAGTTGAAAGTGCGGTCAATGCAAGTGCTCTACGCATGCTAATCCCTCCTTTGGGAGCAGGGAAACATCTTCCCTGCGTGATTGCTTGGCGGCTCGGACCCCTCCGTCCACCATCCGGTCATCGTCAAATGATGTGCGATGCCTTGTCAATAAAATAATTTACTTTCGTTATTGGAGCGACGAGTCACGCCGGATCGAGATTAACGCTTGGCGCAGCCGCGAAAAATCGAAACAATGACCAATCCACTCCGCGTTCGGTGCCGCTGCGGCCGCGGATTAAGCGCGATTAAATTAATCTACTTGTGTTATTCGGACGGCGTGCATAATCTGCTGGTCCGATAGCGCGCGCCCAATCGGCAAGAGGGGAAACCTTGACCAGTTCGGAAAAGCACGGTCGTGGCCCACGCCTCGTCATCGGTTCCAATCCAGAGCGCAACCGGGCTCATAACAGGCGCGTGGTGCTCGAAGTGATCCGCACCCACGGCCATATGGGACGCACCGAGATTGCCCGCCGCGCCCGCATTACGCCTCAGGCCGTCGCCAATATCGTCGATGACCTTTTGAGCGAGGGCATGCTGGTGCAACTGGGCCGGCTGCGTTCGGGCCGCGGCCAGCCGCCGATCCAGTTTGCCATCAATCCCGACGGCCCCTTGACCGGGGGCGTGGAAATCGCCGCCGATCATATAGCGACCACCCTGCTCGATCTCTCTGGTGCCGTCCGCGCTCAGGCGATCGCTCCCCTTCAATCGGCAACGCCCGATCAGGTGCCCGGCAGGGTATCGGAGGAAATCGACAAGCTCTGCGCCCAGATCGGCGCTTCGCGAGACCGGCTGATCGGGTTTGGCGCCGTGATGCCGGGGCCGTTCGAGGTCGAAGGGATGAGTTCGGTCGGACCCGCGACGCTGCCCGGCTGGAAGGGCATCGACGCTAAGGCGACACTCTCCCGGGCCATTGGCCAGCCCGTGTCGATCGAAAATGACGCCACCGCCGCCGCCGTTGGCGAACGGCTCTACGGGGCCGGGCGCCAGATTTCCAATTTCTGCTTTCTCTATTTCGGCGTCGGCCTGGGTCTTGGCGTTCTCAAGGACGGCGTTCCACTGCGCGGTGCCTTCGGCAATGCTGGCGAAATCGGCCATGTGGCGCTGGTGCCGCGCCATGGCTTACCAAGTTACGGTCCCGACGGTGCGCTGGAGCGCTTTGCTTCGTTGTATGCCTTGCGCGAAAAACTGGCGGCCAGTGGCCGTCCCAACATCGACAGCGGCGCTCTCGAACCGCTTTTCACCCAGAACGATCCGGTGCTTGCCGATTGGATCAAGCAAGCGGCCGACTATCTGGCGCCCACAGTTGCCATGATCGAAAACATCTTCGATCCCGAAACCGTGGTGTTCGGCGGCAATCTTCCCGATGTTATCCTCGATGCGCTGATCGCGGCGCTCGAACCGCTGCCGGTTTCTGTCTCTACCCGTACCGGACGTGCCCAGCCGCGAGTCGTTCGCGGGCAAACGGGGCGCTTTACCGCGGCACTGGGTGCGGCTGCTCTCGCCCTGCACGATATCTTGTCGCCTCAACTCTCACTCGAATATTCGCCGGCGGTCGCAGCTGCCCGGCCATAGGACTGTCCATGCCCCTATCGCGCCTTGAGCTTTCCCATCGCTTCACCCAGCGTCGCGCCAATTCACGACTGGTTGCACTCCACCGGGCCCTGGCTCGGTTGAAATCGTGCGTCACGGTGCTTCACACCGGCGCCCATCCTGACGACGAGCAGAACGCCATGCTTGCCTTCATGCGCTTTGGGCTCGGCATGCGTACCATCATCGGCTGTTCGACGCGCGGGGAGGGCGGCCAGAATACGCTCGGTCCCGAGCGCGGCGGCGCGCTTGGAGTGGTTCGCACCCACGAGCTTGAAGAATCGGCAAAGGTTATCGATGCCGATATCGTATGGTTCGGGTTCGGCCCGAGCGATCCCGTCCACGATTTCGGGTTCTCGAAAAACGGTCACGACACCCTCGAACGCTGGCAGCACGACCTGATCGTTGAGCGTATGGTTCGCGCCTATCGCAGTGAAAAGCCCGATATCGTCATCCCCACATTTCTCGATGTGCCCGGCCAGCACGGTCATCATCGCGCCATGACCATGGCCGCCGAGGAGGCGATTGCGCTGGCTGCAGACCCCAACGCCTATCCCGAGCATTTCGCTCAGGGCCTGGCGCCCTGGCAGGTCACCAAATATTATCTGCCCGCCTGGTCTGGCGGGGGATCGACTTATGATGACGAGGTGCCACCGCCGCCCCAAACGGTAAAGTTGGTCGCGACCGACTCCGATTTTGCAACCGGCGTGCCGTTTGACGAGATTGGGGAGTGGTCCCGGCTCTATCATGCCAGCCAGGGCATGGGGCGCTGGCCGGAAAATCCCAGGACCGAATGGCCGCTCCATCTCCGGGTCGGGCCAGATGATATCGGCGAGATCACCGACAATCTTCCCGGCCGCCTCGCCGACATTGTTCCCGGGCTCGCCTCTGCCGATTCGGCCATTGCCACAGCCATCGCGGCCTTCCCCAAGGCCGATGAGATCATTGCCCCCTTGGCGGTGGCCCTTGAGATCATCGAGGCTCATGCCGAAACGGTCCCGGCCGAACACGTCCATCGCATCGAAACCATGATTGCCGATCTCGAATCTGCAATGCTCGTCGCAGCCGGTATCGATTGTGTCGCCGCGCTCGACCGGCCGGTGGTGGCGCAGGGCCAGACGGTCGATCTCAGCCTTACGCTTCGTGGTGTACCCAAAGACGTTTCGATCGATCTGATCCTGCCCGACGGTGTCTCGATCATCGCGCAGCCGCCGGGCAGATATACACTGGAGGTGGCGCCCGACGCCCCCGTCACCGGGCCATTTACCCAGTCGTTCACGGCCTCGGGTGCCAATGGCGATGCGTGCATCGTCCTGACTCTGACCGTTTCCGGACGCACCATAGCGCGCGCCTTCGGTCTGGAACGCCCACTCACCATCGTCCCGGCAGCCTCGGTCAGCCTGACGCCCAGCGCCCTGCTGATGGCGGCAGATGCCGAATTTTCAGGTCTGTCGGTGGAAGCCAGGATCGAAGGCAATACCGGCAATCTAAGTCTTTCCAGCGCTCAAGGCATCGAAATCGTGCCAGGCAGGGACGGCGTTACGCTCTCGGGAAGCGGGCTGGTCGAGGGCCGCTATACCCTCGACGCGCTTCTCGACGATGCGCCGGCCTTCACCGTCCAGCCCATTGACTACGCCCATATCGGCAAAAGCCTTTACCTGACCCCCGCGCGTCTCGATATTCTTGCGCTCACCCTCGCTCTCCCCGAGGACCGCCGCGTTGCCTATATCGGGGGCGGTGCCGACAATGTCGGCCTCTGGCTGGCGCGCATGGGGTTCAAGGTGACCGAACTCGACGCGCGGGCGCTTTCCGAAGATCTTTCGGGATTTCCCGCCATTGTCGTTGGCATCTTCGCCTTCGGGTTGCGCCCCGATCTGGCTGCCAGCACTCAAGCGCTCCGCGCTTATGTCGAGGCAGGCGGCAATCTTGTCACCCTCTACCATCGCCCCTGGGATGGCTGGACGCCGGACGCCGTTCCGCCGCGCTTTCTCAAGATCGGCCAGCCGTCACTGCGCTGGCGGGTGACCAATCCCGATGCGCCGGTGGAGATACTGGCGGCGGACAATCCGATTTTTGCCGGCCCCAACCCGATCTCGGTGCGCGACTTCCAGGGTTGGAACAAGGAGCGGGGCCTCTATTTTGCATCGGAATGGGACGAGGCCTATACCCCGCTCCTTACCATGAGCGACAAGGGCGAAAGCCCGCTGAAAGGCTCGCTCCTGACGGCCGAAATCGGCAAGGGCCGTCACACCCACACCAGCCTCGTCCTCCACCACCAGCTCGATCATCTCGTGCCCGGCGCCTTCCGCATCCTGGCAAACCTCGTGGCAGGCGGCCGCATGTAGATGGCCGACCCGGCGCCTTCCTATCGCAGCGGCATCGCCTGGCTTTTGGCCGACATGACGTTGATTACGGTCATGACCGTTCTCGTCAAGTTCGAGGGCGCCACCTATCCGGCAATCCAGCTGGTGTTCATCCGCTCGCTGATCGGGTTGGTCTCCATCCTGCCGCTGGCTTGGCGCAAGCGCCATGCGGTCATCGGTACCAAACAGCCCCTGCGGCATCTGGTGCGGGTGGGATGCAACACGCTGGCCCTGACCTGCAATTTCACAGCGCTTGCGGCTCTGCCACTCGCGCTGGTCAATGCGATTGGCTTCATGCGGCCGCTGGTCGTCATGGTTTTTGCTGCGTGGCTGCTGGCCGAAAGAATCGCCCCCGTGCGCTGGATCGGCACCGCCATCGGCTTTGTCGGCATTCTTGTCATCCTCGCGCCGGGCGAAGTGACGTTCTCATGGGGCCTTGCCGCGGCGTTCGGCTCGGTGCTGTTTGGCTCGCTTGCCGTCATCCAGATCCGCGCCATGGAAAACGAGGATACCGCCGTCCTCATGGTCTTTTATACGGTCGGGCTCTCCGTGCTGACCGCCATTCCCGCGATGGTTGTCTGGCAGCCCGTGGCATCGGCCGATTGGCCGACGCTCCTTGCCATCGGCATCCTGGCCCAGATCGGACAGTACTGCTTCCTGCGCGCCTACCAGACGACGCCGGCCCGCATACTGGCGCCTCTGGGATATCTTTCCATCGGCTTTGCCGCGCTTGCCGGGTTTGTCTTTTTCAACGAAGTCCCATCCTGGGCGACGGTCATCGGCGTGGCGATCATCCTTATCGCGCTGCAATCGACCAACATGCTCGAAGCCGCCGCCATCCGGCGCAAGGCCAATTCCGAGACAGAGCGATAGCCGGAGCGCGATCTGAAAAAGGTGCAGACTTTTTCGGTTCGACCGCGCGATCCGACAAAAAAGCGCCCCGGCAAACCGGGGCGCTTATCGTCACAACCATGCCTTGGGCAACTATTCGGCCGGCTGGACGAGGTTGGCGAGCAGCCTGAAAGCGCCCGGCACCAGATTGTCGAGCTGGTGGTGCAGGATCAGGCTGGTGTGCGTATGCCGTCCGGCCCCGATCTGGGCCGAAAGCAGCGAGCCTGCCAGCGGATCTTCCCCGCTATCGTGCATGGCCAGGAGCGGCTTGTAGACCTCGTCCCACTCCTCGGCGAAATACAGCCCGCGCTCCTTGTCCCAGTTCGCCCAGTCGTCCGCTCCGATGGTGTTGGGGTAGTTGAGCAACGGATGATCGGGCTCCAGCACGTCGACCTCGGCATTGGGGTCTGTGACGCGGAAACGGATCGAGGGTGAGCCGATCTTGAGATAGGCGACCGGAATGGTCTCGGGATCCCAGCCGTCGGACGGACGGTGATAAAGGGTCACCAGATGCCCGCCATTGCGCACCCATTCGTGGATGCCATCAATGTTCTCGGCCAGATCGGGGCGCCGCCCGAACGCGAAAATACCGACAACGATCGTGCCGAGATCGCCATAGGTACCGCTCGAAATGTCCTCGGGAGACAATTCCACAACCTCGAGCCCGAGCCGCTCCATCCACAGCCCGACATTGTCGTTGCCGCCCGATACGTACCCGATGCGCTTGACCGATGGTAGCTCGGCGCCAACTGCCTGCACGGGAACCGATACCGTGGTGGGAACCACCGACCGGCCGATATGGGGGTAGGTGAAGGTGTCGATCTGATAGGCCTGCTCACCGAGAAGTTCGGGTTCGATATCGAAGCGCAACTGCTCGAGCCCGTCAGGT